>OBJA01000622.1_pt1 | contig 29179 bp, 20 predicted proteins | sample 1519751 | NCBI WGS metagenome assembly OBJA01 (sample SAMEA3881238, study PRJEB22517) | soil metagenome | biome: lake sediment; feature: soda lake sediment; material: sediment, water from around vicinity | place: India | collected 2013-12-23 | depth 3 m
GCCGGAGCATTCTGACTTCTGACTCCTGTCTTCTGACTACATTCTTGGACGATTCTAATCGTTGTCTTCCCCAATAATTCCTTCAAAAACCACTCCCGCCTTCATGTTCTTCATGTGCTTCGTGGTTTGAAATGTCCCCCAAATACCTACCTTTATGTCTTTGAAAAATAAATTCCCAACCCCGAAAACTTATAAATTCTATTATGTTCAAAAAAAGAAGACCTTTTCGGTCTTCCAATCCTCACAGGGTTGGTTCGATTGGAGGAGAAGGGGAATCGCCTTGTGTCCCCATGTTTTTTAATTTATCCAATAGTTTTGGCGCTGCATCAATGATTCGGTCAACTAAAATGTTACTGTCAACAGGGAGAAGTTTCGTCTGCTCCTTGCCGACGACTAAAAAAGCTACGGGGTTCACAGTAATTCCGGCTCCACTACCGCCACCAAAAGGCAACTCCATCGCTTTTTCCTCTTCACTCTTCCGATCCTTGGCATTCCCATTGGCATTGTTAAATTCGCTGCCTCCAGCTGCAAAACCAAAGGTCACTCGAGACACCGGCAGAATAACACTACCATCGGGCGTCTCAACCGGATCTCCTAGGATTGTATTTACATTGACCATCTCTTTAAGGCTTTCCATCGTCGTTTTCATCAAACCCTCGATGGGATGTTCATTCATCTCAAGTCTCTCCTTTTGGTAAATATTATCTTTACCCATTCTCCAAAACCTACAGTGATAATGTGTCCAACCTTTAATTCAAATATGCAATCAATCCAGGTATCTAGCACGGCTTCTCCAAAAATGGGAGTAATTTCTAATGCAGGGCGGTCATGGAACGTATAGCGGTGCTGTAAGTATCCTGTGATCTGTCCTTTCAATCCCCATACCGAACCGGTCAACCATGCAGTCATCGCCGCATCGGTCGAGCCAACCCGTGTTCGCCAGTGGAATTGGGTAAATCGCCCTCTGTTTTCCATTGCTTCCACTACATGAATATAGTCGAGATACCGCCGGGGTAAGAATAGACTAAGCAGTGAAACTCCCAGACCGTACTTGCTTAAACGTCTACGAAACCTATCGGCGCTTTTTAGAACGACCCCGATCGACCAGTTGGACCTCTTCGAATCCACATCTTTGCCCCGGGCTAATCCAGGCTTAGCCTCAGTGACACGAGCTATAATTCCCCATTGTTCAAGCCGAGGCCGAATAAGGCTAATCTCCTTCTTCCACCGAAACACATGGAAAAAGACCATTTCCAAGAGGAAATGGTCGTCTATACCCCGATTGGCATAAACGATATGAAAACGCAATGGAGCAAATCCAATAATATAGGCCAAGATTAATAGCCAAAGTAAAAGCAATCCTTGATTACGCCCCCTCCAACAGGAATAGTCTTCCACCGTTGGAGGTTTTGGTATACGTTAGGGATTCGTCAACATTTGCCGTCGAAGTTTTATCGCCCGATGGGAGCCGGAAACGCCTTCTGCAAAGACGATCGTCCCAAGGGCGCCGCATAGGATCCAGATCCATTGACCCCCCGTGAGATTCACAGTGGAGAATAGTCGTTGCAGCATGGGAACATATAGGGTTAGCAACTGCATAAAACCGGATATCCCCACAGCGATCCATAGGAAAGGGTTGCCCTTCATGGAGATCTTCCATAGGGGTTTGTGTTCCGAACGACATACAAATACAAAGCACAGTTGTGAAAAGACAAGACTGGCATAGGCCATGGTTCGGGCCGTAACGAGATCGGAAGTGATTCGAAGCGTCATGACGAAGACTCCAAGCGTTGCGCCGCCAATGGCGACACCTTGGAGAATAAGGCGTTTGCCCAAACCCCGTCCGAAGATACCCTCCTTCTGTGATCGCGGAGGCATCTTCATAAGACTTTTATCAACGGGATCCATACTCAAGGCGATTGCTGGCAAGCCATCGGTTACCAAATTCGTCCATAAAATCTGAAGAGGAGTCAGGGGAAGCGGCAATCCCAATAGCGTGGCGCCGAACATTGTTAGGACTTCTCCGATATTGCAACCGAGCAGATAACGGATGGATTTGCGGATGTTCTCATAGATGCCTCGTCCCTCTTCGATGGCTGCCACAATCGATGCAAAATTGTCATCGGTGATGATCATCGCTGATGCTTCTTTGGTCACATCTGTTCCCGCTAGACCCATAGCCACTCCAATATTGGCTTCTTTCACAGCCGGCGCGTCATTGACACCATCACCGGTCATGGCGACAATCTCGCCTCGTTTCTTAAGGGCGCGAACCAACAATAATTTGTGATGGGGTGAGACCCGTGCATAGAGATGAACTTGCCCCACTAAGCGCTGGATTTGTTTTTCATCCATTGTATCCAGTTCCATGCCGGTGACGATCTGATCGTTTTTACCAAGACCAATCTCCCGGGCAATAGCCCGCGCTGTTGCCGGATGATCGCCAGTTATCATCAGGATGCGTATTCCTGCTCGGTGACAGCGAGCGATCGCATCCGATACTTCCGGCCGGGGAGGATCCTTCATCCCCACTAAACCCAGGAAAATAAAACCTGTCTCACTCTCTTCGTTAATCTTGCATTCGTCGTGACGCAGCGGACGGTAACCCACAGCCAATACCCTAAGTGCCGAATCCGCCATGGCTTCGGCCTTCTCTTCCACATGTCTTCGTTCAATGGATTTTAAAGGTTTAACCTCATCACCGATGATAATCTGGGTTGATAAATCGAGAATCCGGTCGACACTTCCCTTGATATAGAGAAATGATCCATCGTTTTGTTCAACTGCAACGCTCATCCGTCGTCTCTCTGAGGAGAATGGGACTTCGGCAAACCTCCGTCCCTTCCATTGATTCTGTTCAAAACCGGCTTTTGACGATAGGGTTAATAATGCCCCTTCCGTTGGATCGCCCAGAATAAGCCATTGACCCTTTTCATCGCGTTTGAGCTCGGCATTGTTGCAAAAAGTCAATGCTGAGATAAAAGGCAAGTAACCCTTTCGTTTGCGCTCTAAACTCCATAACTTCTTACCGCTACGAATCTCACCACGAGGACGGTAACCCTCTCCTTGAACATCCCAACTTTCACCCGCCACATAAAACTCGGTCACCATCATTCGATTCTGTGTAATGGTCCCCGTTTTATCCGAACATATGGCTGTAGCACAGCCCAAGGTCTCCACAGCGGGCAGCCTCCTTATCAGGACGTTCCGACGAATCATGCGCTGGACGCCAATGGCCAACGAGATGGTGACAATGGCAGGAAGCCCTTCAGGAATCGCAGCAACCGCCAGACTTACTCCGGACATAAACATGACACGAAAAGCTTCTCCCCGCAAGGTCCCCATGGTAACAACAGCAGCGCAAACAAAGAGACAGATATAGACCAACCAACGGCCTAATTGCTCCAATCTTCGCTGAAGGGGCGTCTCCGATGTCTCTGCAGAATCCAGCAGATGAGCAATCTTCCCTAGTTCTGAAGCCATACCTGTGGCTACAACAACAGCTTTCCCTCTTCCGTTCGTTATGGTTGTTCCCGCATAGACCATGCATCGGCGGTCTCCCAGCGGCAACTCCCGCCGGTTGATAATCTCTGCCGATTTATGCACTGCCAATGACTCCCCTGTTAGAGCCGATTCATCGACCTCTATAGAATCTGCCACCAATAATCGGGCATCCGCGCCGATTCGATCTCCTGCTTCAAGAAGCAAAATATCGCCAGGAACCACCTGACGGTTTTCAACACACACGTTATGGCCTTCTCGAAGTAAATGGGATTGTGGCGCTGCCAATTCCTTGAGAGCAGCTAGGGAACGTTCCGCTCGATACTCTTGCACCAATCCTAAAATTGCATTGAGCACGATGATCGTCAAGATGACAATGGCATCGGTCAGTTCTCCTAAAAGTGCAGAGACAACGGCGGCACCGATTAGGACCAAAACCATAAAGTCAGTAAATTGAGCGATTAGGATTCGCCAAGGCGAGATCGCGGCGGAATGCTCCAGTTGATTCTCGCCATAAGTCTCCAATCTTTTCTTGGCTTCCTCTGTCGCCAGACCGTATTCCAAGTCTGTACGCAAAGCGGAAAGCACCGCATCCTTATCCATACTCCACCAATGTCGTTCCATCTCCGCACCTCCGCAAGTATATTTATGTTGTAAAACACAAACCTAGTCCTTAAAAAGACTTCTGTAAAAGGGACTATATATGTTTTATATCTCAGAATGACTTTCGCTGAAGAGTGGAAGAGTGTATACTAAATCTGGACTTTTGATTTCGGAGGAAAAACTCATGCCCTTTGATGCATTCTTTACTCAAGCTATATCCAGCGAACTTGATGTGCGATTGCGGAATGGTCGAATCGAACGTATTGTTCACCCACAGAAGGACCGGATAATCTTAGAAGGACGTCATCCCTATCCGGGAATTGATTTTTTTCTACTTCTATCAATTCATCCGCAATATGCTCGTGTCCAACTATGCGGCAAACCCAAAAACGTTCCAAAACAACCCTCAGCCTTTTGTATGCTCCTGCGAAAACACCTGTCGGGCGGGCGAATTTTATCGGTTGAGGCAACGCCGTGGGAACGGATTATTATCATTACTTTTGAAGTCTACGCTGGAGAGCTTGGATTGACAAAACGACGTTTGATCCTGGAGATGCTCGGTCGTCGGAGCAACCTGATTCTCACGGAAGAAAGTGGTCTGATAATTGATGCCGTAAAACGCGAAGATGGCGAGCGCGAGCGTTCTATTATACCGGGGGTAACTTACCTGCAGCCATCTAAGCCAACGTCTTGGACTCCTTTGATCTCCTCGGAACAGCTTCAAGTTCTGATCGATCGTTCTCCAGCCGACACTCCCCTTTTTAAGCTTCTTTATACACAACTATTGGGAATATCTCCTTTTATCGCTAAAGAACTCTCCGTGCGGGCAGGTTACTCCCCAGAAATGCCCCTTGACATGTTGGATGCCACTGCAGGAAGTAAAATAACCCATGCCATCGCTCAGCTCCTCACAGCGATCAAAGACCCTATGCCTTATCTTCTGCGACAGCCATCCGGTGAAATTATCGATTTTTCCGCGTTTCACCCTACTCAATCCGGTTTTATTCTGGAGAACGCTTCAAGTTTAAACCAGCTCGTGGCAGACTCCATCGGATTTTTGGAGGAGCAGAATAGGATTCGCAGTATCCAAACCCGTCTTCGACGTGTCGTTGGAGAAAAGATCGCTAAACTCACAACGAAGCTCGAAAAGCAGACTGATGAACTGACCGCCGCTGAAGATGCCGAAACATTTAGACTGTATGGTGAACTTTTAACATTTAGCAAAGCTAAATTGGTCAAAGGCCAATCCCAAGTCGAACTGGTCAACTACTATGACCCGCAAGGCACGCTTTTGTCTATTCCGTTGAGACCGGATCTGTCGCCCAACGAAAATATTCAAGCCTATTTTAAAAAATACCAAAAAGCAAAGAAGGGACGAACAGCAATTGGAGAACAGATCCAGGCAACTCAAGCGGAAGTGTCCTATCATGAAGGACTGCTCACTATTCTAAACGATCCGCTAACCCTCGGCGAACTCGTGGAGATCGAGGACGAGCTTGAATCGTTGGGTCTTATTCGTCGACCGAAAGTAGAGAAAAAACAGTCTGAGCCCTCATCGCCTCATCGTTTTGTTTCATCGGAGGGCATCCCCATCGATGTTGGGCGTAACAATCAGCAAAACGATCGACTCACATTTAAAATAGCCTCCCCGCGTGACACATGGATGCATACCCAAAACATCCCCGGAAGTCATGTCTTAATCCGCGATGACGGCCAAGGATTCACTGAAGTGACGCTTCTCGAAGCCGCAAATCTAGCAGCTTGGCATAGTAAAGCCAGGCGCTCCACAAAGATACCCGTGGACTACACCTCGAGACGGCATGTCCGTAAGCCTCCGGGCTCCCATCCCGGTTTCGTGCTTTATGATCACGTCAAAACCATTATCATCACACCGGATCCATCTATCCTGCAACGATTAGGCGTTTCATTGGAAAGCGGGAATGACAACTGAGCAAAAAAACAGACGATGCTTAACGCATCGCCTGTTTTTTTGTACCATGTTTAACAACATTCTCATTAAAATTTCAAAGATCCATTGGTGAAACTATAGATAAATCCCGAGGGAGGTGAATTGAGGTGGATAATCCTTACGGAGATCAACGCGTCACTTTCGTTCCGGCCCCTGTCCATTCCGGAGCGAAATTAAAAGTTGGTTATAACGGACTGTTAAAGAATGCAGGAGCAGACCGAGTCTTCGTCCATTATGGGTATGACGGGTGGAAAGAAACACATACGATGGAGATGGATCACGCCGGGAACGGAAGTTTCTCAGTGATGCTCAGCGCATCGGCGGATCGGCGGATCGATCTTTGCTTTAAAGATTCAGCGGATCATTGGGACAATAACAACGGCCGCAATTGGCGGTGCGAGATAGTATAAATATTGCTCTACCGTCTCCAAGTGACTCGGTCAAAGGCAAAGAAAAGCCGGTTGATTCTCATCACCGGCTTTTTCACTCGATTAAAGAAACAACGAACTGTATTTCTTGGTTATCGCTTGGAACTTTGAGTTATTTTTCAACCGTTCAAACTCTGGCTCATCATTGGGATTACTCAACTTTTCCAAAGAATCGAAGAGTGCCTTGCGACATGCCAGTTCCAACATATTGATGGCTTTATCATTCTGACCACGTTTTGCCAGAATTTTGGCGTATTCAAAGTAATAGCCTGGGACATCCGGATCTAGCTCGATTCCACTTTGATAAATTCTCTCCGCTTGCTTATATCTTCCCAGTTCAATTTCGACCCAAGCTGAGCTTCGAATCAACTCCCTCTGAATTTCACAGGTGAGCAACGGCTTGCGAATTTCTTGCTCTAAGGCCTTTTGATAAGCCTCACTGGCTTCTTTTAGTTGACCTATTTTTACATAATGATCGCCCAGAAGATACCATGCGTACCCGTTGTTCGGATTAATCTCAATAACCCGTTGAAGGGTGGAACGGGCTTTATCCCCATCATGAAGAGCGATATACTGTAATGCTTCCCGTAGATTATGCGCTTCATCGGAATCATCGGAACCTTGATAAAGCTTTTGGATACTTACAGTATTAATAAGTTCCTCAACCGACTTTTGATGCATTAAGCGATAGTTGTGTTTCTCTACTCTTGCACAGATCCAGACATTCTCAAACTGTTCGAAGATTACAAAACCCTTTGTCGTTTTGCTGTCATCGCTGGTTACCAATGAACTATATGTAACCGTTACCGTTCGATCAGTGCTCTCCATGCGAATATTCTCCGGATAACCGGTGACTTCAAAACGCATTCGTTCCCAACGTTCTTTGGCGTAATCCAACAGAGAATATTCGGTATCTTTAGCAACGACTAACTCAAGAAACACATCGGAACTCAAGCTCATGCTGCGAGCATTTAAAAAAGCTCGTTCGTTCTCCTCCACCCGTCGCGTGATGTAGAACTCACGAAGATCCATCCTTAAAGCCCACGACTGTTCCGGTAGTTTTATCGAACTCCATTTCCGGTTCTCCGATGCAAATATTGCCTTTGTAAAAACTGTAGCGAGCAAGATGATCAGAAGTGTGAACCCGAGTTTCCGCAGCACGTAATTCCCTCCTAAATATAATCAGTTTTGGCAACCCAAATAATACGATGTCATAGTTGAAAAAAGCTGCCGGATATATACATTCGGCAGATTTTCTCTAAATATAAAATCATCGTCTTCGAGATATTATTCCGTGATATGTATTGATCTTTAAAGAGCGGCCATACAAACCTGATTTCTGCCATTTTGCTTGGCACGATATAACGCTTGATCCGCTGTTTCCAATAGGGTCTCGGCAGAAGCGGCGTAGGTTGGAACCGCACTAACACCAAGACTAATGGTAATATAGAATTCGGTTCCGTTCTCCGCACGAATCGGAGTGACGGCCACCTTCTCCCGAACGGTCTCTGCCAAGATCCTCATGCGATCCGCATCATATTCGGGAACTATCATCACAAATTCTTCCCCACCATACCGCGCCACCAATCCACGGGGGGGAAGAAGCCCTTTTGCAATAGCGGCTAATTTCTTCAGAGTTGTGTCCCCCGTTAAATGGCCGTATGTATCATTAACCTTCTTGAAATGGTCCGCATCAAAGATAACCAACGCCAAACTCTCGGGATTATCATTTTGAAAGAGCTTAAAAAGGTATTGATGAAGATAGAGACGATTATATACCCCTGTTAAAGCATCAGTAACCGCCATTCGTTCCATCCGGTCATAAAGGCGTGCGTTATCGATGGCGATCGCTAACCGGTCCGCGGCTGTCATGAGAATTTTTCGCGTTTCTAAGTTAAATGCGTTATCCACGCTGTGTTCCGCAAAGATAATTCCGAGACCGCCCGTCTTTAACCGAAGGGGTACCACCACATAACTTCGTGTCCCTCTTGAACGTAAAAACGCTTTTTGCTTTGGGGTTAAACCCGATTTTTCTTCCCCTTCGATAATACGATGGAACAATTCTAAAGCCTCTGGAGTTAACAATGCTTCTTTCTGAGCTAAAGAAGTGATATTGCTCGCCAGGATTGATGGATCCTGTTCGGGGTTGCTCAGTATAACGCTGCACGCTGACGAACCCGTTAACCCTGTTAAAATATCAACGACTTTTTCGCCCAAAATATCGATGGACAACTCTGAATTTGCCACATCATTGATGATCTGTAACGTATAAAGTTCAGCATAGCGTTCCTCCATACTGACCTTTGCCGCCAATAACTCTTTAAACTTTTCGTCTTGGCTGATTTGCTGCGATACTGCTTCATCTTTAAATGTCGATATCTCCTGTTCCATCGCCTGGGAATAGCACTTCTCTGCATTGAGTTCCCTACCAAATCTGAAGATAACGATGGATAGTAAAACAAGAATTGAGGCCTGTTCCAGGAGGCCACTTATATTAGCCCACGAAAAGGCTAAGAGTCCAATACCCGTTAGAAAACCTGCAAAAACAATCCATGATGAACGTTGGATCCAACGCAACACAGCGTAACTTGTCCCAAATATAACAATCACGGGCATAAACGGCGTTCCATAGCCTATGACAAGTGTAAGGGCAAGGATTAATCCTTCGACCACAAGCAGGCCCTTTATTTGCTTATAAAACATAAAAACGGCTTGAAGCATGATTAAACTAATCAGTGCAATAATAAGCCACGAAGGTCTCGCCAAATGGCGGGCGACAACTAGCGAAATCAGTCCGTATATCAAAATCATTATAGTGTTTCGTTCTTCATCCCTGCTATTATATTGATCGTCCATTTTGTCGCCACTCCTCCTACGGTACTTATTCGAGCTGTTGTGGCCATTCTCCTCTTTTTGGCATATGGGATTCAAAAATTCGCTACTCATTCAATGGACTGTTTAACTTCGCAATTCCACTACAGTGACGCCCATGCCACCTTCATCATCTCGCCCCCAACGAAACCTTGCCACATGGGGATGGGTCTTTAAATGTTCTCCAATGGCTGTTCGAAGCGCGCCTGTTCCTTTGCCATGGATCAATCGAATACTCTTCAAACCGACGAGAAAGGCTTCGTCCAAGTATTTATCCACACTTAATAGTGCGTCTTCGACAAGGGAGCCCCTAAGATCCATCTCAGGTGATATGGTCTCAGCCTTTTCCCGGCCCAAGGCCGCGGCCGTCGTTGAACCCTGATTCTTATCCATACGGGCGGCCGATGGATTGAGTTGATTTAGTTCCACCCATAGCTTGATGGCTCCAACCTGTACTTGAGCCTGTGATTGAGCAAGTTCAAGAATTACTCCGGTCTGTCCCATATGAATGAGCTTCACGGTATCACCGATCTGATAATTTCGCCTTTCAATGCAAGTTTCATCTCGTTTTGGCGAAGCCTCCGGTTCCTCCTCAAGCCCTTGACGTTTTGCTTCAATCGTCTTACGAATTTCTCCCGCTAAGTGACTTTGTTCCTCAGGAGCTGCTTCCCTCATCTCTCTGAGGAGCCTCTCCATTTCCCGGCGCGTTTCACGTAGCAGTGTTCGTGCTTCATCTTTAGCCTGGCGTAGAAGATCTACCCTTTCCATCCGCAATTGCTCCGATTCCATCCGCATCTGCTTTTCCTGCTTTTCCAGACGAGTTCGAAGCTCCGTCGCCACGCGCCGATCTTCATCCAAGCGTTTCTGGTCTTCCGTAATCCGGCCAATAAGTTCCTCAACATATAGCTGATCCGGAGAAAGAATGGACTGCGCACGGCGGATGATTGTTCCCGAAAGACCCAATCGTTCCGCAATGGCAAAAGCGTTACTCCGCCCCGGCAATCCTTGAAGCAATCGATACGTGGGTCGTAGGGTCTCTAAGTCAAATTCCACCGAAGCATTTTGAATACCCGGGGTATTATAAGCAAATGCCTTTAACTCACTATAGTGAGTTGTAGCAACCGTCCGCACACCACGTCCATGGAGTGTGCTTAAGATCGCCATGGCTAATGCCGCGCCTTCAGCCGGATCTGTTCCTGCGCCCAGTTCATCGAGGAGAACCAAATCTTCTTCACTTTGAGCATTATTAAGGATGGTAACGATCTGAACCATGTGAGAAGAGAATGTGCTTAGACTCTGCTCAATACTTTGCTCATCGCCAATATCACTATAGATGCCCCGAAATATCGGAAGCTCAGAGTCGTATCGCGCAGGAATATGCATGCCGCTCTGTGCCATAAGGGCTAAAAGTCCCAGTGTTTTCAAACTAACGGTCTTTCCTCCGGTATTTGGACCGGTAATTACAAGGGTTCCAACATCTCCCCCCAACTCAAGATCGATGGGAACAACCTTGCCGGTGAGGAGAGGATGTCGCGCAGATTTAAGATGAATATAACCGCTATCATTTAACGTAGGTTCCGTTCCATCATAATCGAAGCTTAATCGTGCCTTCGCCACGGTAAGGTCCAATTGGCCAAGAACGTCTAAATCGGTGGCTATCTCTTGGGATGCACCCGCGATTTCTCCACTAAGCATGGCCAATATCCGTTCAATCTCCTCTTGCTCTTGGAGTTCAAACTGTCGAAGTTGGTTATTAAACTCAACGATTGCTATGGGTTCAATAAAAAGCGTAGCGCCGCTGGCGGATTGATCATGGACAATTCCAGGGAAGATTCCTTTATGTTCTTGTTTGACTGGGATAACATATCGTCCGTTTCGAATGGTCACGAGATTTTCTTGAAGATACTTCTGATTTTCACTGGATTTGATCATCGATTCCAAACGCTCTTTGACACGCCGATGCAATGTGCGGATCTGATGACGCACTGTCCGCAGCCTTGGACTGGCATCATCAAGAATCTCTCCCCCCGGACCGATGGCTTGAAATATTCCCTTAACGATCCTGGGAAAGGGTTTGAGCAACAACACCGATTGGAATAGTGTCGGATAGTCCTCACCATGCTCCTTAAAGAACAAAACGATCCGACCCACGGTATCCAGGGTGTTTCCCACTTTTAGCAACTCTTCAGCATTCAACGAACGTCCCAAAGCAGCGATAGCAATGGATTCTCGAAGATCAAAGATCCCTGATAAGGGCAGTTGAAGGGATTTAGTCATCATATTACGCGCTTCACTTGTTCGACGAAGCGCCATCTCAATGTTCTCCCGATCATTGGATGGCGTCAATATCTCAGCCAATTGTCGACCTAACGCCGAAGCCGTTCGCTCCGCCAACCGTTCTAATATTTTTTCGTATTCTAAAACACGTAACGTCCGTTCCAACATCTATATTCCTCCCCTTAACCTTAACATTGTACAACTTGCCTAAGGTATAAAGCAACGGCAATTATAGGTTAATGAAAGGAATTTGTCTACGATATACGTTTTGAACTGGACAATTCCATAACAACATCCTTTTCCCATTATTTATCGGCAACTTTTCCTCTTAACATAATGAGGTTTATAAAAAAAGACCCCGAAGGGTCTATAATTAAACTGTCAACCGATATTATCCGGCCGAAACGGCGGTTATAGCATGGGTCAATGCTTCGGATAACACATCCTCCATGGTTCGAACCAATACAAAACGCATTTTCTTTGCGACTTGCGGCGGGATCTCCTCCAGGTCTTTTTTGTTGTCGATGGGTACTAGGACGGTTTTAACTCCGGCGCGATGAGCCGCCAATACCTTCTCTTTTAAGCCGCCGATGGGTAATACGCGCCCCCGAAGGGTAATCTCTCCGGTCATCGCTACTTCATGATTGACTGGGCGGTTTGTCAACGCTGAAACAACGGCTGTCGCCATGGTTATTCCAGCAGAAGGTCCATCCTTAGGAATCGCTCCTTCAGGAATATGAATGTGAAGATCATATTTTTCATAAAAGTCTTCTTCAATTCCCCAATCCTTGGTGTGTGCTCGAATATAGCTGAATCCAGCCTGCGCAGACTCGCGCATCACCTCTCCGAGCTTACCGGTGAGTAAGAGTTGCCCCTTGCCTTTGACAACCGATACTTCAATGGAGAGAATATCACCGCCCACTTCTGTCCAGGCCAAACCCGTCGCGACGCCGATACGATCGACTTCTTCAGCAATACCGAAACGATACTTTGGAATCCCCAAAAACTTCTCAAGATTTTGTGTTCCTATTCTAATCGTCTTTTGCTTGCCTACAACCAGTTCACGAGCGGATTTCCGACAGATCGTGGCGATCTGGCGTTCAAGGGTTCGAACTCCCGATTCCTTTGTATATCTGCGAATAACCTCCCGCATGGCCTTCTCGGGGATTTGAAGCTGTTCGCCCTTGAGCCCATGGTCTTTTCGCTGTTTCGGATAGAGGTGACGACGGGCGATCTCCAATTTCTCCTCTTCGGTATACCCTGAGAGCGTAATAATCTCCATTCGATCCAGTAATGGACGGGGTATGCCATGGAACGTATTGGCTGTCGTTATAAAGAGCACTTTTGAGAGGTCAAACGGGACTTCTAAGAAATGATCGCCAAAGTTACTGTTCTGTTCGGGATCCAAGACCTCTAGCAGCGCAGATGAGGGGTCGCCACGAAAGTCTGTACTCATCTTATCGATCTCATCCAATAAGAGCACCGGATTCTTCGAGCCCGCTTGTCGCATGGCTTGAATAATCTTGCCCGGCAAAGCCCCGACATAAGTCCGGCGATGTCCACGAATCTCCGCTTCATCACGGACGCCGCCTAAGGAAAACCGGACGAATTTCCGATTCAAGGCACGGGCCACAGACTTAGCTAAGGAGGTCTTACCCACACCCGGAGGACCAACCAAACAAAGAATCGGGCCTTTGAGTTGTTTGGTCAACTGACAAACTGCCAAGTATTCAAGGATACGCTCTTTCACAGTCTCCAAACCATAGTGATCTTCGTCGAGTATCTCTTGGGCTTTTACGATGTCCATCTGATCCTCTGTCTCATTTTTCCAAGGCAAAGCCAAGATCCAATCGATATAGTTCCTGACCACCACGGCTTCAGCCGCCATAGGGGGCATTTTTTCCAGACGCTCGATCTCACGTTCGACTTTCTCTTGAACCTCGGTTGGAAGCTCCATGGTTCGAAGTTTCCCCCGAAGTTCATCACATTCAGCGGTTCGCTCATCTTTCTCTCCAAGCTCTTTCTGGATGGCTTTCATCTGTTCACGCAGATAGTACTCTTTTTGAGTCTTCTCCATCTGTTTTCGTACCCGAACATGGATCTTACGTTCCATATCCATGATCTCCATCTCTTTCATCAGCAATGAACAGAGACTCTCTAAACGCTGGCGAGGTTGAACGGCTTCTAAAACGATCTGCTTCTCTTCGACTTTTAAATTTAGATGAGATGCGATGACATCAGCCAAACGCCCGGCATCTTCAATACTGTTGACGGAGGACAAAACCTCCGGCGGAATCTTCTTGCTCAGTTTGATATATTGTTCAAACTGATAGAGTGCAGACCGCATCAACGCTTCGATCTCACTGTTCTTTTCCGTTTGCTCATTAACGGAATCGACAGTAACGCGTAGATGGGGATCACTCTGAGTGAACTTGAGAATCTTAACCCTGGACAAGCCCTCCACAAGAACGCGCATCGTACCATCGGGCAATTTTAAAAGCTGTTTGATCTCAGCCAATGTTCCCACCCGATAGATGTCTTCAGGCGATGGTTCATTTATTTTGGCTTGGTGCTGTGATGCAAGGACAATTAGTCGGTCGTTGATCATGGCTTCGTCCAACGCATTGACCGATTTTTCCCGTCCCACATCGAGGGGGATTACCATAAAGGGGAAGACGATCATACCCCGTAAGGGTAACAAAGGCAGCTCTCGCCGTTTCTGGGTCGAAGTGGCCTCCTGTTCCTCTGAGAACATCTCATTCACCTCCGAATAATACCGTAACCGTTCCATTGATAAGAGACATCTAGACTTCTTCGAAGAGGGCCAACCTTGGCATCATATTCTTGGACCAGACAGGAATTCCTTCCGAAAGATACTGGTATAGTGGGTAAATATCGGAATGTTATAGGAGATCAAACCCTTAGTCGTTCGTCTGCAAACCCAGAATCGACATGGACAAAACGACCATTGATCATCACCGCCAAAACCCTGGCATCAAACTCCAGCGGATGTTTGTCAAATACCACCAGATCCCCATCTCTGCCGGACTTAAATGATCCGACGCGATCAGCGATCCCAATAATCTCGGCTGGATTCATCGTGATGGCTCTCAGCGATTCATCACGATCCATTCCATGCTTTGCCGCGAATTGAGCACAGAGGATAAGGTGCTTCAATGGGATAACCGGCGCATCAGTCATAAGGGCTATCTTCATACCAGCTTTCGCCAATATCCCTGGTGTTTCAAAAGTCATATGCCTTAGCTCCAACTTGGAACGTTCTCCAAGGGAAGGTCCAATAATCGCCGGATAACCTTTGTCCGCCAATTGTTCCACGATGAGATGACCCTCGGTACAATGGTCGAGGGTAAGCATTAGTCCGAACTCTTCGGCGATACGAATTGCGGTCATAATATCGTCGGCACGGTGGGCGTGGGCCTTTAAAGGAATCTTCCGTTCCATGACGGGAATCATGGATTCCCACCGGAGATCAAACCCGGGACGTTTTGAATCATCGCCGGCAGCACGTTTTTTCTCCAGATACTCCTGGGCTTTAAAGAGGCTTTCCCGAAGGATTGCTGCATTGGCCATACGGGTCATGGGGGATTTTCCCCGTTCGTTATAGACACGTTTTGGATTCTCCCCAAAAGCGATCTTCATCGCTACTGGCTCACGCAAGAGCTTTTCTTCCAGAGTTAATCCATGCATCTTAATGGCTGCAAATTGACCACCAATAATATTGGCGCTACCGGGTCCAGTAACTGCCGTCGTAACACCCGCCTCGATAGCTTCTTGAAATGTACGATCCATCGGGAAGATGCCATCAATCGCCCGCAAATGCGGTGTCACAGGATCCGACATCTCATTACCGTCTTCTCCTTGAACACCTGCAGCATCTTCAAAGAGACCAATGTGGCAATGGGCATCGATTAATCCGGGTGTAATATATAACCCGCTAAGGTCATATTGACGCGTCGGCCGAACCCCGTCTTTTTCCTCAAAGCGACCGTTTTTAATCGATAGTTCTCCTGCCCGCCAAGGAATTTCATCTCCAAAAAAAATATGATCGCTGCGCAACCCAATGTTTTCCATAATCTCTTCTCCTTCCATCAAAGAAAGCCCACTTTAATGGGCAAAATCAATACATTCCTTTATTCATTCGCACGATATGATTTAAAGAAGGGTCATGCTCACGCCATGTCGTTTCCACATAGTATAGGACCGTATAATCGGAGGTGAGGAAGTGGATCGCCCACCCCTAATCTTCTGCGAGTGCTGCGGCCGAGGACTCCCCATACGCTCAACCATCGCCGAGGAACAACCGCATCGTTGCCCACGGTGCGGGCGAAATGTTTGTCGTGCGTGTTTACATTCGGGTTTTCACCTTTGCCTGACATGCCTTCGGCAAGCCACCGAAGAGCTGGATGGTATGGGCAACGAACCCTCTCCCATCATGCCTCTGGTAAAAAGTAGTCAGATCTGCCCCACCTGCCATCGGCTAATCTGCGATAATTGTTGGTCCAAGCAAGGTTTTCCCCGCTGTGGGGATTGTCCTAAAAATATCGAGTCCATGCCCATCCCCCCACCGCTACAAGAGACAAAGAGAAAAAAGCGTTCAGTTGAGCGAGAATGGGTGGGTCTATTCTTCCTGATCCAGTTCGGATTCTCTTTATTGTTAGGCCTCTTTGAGGTGTTATTGCCTCATTTTGCCATGGTTCGTATGATTCTAACAGTGCTTATCGGCGCCTTCGCCCTTGAAGGTCTCCTTTTAATCTTCTGGAAAAAGCAGAGCACCGCGATCCGTCCATAACCATTTCATGCGCTGATCAAAGCTCTCCACAGGGATCTCGGAAACAATCTGAAATTCATAAGCTGCTCCAATGGTCAATACATTGGGGCGGATTTTTTGTAAATAGCGATCATAGTAACCCTTCCCCATCCCTAACCGTCTGCCGCTTCGATCAAATGCCACTCCGGGAAGGATCATGAGATCAAAGTCTCCCGGTGCGATCTGACTTCGAGAATCTATGGGAGGGATCGGGATATTATAAAGACCCGGAGTTTTATCGAACGATCCTGTAAACCGATGAAACTCAAGTTCATCTCGGCTATTTATCGTAGGAAGTCCGACGCGGACTCCTGCCTCAAGCATTCTTTCAATGAAGCCATTTGTTGGAAATTCATTGCGAACACCCCAATAAACAGCGATTATTTCCGGCTTAACATTTTGGATTAGCTGTTCCGCAAGGACGATTCCACTATGATTAGCCCCCTGGATCTTATCGATGGTTAGCGCTGCTCGATACTGCAACATCATGCGACGAAGCTTAAGTTTTTCGTTTTGAATCGCGTTCAAAAACATCAAACCACCCAAACAAAAATACCCCGCCATGCCGTCTCTGCTGAATGTTACCTGAACCTGCCAAGCAGGTGGGCGCCACCTATCTGCTTGTATGTTCCGCTTTGAAAAAAGCGGCGTACATGTCACAGTTAGAGTTAAAGGCTCCCTAGGTAAAACGTGTTGGTTCATAACTTCAGCTTGCTCGCGCACAGCAGGGAATTATTGAATTATCAACCCAGATCCCATAGAGAATCTCGCGTTCTCTTTAATCTGATCATACCATATTGGAACCGAGAACAGCAAGGGTCGCAATCTTCCAATTCTTAGCTGTTCCCTGGAACAAGCTGTGTTATTTCCCAAGTTTAATCTGTAATTCCTGAAGCTGTCTCGGATCGACCGTAGACGGCGCACCCGTCATTAAGCATGTGGCACTGGCAGTCTTCGGAAATGCGATGACATCTCGGATATTGGCCGCTCCGATCATCAGCATGATGAGGCGATCCAAACCAAAGGCAATCCCTCCATGCGGCGGTGTCCCATATTCAAAGGCATCCAAGAGAAATCCAAAACGTTCATAGGCTTCTTCGGAAGTGAATCCCAAGGCTTCGAACATTTGCTCTTGAATCTCTCGACGATGAATACGAATGCTGCCCCCACCAAGCTCTACCCCGTTGAGGACGAGATCGTAAGCGTTGGCCCGAACACTTCCCGGATCGGATTGCAAACGATGAATATCTTCGGGACGCGGCGAGGTAAAGGGGTGATGCATGGCCATATAACGACCTTCCTCCTCATCATAATCCAAGAGAGGAAAGTTAATAACCCATAAAAAGTTCCATTGACCCTCAGGGATAAGGCTCAATCGACGACCAAACTCTAGGCGTAGTCCACCCAAGGCATTATGAACCACGTTTGCCTTGTCTGCCACTATGATCACGAGATCCCCAGGGTTAGCAGAGACACGTTGAATAATCGCCTGGATCTGATCGTCTGTAAAGAACTTTGCGATCGGTGATTTTATGCCTTCATTTGCCAAAGCAAAATATGCCAAGCCCTTTGCGCCAAAGTTCGCTGCAAGCGGGGATAGCTCATCCAACTCCCGACGGGTGTAGTTGCCACAACCCGGGATAACCAAAGCCTTTACAACGCCTCCTGCCCCAACGACGTTTCGAAATACCTGAAAACCGGCGTCTTTGACATCGTCTGTGACGTCCTGGATCTCCATACCAAAACGGGTATCAGGCTTATCGGAACCAAACCGCTCCATGGCCTCTGCATAATCCATCCGTGGAAAAGGTCTCGGTAGTTCAATACCTAACGTATGGCCGAAGATATAAGCCATCATCGCTTCCATGAGATCCATGATGGTTTCCCGATCAATAAAGGACATCTCCAAGTCTATCTGCGAGAATTCGGGTTGGCGATCTGCGCGCAGATCTTCATCACGAAAGCAACGGGCGATTTGAAAATAGCGTTCGAAACCCGAGACCATCAGTAACTGTTTGAATAACTGGGGAGATTGTGGCAGAACATAGAACTTTCCTGGATTAACCCGGCTCGGCACCACGAATTCTCGAGCGCCTTCGGGAGTTCCTTTGTTCAACATCGGCGTCTCGATCTCTAGAAATCCTTGAGAATCCAGAAAGTCGCGCACCAACTTGACGGTGCGGTGGCGAAAGATGATATTACGCTGCATCTGTGGACGGCGCAGATCTAAGTAGCGATATTTAAGACGAATCGTCTCATCCACGTCATCGCGGTCATCAATATAGATCGGCGGTGTCTTCGAAGGATTCAAAACTTCAAGAAAAGTTCCTAATACCTCCACCTCACCGGTGGGCATCGATGAATTAACGGTTCCTTCAGGGCGTCTCCGAACGACTCCGCGAACTGAGACAACATATTCCGAACGAATGGATTCTGCCAGTTTAAAGAGGTCGGAGCTCTGTTCTGTACCGAAGACCACCTGAACCATACCGGAACGATCTCGCAGGTCAATAAAGAGTAAACCGCCAAGATTTCGGTTGCGTTGGACCCATCCATTGAGCGTGACTTCTGAGCCCAAATGTTCGATCCGAATGTCCCCGCAACCCAACCGTTTTCCATCCATCATCGATAACTCCTCCTCTAAGGCGTAAAGCTCCAAAAGCAACCCTCAATCCAAGCCAAAGCTTATCTACAATACTTAGTGGTCTTAGTTCTTAGCTCTTATATAAGTTACCAATTGATCAAAGGGAACTTCTTCCTGGGTTCCATCGGCCATTCGTCGCATGAGAACACTTTGGCGCGTTAATTCGTCTTCACCGAGAATAGCGACCCAGGTCACTCCCAGTTTATCCGCGGTCTTCATCTGAGCCTTTAGACTCCGACCTTTAAACTCGATCTCTGTGCGTAAACCCGCTTGGCGAAGGGTTTGCGCCAATTGAAATGCATTGGTCCGCACTCCTTCTCCAAGGATCGCAAGGAAGATCTGAGGGCCATCCCCTTGAACAGGAAGTTTCTCTTGCTTTTGGAGGGTCATGATTAAGCGTTCCATACCCGCGGCAAATCCTATACCCGGCGTTGGCGGACCTCCAACTTCTTGAACCAATCCATCATAGCGTCCCCCTCCGCAGACTGCATTCTGTGCCCCTAGACCCCCATAGATTATCTCAAAGACCGTCTTGGAGTAATAATCCAACCCCCGAACCAAGCGCGGATCCCATTGATAATGTATACCAACGGCGTTAAGGTAGTCTGTGACCGCAGTGAAATGACTTTTACAGTCCGTGCAAAGATAGGTATCGATGGTCGGAGCTTGAGCGGTAACTCCTTGACACACCGGGCTTTTGCAATCCAACACGCGTAAAGGGTTGGTCTTTAATCGTCGGTTGCAACTCTCACACATGGAGGAAGCGTAGGGCGACAGCGCATCAATCAATGCCTCACGATAGGACCGACGACATGCAGGGCATCCCACGGAGTTGAGTCGAACCTCCAACGCCTCAAGTCCCATCCGGCGATAGACCTCAATGGCCAGGGCGATAATCTCTCCATCAATCAACGGACTATCCTCTCCCAGCGCTTCCACGCCAAATTGATGGAATTGCCGGAACCGACCGGCTTGGGGCTTCTCCTGGCGAAACATGGGACCGAGATAAAAAAGCTTACTGGTACCACCACGAGCTGCAAGATTATGTTCCAGATAAGCACGGACGATCGAGGCGGTACCTTCTGGACGAAGCGTCATGCTGCGTCCACCCATATCCGTAAAGGTATACATCTCTTTCTCAACGATATCCGTGGTCTCCCCGATCCCGCGGGCGAAGAGCTCCGTCTGTTCAAAGATAGGCGTCCTAATCTCACGGTAGCCGTAGTCCAGAAAGACGCCTCGGATCGTCGCTTCCACCGCGCGCCAGATGGCGGACTCCTCTGGAAGAATGTCTTGAGTTCCTTTGGGTGCAGTTATTTTCATCGTATATCCCCTACCTAATAACCCGATGAACGGTTTTATTTATACGGAGAACGCGGAGGGCATCATCTCGGCCCACCGCGTTCATTGCGAACCCGTCTCCGTTAAAAAGATCACTCTAAGATCGAATCCCAGACTCTTATTCGGCTAATTCCATTTCATCTTGGGCTTGCTCCTGTTGCTTCTTGACAATACGGTCAATCTGCTCTGCAAGCGCCTTCGCTTCGTCTTCGTAATTAAGGTCTTTCATGACACTTAACACGCGCTGCTGCATCATGGGTTCTTCACCAATGCGTTTGGATAACTGGGCTAAGACCTTCTTCGCTTCATCCTTATCCTCCTTGGCATCGTAGATACGCGCCAATTCGGTTTGGATTCGGATATCCCGTCGTCCAATCTCGGGATAGGAGTTTAACACATTGATGGCATCATCGTATTTCTTTAACTCTTTAAGAACTTGAGCCGATGAAACATACATATCGATATTCAATTCGTTTTGTTTCTTCTTCAAGGCTTTAGCGTATGCTTCGGCCGATTCATTCCATTTACTTTCGATCTTCAATCGATAAGCGCGTAACGCGGGATCTAGAATCTCAATTTTAGCCTTATCGACCTCATCTTTTAACCATTTGTTGAGTTGCTCGCCCTTCTCCGATTGAACTTTCTGGGACATGAGTTCGGTACGGAAACCCTCTTTATATGCTTCGTATTCTTTGCCCTTAGCTTCTTTCATGTCAACCAACTTAATGATGTGGTATCCGAATTGCGTTTTAACTGGTTCAGAGACCTCGCCGACTTTTAACTTGAAAGCTGCTTCCACGAAATCCTTATCATAACCGGTCTCAAACCCGATACGGCTTTGACGTGGCAGTAGCCCGCCTCTATCCTTACCGATTTCCTCATCGGTATATTCTTTAACCACCGCTGCAAAGTCGGTTCCATCCTTGATTTTTTCATAGGCCTCATTTGCCCGCTTCAAAGCTTCAGCCTCGGAGTAAGCGGGAGATTTTACCCGTTCATTGGTGGCAATAAGGATATGAGCAAATTCCAACTCTTCATAGAAGTTGTTAAGTTCTTCATCCGTAACTTCGACGCCCCACTTTTTCCCCAAATCCGCAAAGAACGCCACCCGTTTGAACTGATTCTCAACGACCTTGCGTAGTTGTGACTTATTGCTAACGCCAACATTTTGATAGAGCATCTTCATCTCTTCCGGGGTGGAATACTGCTTTTCGATCATCTTCATAAAATGATCCACCGATGCTTTATTGGCCTTTAGCTTGCTTTTGTTAATCGCTTGCTCAATGACCTGAGCTTTGATAATATTACCGAGTGTATCTTCTTTAATTTGTTCAGAGGTATAGAATTGGCCATATTCTTGACCGACTTGAGCCATCATTCGATTGAATTCAGCATCTTTGATTTTAACACCATTGATCTTGGCTGACGGTCCACGATAACCCGAGGAATATTTATCGCCTTGAAGACGAGGAATACCTACGATAAATAGACCCACACCCAAACAGATAATCAACACGATGATGACAGGAGACAGCAACATCCGAGAAATATGACGAACTTTCATCATTCCAGCCATCCAAACTCCTCCTTAAATTTGACCTTATAATATGACCCATTTGAAGCAATAAAAAAACGCGTGATACCCCATTACCGGGACAAGCCGCAAATTCTTTTAATATTTTACCGAATGCTGATCCAAATGTCAATTAAAGATGTCCTTGTAACCACTTGGCTTTTTCTTGCATTGTCTCCTCAATTTTCTGGGCAAACGTCGATGGACACTTCGGATTGGACCAGCGTTCGACGACCCCGGTCGCCGGATGAACCCATTTCGTGATCGCTCCACCTCCAAGACCCACAATCGTCCGGGTCTCTTCCATCATCCATATATTGTAAAGGGATTCCTTCCCAGGAAGGGAATACCCGATGTTTTCCTGATCAGCCAGGATTCTTCGTTGACGGTACAGATAGTAAGGCAAAAATCCCCTTTGGCGAATGGTTCTTCCCATATTCTCCAAGCCCATGGCAAGTTCAGCTTCGGACAAGTCCGTGATAAACTCGCCTTCAATCCACTCCGCTGCTCTTTTTGGAGCCAAGGTGTGAACTGTAATATTCTCAGGCTCACAGCGAACAACCCCGGCCAAGCTTTCCGCCATCATCAACAAATCCTCTCCCGGCAATCCGGCGATAAGATCCATGTTCAGCGTCGGAATATTAACACGTCTTACGGCATCAACAGCTCGCAACACCTGATCCACAGTGTGCGATCGGCCGATACGGCACAATGTTGTATCATGCAAGGTCTGGGGATTAACACTGATTCGATTGACTCCCGCTTCGACACATGCGTTGAGGTGAGATTCGGTTATGGTCTCGGGTCTCCCCGCTTCTACGGTAAACTCCATAGCATCGCTCAGCGGAAACCGTCTTAGCGCCAAGAGTATCCCGCGTAAATCTTCTGCAGATATTGCGGTAGGAGTCCCCCCGCCCACATAGAGGGCTTTAACAGTCCACCCTAACTCATGACAGAGGTTCGCCATATAATCAACCTCTTTGAGCACGGCTTCCACAAAGGGTTTCACCAGATGGCCGTGGGTTCCAAGGGGATGTGACGCAAAGGAACAATACCGGCAACGGGTTGGACAGAAAGGAACTCCCAAATACACACCAATTTCACTGGGATGAAACCCAAGATAACTCTCCTGAGCTTCCCCAACTTCCCGAAGAAGCTGCGCCTTGGAGGGTTCAAGACAATACTCCTCCACCAACTTCTTGACGATCTCCTGAGAAGCGAACCTCTTCTCCCGTAGCATACGATAGAGCTTCCCAGGGCGCACGCCGGTTAGAATTCCCCAGGCTGGCCGGATTCCCGTCATCTCTAAAACAGCCCGACGCGTCATCTCTCGATGACGGCGCTCCCAATCTTCGGAGGTATACCTTGGATCAGTGATCTCTTGATCCACTCGCCGAAGAGAGTAGGTCTCTCCGTCCCTTTGATAGATAGCTTCTAGGATTAAGCCCTCCTCCGTCGGCAGTTGTTTAATCTCCATGGTCTGAACAATTATATTACTGCTGAGTTCTCGAAGGCTTTCGGAAAACGCTTTGAGACTGCGGGCAATCCTAGGTGAAACGTTATCATGGATCTCAATTGCCATGCCGATGGCTCCCTGAGTTAAGAAACGGATTTTGAATTCTTTCTTTCCCAATAAAGGTGGTCGGCCCATGACCTGGAAATACCCGAAAATTATCATCTAAGATCATGAGATAACGTTCGATCCCCTCCATCAGTTGCTCCATATTGCCTCCAGGCAGATCAGTGCGGCCAATGCTACCTGCAAAGAGCGTATCACCGGTAAGGACAAAATTTGGCCCCACCAAGCATATTCCTCCCGGTGTATGGCCTGGAGTATGACGAACCGTTAAGAGTTTGTCTTCTAAACAGATGGCATCTCCGTCCACGAGAAGACGTTCAGCAGGATCGAGTTCCAATCGTTCCCCCACCAATGCCGAGAGATTCAGTTCAGGGCTTCCCAACATATCGGCATCACCGGGATGAATCCAGACGGGAATCTTCAACGCTTTTCGAAGCTCTTGCACGCCACCGATGTGATCGGCATGACCGTGAGTCAATACGATAGCCCGTACGTTTAAGTGGGAGGCATTAATGTGTTCGATGATCCTCTCCACTGAACCGCCGGGATCGATGACCAATGCTTCACCGTCTTGTCGGGTATATACGATGAAGGTGTTTACTGCCATAGGCCCGGTCACCAGATGTTGAATATTCAATTTGTTCCTCCTCCATCAACGTGTATCTATCTCTGAAAGTTCCCGCCATTAATAAACGGGCTTTACAAAATAGCCTCGCTTAGCTTTACCCATTGCTCGTAAGCGAACTCAAGAGCTGTTTCAGCTTCTTTGAGTTTATCTCCCCAAGTCTTTGCTGCTGTATAGTCTCCATAGATCTCCGGGCGGTTTAGCATGTCAATGGCTTCGTCTCTCTCGTTCTCCCATCGTTGGAGCTCTTGTTCTAGACGTTCAAGCTCTTTGCGTCGGCGTTTCTCTTCGGAGTTTGGGCTTGCTTGTCGGCGTTCCTGTTCATCTCTGCGGATTCTTCGTTTCGCTTCCTGTTGACGTTCGGTCTCCTGCGCCATCCAAGCTTCGTAACCTTCAAACCCCTGAAACTCCCGTAATCGCCCATCTTCCAACACCCATAGTCTCTCAGCTAAACGTCGGGCTAAATAACGATCGTGGGTAATGATCATAACAGTCCCGGCATAGTTATCCAACGCCTCCTCCAAAGCATCCAGCGATGGAAGATCCAGATGATTGGTGGGTTCATCCAGAAGCAATAGATTAAACGAGGACAAAACCAGTTTTGCCAGAGCCAAACGCCGCTGTTCCCCGCCGGATAGATCCCTGACCGGTAGAAAAACATCATCGCCGCGGAAGAGAAATGCGCCTAGGAAGTTCCGGGCCTGGGCCGGAGTGAGATCACTGGAGGCCAGAATTTGATCATAGACTGTCCCCGAGAGTTCTTGTTCCTGCGTGAGTTGGGAGAAGTATCCCAGCATGACACCATGTCCCCAGGTAATCTCCCCCGCATCCTTTGACTCTTCGCCAGCCAATATGCGAAAAAACGTCGATTTTCCAGTCCCATTCGCCCCTAAAATCACAACTTTTTCCCCGGCGTGAACCTGAAAACTCAACCTATCCAAAAGAAGTCTTCCAGAAAAACTCTTAGTGAGATTCAAAACGGCCAAAGCAATTGTACCAATGCGTCCATGAACAGAAAGATTTACCATTTTTAGCTGTTCCTCCACCCGGGGGCCATCTAAACGTTGGACTTTGTCGAGGCGCTTTTCGATGCTTTTAGCCTGCCGTTTGGACTTCTCCGTAGCTCGAGATTCCCGGATAAACTTCTCCTTCCGGGCGATCTCTTTTTGTTGTTCGTTAAAAGCCAGGAGTTCATGACGTCGACGTTCACTCCAGATCTGGCGATATCGGGTGTAGTTGCCCCGATACTCCTCAACCTGTCCGTCTTCGAGCGCGATGATCTTTCCAACGACACGATCGAGAAAATATCGATCATGGGATACCATGAGGACAGCGCCATTATAATCCCGTAAATAGTTTTCCAACCATTGAACCGCTTTAATATCCAAATAATTGGTGGGTTCATCCAACAATAGGATCGTGGGATGAAAAAGAAGAAGACGAGCCAATGCCACTCGAGTTCGCTCTCCTCCAGAGAAGGATATCGGAGACTTCTGCCAAAGCGGTTCGGGAAGACCCAACCCCCTCAAAACCCCCTGAATATCATTGTCAATGCGAAATCCACCGGCATGTTCAAAGGACTCCTGCAACTCGGCATACTTCATCAATAACGGTTCCAGATGTTCATGGTCACCAGGACCATACTCCGCCATCGTTTGTTCGAGACAACGAAGCTCCTCTTGTATCTGATCCAAATGTGAGAATAGTGAGCGTAATTCCTGCCAGACCGTACGCTCTTCCGGAAACTCCAACTCCTGTGTCAGATATCCTACGGTAGTGTCCTTCGCAAAGGAGAACGCTCCCCCATCTTTCTCAAGGCGCCCAGCTAATATCTGGAGAATCGTGGTCTTTCCAGATCCATTCTTCCCAACCAAACCGGCCTTTTCGCCGAAATCCAGTTGAAAATCGACAGCCCTGAGAATAGGTTTTGCACCATAGTACTTTTCAAGTTTCTCCACATTTAATATGGGCATAACGATTAATATCCTCCATCTCCTAAGCCAGATCGGGATTAGTGCATCGAGCCCATGCGGGGTATCGGCCAAAAGCGCCAAACAGCGCGCCCCACAATATTTTTACGGGGAACAAATCCCCAGTAATGACTATCAAAACTATTGTTTCGATTATCACCCAACATCCAATAGTGATTCTCAGGAACTGTCATCGGTTTAACTTCATAGAACGGACGACGTTCCTCGCTAATGTAAGGTTCCTCCAAAACTTTGCCGTTGATGAAGACGCGTCCGTCGCGAACAGCTACTTCTTCGCCGGGTAACGCAATGATCCGTTTGATAAAGTCATTCCCTAAAGGACTGCCCATCTGTTCAGCGACGGTTTTCGCCCTTTGAGGAGGATGAAAGACCACGATCTCGCCCCGTTGGGGTTGACGAAAACGATACGCAACCTTCTCCACCAAGAAACGGTCACCTAGCTCAATGGCTGGAACCATCGAGGGTGATGGAACAAATCGAGCCTCGGCAATGAATGTATGAATAAAAAGAAACAGTAGAAAAGCTGGGATGATAATTTCCAAGATCTCCCGGATGGGGTTGGGCTTAGCTTTTTTATCATTTGGGTTATTTTTCTTTTTTAATGAAATTTTCTTCTCATGCTTCTCCAACATCTATCTTCCTCCCCGCTTACGTTGCGAATATCTGCTCAGTTATCTTTGTTAGTTAAACTTTTTCGTCAACGGAATACTCCGATTATATCACAATCCGCCGGAAGAGGGGAAAATCAAAAAGACGAGCACCAATTGGTGCCCGTCTTGATGCCAAAAAGAGCGATCACTTCTTGGCCACGGCATCCTTCAACGCTTTGCCAGCCTTGAAGACAGGAACCTTCCGGGCGGCGATTTTGATGGAGGCGCCGGTTTGAGGATTACGGCCAGTACGAGCCTCGCGCTCCCGCACTTCAAAGCTGCCAAAACCGACCAGTTGGACTTTGTCGCCTTGAGCCAAAGCTTGGGTCATGGCGGCCACCACAGCGTCGACAGCTTTACCGGAATCTTTCTTTGTTAAACCACTCTTTTCAGCCACTTGATCAATGAGTTCGGTCTTTGTCATCTAAAACGTCACCTCCTTCCAAAAAAACATGTAAACTGCTAGAAAAGTCCTGGTAGGCAATTTACACTATTCTATTCTAGATAATTTCCCTTTCTCCTCCTTTTCAAACCTAAAAAATAAAGATTTATTCAGCAATGGTATGGGTTTATCAGCATTCTCCCAGCTATAAGCCATATCGTGCGGAATTGCCATACACATACAGACCCGATTTATTGCCCTATAGGCAATAAATCATCCAAAAAATGAAACTCTGGCTCTCCGCTCTTCCAAATCAGATTTATTTGCCCTACAGGGCAATAAATCTTCCGAAAAAGAAACTCTAGCTCTCCGCTCTTCCAAAATAAAAATCCCTCTCAAAATGAAAGGGATTTTTTCGAGAAAGACCTATTGGAAACTAGATAATAATGCAGATCAAACCAGCGCTTCCTTCATTGATGATCTTGGTCAACGTCTCTTGAAGCTTCTCTTGGGCGTTCTCCGGCATGTGCGTTAATTTGCTTTGGATCCCTTCCCTAACCAGTTGGTTAAGGGATTTGCCAAAGAACTCCGTCTGCCAAACCTTTGCAGGATCCCGTTCGAACTCCTCGGTCAGATAACGCACAAACTCTTCTCCCTGTTTTTCTGTGCCAACGATAGGGGTAACTTCCGTCATGATTTGGGCTCGAATCATATGGATCGAGGAGGCGCTAGCCCGAATACGGACGCCGCAGCGGCTGCCTTGTCTGATCATTTCAGGTTCAGCAAACTCTATCTCATCCAGAGATGGATTGACAACGCCGTAACCTCTCTCTTGAACTTCTGCTAATGCTTCCTTTATTCGATCATGCTCTTTTTTCACACTGGAGAGATCGGTCAGAATCCGCAGCAATTGGTGGTCGCCTTGGATATCAAAACCACTGACCTCTTTGACGACTTCAAAGAAGAGTTCCCTCGGAACAGCCATGTCGATAAGGAGAGCCCCGCGCCCTAGATCCACCCAGGGTGTAACGACTTCCGCCACATGTTCAACTTGACGCAGTTCCGCGATGGCGGGCTGAATATCGCGAACACGGTAGATGGATTCGACGGAACGAAAGACGGCATCTTCCAGATGCTTTCGTAGCCAATGGTCGGATTCGAGCTCTTCGACCCATTGCGCCAAGTTGACTTGAATCTCTTGAACCGGAAACATCGAAAGAACCTCGCCCAAGACGCCGGCGGTCTCTTCCGCCCCCATCCTCATACAATCCATGGGAACTACAGGAACTTGGTATTTTTCCATCATTTGTGAAGCCAACTCTTGAGTCATGGGTTCCATGGGATGTAATGAGTTTAAAACAATCACAAAGGGTTTGCCCAACGCGGACAGTTCATTAATAACACGTTCCTCAGCCTGGATGTAGCTCTCCCGCGGAATGTCTGTTATGCTACCGTCGGTCGTAACCACCAAACCGAGGGTTGAGTGATCCGCGATAACCTTTCGCGTTCCCATCTCTGCTGCAGCTTGAAAAGTTATGGGTTCCTCCGCCCATGGGGTCATTACCATTCGTGGACCCATCTCGTCTTGATACCCAGTTGCCTGCTCCACGGTGTACCCCACACAATCTACCAAACGAACATTAAACCGGATGTTCTCCCCCACAGTAATGGCGACCGCTTCATCAGGAACAAACTTAGGCTCAGTCGTCATGATGGTCTTCCCCGAACCGCTCTGTGGCAATTCATCGATGGCCCGCTCTCGGTCATAGGGCTCCAAGATATGGGGGATGACCATAAGTTCCATGAATCGTTTGATAAATGTCGACTTCCCTGTACGTACGGGGCCTACTACACCGATGTATATATCCCCGCCCGTACGTTCGGCGATATCTCTAAAGATATCATACCGCTCCATCC
>OBJA01000624.1_pt1 | contig 29163 bp, 32 predicted proteins | sample 1519751 | NCBI WGS metagenome assembly OBJA01 (sample SAMEA3881238, study PRJEB22517) | soil metagenome | biome: lake sediment; feature: soda lake sediment; material: sediment, water from around vicinity | place: India | collected 2013-12-23 | depth 3 m
ATCCGCAGGTGCTGGCTGCGGATGGATTTTTGATGACGAACTGTGCGCCTTGAGCACTTTCCTGATAGTCGATTTCTGCACCTACCAGGTACTGAAAACTCATCGAGTCAACCAGTAATTTTACTCCCTGTTTTTCCATCACGAAATCATCTTCGTTAATGATCTCATCAAAGGTAAAGCCGTATTGAAACCCGGAGCAGCCACCGCCACTGACGAAAACCCTTAATTTGAGCTCCTGGTTATCCTCTTCTTCAATCAGTTCTTTTACTTTATTGGCAGCACCATCAGTAAAATTCAATGGAGGTTGATCTGCACCTGTTTCTTCATGGATCGTTGTACTCATTTTTGTGCGCCTGCCTATGTGATTGGTTATTCCAATAATCGAGTGATCAGAATCGCTTAAGCCATCGGGGGTATTACAGTAGAAACTTTTTGAATATCCCACGAATACTTGGCGCCTGTAAATGCAAGCACTCGCCAAAAATCCGTGACATGATGGTCTTGCCCGTGCCGGTAATTCTGGTAACGAATCGTGTTTACAGGCGATTTATAGTAAATAACATACCATCCTCAACATGGTTTGAGAAACTGCTACACTACTGCATCCAGAATACCAAAGTATATAAATAGTTATACTGTTTTTTTCTGAATGAACTCTATTTTGTAGCCATCCGGATCCTCTATGAAGGCAATAACAGTGGTTCCATGCTTCATCGGACCGGCTTCTCGCGTAACACGACCACACAGATTCCGGACTTTTTCACAAGCTTCATAAGCATTGTCAACTTCAATGGCGATATGTCCAAAACCTGTGCCGAGATCATAGTGATTGGTTTCCCAGTTATAAGTCAGTTCCAGTACGGTGCCTTCCATTTCGTTTTGATAGCCGACGAAAGCGAGGGTGAATTTTCCCTCCGGGTAATCCTTGCAGCGCAGAACCTGCATTCCCAGAACATCGGTATAAAACCGGATTGAACGTTCCAGATTGCCAACCCGCAACATAGTATGAAGAATACGCATTACACTTTGACCATTTCAAAATCTTCTTTCCGTGCACCACATTCGGGACATGTCCAGTTCATGGGAACGTCTTCCCAGCGAGTTCCAGCAGGAATACCATCCTGTGGCCATCCTTCTGCTTCGTCATAGATGAAGCCACAAATCATGCACATATAACGATTGTAAACCTGGTTGTCCTCTGTAGTCATAATAGATAAGTAGATTTGCTTAAGTTAAAATGACATTTTACGGTATTAGTGCATGTCTCTACCACCACCAATCGTATTATCCTTTGCTGCCAGCGACCCAAGCGGGGGGGCTGGTATCCAGGCGGACATACTGACGCTTGCCGGAATGGGTTGCCATCCGCTTACTGTGCTTACTGCCGTGACTGTTCAGGATACGACCGGTGTTGAGGATATATTCGTGATGGATGCCGAATGGGTTGTTGATCAGGCACGAGCTGTTCTGCAGGATATGCCGGTACAGGCTTTCAAGATCGGTATGCTGGGCAGTGTTGAAATCATCTCAGCCATTGCCGAAATCATATCGGATTATCCGGATATACCGCTGGTGCTGGATCCGGTGCTGGCTTCCGGCCGTGGTGACACATTTGCCAATGAAGAAGTCATTGCAGCCATGCGTGAAATGCTGTTTCCCCAGGCAGCCATCATTACACCCAATAGTATAGAAGCCAGGCGTATTGTGCTCGATGATGAGGATGATCCGGAAATACTGGATCTGAAACAAAGTGCAGACCGGCTGCTGCAATGGGGATGTGGCTATGTGCTCATCAAAGGGGCTCACGAAAATACACCCGAGGTAATTAACGTACTTTACGATGCCAGTGGTATGGTCCGATCCGATGCATGGCCGCGTTTGCCGGGATCGTTCCATGGATCGGGATGTACTTTGTCTTCTGCGATAGCTGCTTCGCTTGCTCATGGCATGTCGATTACGGACAGCGTGTATGAGGCACAGGATTTTACCTGGCATACACTCAAGGGAGGTTTTCGTCCAGGAATGGGGCAATATATTCCGGACCGGTTTTTCTGGATAGAGAGTGAAAATCCGGAAGAGGAGACCGGGGATGCCGGGTGATTGACCTTAGAAACCGGTCTGCAGTCAGTGGTCTCTATGCAATTACCTCCGATATGACAGATACCGGTCAGTTATATGATGCAGTCCATCAGGCGTTAGCTGGTGGAGTAAACTGGCTCCAATACCGGAACAAAGCGGCCGACAGCCGATTGCGACGTGTGCAGGCTGCGGAGATTCATCTGCTTTGCAAGCAGTTTCAGGTTCCCTTGATTGTCAATGATCACCTGGATCTGGCCATGGAGATCGATGCAGAGGGCCTGCATGTGGGGGGAGATGACATTTCTCCGGTGATGGCCAGATGTTATTTTGGCCGGGATAAAATTATCGGGGTCTCCTGTTACAATCAGCTCAACCGTGCGATCGAAGCGGAAGAAGCAGGAGCAGATTATGTTGCGTTTGGTGCTTTTTATCCATCCATGACCAAAACGGAGACGTATCAGGCGCCGATTGAGTTGCTGACTGCTGCAAAAAAGAAACTGGGTATTCCTGTCGTGGCAATTGGCGGTATCGATTTGGATAATGCCGGAATGTTGATTGCTAGCGGATGTGATGCTGTGGCTGTCAGTCAGGCTTTGTTCGGTGCACAAGATATCCAGTCTGCCGCGCGATATTTTTCAGAATTATTTGATTGAATCAAAAGTTTCTCAATAATCTTTATAAACATTCCAATGACGATCACTAACCAGCAACTATTCGAACGTTCCAGGCAATATATTCCGGGAGGGGTCAATTCACCCGTACGGGCTTTTAAATCCGTAGGAGGCACACCTGTTTTTTTTCAACGGGGGCAGGGCGCCTATTTCTGGGATGTGGAAGGAAAATCCTATATCGATTATGTCGGATCATGGGGGCCACTCATTCTTGGGCATGCACATCCGGATGTCGTCAGGGCAGTCCAGATTGCAGCAGGACATGGCACCTCTTTTGGTGCGCCAACGGCTGCGGAACTGGAAATAGCCGAGTTACTGTGCCGTTTGCTGCCTTCTCTGGAAATGGTACGACTGGTGAGTTCCGGTACTGAAGCGGGAATGAGTGCCATTCGGCTGGCGCGTGGCTATACCGGCAGAAATCGGATCATTAAGTTTGAAGGCTGCTATCACGGACATGATGATGCGCTGCTGGTCAAAGCCGGTTCCGGTGCGTTGACTTTTGGTCACCCCAGTTCAGCGGGAGTTCCTGCTGAGACGGCAGGCCATACCCTGGTATTGAACTATAACGATGTGGCGGGGGTAGAAGAAACTTTCAGCAAGATGGGTACTGAAATTGCAGCCGTGATTGTCGAGCCGGTGGCTGGCAACATGAATCTGATTAAAGCGACCTCTCAGTTTCTGGAGACATTACGCACATTATGTACGAAACATGGCAGTCTGCTGATCCTGGATGAGGTGATGACCGGTTTTCGTGTGGGTTTGGAATGTGCGCAAGGATTATATGGTATCAAACCGGATCTGACCATTCTGGGTAAGGTGATCGGAGGGGGACTACCTATGGCGGCCTTTGGTGGTCGGCGCGATGTGATGGAATGTCTTGCGCCGCTGGGATCGGTATACCAGGCAGGTACACTTTCCGGTAATCCGGTTGCCGTTGCTGCCGGATTGGAAACATTGCGTCAGATCCAGGTACCTGGCTTCTTCGACAAATTGTCGACCATGACTCGTAAACTGACCGAGGGGTTGACTGCGGTGGCTGCAAAACATGGTGTGGCGTTCTGTGCACAGGCGATGGGTGGAATGTTTGGTCTTTATTTCAAAAAATCTCCACCGGAAAGTTTTGCTGAAGTGATGGAGAGCGATCGTGAAGCATTCAACCACTTTTTTCATGCCATGCTGAAAGAGGGCATATATTTCGCTCCTTCCGCATTCGAGGCAGGTTTCGTTTCTGCTGCGCACAGTAATGAGGAAATCGATAAAACATTGGCAGTGGCTGATCGGATATTTGGTCAGGGTATGTGAAGAACAGAGAAAGCAACTCTGTAGAAATAAGCGAAAGGTTCAATCCATGCAGTTGATTGCCGTTTATATTTTGCCAGTTGGTTTACTGCGATTTCTCTGACTGTGGCAATATGTCCAATTCATATAAAGAATAATTAACAGGTTATGTTTACTTGCTCTTCTTGTTTTCGGAAACTATTGATACTCTTGGCATTGGGTAGTGTACTGTCGGCTTGTGCCACTGTGGATAATCGGCATGATCCTCTGGAATCGATGAACCGTGCGGTATTCTCGTTCAATGAGAAACTGGATGAAGTCGTGCTGGAGCCTGTTGCCCAGGGATATCAGCGGTTTATACCGTCTCCGGTCAGAATGATCGTTGGCAATTTTTTTTCCAATCTCGATGATGTCGTTGTTGCTGCCAATTCGTTGCTGCAATTGAAGTTCATGGATGCAATGGCAAGCACAACACGTATCGTGATCAATACAACTTTTGGAATGTTGGGCGCTATTGATCTGGCCAGCGATATCAGTCAGGTGAGTGATATCGATATCAGTAAACGTAATGAAGATTTCGGCCAGACTTTGGGTTTCTATGGAATTGGTAGCGGCCCCTACCTCGTGTTACCGATACTGGGGCCCAGCACGGTAAGAGATACGGTAGGGATTGGTGTAGACAGTACCATTTTCCACCCGGCAAGAGCTATTTACACTAGCTTCGATCTGCTGACCGTACGTCTGCCCGTTACGACTGTCGAATTTATCGATCGGCGTGAACAATTACTGGATCTGGACAAAACGCTGGAGGAAGCTTCTCTGGATAAATATGAGTTTGTCCGTGATGCCTATTTGCAAAGACGAGAGAGTCTGATAAAAAATGATGGCACTGCCTCCGAGGAGGAACCTGTGAATTTTGACGAAGAAGAGATAATGATCGACGATTGATTCGGTTAGAGAAGTTATTGGCGATAGTTCTGCCGGGGCTGGAGTAAATTACCTTACCAGCCCCGGTTCTTATTTCATCAGGCGGATTGCAGTGCCTGGATACGTTCTTCCAGAGGCGGGTGCGACATGAACAGACGTCCGATCTGGCTTTTTTGTCCGGAGATGCCAAAAGCAGCAATCTTGTCTGGCAAATGAGAGGGTTCATACTCCTGCTGCAACCTCCGCAGCGCAGCAACCATCTTGCCCTTTCCAGAAATCTGTGCACTGCCGGCATCCGCGCGAAATTCACGCTGACGGCTGAACCACATTACGATGATCGTGGCAAGAATACCCAATACCATTTGAGCGATCAGGCTGGTCATGAAATAGGCCGGCCCGTGCCCTTCTTCCGATTTGAAAACCGCGCGATCGACGACATGGCCAATGACACGAGAGAGAAAAATCACGAAGGTATTCACGACCCCTTGAATCAATGCGAGCGTTACCATGTCACCATTGGCAACATGGCTGACTTCGTGAGCCAGCACGGCTTCAGCCTCGTCCCGGTTCATTTTTTGCAACAATCCTGTACTGACTGCCACCAGCGCACTGTTTCGATTCATTCCGGTAGCAAATGCATTGATATCGGGTGAATCGTAGATCGCTACTTCGGGCATACCTATTCCTGCTACTCTTGCTTGACGACGTACCGTTTCCACCAACCAGCCCTCGGTTGAGTTGGAAGGCACATCGATGACCATGGCACCGGTCATATGTTTTGCACTCCACTTGGACATGGCAAGAGAAATGAGCGAGCCGCCAAATCCCAGTACGGCCGAGAAAACCAGCAGCGCATTAAAATTTAATTCACTGCCCTCGGCATCCAGTATGCGGTCAACACCAAGCAGACGCAGGGTGATGCTCAGCATTAACAGTATGGCCAGGTTCGTTACTATAAAAAGAAAAATCCGTTTCATCATCCTCTTCCTTCAAGTTGATTGGTACGCTTGTCTGGCTTTGAGAGTAATAGGAAATAATCGTTCAAGCCAAGCGACTATATGGTGACATATTTCACGATATCAAGGGATACGTGATTTCACGTAATCTCCGCTGGTATGTCGCTGGAATCTCTTTCGCTTGGGGTACAATAAAAACCTGAAATACTGCTGGTTACTATACAAAATCCGGGATTACAGAGCCGGAATGTATAAGAATTACCGGCTTCATTATTTAAGAAAAGGGAGAAATAAATTGACTGGAATCGGGCGGGGTGTGTCAAGATGAGTCAGTCATCTGTGGTAGTAGTGGGTAGCGGATTGGCTGGCTATACGGTAGTACGTGAATTGCGGAAACTGGATGCTGCGGTACCGATTACTCTCCTGTCTGCCGATCACGGTAGTTTTTATTCAAAACCAATGTTATCCAATGCATTGGCGACGGGTAAAACGCCTGATTCGATTTTGAGCGCGGGTACCATGCAAATGTCCGGACAACTAGATATCACGGTGCGGCCTTATACCAGTGTCAACGCCATTGATGTCGCTGCAGGCAGTGTTTCTTTCGAGGAGGGCAGACAACTGGCTTACGACCGACTCGTTCTGGCACTGGGAGCTGACCCGATTCGCCTGCCGATACCAGGAGAAGGTGTGGATGAAATATTGTCCGTCAATAATCTGGATGATTACCGCAAATTTCGTGAGACCCTGGAGGGTAAGCATCATATTGCCATATTGGGTGCTGGATTGATAGGTTGTGAATTTGCCAATGATCTTGCAGCAAAAGGCTATCAGGTAAGTGTATTCGACCTGAGCCCACAACCGTTAGGGCGATTGCTTCCTCCCGAAGCCGGCAGATTCTTTCGCGATAAACTGACTGCAGCAGGGGTCAATTTTTTACTCGGTACAACGGTCGAAAGAATCAGTAAAGAAAATGGGTACTACCAGCTGTTATACGAGGGTGGCAAAGTCATTCAGGTAGATATGGTGCTGTCTGCTATCGGTCTGAGGCCGCGTACCAGCCTGGCTGCAGCCGCAGGAATCCAAGTGAATCGCGGTATTACAGTAAATCGTTATTTGCAGACCAATATTCAGAATATTTATGCTCTGGGGGATTGTGCAGAAGTGGAAGGAAAGGTTTTACCCTTCATTTTGCCGATTGCACATGCCGGCCGGGCTCTGGCGGCGACGATTGCCGGTAATCCAACGTTGCTGCACTATCCCGCGATGCCGGTAATGGTCAAAACACCTGCATGTCCAACTGTTGTTTCACCTCCTGATCCTGCTATACAAGGTGCATGGGAAATCATAGCTGTCGAGAATGGCATGAAGGCTCTGTATCACGATGAAGCCGGTAATCTGCACGGCTTTGCCTTGCTTGGGACGGCAACGGCTGAGCGCAATACACTGGTTTCCCGTTTGCCATCTGTATTGGCGTAGGGGATATTTGTACTGATTGGGAGAAAAATAGGCATGCTTTATTTGGTATATGGTGAGGATGTTCCTGATAGTTTGGCACTGCGGGGTGCCAGTCGTTCTGCTCATCTGGCGAGAATCTGCGAATTACAGGAGCAAGGAAGGCTCTTACTGGCGGGTCCGTGTCCGGCGATAGACAGCATTGACCCGGGACCGGCTGGGTTTACCGGAAGTCTGATAGTAGCCGAGTTTGCATCATTGAGTGCTGCCCGGGAGTGGGCGAACGCTGATCCATATCTGCTGTCAGGTGTGTATGCAAAAGTAACGGTCAAACCATTCAGGAAGGTTCTGCCTGAGTAAATAGAGGACAGCAGTGACAGGAATGCTGGATACATTCCTCCGGGAGTTTGTGAAAAGTTTATCTGTTTCTGAAAAGGATTCATCTGTATTTTGTTAAGATGTATGTTTCTCAGATAAAATTTGTCAACCACTTTACTATTCAATAAAGGAAATTTTATGCGCTTATCCAAGTTTCTCTGTGTGCCACTGACTGTTCTGGGGCTGGCTTGTGTTGCTCCTCTGAATGCCCAGAGCGGGGGGACCATCGCCAAGGTCAACGGTGTAGCGATTCCACAATCACGTCTTGATCTGGTAGTCAAGGCTGCAACAGCGCAAGGCCAGCCTGATTCAGCTGAAGTGAAGAATGCCTTGCGCGAAAATCTCATCACGGAAGAGATACTGGCGCAGGAAGCAATCAAAAAGAGGCTTGACCGTAATCCGGAGGTGGTAACGCAGATCGATCTCGCACGTCAGGGAATACTAATCAGGGCGTATCAAGCTGATTTCATGCGGAACAATCCGGTTAGCGACAGCGAATTGCGCAAGGAATATGAATCAGTAAAAGCACAGATGGGTGATAAAGAGTACAAAGCGCGCCATATTCTGGTGGAAACTGAGCAGGAGGCCAAGGATCTGCTTGCTGCTCTCAAAAAAGGTAGTGCGTTCGATAAATTAGCGGGTGAACGTTCCATTGATACCGGCAGCAAGAGTAATGGCGGCGAATTGGGATGGAGTTCAGCGGCTGTGTACGTCAAACCTTTTGCTGATGCATTGACCAGACTGAAAAAGGGTGAAACAACCAGTCAACCGGTACAGAGCCCCTTTGGCTGGCACGTCATTCGCTTGGATGATGTCCGGACTGCCGTTCCACCTTCCTTTGATGAAGTAAAACAGAATATGCAGCAGCGGGTACTGCAGCGCAAGTTTGCAACAGTAGTCGAATCACTGCGTAAGAACGCCAAAGTTGAATAATCAGAATTTAATCAGTATCAGTAGTTAGAGGGGGGCAGAGCTCACGGTTTGCACTCTTGGAGAGAGTGCAGCCAGAAGTTCATAGCTGATAGTCTGTGCCGATCTGGCAACTTCTTCTACCGGTAATCCCTCGCCCCAAAGGGTTACCGGACTGCCTGTACCGACTTCACTGATCCTGTTCAGGTCAATGGTCAGCATATCCATTGAAACGCGTCCGATCAAGCGTGTACGCTGGCCGTTTACCAGCACCGGGGTTCCAGTGGGTGCATGGCGTGGATATCCATCCGCGTAACCTGCTGCAACGATCCCGACACGCATTGGCTGATCCGCAATGAATTGTCCTCCGTATCCCAGGCGATCTGAAGGATCAAGATGCTGCACAGCAATGATCTGGCTGGTCAGGGTCATGACAGGTTGTAATCCGAGTTCGATACCCGTTTTATCCGGCAAGGGAGAGGCACCATAGAGTAATATGCCGGGACGTACCCAGTCTGCATGTGTTCCGGGATAACACAGAATTGCAGCAGAATTAGCCAATGTCCGAGGTATATGGTTTTCCCGTTTTTCCTCAAGTAGTGCAAAACTGTCCAGTTGCTGGTTAACATGGTCTGCTTCCAGTAACTCATCGGCACAGGCAAAATGCGTCATTAGTGTGATTCTGATATCTGTACGCCACTGCTTGAGCTTGTTCACTACGGAATTTCCCTCTTCAGGCTTGAAGCCAAGACGGTTCATACCGGTATTGATCTTGAGAAAGATATCTGGTTTTTCTGTTTTATTGTGTGCCAGTAGCATCGATAGCTGTTCATGGCAATGGATCACCATGCTCAGTCTGTAGTGATCGATCGCTTCAATCTCTTCTATCGAAAAGAAGCCTTCCAGGAGCAGGATGGGCTGGCTGAATCCGGCTTCTCTCAACTGAATTCCCGCTTCCAGTTCAAGCACCGCAAATCCATCGGCAGCATCAAGCGCCCGAGCGGTACGAAGTAAACCATGACCATAGGCATCGGCCTTGACGACAGCCATGATGCGGGCTTGGTGAACATGTCTGCGAACAACAGAGAGATTGTGCTGTAAAGCAGTACAATTTATGAAGGCACGAATCGGCCGGGACATTATGTGATCAACAGAGCTGAAAAAGAGTTGGCAGCTCGCAATGGGTATGGTTAGGAAGCAGGCAATGAATAACTGCCATCACGATCGACTTCCCAATTGTTCCCAGAAAACAGATCGAGTCAATGTTTCAGTTCGATGTTGCTGTTCTGGGGGTGTGCATTTTCTGGCAGAGGTTGGGGATCCAGTACGGCAACAGTCAGTGAATCATCAATCAGGTATTTCTCCGCTACTTCTCTGACTTGTTCTGCGGTAACCGCCTGTAATCTTTCCAAAATGACATCCGCATCTCGGTGGGACAGCCCGACACTTTCCAGTCTGCCAATCTGCATTGCCTGAGCAAATGTGGAGTCGAGCTGATAAACATGATTGGCTACTACCTGTGCCTTGACGCGGACAAGTTCTTCCTGTGTGACTCCGGCCTGGATGATTTTGCCGATTTCAGCACGAATCGATTGCTCCAGATCATCCACTGTCTTATCTTCGCTAGGTGTTCCATCAATGAAAAAAGTACCCGGGCCGCGTTCAATGGCGTTATAACTGGCATCGGCCGAGACCGCGACCCGTGTTTCGCGTACCAGAATTCTGTTGAGCCTTGCAGAAGCATTCCCATCCAGTACTTCTGCCAGAATAGTCAGTGCATAGGGTTCCCATTCATTTTTCGGATCTTTCAGAACAGGGACTTTGTATCCCATGATCAGATAAGGAAGTTGTGCAGAGGCTTTTACCACCAGGCGCTTGATTCCCGTTTGCGGCGGTTCGATTTGCGGCTTGCGTTCAGACAGAGCGGGGACCTTGGTGGCACTGAATCTTCCATAATATTTTTTTGCCAGTGCAAGCACATTCTCCGGATTAACGTCACCCACCACCACCAGTACCGCATTATTGGGAGCGTACCAGCGCTTGTACCAGTCCTGAGCATCACTTGTCCGCATATTTTCCAGATCATCCATCCAGCCGATGACCGGACGTCGGTAAGGATGCGTCTGAAAAGATGTTGCCATCATTTTTTCATACAGCAGTGCGTGTGCCTGATCATCCGTCCGCAATCTTCTTTCTTCCATGACAACCTGTATTTCCTTGGAAAATGCTTCCTCCGTCAGTTGCAGATTGTGCATGCGATCGGATTCAAGTTCTACCGCCATCGGCAAATGGCGCTGGTGCAGTTGCTGATAATAAGCAGTGTAGTCACGGCTGGTGAAAGCATTTTCTTTGCCGCCGATAGCTGCAATCCTTCTGGAAAATTCACCGGCAGGCACGCTGTCCGTTCCCTTGAACATCATATGTTCCAGTGCATGCGCAACACCGGTCGTGCCGTTTACTTCATCCATACTGCCGGCTTTGTACCAGACCTGTTGAATGACCACGGGCGAACGGTGGTCTTCTTTGACGACCAGCTTGAGGCCATTGTCGAGCAGATATTCATGTGAATTGGCTGTAGCTGGCAGCGGACATGCCAATGTAATACAAAGTAAAGCAGCTGAAGTAGCAAAGTAGTTGAAATGGAAACTGGTTTTCATATCGTACTGGAAATTGAACGGATCTGGGTCGGGTGACCAGTTGATGGTATGATATTTATCTTCCCGAAATAGAAACAGCCTACCAGAATGTTTAGCATTTTTAAATCCAAAAAGAATTCTGACGAAAAAAATCCTGCTCAGGTTGAAGCCGGGCCGGTTAGTTTTACCGACAAGATCAGGCAAGGGCTGACACGCACACGACAGCAACTTGGAAAGCAGCTGTCCGGATTGTTCGGTGGCAGGAAAATCGATGAGGATTTATACGAAGAACTCGAAACTGCCTTATTGACAGCAGATACCGGGATCGAGGCAACGGAGCGGTTATTGGAGTCATTGCGTACCCGTGTCAGGCGTGATGCACTGGATGATTCGGAACAACTCAAAACAGCCCTGCAGGATGCGTTGATTGAACTGTTACAGCCACTGGAGCGGCCATTGGTCACCACCGGGCATCAACCTTTCGTGATCATGATTGCGGGTGTGAACGGTGTCGGTAAAACTACGACCATTGGCAAGCTGGCTCATTATTTCCAGGCACAAGGGCATTCCGTGCTGCTGGCAGCAGGTGATACTTTCCGTGCAGCAGCACAGGAACAGCTTAAGGTATGGGGGGAGCGCAATCAGATCACGGTCATTTCACAGGAAAGTGAGCCAGGTAAAAAAAGTGATCCGGCAGCCGTGATTTTCGATGCGATCAATGCCGCTATTGCCAGAAAAATTGATATCGTCCTGGCTGATACCGCGGGTCGCCTGACGACCCAGCTTCATTTGATGGAAGAAATCAGGAAGATCAAGCGCGTCATCGCCAAAGCTATACCCGATGCTCCACACGAGGTGTTACTGGTATTGGATGCAAATACCGGCCAGAATGCCGTCAGCCAGTTAAAGGCTTTCAATGATGCGCTGGGTGTTACCGGGCTGGTCATGACCAAACTGGATGGAACTGCCAGGGGCGGAGTGATTGCGGCCATCGCTGCACAATTTACCGATACACCCCCGGCACTGCGCTTCATCGGGGTGGGGGAGGGGCTGGATGATTTAAGGCCTTTCAATGCCCATGAATTTGCTGAAGCACTGTTCGACTGATGCCTTTTGCCTTATTTGAGTAACCAGTATGGCTACAATGATCAGCTGCAACGATGTCAGTAAATTTTATCCGGGCGGATTTGAAGCACTCAAAGGCGTTACCCTGTCGATCGATCAGGGAGAGCTGATTTTGTTTTCGGGGCATTCCGGTGCGGGTAAAAGTACATTGCTGAAGTTGATTGCGGCTATAGAGCGCCCGACTTCCGGAAGTATTGTCGTCGGGCAGCAGAATATCGGTGCACTCAGGCGTAGTGCCATTCCTTACTTGCGCCGGAATATCGGAATGATCTTTCAGGAACAGAAGCTTCTGTATGACCGCAACGTCTTTGCCAACGTTATGCTGCCGCTGCAGGTGACTGGCTTCGATACCAGAACCGGTGCATCACGAGTGCGTGCGGCGCTGGACAAAGTCGGTCTGCTGGATAAGGAAAAGGCGGATCCGATTACCTTGTCGGGTGGTGAAAAACAGCGGCTGTGTATTGCCCGCGCAGTTGTGCATCGTCCATCTCTCCTGATCGCCGATGAGCCTACTGCTAATCTCGATAGCAATTACGCGCAGGACATCATGGCGGTGTTCGAATCATTCAATCAGGTAGGGGTTACCGTTCTCATTTCGACCCACGATAGAATGCTGCTTGATGCGACCCGACATCGTATCATCGAACTGAAACAGGGAAAGTTGGTCGCATGAGCAATTGGTTATCCCAACATGGTCATGCGCTGATACGTGCGTTCAGGCAGCTTGCCGGAACGCCGGTGACCAGTTTGCTGAGTATTATCGTTTTCAGTATCGTCCTGAGTCTGCCGGCTGGTATCTTCGTTCTGCTGGAAAATTTGCGCGCGCTATCCGGTCATGCAACGGATTCGCAGCAAATGACCCTTATCCTGGATACTGCGGCTGGGTCGGCCGATGTGGAACTGGTCAATACCCGACTGGAGGAAATGACTGCAATTGAAGGTTTCCAGTTCATCTCCAGAGATATCGTACTGCAGGAACTGAAACAGGAAAGCGGGATGGCCGAGGTAATGCGTAATCTCGAACAGAATCCGTTGCCGGACGCGTTCGTGGTCAACCTCGGCAGCCTGTCCGCCAGTGAAATTGAAAAAATGCAGGCTATGATGCAAGCCTGGCCCAAGGTCGTCCATGTACTGGTGGATACTGATTGGGCCAGAAAACTGGATGCCATGCTCGATGTCGGCAGGCTGATCGTCATCATGCTGACATCAGTGTTTGGCACGACACTTGTCATCGTCATGTTCAACACCATCCGCCTGCAGATATTGACGCGGCGCGATGAAATTGAGCTGTCAAGGCTGATTGGTGCTACGGATAGTTATATCCGCCGTCCATTTCTTTATTTTGGTGCAATACAGGGGCTGGCAGGTGCTGCGCTGGCCTGGTTGCTGCTGTATTTTGCAATCATCAAATTGAATGAAGCTCTGTCCGAGCTGGCCCGGTTATATGCCACCACGTTCAAGCTCGATCCTCTTTCCTGGCAGGATAGCCTGATTCTAATTCTATTCTCGGGTACATTGGGGTGGATCGGGGCACGCTGGTCAGTCGCTCGGCATCTGGCACAAATCGATCACGAAAGTGCCATTTCCTGAGGATCACGGATCCCTATTTGTTCAGAGGATTCTTGTATGGCTGAATTCATCGCGTTGATCCCGGCCGCTGGTTCCGGCTCGCGTATGGGAGAAGATATTCCCAAGCAGTACCGGCTGCTGGCTGGTAAACCGATGATTTACTACGCACTGCGTACCTTGTGCAGTATAGATCGTATTGGCATGGTCTGTGTCGTACTGGCACCTGACGATACAGAATGGGCACGCCATGACTGGAATGAATTTGCCGGTAAGATTCGGGTGTTTGACTGCGGCGGGGCAACTCGCGCCGAAAGTGTCACCAACGGGTTGAAAGCATTGCGTGCTGCAAATCATATACAGGACCAGGACTGGATCCTGGTGCATGATGCAGCCCGCCCGGGGTTGAGTCCGATGCTGGTCGAACGATTGCTCGATCAGCTCGCAGAAGATGAAATCGGTGGCCTGCTGGCGGTGCCGTTGGCAGATACATTAAAACGTGCAGATGATACTGGCCGAGTGATGTGCACTGAGCCGAGAGAACATCTGTGGCAGGCACAAACACCGCAGATGTTTCGTACGAAGTTGTTACTTGAAGCACTGGAAAAGGCCCCGATAGGAATTACCGATGACGCGAGTGCGGTGGAGGCATTGGGGTTTTCTCCCAAACTGGTGACAGGCGATGCTTATAACTTCAAAGTGACCTATCCACAGGATTTGAAACTGGCCGAACTGATCCTGCAAGAGCGCACTGCAACACAGAATTGATTTCATAAGCAGAGTCATTCGTAGTGCAATTGTCTGCTGTTCGTTGATTCTGCTGAGCTACTGCGGTTAACTGGGTTAGACAGAAAGCAGACTAAACAGCCCTGAAATTTCCTGCAGCTACTCTTGTACCGGCGTATCCTGACACTGCTTATGGTATGTGAGTGGTTAGTGACTGCGAACAGCAGTTGAGTTGCTCTACGCTGTTCGCAGCCTGCTTCGCAGAAAATTCTGATTACCCGGCCGATGCCGTGCATGATCGATATCTGTCATTTATGGATCCTGACAATCTGAATCGGAAAACACAATGACAGTATCTGGTTTCGATAATCAGGGAGGGATGGTATTCAGACTGTTGCAACCCTCTGAATTTACCAGAGGGCCGGAAGCATACCCGGTTTACGGGGTTGTTACGACATCGTCCAGAATGGCCCTGTCCTGCTTGTTCCATTCCACGTCAACCAGATTGGAATAACGTGTTATGAGCTGTATGGCAAGACCCCCCTGGAACAAGGCAGCCCAGGCCAGGATAACGAAGCCCCAGTGCAGTGGTGCGCTGAAGAGTTCTTCCATGAACCAGAAGGCATGCCCCCACTCGTTCAGACCGACGTTAGGCAGACTCATCAGCGGGCCGGCCACTACCATGATCAATGGGAACGACCATCCTTTGTTATACAGCGGTAACCGGGTTTTGGCGTAAATGATCATCGCTATACCCATGATGATGTATACCGGGAATGAGCCATAGAACAGAGGGATATGGCTGGGGGTAAAGCTGGTATCCCGGATAATCACCTGGTGCCATGAGGCGTCTTGCTCGGTAAAGAAGCTTGATCCCCAGTAAACGGCAAATACATAGACTCCAAGCCACATCATGAAATAAAAATACCGCTTTATTTCCTGTTTGGGAGTCAGGCTGGCAAGCTGTTCTGCTGTATTCCGGGTTTTCAACAGCCATCCCCAGATGGAGAATGCTGCCAAGGCGATTACGACCATCTGGATACGCCACAGACCCATCCAAATCTGGTCAAAAGCCGGCTCCATCGAATCCATGCCATGGGAATAAGCGAACATACGCTGATACCATACCCAGAATACCGCTATGCCCAGAATGGGCAGCAGGCCGTATTTGTAGTACTTGGCGTCAAACCATTCTGATTTGTCGTAAGCGGGTTTATCAGCGACTTGCTGTGCAGTCTTATCCTTCAATATGCTTGTAGCCATAAATAACACTCCTTCTTGCAGAAGCCGGAATTTCCGCAGAAATTCCTGAATTAGAAAAAAGTAAGTTACCAGTCGGGTTTCAAAGTGAAATCCGATTTAGGACAATTCCGGGTTGCTGAGAAAATTGCGGTTAATCGAATCAGTTTCATGCAACTGCCGGATTCAGACGCTTTCATGGCGGATATCTCCTCTGTTAGGGTGAATAAAAAACCTGTTTTTTTACAGGCACTTATATGAACATTTAAATCCGATAAAGTTCAATGTCGAAATGTATGATCTGTCCCAAGTCAATTACGTCGAAAAGCGAGGGGCGTATTTCTGGCTCAGAACTGCTTCTGTAGTGGTGCCGGTACGTATTGGCAAAAGTGTGTAGCAACCGGCCCATTGCTTTTGCAGCAAGGGTGTTGTGATCATGAAATCTGGCCAGCCGCATCAGGTTTTCCCTATTCAGTTTTCGTTCAGACAGAAGGGCGTAAATTGACGCCATCAGGAATGAGCCTGATGAGCACAACACCGAGGAGAAATGACATGAGCACTAAAATAAAAAATCTGACCGGTCTGGCGTTGATCACATTATTGACCGTCAACCTGATGACACCTTCTCTGGTGCATGCAGGTAAGGGCGCAAGTAGAGGTCATCATGGCCATCATCATCGCCACTATGATCGTCATGATCACCGCCGTCATTCCGGTGGACATATCCATATCTATAACCAGGCGCCTGCCTATTATCAGCAGTACTACCCGCAGCCGCGGCAGTACGGCTACTACCCTCCGGTTCCGGCTCAGGTGTATGTCGTTCCTCCGCAAAGGATGATGGGGATCAATACCGGAAGGGTGGATTTTATGTTACGGTTCTGATGTTACAAGCGGGGAAGGGATGAACCGGAAACTCACCCATTCCCCCCTTGATTTCAATTTTCAGTGTGTAAGGATGTGGTGTGATGAGCAGATGGCAGCAAGCTTTACTGATTATGTCGATCATGGTTGCTGCGATGCCGGACACTACAGCAGGCCGGCATGATGCAGCCAGTAAGCATGACAGAGCAGGCAAGCCAGCGGGTGGTATTTCGGAACAGCGTGCGATCGCAATTGCGCAACGGCATTTCACGGGGCGCGTACTGGCAATCAGTCAGACCGATCGCGTCTACCGCATCAAAATTCTCAGTGATCAGGGTACGGTCCACACGATTCTGATCGACGCGCTGAATGGTGCCGTTGTATCAGCTCGTTGATCCCCAAAATAAATTTCATGATTCAATCCGGTACGTTTAGGGAACCTCTGAAAAACGTTAGCGAGGCAGTCAGTTCATGGCAAAAGTCAGCGATGCAAGCAAAGCGCTAGCGCCGAGTAATTTATACGTAATAAATGAGCATTTTGAGCCGACTTTTAACGCATAAATGGCAACGCAGATAATTTTGCAGAGGTTTCTTAGTCATCATCGTATGCTGCAGGAGAGCTGAATGCGCATCCTGGTCATCGAAGATGAATTTCGACTGCAAAACCAGATTCGCCGGCAACTGGAGGCAGCGGGCTATATGGTCGATACCAGCAGCAGTGGCGATGAAGGATTGTTTCTCGCCACGGAATACCGGCCCGATGCCGCTATCATCGATATCGGCCTGCCCGGTAAATCCGGCCTGGAAATCATCAAGGCACTGCGGGAACGCGGCAGCCTGCTGCCCATCCTGATTCTGACCGCGCGCAGCAGTTGGCAGGACAAGGTACAGGGACTGGAAATGGGTGCGGATGACTACCTGACCAAGCCGTTTCAGATGGAAGAGCTGCAAGCCAGAGTCAGAGCACTATTGCGCCGTGCTGTCGGTATACCACAAACTCTGCTGAAGTGTGGCCCCATCGCGGTGGATGTCACGGCGCAATCGGTCAGTGTCGATGGTGCGAACATCGAGCTGACATCGTTTGAATATCGACTGCTGGAAGAGCTGGTGTGCCACCGTGGTGAGATCCTTTCCAAGGAGTCACTTGCTGATGCACTGTATCCGCACAATGAAGATCGTGACAGCAACGTACTCGAAGTCATGATCGGCAGGTTGCGACGCAAACTTGACCCGGAGGGTACATTGAAGCCGATCGAAACCATGCGCGGACGCGGTTATCGCTTCACACTGGAATGTAACAACGAATCGTCATGATGTCGCTCAACAGGCGTGTCTTGCTCAGTGCTGCCCTGGTATTACTGGTTTTTATCGCCGGAATTACACTGACACTGGATCGCGCCTTCTATGACAGTGCGCGTATTGGTGTGAAGGATCGACTGTTTGCAAGGTTGCTGATGCTGCTGGGTGATACTGAAGTGGATGAATCCGGTGAACTGGAAATTCCTACCAATCTGCTGGATGCGGAATTTGGTCATGTCAATTCGGATATCTATGCCTTCGTGACCGGCCCTGCCAATACCATTCTCTGGCGCTCTACTTCGTCGCTGAATAAACCGATTCCCGATATCACATTGCTGGAAAAAGGCAAACAGGAATTCGAGCAAATCACGCTCGATGATGAGCCATACTTCATCTACCGCTACAGCGTTGCCTGGGAAACATCATCCGGTGATTACCCGCTGATTTTCAATGTAATGACTGCTACCGCACTGCTGGAAGCGCAGATCGAACGTTATCGTGAAGATTTGTGGGGTTGGCTGGGTTTGATGGTCGTTTTCCTGCTGGCTACGCAAATGCTGGTATTGCGCTGGGGGTTACTGCCATTACGTACGGTTTCAACGGAACTTGCCGCGATCGAATCCGGTCGGCAGGAAAACCTGAAAGGACGCTATCCTAAAGAACTAAAACTACTGACTGATAGCATCAATTCTCTGATTACCCATGAACATAAACAGCAGAAACGCTACCGCAACGGGTTGGCTGATCTGGCGCACAGCCTGAAAACACCGCTTGCCGTATTGCAAGGCGCAATTCATGGTAAAAACGACGAAGTTGCCCGATTCGAAACGATTCAAGAGCAGATCGATCGTATGGATAATACGATCCAGTATCAATTGCGCCGTGCTGCAACTGTCGGCAGCTCACCGGGTATGAGGTTGATCCCGTTACGCCAGATAGTGGACAGAATCATCAACACAATCACCCGAGTCTACCGTGACAAACACCCGCATATCACGGTGGAGATCGATGACAGTATCAATTTGCGTATTGATGAAGGTGATTTGATGGAACTGCTCGGCAACCTGATCGACAATGCATTCAAATGGTGTCGTCACAGCATTTATTTATCTGCCGGGTATCAGGAGAATCAAGTAGTGATTCAAGTCAGAGATGACGGCCTTGGTATTTCATCTCACGAAATTGCCCGTATTCTGGAGCGCGGTGTACGTGCTGATCAATCCATCCCCGGTCACGGCATCGGTCTGGCCATCGTACGCGATATCATGCAGGTCTATGAGGGCGAATTGTTGATTAGCAACGATCCGGGAGGTGGTCTGAGTGTGACTTTGCGTTTTGAGCAAAGCAAATGATATTGGGGATAAGGCTATTGTGATAGTGGCGTGCCACGAAACAATTAAAAAATTCTGCTGATTTATTGTCGCGGTGATGGTGAGAATAGCTGCTTTACCATCTTCAGTATTTCCGGAATTTACCTTTTCTTCAGATAAAACAGGAATTCACCGGTAGTTTCGGATGAGGACAGCAGTTCATGTCCGGTCTGATCGGCAAACACCTGGAAATCGATCACTGCACCCGGGTCAGTTGCCATGATTTTGAGCACCTGTCCTCGTGACATTTCAGACAGGGATTTTTTCGTTCGCAGGATGGGCAGTGGACAAATAAGCCCGCGCACATCCAGTTCCTTGTCAAAAGATTCATTATTCGGATTCATACCGTTATTACCTCGAATTACCTGATCAGCAAATTGGTGAATTTTATCTGTTTGTAATAACTGTTGACAGCTTGTCAAATCAGTTTCACATCGATAACGGACGCACGTAGCCGGTCAGTTCCATATAGCCACGCCCGGCTGGTTGGCCAGCGCGTGTGAATGTCACTGCACCTTCCCAGTAAACTGCTCCGGCAGAGGCGCGTGAATCCAGTTCCTGATCATCCATCAGAGGCGTAATCTGCCATTCGGTTTCACCTGTCAGGATGCGGGTGGCAACCGGATATACAGCCTGTGTGCGGGCAGAGCGCCAGGTGCGAATCGGGTGAAAACTGACCTGGTCAGGTGTGAACAGCCGGGTATGGCCGGAAGCATCGCGCAATGCGGCATACGCCCAGATTTTGCTGCCGTCTTTTCCGCGTATCTGAAATGCCATCAACGCTGAGCCATCATCGAGGTTCGCACTGATCCAATCCCAGCCTGCAGCATCCGGATCGAGATATTCGCTTGACCACTCACGATCGAGCCAGGCAGTTCCGGTTACAGATATATCCTCTCCCTGGCGATTAATTATGCCACTTACCTGTAAATGCGGCTCGCTGTAGTAGTAGCTGGCTTGCGGCGCTTTTGGTCCTTTACGTGAAAATCCATTCTCGCCCTGCAGCATCAGCGGTTGTGAAGGGGTCAGAGTGAATGCCAAGGTGAAATCTGCTGCCTCGATATGGGTACGGTAGCGTCCATCGGTTTCGCGTATGAAAATCCAGTCATCCAGCTTGACATCCGTATTACCGGTACGGGCATACGCCAGATCGAATCCTGCGCGAGCGATTTTCTGGTCATGTTGCAATTTGCCGATTGCCGGGTCAGACAGCGCTACATGCGCGATGATCAGTTGATCGGGGGCGAAATGACTGGGGTTATCCCTGTCGATTTCAGTTGCTGTACGAAAAAATGTAATCTGGAAGCCGAGCGGTTTTCCTGCCAGGGTTTCCAACCAGCCGGTCACATACCACCATTCGATTCGGAAATCATTGTGAGCACCGAAATCCTGCGGGAATTCGAGTGCTTTGCCGGGAATGACCGGTGCCAGCACCGGCGGAGCGGAAAACAGCATATCCTGGACGGCGAGCCAGCCCAACAGTATCCATAAGTAACGCATTACCAGTCCTCCCTGACAGCGCGGATGACATTGCCGGAAGCTGCGTGCCGGCTAGCGGTAAATGCCGTCAGTGCAGCCGCACCCAGTACTGCCAGCGCCATCAGCAGCAGCCATGTCCAGGGCATGTGCAGCTGCATGGTCCAGTGAAAAGATTGCGGGTTGACGACAAAAATCAGGATCAGGCTGATACCTGTTCCTGCCAGGAATCCGGCAATAATACCGAATCCGGCCAGCAATCCGCCTTCCAGCGTCAGCATACGATGGATTTGCCGCCTGCTGAGGCCGATATGGCGCAACATGCCGAATTCCCTGATCCGGGTCAGCGTTTGTGCGGAAAAGCTGGCGGCTACGCCCATCAATCCGACGCCAATCGCGACCAGTTCCAGCAGATAGGTGATGACGAAGCTGCGGTCGAACTGCTGCAGGGCAACTGCTCGAACCCGGCCGGTTTCCATGATTTCCAGCGTATCGCCAAACGGTAGCGCTTGTAGTGCGGATATTACCGTGTCAATTGCAGCCTCCTCTTTTACCCATAGCGCCGCATCACTGGCATGGTCGTCGCCAGTCAGTTTGCGGTAATCGGACAATTGCATCTGGATTGCACCGAAGATGCGGCCGTAATCACGCCAGATTCCAGCGACGATGAACGTTTGTTCAGGATCGGCAAGGGGAAGCGTAACCCGTTTGCCGGTCTTGAAACCATACAGATCGACCATGGCTTCCGATACCCAGATCGGTATCGCATCGGGTGGAATATTACCGGGTGGTAGTCTATTTTCCGTTAAAGGCAATGTCAGTCCGGGATCGTTCCGGTCGATCGGGCGTGCCAGCAGGGTAATGTTCGGTCTGGCCGGGTCGAGGGTGAGCGGGACTGAGCGAATGAAATCGATACGTTCGATTCCCGGATGGCTGGCAATGGCCTGCTGCTCATCCGGCATGAATCCGCGCATATCCTGATGAATGGTGGGATGCAGGTATAGATCGGCCGGCAGCACCCGTGCAAGCCAGTCATCCACCGATATGCGGAAACTGGCCACCATGATCGCCATGGCGACCATCAGGCTGAAACTGACCAGCACACCGCCCAGCGCAATGGCTGCCAGGCCGGATGCATTCGAAAGCCGGGTGATTGCCAGTGTGTATAAAACATTTGATTTGCCCGGATCGAGGGTGCGTGACAGCGTGGAAAAAAACAGTTCGCACAGGTAGGGTAGCGCAGCCATGCTGCCGATCAGCAACAGGACGATGGCGAGGTAGCCGAACACGGGCAGATCATCGACCGGCGGCAATCCTGAAAAGATGATACCTGTCAGGAGACAGGCAGCCGCCAGCCGGGGAGCGCGCAGTGCTGCTAGTACGGTGTATTCACTGCCGGATTTGAGTGCGGGTGCCGGGTGGGCGCGGGCGGCTTCCCATGCGGGCAACAAGCTGCCTGACAGCGTGACACCTGTGCCCAGCAGAAAATAAAATAGTGCTGCCAGAGGATTAGGATGCAGCCGGGGTTCCAGTCCCGGGAAAAAGCCGGCCCCCAGATCTGCACCAAAGAAATACAGTGCCGTGGCGGCCAGCAGATATCCCAGCGCCAGTCCCAGTAACGATCCCAGTACACCCAGTATTCCGCTTTCGAGCAGAAGCTGGCGCAGTATCTGCTGGCGGGTCATGCCCAGAACACGCAACAGGGCAAGCTGTGATCGTCGCCGGATAGTGGATAGAACCTGGCTGGAAAAAATCAGAAATGCACCGGTGAACAGTGCCACCAGTGCCAGAATGTTCAAATTGACGCGATAGGCGCGTGACATGTTGTGTGCCCGCTCATCGTCATCCTGGCTTTCTGTCAGCAGATAGGATGCACCCAGCTCCTTGCTCAATGTTGCACGGAAGGTATCGCGGTCGACAGCCTGTCGCAGCTTCAGCTCGATGCGGGAGAGTTGCCCGAGCTGGTCGAAATGCCACTGTGCCGCGCCGATATCCATGACGGCAATGCGCTGGCCGGCGTGTGCCCGCGTCAGTCCACCGGCCACACGTAACGTGATGCGTTTGGCGCCTGCACTGACTTCGATCGAATCTCCCTGTTTGACTGACAGCCATTCCATTGCTGCAGAGGATAGAAAAACGGCATCACTGGCCAGTATGTCCATTTGTCTGTCCTCTGCGGGAACACCCAGCAGATCGGGTGTGACGGCGGTTGCGCGAAAAACATCCAGTCCTAGTATCTTGAAAACAGGGTTATGCATGGTTTTTGCTTTGGCGGGCACGCCTGCGGTGATTTCCAGTACCGGGCTGGCCTGTGCCACGCCTTCATGCTGCATGAGAGTCGGGTAGAGGGATTCATCGAACGTGGATTGCACGGCGCGTACCGCCAGATCGGATGTACCGGAGAGGCTGCGGGTGGCTGCGGAAAATTCACTGACTGCTGCGGTATTGATCAGATGAATGGCAAACCCCAGTGCTACCCCCAGCATGATGGCCAGAACAGCCACAACAGACTGCAAGCGGTGCGAGTGCCATTCGCCCAGCAATAGCCAGCGGGTGAGCGATGCTGGATTCATGTTTGGTTTTCCGGCTGGGCGGGTGTGAGACCCTGTTTGCTCAGCACCAGGATTTTATCGGCTGTTTCGGCTGCCGGGCGCGAGTGCGTGACGATGATCGCGGATGCCTGGTTGGCTTTGATTTCGGTACGGATCAGTTGCAGTACCTCCCGGGCGGTATCCTGATCGAGGTTACCGGTAGGTTCATCGGCCAGAATCAGACGAGGGCGGTGTACCAGCGCACGGGCAATGGCAACCCGTTGCAGTTCTCCTCCGGACAGCTGATGGGGAAAATCCTGTTCCCTTCTCTGTAAACCCACTGCCGCCAGCATGGCAGGCGCATGATCGAGTGGCAGGTGGTTGAGCAGCAACGGCAGAGAGACATTTTGCAGCAGCGTCAGGTGCGGCAATATATGAAACGCCTGAAAAATGAATCCCAGGTGCGTGCGTCGCAGATTCGTTGCTGCTTCGTCTTCCACTGGCAGGATTTCGCCGTCGATTCTGATTTCACCGCTGTCAGGGCTATCCAGCCCGGCAATCAGGTTCAGCAGGGTCGATTTACCTACCCCGGAATCTCCCATGATTGCGACGTATTCCCCGGCTGCAAAGTTGTACGATAAACCGGACAGCACCTGCCGGTTCGAATAAGTTTTGCTGATGTTGCTCAATTCCAGAACGGGTGTAAGGCTCATACGGGTATTGTATAGTTGATGACATGATCAGAGCATACGAGGTTTTTACCAATATGGACATCCAAATCAAAAGAGCTTACGAACCAGCCGATCCCGCAGATGGTTGTCGTGTCCTGGTGGATCGGCTCTGGCCGCGCGGACGAACGAAGGAGCAGGTGGCGTGTGATCTGTGGCTGAAAGAAATTGCTCCCACTGCTGATTTACGCAAATGGTTCAATCATGACCCTGCAAAGTGGGCAGAATTCCAGCGGCGCTATCGTAACGAGCTGTCAGACAATCCTGCTGTGAAAGAGTTGCTGGACAGAGCTGCCAGAGGGCGGTTGACATTGCTTTACGGTGCACGTGATACCGAATGCAACCAGGCCGTGGTGTTACGGGATTATCTGCTGGAACGAAACTGACAAGGGTATGTATTTTTTACAGAAGTGCCGGTGGCTGATCAGAATCAGTTGCAGATTTTCGCAGTCGGACCGGTCATGCGATAATCGCGTGTTTCATTCATGCAGAGAGCAGGCCGGTATCATCAGGTAGTTTCTGCTGTTTCTCCGGAGCCGGACAACTTGCCCATTTCATAACCTATTATCCAGTTACCATGAAAAAAATCAGAATCGGACAAGGATTTGATATTCATCCGTTGGTGGCCGGGCGTGACCTTATCATCGGCGGGGTGACCATTCCGTATGAGAAAGGGCTGCTGGGTCATTCGGATGCGGATGTGTTGCTGCATGCTTTGTGTGATGCACTATTGGGCGCGGCCGCACTGGGAGATATCGGCCGGCATTTTTCCGATACCGATGCGCGTTACCAGGGGATCGACAGCCGCAAACTGGTGCGTGAGGTTCACCGGCTGCTGACTGAAGCAGGTTATCGTGTGGCGAATATCGATGCGACCATCATTGCTCAGGCACCCAAAATGGCACCTCATATTCCGGGGATGATTGCGAACATCGCGCAGGATCTCGCTCTTCCGGCAGGAGACATCAATATCAAAGCGAAAACTGCCGAGAAGCTGGGTGTTGTCGGGCGCGGCGAGGGGATCGTGGCGGAAGTGGTCTGCTTGATCACAGGTAGGGATGAGGCATAACCCTCATGCCTGATGCTGCTGCTTCCGTCAGACTGTTTTTCGCATTGTGGCCGCAGGAGGAGGTGCGTAAACAGCTGGCCCGGCTGGCCAGAAGAATGGCAGATCAGTGTGGTGGCCGGTGCGTGCGGGCGGAGAACCTGCATTTGACGCTGGCATTCATTGGCCAGGTAGACAGCAGCATCGTTCCGGTATTGCGCCAGGCCGGTTCAGCCATCCATCACACATCGTTCGATTTATTGCTGGACAGACTGCACTATTGGAAAAAAGGCAGCATCATTTCCGCCGGAATCTCGCAACCTTGCTGCGAACTGATGGTGCTGGTACAGGATTTGCAGGATCAGTTTTCCGCTGCCGGTATTCGCTACAATACAGTGAAATTCGTGCCGCATGTCACGCTGGTGCGAAATGCCAAACAAGAACCAGAGCAGGAACATTTTCCGGAAACGATTCCACCCATCGCTTGGACGGCAAGCCGATGGTCACTGCTGCAATCCCGGCTGACCCCACATGGACCGATCTATCAATCCCTTGCGGATTGGGTGCTCGTATCACAGGATTCTGATGAACATTATCGCGCTTGATACTTCGACTGAATATTGTTCCCTCGCTCTATGGCTGAACGGCAGCCTAATCAGCAGAGAAGTGCTGGCTGGCCAGCGCCATTCCGAGCTGTTGTTGCCGATGCTGCAAACCCTGCTGACTGAAGCTGGAATGACCCTGAACCAGATCGATGGTATTGCTTTTGGCGCTGGCCCGGGCTCCTTTACCGGGTTGAGAATTGCCTGTGGCATTACTCAGGGATTGGCGTTTGCACGGGATATCCCGGTGATCGGGATCAGTACACTGGAAGCGCTGGCGCAGCAGGTCGATGCGCCGCGGGTACTGGCCGCACTGGATGCGCGCATGGGAGAACTGTACTTTGCAGCGTATGAAAAAATGACAACCGGCTGGTTGTGTGTGCATGAACCGCTGTTATGCCGGCCAGAAACGGTTCCCGAGGTGACCGGAGAGGGGTGGTCAGGGTGCGGCAGTGGTTTCGATCTGTATCAGCCAGTCTTGTCGGAAAGGTACAGTAGCAATCTGCAGCAAATCGTTCCGGGCTGTTATCCACGTGCCCGTGAAATAGCGCAGATGGCGACGACAAAATTCGCCAGCGGTGAGGGCAGGGCGGCAGAAGAAGCACTCCCGGTGTATATCCGTAATAAGGTGGCACTGAAGGAAAGTGAACGATAACGATGGCAACGACCGGAACACCTTCCTTTCAGGCTGAAATTCGTGAAATGCATCCGAATGATCTGGAACAGGTCATCCGCATCGAGCATGAGATTTTTCTTTTTCCGTGGTCGATCGTCAATTTCAGGGATTCGATCAAGGCGGGTTACCACTGCCGTGTGCTGGTACAGCCGAACAGCAATCTGGTGATGGGCTACGGCATCCTGATGACGGGGCCGGGCGAAGCACATGTGCTGACGCTCGGTGTCGGTGCAGCCTGGCAGAGCCAGGGGCTGGGCGGGAAGATGCTGCGCCATTTGACCGAGCTTTCCAGAAAGCATCAGGCGGAATTTGTCCTGTTGGACGTGCGTGAATCGAATACTGGTGCGATAAATTTATACCAGCGGCTTGGATTCCAGCAGATTGCTGTACGCAAAGGCTACTACCCGGCAATGTGCGGACGTGAGGATGCGCTGGTCATGAGGCTGGAACTGTGAACTCAAAGGCATGAACTCCCGGCTTTCCTGATTTGTCTGATTAAACGATGTATAACTATGGATACTAATCGGCTCAAGGAGCTCGGATTGTTACCAGTATGGCGCCTCAAATCGGGAGCCATAGCTGGTCAGTCACCGGCGGGAGGGGAAAACATGTCTGATCAGAGGAAAACTGTTGCGGAAAGCCGGTCGTCCGAAGAGTCTGAAGATCGACTGACCTCCATAGCACATGCGGACTGGGAACGGTTACGGCAGATGGTCAGCGTTTGCACTGCCTGTCCGCTTAGCCTGACGCGCAAGCAAACAGTGTTCGGTGTCGGTGATGAACAGGCCGACTGGCTGTTCATCGGGGAAGGGCCGGGTGCCCGGGAAGATGAGCTGGGGGAACCGTTTGTCGGCCAGGCTGGGAAACTGCTCAATAATATGCTGCAGGCGATCAGCCTTAGCCGCGATCAGGATGTCTACATTACCAATATCGTGAAATGTCGTCCACCGGGTAACCGCAATCCGAAGGATACGGAAGCGGGACAGTGCCGTCCCTATCTGTTGCGTCAGATTACAATGATTCAGCCTCGCCTGATCGTGGCACTGGGCAAGGTGGCTGCTCAGAATCTGCTGGACACTGATGCCAGTATTGCCAGCCTGCGCGGCAGATTGCATGAATTTTCAGGGATTCCTCTGATCGTCACCTATCATCCTGCTTATTTGCTGCGTTCGCTGGGTGACAAGACCAAAGCATGGGAAGACTTGTGCTTCGCCCGCGAGACCATGCGGAATTTGCAGGCAGCTCATCCATCGTAAATTGACTTTCCTGATTGCGATTCAGATTGTCATTATAAAAAAGCGTATTCGCTAGTACTACAGCCGTATATATTTTCACTCGGGAGGAGAGAATCCTCTGCGTCGGTAATGAGTTTGCCGGGCTCTGTACTTGTGTTTTCTGCGCCACACGGACCAGTGCAGCACATGCTCAACAGCCTGGCTGGTGTGCCACAGCAGATGCGATAACAGCTTACGCAACTCGGGCACGCTCAGGGCGATCAGGCCGGGTGGTGTGTTTTTTTCTCCCGTACCCGCAGGCTCACCAGCACCGCATGGGCCAGTAGCGCCAGTGTGATGTGGCGATACCAGCCCTGCCAGCGGCGCACCTCGTAATGATCAAGTCCGCACTCGCCTTTGGTGGCCTCAAAGCCAATCTCAATTTCCCAACGTCTGCCAGCGATCTGCACCAAACGCTTGAGCTGAGCCTGCGAGCGCTTGGCATGCACCACATAATAGGCCAACTCCTGATGCTCATCCAGGCTGCGCCGCACCAGCAGATAGTGTCCGAAGCGACGTTCCTGCTGTGTCAATTGCAGCCGCCACAGCGGCACCAGCGCCCAGTCGTACAGACGTTCACCTTTGGCTCCAGCGCCTGCCGACAGATGACGCCATGCACGTGCTGGTAGCGCTTGTGCAATCTCCTCAGCTTTCACGTGCTGTGGCCCCTGCCACCACAGCGGTTCACTCCTGGCTACAGCCAGTACGAAGGCCTGCTCGCGTGACTCCAGCCATACCCGCAGATGCCGGTCTCTACCGTAAACCTCATCGCCTGTGATCCACCCACATGGCACGCCCACATCCAGCGCTCGCTCGATCATCTTGCGTGCCAGTTGGGGTTTGGTCGCAAATTCCACCTCCTGTGCAATGCCTGCAGCCTCGCAGCGTGAACGATCATCCGTCCACTGGCGCGGAATATAAAGTTCACGGTCGATGAAAGCACTGCCACCGGCGCCGGCATAGCACAAAAACACGCCGATCTGGCTGTTCTCGATACGCCCAGCCGTACCGCTGTACTGGCGCTGCACACCAACCGAGTGGGTTCCTTTCTTGACAAAACCTGTCTCATCAACGATCAGCACGCCGTCTGGATCACCCACGTGCTCAACAACGTAATCACGCAGCACGTCGCGTGCCGCATCAGCATCCCACTGCGCGCGCTCGAGCAGATGCTGCACCCCATCGGGTGTGGTCTCGCCCATCCATTCGGCCAGTTGCCAGCTATTCTTGCGCTCTACCGCGCTCGTAGACCCTTCAGATACGCAAGGCTGCGCTTGAATAACTTCCCAAGCCGCTCGGTATTACCTCCAACTCCCTCCCCCAATCATGCAATTGGGACATCATATCCAAACC
>OBJA01000625.1_pt1 | contig 29156 bp, 23 predicted proteins | sample 1519751 | NCBI WGS metagenome assembly OBJA01 (sample SAMEA3881238, study PRJEB22517) | soil metagenome | biome: lake sediment; feature: soda lake sediment; material: sediment, water from around vicinity | place: India | collected 2013-12-23 | depth 3 m
TAATGTTTTTTTTGACAGGATAACAGGATTGCAGGTTTGCGAGGAGAACTTTTTCAATTAATCCTTTAGGTCACTCGTCTTTGGCACTGTGTTTCAGCCAGCTCAAAACGATACGATTTGATACTTTTAGATTTAATTGTGATACGAAAAAGTCTGCTGCCGACATTTTCATTCAAAAAGCACTAAATTCATTTTTGTTTCGTTCATGGCTCATATTTGCAGTTATCTCTTCTGAAATGTTTGTAATTCAAATGAAAATAGTACTTTTGCACCATGATTAGAGTCAGTACCAGAGGTGTTTTTATCTTATTGATATCCATAGCTTTATCATCATGCGATGGATATAACAAATTACTCAAGAGCAAGGATCATGAAAAGAAGTATGAGGCTGCTGTTGAGTATTATGAGAATAAGAACTATTTCAAGGCTCAGCAACTATTTGATGAATTGCTTGTAATATACCGTGGCACACCAAGAGCTGAAGAGGTCTTTTTCAAGTATGCATACACCTATTATTACATGGATGATTACATCACTGCAGCCTACTATTTCCAAAGATATGCAGTTACATTCCCAAAGAGCGAAAAGTCGGAGGAGGCATTTTTCATGAGTGCATATTGCAAGTATCTCGACTCACCCAAATATAGTCTTGACCAGACGAGTACTCATGAGGCAATAAGCCAGCTTCAGACATTTATAAACATCTACCCAAACAGCGAAAGAGTTGCCCTCAGCAACCAGTATATTGATGAGCTGCGCCTGAAGCTGGAACGGAAGAGTTTTGAAAAGGCCAGGCTTTATCATACAACAGGATACGACAGGAGTGCAATTACTGCACTAACACTTTTCGTCAAGAACAATCCAGGCTCTGAATTCAGGGAAGAGGCATTGTTTCTGATACTGGATGCTTCATACAGATATGCATCCAAAAGTGTTGCAGCAAAAAAGCCGGAACGTCTGAGAGATGCACAGAAAGCCTACCGGGAATTTATTACCCTCTACCCTGATAGCCGTTTCAGAAGCAGGGCAGACAGCATTATCAGAAGAATAGAATCAGAAATTAATAATTTGAATACATAATGAGCGATTACAAAAGGTATAAAACAGAGCATGAAGCGGTTACCCGTGTGATGTCTGACTTCAACAATATGACAGGTAACATTTACGAGACGGTGGCACTTTTGTCGAAGCGGGCTGATCAGATAGGCCTTGAGCTGAAGCAGGAGCTGAACAATAAGGTGGAAGAGTTTTCAGGTTCTTCAGACAACCTCGAAGAGGTGTTCGAAAACCGTGAGCAGATTGAGATAGCAAAGCATTACGAAAAACTGCCAAAGCCATCTCTGATTGCAATACAGGAGTTTCAAGACGGAGGTATCTACTACAGAAACCCTCATAAAGCGAGCGAAGAAGAGTTTTAGTCGGAACGCACATTTTTCCAGGCGTATATGTTGAAGGGCAAAAAAATAGTAATTGGAATTACAGGGAGTATAGCAGCATACAAAATTCCGTTGCTTGTCCGGTTATTGCGTAAGCAGGGGGCTGAAGTGCAGATCATCCTTACCCCTGAGGCACACAATTTTGTTACTAACCTTACACTGTCCGTCTTGTCGGAGAATCCTGTTCTTACAGAGACCTTCAGCAAAGATGATGGAACCTGGAACAGCCATATTGAGATAGGGATGAATGCTGATCTGATGCTTATTGCGCCTGCATCTGCAAATACTATTGCAAAGATGGCTTCGGGCATTGCTGACAATTTGTTGCTGACAACCTGGCTGGCAGCACGATGCCCGGTGTTTTTTGCTCCTGCAATGGATGTTGACATGTATAAACATCCTGTTACCCAACGCAACATTAAATCACTGGTGTCACTGGGAAACCATCTTATTGAGCCAACGGAAGGCGAGTTGGCTTCCGGGCTTTGTGGTGCCGGCAGGATGGAGGAGCCTGAAGCTATCCTCAGTTTTATTGAGTTGTGGTTCAAAAAAAAAAATGATTTCACAGGGAAGAGGGTTTTGATCACTGCAGGCCCCACCAGAGAACCAATAGATCCTGTTCGGTTCATAAGCAATCACAGTTCAGGGAAAATGGGCTATGCAATAGCCCTGGAGTTTGCAAACCGTGGCGCAGAAGTAAATCTGGTTTCCGGGCCGGTTGACCTGATAATGAACCATTCCAATGTTCAGGTATTGCCTGTTACGACAGCAGAGGAGATGAAAGATGCCTGCGATGCGTTGTCGGAGAGTACTGATGTGCTGATAATGACTGCCGCTGTTGCAGATTACAGGCTGGAAACGATCGAGGACTCGAAAATCAAGAAGTGCGGCAAAGAGAAGATCTCTCTGGAGCTGATTGCAAATCCTGATATACTTGCATCTCTGGGAGAATCCAAAAAAGCCGGACAGATTCTGGTTGGCTTTGCACTAGAAACGGATAATGAAATTGAAAATGCAAAGACGAAACTCCAAAATAAAAACGCAGATCTCATCGTTCTTAACTCTCTTAATGATCAGGGGGCAGGTTTTGGAACTGAAACCAATAAAGTTACCTTCATCGGCAGAGATAACATTCAAATAAGCTTACCTTTGATGAAGAAAACGGAGGTTGCGGAGAAGCTTGCGGATTTGATACTGGAAATGTTGTAACGACAGGGTAAGAGTAACCGGAAAAGTTTAAAGATATGTACAAGGTATTTTTGTTTGTGTTGATTTTCGCAATTGCAAAGCCTGGCATCGGGCAGGAGCTTTACTGTACTGTTCAGATCAGTGCCCAGCAGGATTATGGTTCTGACAGGACACTTTACAACACTTTGCAGACATCACTCTATGAGCTGATGAACAATAAGAAGTGGACAAACAATATTTTCAGGATTGAAGAGCGTATTGAATGTAGTTTTATGATCACAATACAGAACAAAACTTCCGATGTGTTTGATGCACAGATTTTCATTCAGTCATCCCGCCCTGTTTTCAACAGCTCATATAAGACACAGGTCTTTTCGCACCTCGACAGGAACCTTCGTTTTGAATATATCCAGGATCAGAGCCTTGACTGGGTAGAGAACTCTCACCTCAACAATCTGACTTCAGTACTGGCATTCTATGCATACATTATCATAGCTCTTGATTTTGAGACTTTCCAGAAAGGAGCTGGTGCACCTTATCTTGACAAGGCACAGGCAATAGTTAACAATGCTCAGAATGATCCCCGCGCAACAGGTTGGAAAGCGTTTGAAAGTGACAGAAATCGTTACTGGTTGCTTGAAAATCTCACCAATGCACGTTATTCAGGGCTAAAGGAAGCAATGTACTCTTATCACCGGCTCGGATTGGATAATATGTACGACAACCAGGAGATGGGCAGGCAGGCAGTTGTTGATGCACTGATGCAACTTCAGAGAGTTTACAATGAGCGCCCGAATCTCTTTATGCTCAGTGTGTTGCTGAATTCAAAATCCGATGAGCTTGTAAGGATGTTCTCAAATGCCCCCAACATGCAGAAGTCGAGAGTAGTGCAGATACTCACCAACATTGATGCAGCGAATGCATCAAAATATAACCGGATTATTCAGTCGCAGCAACAGTCCGGCGGGGGCGGGCGACCGTGATTTGTATCATCCCTGATTTGCCCTCTTCTTTGCTGTAAGAAAAAAGAGACCACTTCGGGTCTCTTTAGGGTGGAAGATCGGGCTCGAACCGACGACCTCCAGATCCACAATCTGGCGCTCTAACCGACTGAGCTACAACCACCGTTTCTGAAGCTGCAAAATTAGAACTTTTTTCGATCGCTGCAAATAAAACAAACCAAAAAAATAAATGACTATTGTTTGTTACCTTTGCCATGAAATTTAACCCTTTATGAAGGTATTCTTCCTGCCAAGATGGTTTCCCGTTCCCGATGATCCTCTTTGGGGACTCTTTGTCCTGAACCATGCACTTGCAGTTGCCAGATATGCTGACGTCCGTGTTATTTATGTTGATAAGAGTGACCAGGCTCCAAAAGGTGCTAAGCCATACCTGACATCAATAGAAGGCATTCCGGTTGTTTACACATTTTACAGAGGTAGTAAGATGCGTTTCCCGGGAAACCTGATCAATCTTTACAGGATGGTTGTTGCATGGCACCGCACATGGAAGTTTGCAGTGAAAACATGGGGTAAGCCCGACATAAACCATGTGAATATCCTTACCAGGATGGGTATCTTCGCTTTTATCACGAAGGTTCTTTACGGCATACCATATATAATAACAGAACACTGGTCAAGATATCTTCCCCAAAACATGTATTACAGAGGTATGTTCCGTAAATGGTTTACCCGGCTGGTGGTCAGAAAGGCCGGGGCTGTTCTGCCTGTCAGCAACGACCTCGCTTTGGCAATGCAGGGATTCGGTTTATATAACCCCGAGTACCATGTTGTTTATAATGTAGTTGACACCGGGCTGTTCAACCCTGCTGTGGAGAAACAGGATACAGGAAAATTCACCTTCATTCATATCTCTACCTTTGATGACAAAGCAAAGAACCTGAGCGGCATTATCCGGGTTGTAGCACGACTTGCACAAAAACGGAAAGATTTCAGATTAAGGCTGATCGGTGATGGGATTGATTTCGTTAAGATCAAAGCCCTTGTTGAAGAACTAAAGATCCCACCGGATACTGTCACTTTTGAAGGAGCCTGTGAACAGAAGGGTGTGGCGGAAGCTCTCAGGGAATCGGATATTTTATTGATGTTTAGTAATTATGAGAATATGCCCGTTGTAATACCCGAAGCATTTGCCTGCGGTCTGCCGGTTATCGCCACCCGGGTAGGAGGGATCCCTGAAATCGTGAATGACACCAACGGCTACCTGATTGAGCCTGGTGATGAGGAGGCACTGGAAGACCTTATGGATGCTCTTCTGGATATGCCTGTTCTGCCATTCGACAGTGAATTGATCCACAAAGATGCTGTAGCCAGGTTTTCATCGGAAAAAACAGGTAAGCAGATTTTCGAATATTATAAACAGGTAATCTCCTTATAGTATTATGTTCAGAAACATCCTGAATACTACTGTTGTAAAATTTCTCAACGCGGTTGTCAGTTTTGGCGTTCTGCTGATAAATGCCAGAATGCTTGGCCCACACGATCTGGGGACTATAGGGCTTATTCTGTTGGCTATCACCATTATTCTGATGCTGAATAATCTTGTGGGTGGAAGCGCACTTGTCTTCCTGGTACCCAGGTTTTCTCTTGAACGAATTGTGAAGATATCTTGGTTATGGTCAGTAATCGCAGCATTAATTGGCATTTTGGCATTTGTTTTTCTCAAGATCGAGCCTGCCGCCTACACCATAGACATATTTTTGCTTTCGTTGATTATGGGTTTAAACTTTGTCAACCAGAACATCCTTATCGGCAAAGGGGAAATCAGGTTTTTCAATTACATCTCATTTGTTCAATATCTTTTGCTGATACTTTTAATAGTGATGTTTTTCTATGTTCAGAAGGACGTTTCTATTGAAAAGTATCTTGTGGCGCTCTACATTTCATGGGGGGCAATGCTTGTATTAAGTACTGTTAAAGTTTTGAAACTTACCCGGCAGCATCAGGTCAGCACGACTGATGGGTTGATGCGTTCACTACTCAGGTTGGGAGTCTTTGTGCAGATTGCCAACCTGACACAATTTCTGAATTACAGGCTCAGCTACTATTTTGTTGAGCACTACCTTGGCAGGTCCAGGCTCGGAGTGTTTGAAATTGGCAACAAGCTTGCCGACGGGGTCTGGTTGTTTGGCAAGAGCATTTCATTGGTTCATTACTCCTGGATCGCAAATGCCAGGGAAGGGGATGATACTGTTATCACGACTCTTCGGCTTTTCAGATTATCATTCCTGATAGCCCTGTCTCTTGTTCTGGTCATGATTGCCTTACCCGAAAATTTTTACCTTTCGCTCTTTGGTGATAAATATGAAGGGCTGTACATCGTCATTTTGTGCCTTGCCCCCGGTATTGTGGCGATGTCATCTTCGATGATTTTGTCCCATCATTTTGCCGGAACCGGAAAGCATCATCTTAACACCATAGGATCGGTCATAGGACTAGGGGCAATAATAGTTCTGTGCCTGACCCTGGTGCCGGCATACGGGCTGCCAGGTGCAGCGATGGCTGCTTCATTCACATATTTGTTGTCTCTTCTCTATAACATTATCCTTTTCAGATACCTGACCGGGGTGAAGTGGTATGCTTACTGGTTTAAAACTGACGATTTTGTTTTTGCAGGAAAGCTTCTTAAAAAGCAATGGGAGTCATTCGGGAAATAGCTATCTTTACGGCTCTTTAATCAGGAAATAGCTACCGGAGATGTCCATTTGGAAAGAACGCATAGGGATTATCGGAACAGGCAATGTTGCCTGGCACCTCGCGAATCTGTTTAACAGGTCCGGCATCCCTGTGTCAGGGATATTGGTCAGGAGTGAAAAAAAGGCAAAGGCAAAAGGGTTGCGTGAAGTGTTTGGCGGAGTGCCGCTCAGGGATAATCTTCAGGATATTTTGGGCGATTCTGATATTGTCATAATTGCAGTTAACGATAACCATATTGCTGAAGTTGCCGCAAATTGCACCCAATACAGTGGTCTGCTATGTCACACTTCAGGCTCTGTATCATTGTCTGAGATTTCAGCATATAATCCCTCTGCTGGAATATTCTATCCGTTTCAGACTCTGACCAGGGGGATCCAGGTTGATCCGGAGAATATTCCATTCTGCATTGAAGCAACAGAGGTGGATTATGCCGAAAAACTGACTGCCCTTGGAAGGCAAATAGGTTCACCTGTCCATCTGATAAACTCTGACCAGCGACTTATTTTGCATGTTTCAGCTGTTCTGGCATGCAATTTCACGAATCATCTGCTGGTGCTGGCAAAGGAGCTGATGGATTCGAAACAGATGGACTTTCGCCTACTGCTTCCGCTACTCAAAGAAACTATCCATAAAGTTTCCTTTATGGATCCTTTATCGGCGCAAACCGGGCCTGCAAAGAGGAGGGATACGGCTACAATAATCAAGCATCTTGATGTGCTGAAGGAATTCCCGGGAATCAGTTTGTTATACGCACAATTATCTGAATCTATCGGAGAACAGGAAAACCAATAAACAATATGTCAAATTACAAGGAGAAACTTTCCGGTATTACAACGTTTGTTTTTGATTATGATGGAGTATTCACCGACGGGATAGTCTATATCTCAGAGAGTGGAGAGCAGATGCGTACAGCGAACGCTCGTGATGGCTATGCGCTGCAACTTGCTGCAAGGTTGGGTTACAGGATTTGTGTTATTACAGGGGCTTATTCCAATGGGATTGTTGAAAGGTTTAAAAATTTAGGGATTACCGATATCTATCTTGGGGCTAATGATAAACTACAGGTTTTCAAAGATTTTTGCCTGAAATACTCTCTTGATAGCAAGGAGGTCATAGCTATGGGTGATGACATTCCTGATCTCCCAGTGATCCGGGAAGCCTGGGTCTCATGTTGCCCGGCTGATGCCGTATGGGAGATCCGGTCAGTTGTCGATTATGTTTCTATATTTCCTGGAGGCAGAGGGTGCGTGAGGGATATCATTGAACAGGTTCTCAGGCTCCAGGGGCGTTGGATGCAGGAGCATGCTTTCCATTGGTAAAACTCTCTCTTCCATCTGCCCAATCACTGTCTCCCTTTGCTGGAAAGGATCTTCGCTGTTTCAGCAAATACTGATCTATATGCTTTTTCATATTTGCCTATAAGGTGCTATCTTTACCGGCCAAAAGCAAACAGTGCTGCCTGATAAACACAAAAGAGTTTTTTATGATTAATTATCTGCGACTATTCCGTTGGCCTAACCTGCTCATAACAATCCTTGCCATGGTTATGGTGAGATACTATCTTATCAGGCCTGTCCTGGATGCGGAAGGAGTAGGTTTGCAAATGAGCATGCTGCAGTTTGCCCTGCTCGTTGCCTCAGTAGTGTTGATTGCTGCAGGAGGATATGTTATCAATGATTATTTCGATGTCAGGATTGATAACCTTAACGACCCCGATGAGGTCATCCTCGGAAAATCAGTCCCCGTTAGAAATGCTATTCTGCTCCATGCCATACTGAGTGCAGCAGGTATTGCACTTGGGTTTATTGTCTCTTATGCCATCGGAAATTTCAAGCTTGTACTTGTGCATTTGTTTGTCGGATTACTATTGTGGATGTATTCAGCCAGGTATAAAAGACGCCCGGTCTGGGGAAATGTCATCGTTGCTTTTGCTTCTGCCATGGTGATTCTGATAGTTTACCTTTTCGAGTTTTTTGCTATGGCTGGCAATGCTGTGATAATTACCAACAGGGCTGAGCTCGCCTGGCTAAACAGAGTTATTCTGTTTATGGCAGGCCTCGCCTTCATAATCTCTCTCATTCGTGAGATGGTAAAGGATATTGAAGATATTGAAGGAGACAAACGTTATGGTTGCAGAACTCTGCCCGTTGTGATCGGAGCCCGGAATGTGAAATGGATATTGCTGGTGCTTACAGTTATTTCAATGGTTGGGTTGGGATTTGTGCAAACGCACCTTCTGGCAATCCATTATAAACTTACAGCATACTACTTTGTGGTTATTCAGTTTATGCTTGGCTTTTTTATTTATCGTCTCTTCATTGCTGATCAGAAGGAGGATTTTTATTCTGTGAGTCAACTTGCCAGAATCATAATGGTTGGTGGAATTCTCGCGATGCAGATATACTATATTGATCAGTGATGAATAAAAGTTCAGGAATGGTTTCAGGAAATATAATTCTTGCATCAGCATCACCCCGGCGAAAGATGTTGTTTGAGGGTTTGGGCATTCCTTTCAGAATTGTAGTAAAGGAGATTGAAGAGGTGTGTCCCGGTGATATGTCGCCAAAAGAAACTGCTATCTGCCTTGCGAAAAGAAAAGCCGACGAATTCCGTGAATCTGAAATGGAAGAAGATGATGTCATTATTACCGCTGACACAGTTGTTGAAATCAACAATGATATCATCGGCAAACCGGGTAACAGGGAAGAAGCGATCTTTATGCTGCAACTTCTTTCCGGGGAAATGCATATTGTCCATACCGGTGTCTGCATTAAATCACCTCATAAAGAGGTTCTTTTTTCTGATACAACGAAAGTGTGGTTTGCAGAACTCAGCCGGTGTGATATTGAAGAGTATGTTGAAAGATTCATGCCTTACGATAAAGCAGGTGCATATGGCATACAGGAGTGGATTGGCTATGTCGGTGTAACAAGAATTGAGGGCTCATTCTTCAATGTTATGGGTTTGCCTACCCACAGGCTTTATGAGGAGTTGAAAAGATTTTAATCAGGAATTGGCCTCAAAAACCTATCTTTGCCATGAACTTCTTTTATGCTTGATATATGTTTGACTCATCAAAACCATTAATACTCATCACCAATGATGATGGGATAAATGCACCCGGCATCAGGTTTCTGGCAGATGTCGCCTCCGGGTACGGAGATGTGGTGATTATTGCTCCGCTGGAAGGCATGTCAGGAATGGGGCATGCCATAACCATAAAAACGCCATTAAGATACAAGGAGCTTTCTCATAACGGCAACTTTCTGCAATTTGCCGTGGATGGCACTCCGGTAGATTGTGTGAAGATCGCCCTCAGAAAGATACTCAAGCGCAAGCCTGATCTTCTTCTTTCCGGCGTCAATCACGGGTCAAATGCTTCTGTTAATGTTATCTATTCCGGCACTATGGCTGCCGCTTTTGAAGGTGCAATGGCAGGTATCCCGTCAGTAGGATTTAGCCTGCTGGATTATGACCATGGTGCTGATCTGGAGCCTCTGAAACCATTCGTTGAAACCATTATCGAAAACACAATACAGAAAGGCCTCCCTGATAATGTCTGTCTCAATGTGAACTTCCCTTCAGTGAAACCGCCCGATGAGATAAAGGGTATCAGGCTGTGCAGGCAGGCGCTTGGGTTCTGGCAGGAGGACTTTGAAGAGAGACTTGACCCCCATGCACAACCATACTTCTGGCTGAGAGGAGATTTTGTCCGGGTTGACCATGGCGAGGATACAGACCTTGCTGCTCTCGAAAAGGGTTGGGTCAGCATGGTGCCTGTGCATTTCGACTTTACTGCTCATAATACCATGAAAGATTTTCAAAATTGGGATAATATCAGTGAACTCAAGACCACAACAACCGATGAAGAAACTTTTTGACCGGAACAATATCTTTTTTGGAATAGCTCTTGCCCTGGTTGCGCCCTTAGTTAGTTACTCCCTGCTCTGGCTTATCAACCGTGCAATTGAGATTTGGATAAATGACGGTGATGCAGTTCTGAAACATGAGACATTGATCATGACAAGCATCCTGCTGAATCTTGTGATTTTTATTCCATACCTCAAACTTGACAGGTATGAAAGAACCGGCAGGGGAGTATTGCTGGTAACTTTTGTTGGTGTTGTATTTCTGTTTTTATTGATGTTTTTATAACAGCCACATAATATTGAGCAAATGAAATATTATGTAATAGCAGGTGAGGTTTCAGGTGATCTGCACGGATCCAATCTGATACGTGAGATCAAATACCTTGATCCCGATTCAGAGTTCCGTTGCTACGGTGGCGATCTTATGCAAAAGGAGGGGGTTGAAGTTGTAAGACATATCAGAGACCTCGATTTTATGGGCTTTTGGGAAATCCTGATTAACCTGCGTTCAATTCTGGGTTTTCTAAAAGAGTGTAAAAGGGATATTGTATCCTGGAAACCGGATGCTCTCATCCTGATTGACTATCCCGGCTTTAACCTGCGTATTGCCGAATTTGCAAAGCGTGAAGGCATCCCTGTGTTTTTCTATATCTCACCTCAGATATGGGCATGGAAGCAGGGCAGGGTAAAGAAGATAAAACGCAATGTAGACAGGCTTTTCGTGATACTTCCATTTGAAAAAGAGTTTTATGCCGGGTTTGGTTATGAGGTCGATTTCGTCGGGCATCCGTTGCTGGACGCCATGAACACCTTGCCTCTTAAGAATGCCGAGACCTTCAGAAAAATAAACCAACTTGATGAAATGCCTGTCATTGCCCTGTTGCCCGGAAGCCGCAAACAGGAGATAAGAAGAATCCTCCCGGAGATGATTAAGGTAATCCCCAGCCTGCAGAAAGAGTTTCAGTTCATAATTGCCGGAACTACGGCTGTATCGTTAGACTATTACAGAAAAACTCTGGGCGCACACAATGTCCCCGTTCTGTTCGACCAGACCTATGACCTGCTTTCCAATTCAGAGGCTGCTCTTATTACTTCCGGTACAGCCACCCTGGAAGCAGCCATTCTTGATGTCCCGCAAGTGGTTTGCTACAAAGCTAACCCCATCTCTTACCTGATTGCCAGGAAGCTTGTCAAGCTCAAATATATCTCACTGGTAAATCTTATCCTTAACCGTAGTGTGGTTAAGGAGTTGATCCAGAATGAGATGAATGCAGAAAATGTGTTGCGTCACCTGAAAATATTGCTGTTTAGCAAAGAAAAACGGGAACAAATTCTGCAGGATTACGTAGAACTCAAGCGAAAACTTGGCGGGAAAGGCGCTTCCAGATCTACGGCTGAATTGATAATAAGGCACTTGAAACAGAATTAAGGATTGCTGACCTGCCTCAATTATTGCAGAGTGAATATGATTAAAGAGGCATTGATTACGGGAATCTTGTTAATGACATTTGTGTCCAGTGGCATTAATGTGAAGGTTAACCTCTTCACAGGTCATTCAGTTAAAGATGTTGAAATAACCCAGGTTAATGGCAGATATCTGCTTTCATCCGGTGGTAATGAAATAACCATACTTTCACATGGAGAAGGGATTACTTTCAAAGCTGCTGATACAGCAATAATTGTTCTTGAAAACGGTAAACCACTAACCTATGCAAAAGAGTTTGCCCTTAAAGGATTGGGTATTGCAAATATCTTTTCCATGCGCCTTAAAGGTTTTTCTGTTCGTCATTATGATGATGACCTGAAGCTAACTCTGCACAACGGAGCGATCAGGCTTGACAATGATGTTGATCTTGAGAAATATGTAGGGGGTGTAATCCAGGCTGAGGCGGGTGGAAGCACAAGCCTGGTAGAATATTTTATGGTTCAGGCAATAGTTTCGAGGACTTATGCAGTAAGGCTTCTCAGAAATAATGGACCCGGTTTTTGCCTCACTGACGACGTTAGTAACCAGGTCTATAAAGGACGCCCGGTGCGTAAAGAGATCTTTGAAGCTGTTGAGAAGACCAAAGGCGAAATTATCCTTCATAATGAAACTAACCTGATAATCAATGCAGTGTTTCACTCCAACAGCGGAGGATTTACAATGGCTTCGAACGATGTATGGGTGTCTGCATTGCCATATCTGCAGCCTGTGGAAGATACCTTTTCAATCGGACAGCGTAACTATGCGTGGACTTACCGGATGCCTGTTGTGGACTGGCTTGACTACCTCGACAAAACATATTCGTTTCCCGTTCATGATGAGGAGATGAAACGCAGTGTGCTGAATTACACACAGACAAACAGAACAAAGTATTTCGTTAATGACATCCTGCTTACCAGGATCAGGGGGGATCTGAAGTTGAAATCAACATTTTTTGATATCTGTGTTGACCATGATATGGTTGTATTTTCAGGCAGAGGGTTCGGCCATGGGGTCGGATTGTCGCAGGAAGGGGCAATAAAAATGGCAGGCATGGGATATTCAGCTTACGACATCCTTGGCTACTATTACACCGGAATAAGAGTTGCAACACTCTCAGATTTACAGATGGTAGCCTCTGTACCGTAAAAGATTTTCTACGAAATTTTCCGTTTTTCTGCATCTGAGTCATATATCCTGTAAAAAGGCTAATGTCGCAGGTTGGTAATCTCCCTTTTCTGAGGATCACAATTCCTTTTGCTGTTGGTGCAGCATTGTATGACAAGCTGGGGTTTCAGCCGGCACCGGTTTATGTATGGGCTATAGCACTGGTAATGTTCCTGCTGTTCACACTGATAGTGCTCAGGATGATTCCTTTACCATCCTACCGGATGCGTTGGCTGACAGGCGCACTTGTGGTAGTTTTGCTGATCTTTGCCGGGTATGCAGCCTGGAGCCTGCGTGATCCTGTCAATCAAGCCGGCGGCCAACTGAAGGAGCTGGCTGTAAGCGGTGATAAACTTGCTTTGATAGGTGTGCTGGAGCAAACCCCTGAAAGGAAGACAAACTCGTGGGCATCGACAATGCGGTTGCTGGCTTGCCATAGCAGCCGGGATTCATCGACTTTTGAGGTTTCGGACAAGATCATGGTGTACTTTGCCAGGGGACAGGACTCTCTCACATTGTTAAACCCGGGTGATACCTTATGTCTGTTTGCGAGAATAAACAGCTTCAGAAAATCCGGCAACCCTGAAGCTTTTGACTATGCCAGGTTTATGCGCCGGAAGGGAATCACAATGAGTGTTTATCTCGATAGCCTTAACTGGACCCGGACAGGAAGCGGAAAACAGGGATTGGCTTCCATGATCGGTGAAGCCAGAAAGAGTATCTATACTACAGTTAACAGTTCTGCACTTAACGAAGAAAACAAAGGACTTGCATTGGCAATCCTTATCGGGGTCAAGAATGAACTGGATGAAGATGTAAACCGGAGTTTTGCTACTGCTGGTGCTATTCATGTCTTATGTGTTTCAGGACTTCATGTCGGAATTATTTTCATGATGGTAAATATGCTCTTTGGGTATCTTAAGCGATTCAGGAGATGGGGCAAACCGCTGTTCCTACTTCTGGGATTAACTGCAATATGGAGCTATGCAATGATAACAGGTTTGCCGCCCAGCGTGAACAGGGCTTCCGTGATGTTCTCGTTCATGCTCACCGGAAAGATGATGAAACGGAAAAACAACTCAATGAACAGCGTCGCAGCATCAGCATTTATCCTGCTTCTGAATGAGCCTGCATTGATTTTCAATATCGGATTTCAGCTCTCGTATCTTGCTGTAACAGGTATTATCACAATGTTCCCCGAACTTTCAAAGATTTGGGTTCCGGGAAACAGGGTGCTCCTGAAGATAAGGGATCTTGCCCTGGTCTCAATTTGTGCACAGCTCTTTACCTTCCCTGTCGCTGTTTCAACATTCAATATTTTTCCCAATTATTTCATCCTTACAAACCTGCTGGTAATACCAATTACTGGTTTCGTGATCTACTCCGGTATCTTTTTTCTTGTGGTGAAAATCATGCCGGTTCATTTATGGCTGGAATATCTCTTCGACCTGATGTTGTCTCTGATGCGCTGGCTTGTAGCACTTGTGGACATGCTTCCCGGATCCTCGACAGATGGCATTGCTTTGTCGTCAATGCAGGTGTGGCTTCTGCTGTCTGCAATATTTGCTGTGCTTCTCTGGATAAAAGGGGAGGGGAAAAGACTTTTCCTCGTCGCGATAGTATCCTTGTTGATCTGTGTAGCAATTAATATTGACCATTCAGTTAAGCAAAACACACAAAGTGCAATTGTGTTTTATGAAGTGAAGAGGGCAGGGGTGACGGATCTGATTGCAGGCAAAAACCGGTTGACAATTACAACACATGACTCTGTGCCCGAACGAGATGTAGTGTTTGCAGCAAAATCCTTCAGAATAAAAGCGGGTGTTTATAGTGAAAAGAGTATTAATTCTGAATTAGTGATAAAAGACAGAAGCCTGACTTTGGCAGAGCACCCGCTGGGGGCAATACTGTTTGTCAATTCGATACCTGATGATATCTGCAATGTTGAATGTCGCATAGCAGTGATAGGCAGTCGGCTATATCCGGATTCATTGCTCTTCAACAGGATCAGTGCTGAGATTTGGGTTGTTGATGGAAGTATGGGGACTTATCGTGCAGGCCAATGGCAGAAGCTGGCAGAATCATCGGGGAGAAGATTCTGGAATATATCAGAACAGGGCGCATTGCAAATTTTATCAAAATGAGAGAGATGAGTCGCTTGTCAGACAAATCAGGAGCTACTCGTCGTGGAACAGTACTTTTCTCTTCTCCTCTTCGGGAAGATTTTCATAGTACAGTTCTCTGTTCCGCTCGATACGTCTCTGGAGCCGTGCACTTTTATTGAAGTTTTCATATAGTACTGTAAAGGGTCCGGGCAAGACCAGGCCTTGTGATGGCGCTGAAAAGTAGCTCTCTTTCATGAAGGCTTCAAATGCAGGGTTCAGTGTGTCGCGCACAACCTGCCTGGCAACAAAGTCGCTCCTGAACTGTGCCTCACGGGTTGCAGAGAGCAACCTGAATCTTTGCAGCATCACAGTGTCTGCATAAAGGAAAACGGTAAATGCTTCGCTACTTACTGTGTCGTCAGCGGTTACCCGGTAAAGACGCTTCTTGAAACCGACATGTGACAGGTATATTGTATCGCTCTCCTTAGCCTTTAAATGAAAATGCCCTGTCCTGCCTGATAATGTCGCCATGTTCCTGCTCAGATTGATGATGTGAACCTGAAAAAGGCCATCTCTTGTGGTAAAGTCAATGACCCGGCCTTCTATAATGGGAATCTTCTCTATTATGGTATCAGTATTGTCAGATTGGGCATAAACCGGTGAAGAAGATAAAGATAAAATGAAAATCAAAGAGCTCAGTAGTATCAACAAAGCTTTATGCCTTATCTTTTGCAGGAACTGATCCGGTACATTTATGACCATAACAGAGGGTATATTCACTTTGACGTTCTTGTGATGCAATAGTTTCAGCTTTGCGGGTGTGAAGATAACATTTTTCGATGATCGAACCCTTTGAAGGTTTTCTGTTCATCAAAATGAGGTTATCTTTGCCCCGTAAACAAACATAAATCTGCATCAAATATTATGGAAACACTAAAAACAATATTCGAACATCGTACAATCAGAAAATATAAAAGTGACCCGATTCCGGAACCTATACTGAATGACATACTGCAGGCTGCTGTGAGAACAAGCACTACAGGCAACATGCAGGTATATAGCATTATCATAACAAAAGACAGAGAGAAGAAAGAGCAGCTTCACAAGCTTCATTTCTCTCAGGATATGGTACTACAAGCACCGCTATTGCTGACCTTCTGTGCTGATTTTAACAGGTTCAACAAGTGGTGTCTGCAGCGTGGTGCTGAACCCGGATATGATAATTTCCTTTCGTTTTTTACTGCCGCAATAGATGCACTGTTAGCTTCACAAAACAGTGCCCTGGCTGCAGAAGCTCATGGGCTCGGTATCTGCTACCTTGGTACTACTACATATCAGGCTGATAAACTAGTGGAGTTTTTTAATCTCCCCGAAGGCGTTGTGCCTGTTACCACTCTTGTCGTTGGCTATCCGGATGAGGCACCGGGCCTTACCGACAGGCTTCCTATGGAAGCTGTCATACACAACGAAAGCTATAAAGACTATTCTACAGATGATATAGACAGGTTGTATCAAGAGAAAGAGAATCTTGATCTGACCAAAAAGTTACTGGAAGAAAATCAGTTAGACAATCTGGCAAAGATCTTCACGCAGAAAAGATATACCAAAAAGGATAATCTGCATTTTTCACGGGTGTTCATGGAGGTGCTGCAGAAACAGCAATATATGAACAATCTAACCGCAGTATAGGAATCAGGTATACTTCATATAATTGTTATTATTTTAACAACCAAACAACTATTTGCACGTTTTAGATGTCCTATAAATGTAGTATCTTTGAAATCTTATAAGTTACAGGACATGCATTTTCATCACTCTTTCCGATTGTTGATTCTTATTACAGCATTATCTCTGATCTGGCAGGATGCACATGCCAGAGGCAGGGATTCTCTGACCGGGAAATCTATATCATTTGTGGAGAACAGGGGGCAATGGGAGGCCAATATTCTCTACAGGGCGGATCTCAACGGTGGAGCCGTTTACCTTGAAAAGAACGGATTCACCTATGATCTCCGCGATCAGGAAGCCTTCAGCAAATTCACACGCTATAAGTTTTTGCCTCGTGAAGAGAGAGCGAAAACGCCACCACCTGCAGGTATCGTTGACCATTTTGCTTACCGGGTAAGATTTGACGGATGCCTGCCCGACCCGGTTGTTTCAGGCTTTGAGCCTTTGCCCGGGATCTTTAATTTCTTCCTTGGAAATGATCCGGGATACTGGGCATCGGAAGTGAAAAGCTACAATGAGGTCAGGTATGAGAACATCTATAATAACATTGACCTGGTGGTGGCAAGGGATGCAGCACTTTTCAAGTATGAGTTTCATTGTAAACCAGGATCAGATCCCGATCATATATCACTCTCCTATGAAGGCGTTGAAGAGATGAACCTTCGCTATGGCAACTTGTTTATCACCACACCGTTAGGTAGAGTGTTTGAACTTAAACCATTTGCTTACCAGGAGATTAATGGAGATACGGTTTTGGTTTCCTGCAGGTTCAGATTGAAAAAAAACCGCCTCACCTATGTTATTGGCAAATATGATCCTGCATATCCGCTTGTTATTGACCCTCCTGTCAGAATATTTGCTTCTTATACGGGTTCTACAGCCGACAACTGGGGCTATACTGCCACTTATGATGATCTCGGTTATCTGTATGACGGAGGCAATGTTTTTGGCAATGGTTATCCGGTAACATCAGGAGCCTATCAGGTTAACTATGCAGGTGCATCCTCGGATATTGTGATTTCCAAATTCGACACAACTGGCTCATTTCTGGTCTACTCAACCTATCTTGGCGGCGGAGGTACCGAAGTGCCAAACAGTCTGATTGTGAACTCCCTTGGGCAATTGTATATTCTGGGAACAACAGGTTCTTCAAACTATCCGGTAACAACCGGGGCATTTGATCAGACCTTCAATGGAGGCACCCCATACACACTTACTAGCATCCTGCAATATCCAAACGGATCTGATATAGTTGTCTCCAAACTGAGCGCTAACGGCACACAATTGCTTGCTTCAACATATGTTGGTGGTTCAGCAAACGATGGGCTGAACATGATATTCCCTCTTAAGTATAACTATGCCGATGATGTCAGGGGAGAGATTATGCTTGACAATGCCGGCAATGTCATCGTTGTCAGCTCAACGCATTCTCAGAATTTTCCTGTTACACCCGGGGTTATTCAGCCAGCAAGTGCCGGTGGGCAGGATGCTGTAGTTTTCAAGTTGGATAACCAGTTGTCAACCATGATCTGGAGTACATACATGGGTGGCACTGGTCATGATGCCGGATATAGCGTTGTTATCGATGACCAGAATGCTATGTATATTGCAGGAGGGACAACATCCCAGAATTTCCCGGTTACAGCGAATGTGCTTCAGCCAACATATCAGGGTGGTAGCAGTGATGGCTGGATTGCAAGGATATCTCCTAACGGAAATAACCTGCTTGCATCCACCTACTATGGTTCCCCCGCTTATGACCAGGTTTACTTTGTCGAGACAGACAATGCCGGTAATGTTTATGTACTTGGGCAAACGGCTGCAACAGGAAATGTTTTTGTAAATAATGCAACCTGGTTCACACCCTCAGGAGGGCAGTTTATCTCCAAGCTTTCAAATACTCTTGACCAGGTGATCTGGTCAACAGCTTTTGGTACCGGAAACGGACCCGACATTTCGCCTACTGCTTTTATGGTTGACCTGTGCAACAGGGTATATTTATCGGGCTGGGGAGGTGTTGTCAATAGTTTTGGTGGAACAAGTGGTCTGCCTGTAACTCCTGATGCTTTTCAGCTTACCACAGACAACAGTGATTACTATTTCATGGTGATGAAAGATGATGCATCAGGCCTTACTTATGCAACCTTCTACGGTGGCCCGCAATCTGCCGAACATGTAGATGGAGGTACAAGCCGTTTCGACAGCAAAGGAAGAATATACCAGACTGTTTGCGCCGGCTGTGGGGGGTTCAGTGATTTTCCTACATCACCCGGCGCCTGGTCAAATACAAACAACAGCACGAATTGCAATAACGGTGTAGTTGTCTTCGACTTCCTCACACCTGCTCTTGTGGCTGATTTCCTTGACCCACCCTCAATATGTGCGCCGGATACCATAAAGTTTATCAATACCTCCATGATCCCGAATCCTTCCACTACTTCTGTGCAATGGAGCTTCGGAGATGGATCATTTTCAACTCTTTTATCACCTGTTCACTTGTACACGCAGTCAGGTGTTTATCAGGTTACATTGATCCTCACTGATAATGGCTCCTGCAATTTTGCCGATACCATTACCAAGCAGGTTGTAGTGCTTTCCGGAATGGCAAGTTCACTTAGTAATATCGAAATTTGCAAAGGAGACATTGTCCAGATAGGTATTTTGCCAATCAACGACCCAAATGTAACTTATCAGTGGTTTCCGGGAACCTATTTGAATAACCCTCTCATCAGTAATCCTGTGGCATCACCTCCTGTTACTATGAACTATACTCTGTTGGTTGATAACCAAATTTGTGCTGATACGTTCCATCAGCAGGTAATTGTTTATGATCTTGTTGTAGATGCTGGGCCCGATGTCTCTATCTGCCAGGGTTCGGTGCAGCTTACGGCATCAACTCAGAATACAAATGTGATGTTTCACTGGTCGGATAACCCTTTGTTCTCTACAATGCTTAACAGCTCAACATCTGATCCTACATGTGTTGTCACCATAACAGTACCACAGTATTTCTATGTAAAGATGTACAATTCCGTTTGTGAAGCTTTTGACAGTGTGTATGTAGACCAGTTGGTGAAATTTACATCCGTGATCTTGAAGCATCCTGATTGCTACGGTGATTGTAACGGCGAGGTAACGGTAACCATGGCAGGTGGTACTGCTCCTTACCAGTATCAGTGGAGTGGGTCAACCTCAACAACAAATCATGCAACCGGAATGTGCGCTGGGTCCAATTTCGTGACTGTCACAGATGCACTTGGATGTTTCGGTGTATCACAGTTTGTGCTGATAGACCCGCCATTGCTGGAAAGTAACGCCACTTCGCACAATGCTCCCTGTGAAGAAGTTTGTATAGGTAAAGGTTTCGCTGTTGCTACAGGTGGTACACCACCTTACCAATATCTGTGGAATGATCCTCTGGCTCAGCAGACTGCCATTGCTACAGGACTCTGTGCAGGCAACTATGAGGTAATTATTACAGACAGCAAAGGCTGTGCATCCACCAGCCAGATTGTGGTGGAAGATTCATCAGTGCATGTTAATCTCTCAATACAGGTAAGCCGCGATACTCTCTTCGAAGGCCAGAGTGTACAACTCGTTGCTACATATTTCGGCTCTGATTACTCATATAAATGGAACCCGACAAAATGGCTCAACAATCCAAACATTCACAATCCGATTGCTACTCCCTACGGAACCGTTTTATATATCGTAGAAGTCAAAGACAAATGGGGTTGTGTCTTCTCGGACTCAGTGCTCCTTACAGTGCTTGAAGTTATCTGCGACGATCCGTTCATCTTTGTCCCAAATGCTTTTACCCCCAACGGCGATGGGGTAAATGACATACTCTATGTTTATACGCTCTATGCTGATGAGATATACTTTGCTATCTATAACCGTTGGGGTGAAAAAGTCTTTGAAACGAGAAACAAAAATCAGGGGTGGGATGGTACCTATAAAGGGCGTGAAGTTGATCCCGGAGTATTCGACTATTATCTTGAGGTCAGATGCTATAATCAACTGCAATACAAAAATAAAGGCAACATTACATTAATCAGGTGACGTGGCTAGAATCTACCTTGTTATATCAATTTTGTTATGTTTTCTGGGTGGGTATTCACAGGATATTCACTTCAGTCAATACAAGATGTCGCCCGTACTTGTTAACCCTGCACAAGCAGGGTTTTGCTTTGCCAAGGCCCGCATAACTGCCAATCACAGATCACAATGGCGTGCTGTAACGGTTCCTTTCAATACCTTTAGCATGAGCGGAGACTTTAAGATATATCAGGACAGGCGGTCTGAGAATATTTTTGGTGCCGGGCTTTCAGCGTATTATGATAATGCAGGGGATTCAAAATTTGGAACCACCTCTGCGGCAATGTCACTGGCATATATCAGAGCTTTGAATGACTATCACAATCACTATCTGAGCATTGGAGCTGCTGGTAGTTTTAACGACAGGTCGTATGATTATGCTCAGCTGATGTTCGGCAATCAGTTTGATGGTAAACAGTTTGACCCCGACAGGTTCAGTGGTGAAACATTTCTGAACCGTGGATTTACCTATTACGATTTCAATGCAGGCATTCACTGGTATTATCGCGCTGATCAGGAAAATGCATACGATGCAGGGATAGTTCTCTCGCATATAAACAAGCCACCACAGTCGATGATGGGAAATCCTGATATACTGCTCGACAGAAAATTAACACTCTATGTCAATGCAGAACTTCTCCGCCCGAACAAACGCACATTGATGCCGGGTTTCTATTTTACCCGCCAGGGAACATATACGGAAATAATTGCCGGCTCAATGGTCAGCCTGGATTGGTTTGCCACCGGCTATGCACTTTCCGAACTCTATGCAGGCCTGTTCATCCGGCCTGTGGATGCAGCCATCGTGATGGTCAGTTTTGAGTATCACAATATTACCTTTGGAATCAGTTATGACATCAATTATTCGGGTTTGAGGGCTGCAAGCACCTTCAGGGGCGGATTTGAGCTGTCAGCACTCTATATGTTCCACAAAAAGAAAAGTACCAAAACCCGCAATATACCCTGTCCGGACCCCTTCTGAAAAAAGTATGAAATCATACCGTAACGATAGAGATGTGGTGAAGGTGAGACCGGGCAGTCAATCGGTGGAAGGAGCATTTTCTTTGATAATTACATCTGCCCCGACCAGCTGTTTCCTGATACTTTTTATGCTTCTTTTCATTTCTTTTTCCGGTTTCTCTCAGTCGAAGGAAGTGCTGATGTCAAACGCTGAGAGAGCCTGGATGCAAAATGAATTTGCCGAAGCTGCCGAATATTACAGTGAGGCCTGGGCACTTGACTCCTCAGACCTTTTTGTTGCCTTCAGGTTGGCTGAGTCATTCAGGCTCGACAATCGCTATTGTGAAGCAGCGTATGTTTATCAGTTCATTACCACATCAGAGGGAGCATATACGCTTTATCCTTCATCATGGTTCTGGCATTCGATAATGATGAAGCAACAGGGTAATTACCCGCTTTTCTGCAAGCTTCTGAGGCGTTACCTCGAGATGGGAAACGATCATGACTTGCTGATGAGAGCACGAAATGAGCTGAGGATATGTGACAATCCGGAGCTCATTTCAATGGATTCATTGCTTGTCGATATCACACATCTTGGCAGAAACGTAAACACGCCCTTCTCCGAATTTGGTGCTTATCAGCTCTCAGATTCCCTGCTTATTTTTTCAGCTCTAAGGCCCACCTCAGGTTCTGACTTTCAGAGCTTCGCCAGGTTCGATTACCGCACCGCCATTTACTCATCTGAGATCCGGGTTTCAGGGTATCAGCAGGGAGAGGAGATCAGCCCCAGAATCAACAGAAGGAATACCCACAATGCAAATCTTAGCTATGATACCCTGAACAACAGGGCTTTCTTTTCAAGGTGCATGGATGCTGGCAGAGGAAGAATGGAGTGCAATATCATGGTTGCAGAATTCACTGACAGGGGCAGGTGGAGAAAGCCTGTAAAGGTTATCGGAAATATCAATCTGGATGGATATACCAACACCCAGCCGCACTATACATCTGTAGGTGGCACCGGGGTTCTCTATTTTGTCAGCAACAGGCCCGGTGGTTTTGGCGGGATGGATATCTGGTACTCGATAGAGGGTGATAAAGGTTTCGCAGAACCGGTGAACTGTGGCTCCATAATAAATACACCGGGGAATGAAGTCACTCCTTTCTTTGATGTAAATCGTGGCGTGATGTTTTTCAGTTCCGACTGGCATCCGGGATTCGGAGGATATGATGTGTTCTGGTCGAAAGGAGGGTTGGCCGCATGGGAAAAAGTTAATAATGCCGGATTACCTATTAATTCACCGGCCAATGACCACCACTTTAATGTAAACCCAAACGACAGCAACGGATATTTTACATCAAACAGGCCGGGATCATTCCACATAAGAGGGGAGACCTGTTGCAACGACATTTATATGTATGAATGGATCCCTTTAACTCATGAACCGATAAAGCCGGATCTGCCATTGGCAGAAAAGAGGGATTCAATACAGGAGATGGCAAGGAAATTATTACCGCTGATGTTGTTCTTTAATAATGATGAGCCTGATCCGGCAACAATGAGTATTATATCAACAAAAGATTACAGGAAAACTCTGGATGAGTATGTTGGGATGAAAGAGCTTTACAAGCGGGAGTATTCAAGGGGGCTTAGAGGTACTGAAGCGGAGAAGGCACGCGCCGATATTGATGATTTCTTTGGCAACTATGTGCTGGGAGGTTATGAGAAGCTTGAGATGCTGACAGACTTTCTTGTAGAAGACCTTACCGCCGGCAACAGTGTGCAGCTTATGATCAGTGGATACTGCTCACCTCTGAGCACAACGGAATACAATATTAACCTTGCCAGGAGAAGGATACATTCTCTCATTCTTTATCTTGAGAAGGCAAGAGGCGGAGTGTTGAAGCCATATATAGAGAGCAGTCAGGATGATGGGGCCAGGCTTATTATTTATGAGGATCCGGTGGGGAAGGAGAAAGCCAGCCCCTTTGTGAGCGATAATCCTCATGACATTCGTAACTCTGTCTACAGCCGTGCTGCTGCTTTTGAGAGAAGAATTGAGATTGCTGTCTATATCTCACATAAACCTGGTGAAATGGTGCTCATCAGTGAGATGCCCAGATTCACTTTGCAGAAGGACACACTGAACTTAAACAATGTCAGGCCGGGAGAGTCAAGAGTGGTGACAATACACTACAGGAATGATGGCAAGAGTGAGCTGTTGATCAGGCAGGTTGATTTCAATGCCGAAAAAGTATGGGTTGAATGGACCAATGAGCCATTGTTGCCGGGAGATGAGCAAAGGATGATGGTGCTCGTTAATGCAGGTGATTCAAAGGGGAAGTTTTCCGAAGAGATAATCATTACTACTAATCTGCCTGATAAGGCATCTGTTACCATTATTGGAAATGTTGAGGAATAATCTGCTGCGCACCTGTCTGGTTCTTTTCGCTCTTGCCTCATGTACAGGGGAGAATGATAAAACGGTTACCTGGCAGGAGAGTGAACGGGATAAAACTATGCAACTCAGAAAACAGGATATTAATTTGACAGAACAATTATTCATAGATGCCGGGCTTATTGATGTCCATACTCTGGATTCGACTATACAGGTAGATCTGAGGTACGGTACTGAAAACAATTTTATGGGTATTGATTTCTATGGTGGGTTGAACAAGTGTTACCTTCAGAGGCCGGTAGCGGAGATGCTGGTCAAAGCTCAGCAGGCGCTTAAAAGAAGGGCCCCGGAGCTTTCGCTGGTTGTTTGGGATGCAGCCAGGCCCCTTTCTGTCCAGCAGAAGATGTGGGACCTTGTTGTGCCGCCTCCAGGTATGTTCAAAGGTTACTTTGTGTCAAATCCCTCACGTGGTTCAATACACAATTATGGTTGTGCTGTGGATGTCACTCTGGCTGACCTGTCAGGCAACCTGCTCGATATGGGAACTGACTTTGACCACTTCGGACCTGAAGCCTATCCTGTTGAAGAGGCCAGTTTGTTAAAAGATGGTAAATTGACAGAGGAGCAGGTAAGAAACAGAAAGCTTTTGCGTTCGGTGATGTACGAAGCAGGTTTCTGGACCATCCAGACGGAATGGTGGCACTTCAATGCTATGAGAAGAGAGACTGCCAGCGAACGATTCAGGATCATCAGATGAGATATGTTGGATTGTTGTTGCAGATATCTTCAAAGGTACCTGTCCTGCTAAAAAAGTGTAATTTTGTAAAAACAGATTGAAAGAATTATGTTGAAAAGACTCAGTAGGCGTTCATTGACGGTGATAACCACCGCAGCTTTGGTTCTTATCCTTGTATTGTTCTTCAGTGCAAAGCAACTAACCTCAGAAAGGAGAGAGAAAGTATTGCTGGAGACTATGATGCGAAGCCTGAACTTCATGCATTATGATCCGGTGATTTTCGACGGGACTTACTCTGAAACGGTTTTCGAACAGTTTCTGCAGGCTTTGGATTTTAACAAGAAATTCTTTTTGCAATCCGATATCAGCTCTTTTTCGGTTTACAAAGATCAGATTGATAATCAGATTGCAAGGAGGGAGTTTCTGTTTTTCAATGCGGTTGAGAAAGTCATTGAGCAAAGAATTAAGGATGCGTCGCAATACTACTCTGAAATACTTGAATCACCATTTGATTATTATATTGATGAGGAGATTGAGCTGGATCCGAAGAAGAACAACTGGTGCGAATCTCCGGAGCAGTTAAAGGATGAGTGGCGTAAAGCATTAAAGTATCAGGTTATGTTACGCATACATCAGGATCTGGAGATTCAGGAGGCAGATGCCGCTAAGGATGATGTCCGGGAGAGTCCGCGCACATACTACGAGATTGAGAAGGCAGCGCGTGAGCAGGTAAAACGCACACATGATGACTACTTTGACCGTCTGATGAAGCTTACCCGCGACGACAGGTTTTCGATGTACCTTAATACCATAAGCACCATTTATGATCCTCACACAAACTATTTCCCTCCAAAGCTCAGGGATGATTTTGACATCTCCATGTCGGGCAAGCTTGAAGGCATAGGGGCTGTGCTGACCCAGCGTGGTGGCTTTATCCATGTTGAGGAGATTATGCCTGGCAGCCCCTCCTGGAAGCAGGGTGAACTGAAAGCCGGCGATATTATTCTGAAAGTAGCACAGGGCAACGCAGAATCTGTTGATGTGACATCAATGAGGCTTGATGACGCTGTTAAGCTTATCAGGGGCAGAAAGGGAACGGAGGCCAGGCTTACTGTAAGAAAGAAGATCACCGAAGAGATTGTAGTTATCAGTATTATCCGCGATGTGGTGGAGATTGAACAGACTTATGCAAGGTCAGCAATCATCAATACTGTTGATGGTAAACGTATTGGGTACATCTATCTTCCGAAATTCTATGTTGATTTCAGCGATCCCGTGAGCGGCCGTAACTGCTCTGAAGATATACGTAAAGAGCTGATCAAACTTAATGGAGAAGGCATAGATGCTCTGGTCTTTGATCTGCGAAACAATGGGGGAGGCTCTTTGCAGGATGTTGTCAGGATGTCCGGCTTTTTCATTCCCCGCGGACCGATTGTACAGGTCAAGGATAAGCTTGAGGGACTAGACATCATGCGCGACAATGACCCGTCAGTGCTCTATAACGGCCCCATGGTTGTAATGGTTAACACCGGCAGCGCTTCTGCTTCGGAGATTATGGCCGCTGCATTACAGGATTATCGTAGGGCGGTTATTGTCGGCAGCAAAGCCACTTTTGGCAAAGGCACTGTTCAGCGAATGATAGACCTTGATATGCTCATACAGACAACCGAAACCGGTGTAAAGCCGTTGGGCTCAATGAAACTTACAACCCAGAAGTTTTATCGCATAAATGGAGGCGCAACTCAACTTAAAGGTGTTACTCCGGATATTATTTTGCCGGATCGTTATTCATACATCGACTTCGGTGAAAAGGATCTTGATAATGCAATGGAGTGGAGCAGCATTCCGGGTGTTAACTTTGAGTTCTGGAACGGCGCTTATCGTGATCCGGATATGTTGAAGATGAACAGTGCGAAGCGAGTAAAAGAGAGCGATATATTCAGTGCCATGGATGAGTTTGCACTGAGACTGAAAAAACACAGGGACCAAACCAGTGAGACACTGCATATCGAAAAGTACCGGCAGAAACAGGCGCAGAGGAAGAAGGAGAATGAACACATAAATAAACTTCTTGAGAAAGAGCACGGCCTGAAAATAGACCTGTTGAAGCAGGATGCAGTGATCCTACAGGAAGATACGGTCAAATACAGGATTATGAATGACTGGGTCAGAGGATTAAACCGGGATGTATATATTGAGGAGACATCCCGCATAGTTGAGGATATGCTGAAGACAGATTTGAAAGGCAGGGCAAGACGCAGGTAGTGCTTTTCGATTGAGGATCATGAAAAAATCACCCGGTTTTTATCGGTTTTTTTCCATTTTTCAATAGCTGTGCATATATAGACATGTACAGTTTCTATGTTTAACCTTAAAACAGGAGGTGGCTATGTATGCATTTCAATTTCAATGGTTAGATTTTCGCAGGAGAAGAATTGTCACGGGCAGGAAAGAATTATTGTCGGATCAGCATTTCTACACTCCTGTTAAACGAGGGTCAACAGAGGCAGGGGATAAACCTGATGGGAATTGCTGAGCCGAATCAGGAGGAAATCTGCCACAGTTCCTGTAGCCATAAAAAAACCCGCTGATCATCAGCGGGCCGGGGGATATATATGGGGGTGAACGGGCTGTCAGTTCAGCGGGAAGTTTCCACTCTTTGCATCTGTTCCGCGGGGTTCAACTTTACGGTAAGTCATTCTTACTGAATACTCACCAGCTTGAAATTCAACTGTGCCATCAGTGCCTGTTACTTCTTCCCTGGCGGTATCATCGGAGTCACTGTCTTGTGCCTTTCTCATATAGGATTCGTGCCTGTAAATCTTGGGGCCATAAGGTGTGCAAACGAAGTTCATATAGGTGTTCAGTCCGTCTTTGCCATTGTAGCCATAGCCACCACGCTGGCCGGGGTTAACCCAGATCTCGTAGTCCATTTCCCATGCGTATGTGCCCCAGGCTTGCCCGGTCCAGACTTTGCCTTCATAGAATGCTGTGTACCATCCCGGGCTTATTCTGTAGTATGTGCCATAATAAAAGTTTGGCGGGACAGCAGGAGTACCGCAATCGATGAAATCGGGCTTGGAGACTTCCCATTCGAACGTGATGTATGCAAGACCGGGCCTTCCGTCTGATCCAACATGACATGAAGTGGTTGTTATAATGAAAGAGGCGGATAAGATTGCAATGAGAGCAAGAAATGGTTTGTAGCTGATGGCTTTGAGCAGGGTTCTTGTTTTCATGATGAAATATTTTTCGATGTTTTTCCTTTAAGAATAGTTGTTAAAATTAAAGTCTCCTCATTAACAAAAGATGTGCCATACAAAAATTAATTCTGTTTGGAGGGAACAGGAAATTGATAATCAGAAAATACCGCTTTTTTCATATCGGTTATCCTTTTATAGGATGTTCTGATTCTGTCTTCGGTAATCATTCCATTGCTGACCATTTCTTTTATGATTCTGTGGACAACCGTAGCCTGGTGCTCCCGGGATCCTGCAATATTGTTGGAGTAAAGCAGTATGTCGATTCCTGCATTGATAGCGAGCAGGATCGATTGTTCAAGCCCGTAATGTTTGGTGATAGCATGCATCTGCATGTCATCAGTAAATACAACACCATTGAATTTCAGGCTGTCGCGGAGAAGGCCTGTAATTATTGTTTTTGAGAGGGTGGCCGGAAGGCACTTTTTATCGAGTTTGCAATTGACAATATGAGCGGTCATGATTGCATCGGCTTTGTTTTGAGAGATCAGGCCTTTGTAAGGCAGCAGTTCTGAAGAGTCCCACAGTTTGGTTACATCGGTCATCTCTTTATGGGTATCCTTTGTAGAGCTGCCGTGCCCCGGGAAATGTTTGAGTGTGGTAAGGATGTTATATTTATGATGTGCATCAATGAACCAGCCTGCATGCATCGTCACAGTCTGAGGGTTCCCACTGAAACAGCGCTGTGGAGCTGCAATAACCGGGTTGTTGGGGTTCGAACACAAATCCACAACTGGTGCAAAGTTGATGTTGATGCCCAAGGAAAAGAGGGTTGAGGCAATCTGTTCAGCATAATGTGCGGTGGTATCCTGATTGTTGACATGCCCTAGCCATGTTGCACTCTTGCTGTCAGGAAAACCATATTTGGCTTTAAGCCTGTTAACCCGGCCACCCTCCTGGTCAATGGCAAAGAGCAACGGGTGCTTTGAGGAAGCTTGTAACCCTTTGATCAGCTCCTGCAAATGCACACTTGTGTTTTCTGCTGACAGGTTCTTTTCAAAGAGAATTATCCCTCCCGCTTTTCCCTCCTGC
>OBJA01000626.1_pt1 | contig 29125 bp, 27 predicted proteins | sample 1519751 | NCBI WGS metagenome assembly OBJA01 (sample SAMEA3881238, study PRJEB22517) | soil metagenome | biome: lake sediment; feature: soda lake sediment; material: sediment, water from around vicinity | place: India | collected 2013-12-23 | depth 3 m
GACAAGTTCTTGAGCTACGTTACATTGATTATTATTTGCCCCATATGATTCATGAAAAATATATTATACTGTTGCACTTTCAAACAATGGTACAGTCTGGACTTGGGGATTTAACGACAAAGGGCAACTTGGAGATGGTACAGCTATAAACCGAATGAGACCAGTAAAAGTGACATTTGATTTTGATGTTGATGATAACAGTGACAAAACCGTAATTACAGACATTAAGAATTGGAGTCATCCAACCAAGCAAGTCTTTGAAAAGTATAATTTTACTGTAGTGAAGGTAGAATTGCTTAAAAAGAAAACCTACCCCGTTTTTTATGTAAAAAGAAAAACCCAAGATATAAGTATAAATGACGAACGTATGTTAACAGAGATTGCTGCCAAAAATGGATATTGGGATTTTAAAATTGTTGTTGGCACAAATTCTGTTGAGGTTAGGTGCGATAAGAAAAAAAGGAATGTAATAAAAAATTAGAAAATGAAAGTAGGTTCAGAGTGGTACTTGCAATATTAAGTTCAATAAGGCATATAGCAAAGGATCATTGTTGCAAGTAAAAAAAGTTTGTGTAGAAAGGATGACAAAGATGGATAATACCTATGTTGTTCAAGGCGCTACAGTGTAATTTAGGCGGAACAATCAGAATAACTGATGATGGACAATGATTTTGACAATCAACAGGAGTGAATAGGATGAAGATAGTTATTCATTATTTCAGTGCTACTGGTAACACTGCGCGTGGAGTTTCGATTATTCAAAAGACTTGTGAAGACCAAGGCAATGAAGTAGATATTAAGGAGATAACTGAAAGAGTGCGTCCCGATGAGACAGATGTCGATATGAGCATTTTTGCATTTCCGACACTGGCTTGGGCTGCACCTTCGTTCGTGTTATCCTACATACGTAAAATGCCCAAAGTACAAGGGGCGAAAGCCGCAGTCTTCGCGACATATGGAGGTCATCCGGGTGGAGCGTTGGCGCACGTTGCTGGAATTCTAAAACGTCGAGGATATAAAGTTATCCTTACAGGAGGTGCGCTTTATCCTGATAATTGGACACAGATGATAAACCCTCCTGCGCCAGAAGAGGCAGAAAAAATGATTGTACAAGGGGATAATGATGCGGTAGAGTTTGCTCAGAATCTTTTACGGGGCAAGGCTAAGCGTTTCCGCTGTTCGGCAGTTATCTTTGCAATTGGATATATCATATCGCTCCTTTTCCGCAGCATAGGAAGGCGATTTTTGGGTAAGACATATATTGTAGATGAAGCATGTAATGGTTGCGAACTCTGCGTTAAAACTTGTCCTACTGGGACAATTGAGATGGCTGGTCGTGGAAGGAAGCGACCACGCTGGGGTTCTGCTTGCGCCGCTTGCGGGCGTTGTATCAACATCTGCCCCCAAACGGCGATACAGACTTCTCTGGCTCGGCTAATTATTTATAGTTTGTTGTCGGTCGTCGTCGCTTTTTTATCGGTTGTTGCCTTTGCAAGGTTGCAGTTTATTTTTGGAGATATATCACCTTTGATTCGATGGTTATTATCACTAGTGATAGTAGTTGCACTGACTGGCGTATTGCTTGTTATAAGTTTCGGAATTTTTGATAGAACTATTTATACTTTAGAAAGCATCTCTGGTTTACAGAGAATCTTCTGCTACGCTCATACTCGAAAGTTTCGTAGATATCGAGCGCCGAGATTTAAGCCATAATTGACTTGCTTTCAACCTGCTTCATCTGAAAATTTAATCGATACAATCTTGTACAGGAACTCGCCTGCGGGAGCCTTAACACTAATAGACTCACCCTTAGCCTTTTTTAATAAGGCTCTACCCATTGGCGACAATATAGAAACGTCATCGAACTCGATCTTTTCCTTATAGGGAGGTATGATCCTTAATTCGAGCATATCGTTGTTATTAGCATCTTCCAATAAGACCAGACATCCGACTGCTACGAAGGGAAATTCATTATCTGCGATTGTATCAACTTGTATATTATGAATTGACTCATCCATTAGTTTTAAATAATCATCTAAAAGAAGAGTGATCTCTGATTTTTCTTTGATGTCGGTTACCCATTGGTCATCAACGATTGCGGTCTTCCTGCTTTCCATCTCCACAAGATGCTGCAATAGGTTGTCATAAGCTTTTTTACTCAGCTTAATCCGGCTCATTTTTATACTCTCCTTTTGCAAGTGTTTTATTTTCAAACCATTAAATGTAAAACTTCTGCAAAAAAACGGACAGGACATTACCCGAAAGATAATGTCCTGAATAAATATTGAATTTGTCGGCAAGTTTCGGTGGAATGCAGAGACCTGCCGTTTTCTAAACCATGTTTCTTAGTGTTTTTGGAATTGACACCGTGGAAGCTGTTTGCTACTCAGCTGTATACAATATATCATAAATAACAGCCATTGTAAACAGTGGAAACATATTCCATTAAATAGAAGTTAACTTAAAAAATTCCATAATGTGAAACCTACCAATTTTAACAGGTCATATATATTTAATGCTCTCGGATCTGGAAGTATTTACGCTAATGAATACTTAAACTAACTATCAGCTATTGACAAATTTGCATGGCAAGCATAATATAACAATTAAGCAACTGCTTAATTGTTTAATCTCCCATATAATGATCAGTCATTGAACTGGGCAGCTAAAGTTTTTGGTTTAAATACAAAGCGAAAGGTTGAAATCGATGAAGAAACAGAACGACTCTTCTACTAACCGTGACCTCTGTGACGAGTTTTGTCCGTCGGAACCTTCTTTCGAAAAGCTTCGTGAGAAGGCACTGGAAGTTTCGGGTTTATCGGAGATCTTCCGGGTTTTAGGTGATGAAACCAGGACGAAAATCCTCTATCTCTTGGCTCAACAACGGCTTTGTGTCTGTGATATCGCCATGGTTTTGGAGATGACACTGCCGGCTGTCTCGCACCATTTAAGATTACTCAAAGCGCTTAGGTTGGTTAAGTATTCGCGTGAGGGCAAAATGGTATTTTACTCATTGGATGATGGGCACATCTTAAACCTCATCCGTGAAGCCCAGGCTCATTTTGCTGAGGAAAGAGCGTACTAACTGTTACTCAATGAATGAAAATTATATTTCGCATATTTTGGAGACGTTTGAATCACGGACACATAGTATTAAGTTTGAAGAAGCATGTAGACGAAAGAGGGAACTTTTATGCGATGTACACTGGATGGACTTGATTGCGCTGGTTGCGCTGCAAAGATAGAAAGAGAGCTTCAGAAGAACGAGGGTTTACGAGACGCCAAAATAAACTATGCCACTAAGACCGTTAATATCCCTGAGGCATTTTTTGAGGAAGCAATGGTTGTCATCAAACGAGTCGAGCCAGGGGTTCGGCTTCTGCGAACAGAAGTGGACGAATCGAAAAAGGGTGAATTAGCTGGCGCAAGTCGTCAACGTATAATTTTATTAGTTTCGACTGTCCTTTTCCTGATCGGTCTTATCTTTAATAAACCATTACATGAAACTCCTTATTCCTGGATGGAGTATGCGGTCTTGTTAACTTCCTATCTCTTGGTAGGGTGGCCAGTGATATTAAGAGCAGTCCAGAAAATCCTTCGCCGGCAGCTCTTTGATGAGAGTTTCCTAATGACGATCGCTACGATTGGAGCTGTAGCTATTCACCAACTGACCGAAGCTGCTGGAGTAATGCTCTTTTACGCGATCGGTATCTATTTTCAGAACAAAGCAGTTGAACGTTCTCGCCGCTCGATACAGGCGCTTTTAGATATCCAACCGGAGTATGCCAATCTAAAGATAGATGGAGAAAGTAGAAGAGTTCGCCCTGAAGAGGTCGGAGTGGGTCAGATGATACTTGTTAAGCCGGGCGAAAGGATTCCGCTGGATGGAGAGGTTGTTGAAGGAGTTTCCTTTGTCGATACGTCGGCGTTGACTGGCGAATCAGTTCCTAAGAAAGTGGAGACTGGTGAAACGGTAATGGCCGGGTCGATAAATGGTCAGGGCTTACTCACTGTATCTGTGAATCAACCTTTCAATGAATCTTCAATTGTTCGTATTCTAAACTTGGTGGAGAAGGCTGGAGAACGTAAAGCCCGGACTGAGCAGTTCATTACTAGATTTGCGCATTTTTATACGCCGATAGTCGTATCTCTGGCATTGGCGATAGCTGTGATCCCCCCGTTTGTTCTGCCGGGAGCTGTTTTTTTGGAATGGTTTTATCGGGCACTGGTTTTATTGGTCATCTCGTGTCCTTGTGCGTTGATGGTCTCCATACCCCTTGGTTATTTTGGGGGAATTGGAGGAGCCTCTCGAAAAGGCATTCTAATTAAAGGGGCTAATTTTCTCGATGCTTTATCCAACTTGGATACAGTCGTCTTTGATAAGACAGGAACATTGACACATGGTGTCTTTTGGGTAACAAAAGTTATTGCTAAAAATGGATTTAACCAGGAGCAACTATTGGCTACCGCCGCAGCTGCGGAGGTTTATTCTAACCATCCAATTGCTAGTTCAATTCGGGATGCTTTCGGGACAAAGGTGGAATTTGAACGAGTGGTGGATTATCAGGAGATTCCTGCTCACGGGGTTAAGGCTGTAGTGGACGGGCAAAGAGTCTTGGCCGGTAATGATCGGTTGATGCACCGAGAGAACATTATTCATGAAGACTGTGAAGTGGAAGGAACTACTGTCTATGTGGCTGTTGACGGGAAATATGCGGGATATATTATTATATCTGATGAACTAAAGCCTGATGCTGTAGAAACCGTGCAACAGCTTAAGATGCTCGGTGTCGAGCGGGTTGTTATGTTGACAGGCGACGAAGAAAGCGTTGCGCATCATGTGGCGCAGTATCTGGGTCTAGATGATTACTACGCTGAGTTATTACCAGAAGATAAAGTTACTCAAGTTGAGAAGCTTTTACTGGAGATGCCTAACCGAAAAAAGGGAAAACTAGCGTTTGTAGGAGACGGAGTCAACGATGCACCGGTGATCACTCGCGCTGATGTAGGAGTTGCCATGGGGGGATTGGGACGTGATGCGGCTATGGAAGCGGCGGATGTAGTGCTGATAGATGATGCCCCGTCAAAGCTGGCGCAAGCCGTGGAGATCGCCCGACGGACCAAGCGGATCGTTTGGCAGAATATTTTTTTGGCTCTGTGTGTTAAGGGATTCTTTATCGTCTTGGGTGCGTTGGGTGTGGCCAGTATCTGGGAGGCGGTATTTGCCGATGTGGGGGTCACATTAGTAGCTGTCTTTAATGCGACAAGAACGTTACGGTTCGCTGAGCGATTTGCTACGAGTGGCTAGTGTGTGTCTAACAGAATCTCTCCATGGTTATACTAATTTTACAATAATAGCTAAAGGAGTATAACATGGATAAAATATTAAGAATTGGTCGGTTTGTAGTCGCCGCTATAGTCATTGTGATCCTTGTTGCGGTTGCGGTTTATACTCGGCCATCAAGGCGGAATAATGAAGATGTTCCAGAGAGGCGGGGCGCTCCAAAACGAGCGGTGCCAGAATATGTAGAAACAAAAAAGCCTTATGACTCAGGGGAATTAGCCGAGGATCTTGGTCGATTGGCTGACTCATATACCGAGTGGATTGATTTAACTAGTATTGGTCAGAGTATATGGGGTCAGAAGCTCTACCAGGCCTCTTTGGGAACGGGAAAAAGAAAGATTCTGCTTGTTGGAGGATTCCATGGTCGTGAATGGATGACAAGCATGCTTCTAGTAAAGATGCTGGAGAATTATGCCCGAGCAGCAAAAGCCGGAGAAAGACTTGGAGAATACCAAGTGGCTCAGCTTCTCCGGGAGAACACAATAAGCTTTATACCGATGATTAATCCTGACGGAGTGAATATTGCCATCAAAGCTTTGGCTGCTGGGGGAGAGCGAAAAAAACTGCTCCAATTAAACGAAGGAAGTACAAACTTTGAGCGATGGAAAGCCAATGCGCGTGGGGTGAATCTGAACATACAATATGATGCTAATTGGGAACAGGCTGTGAGCCTTGAAGCTCCTCACTTTGAAAAGTATAAAGGCAAGGCACCGGAGAGCGAACCGGAGAGTCGAGCATTAGCTGACTGGGTTCGGCGTGAACGTCCTGATATGGTGGTTTGTTATCATTCTAGCGGCGGAGTGATCTATTGGCAATATGGGCAGTCTGGTAAAGAATACAGGCGTGATCTAGCGATGGCTCAGCGGATTAGCCGTCTAACCGGTTACCGTTTAGCCAAAGAGGTGCGCCAAGAGGCTCATGGAGGTTTTAAAGACTGGTTCATATCACAGTTTAAGCAACCCGGATATACAGTGGAGATTGGTCGTCCATATGGTGACAGGCCGCTCCCATTGAATGCTTTTCCCGAAGTTTGGCGGCGGAATCGTCGGGTTGGGTTGGAGATTATAAAGAGAGATAGGTAAATAACCCAGAGTTTGGGTAATACTATTCATAAAAATGGTAGGTGTATTCTAAAGGAGATTATGCCGTTGTTTCGTTGGTTCTGGAAAAGACTGCGCTTTTTAGGGTCTAAACGTGATACTGAGCCTAAAGAGCCCTCAATATCTATTTCAGGTCTATCCGGCAACTTGGAACTAGACCAGAGATCGTTGGAAGAGCGCTTGGGCAGCAGTCCGGATTTGATTGCGCGCCGATTTATAGTGGGCGCAAACCAGCCAGTGGAAGCAATGATCGTCTTTGCTGAAGGTCTAATAGACAAAGCCGTTATTCAGGATCATATACTCAGGCCGTTAATGAGTTCATCTCAAAACGAAAAAAACGGGTTAAATATTGGTGGAATTGGGTGGATTAAAGAACACTTATTGACAATAAGCGATCTTAAAGAGCAGCAAAAGATCGATGATTTAGTGGATGCAGTGTTAGGCGGCGATACTGTATTGCTAATCGAAGGCAACACAAATGCTTTAACTCTTAATACACGTGGATGGGAAAAAAGGGGAATTCAAGAGCCGGACACGGAGGTTATTATCAAAGGTCCAAGAGAAGGATTTGTGGAGACAATGGGGACAAACACCGCTATGCTCCGTCGCAAGCTAGGTCATCCATCTTTGACATTTTACGCTATGCGAATCGGTCGCAAGAGTAAGACCGATGTTTCTATTGCATATCTTAAAGGGATTGCTAACGACAAGATCGTTGAAGAAGTAAAAAAGCGTCTTGAGCGGATCGATACCGACGGCATCTTAGCAGCGGGCTTTGTTGAACAATATATTGAGGATGCGCCTTATTCTCCCTTTTCTACGGTAGGGTATAGCGAACGTCCTGATGTTGTTGCAGCCAAACTCTTGGAAGGCCGGATAGCTATCTTCATCAATGGTACCCCAGTGGTTAATACAGTACCCATGCTCTTTGTAGAAAGTTTTCAGAGCCCAGATGATTATAACTTTAGGCCATTTTATGCCACTATAATCCGGTGGTTTCGCTATATAGCTTATTCATTAAGTGTTATATTACCCGCTTTTTATGTGGCTTTGACCACATTTCATCAGGAACTAATCCCTACTGAATTATTATTGACCATGGCTGCGGCTATGGAAGGTGCGCCTTTTCCGGCCGTCTTTGAAGCTTTGGGAATGGGGTTCATTTTCGAGGTTTTAAGGGAGGCCGGAATCAGGTTGCCGCGCCCAATTGGACAGGCAGTTAGTATTGTTGGCGCTTTAGTTATTGGAGAAGCTACTGTTGCAGCTGGGTTAGTAGGCGCTCCTGTGGTAATTGTGGTTGCCTTTACTGCTATTGCTTCTTTCGTTGTTCCGACACAAACAGAAGTCGGAGCTATTCTTAGGTTTTCTTTAACGGTATTGGCCGGGGTTTTAGGAGCCTATGGAATCATTGGTGGTGTGTTATTAATTCTAGTACATATGGTTGCTTTGCGCTCCTTTGGAGTGCCGTATTTATCACCTATTGCTCCGCTGACCTTAATTGATCTTAAGGACGTACTAATTCGAGCGCCGATTTGGGCGATGTTTAGCCGGCCTCGTGTCATTGGATGGCAGAATCCTGTCCGGCAGAAGTTACGGATACGGCCGGAACTTCCTCCTGGTGGTAAAGAATCTGATGAGATAGAATAGGTGATTGATTTTGACGAGACAGTTTAAAAGGCTTATCTGCCCTATGCTTATAGCCATTGTTATAGTTTCAGGATGCTGGGACCGCCGGGAATTGGAAACGATAGCGATTGTAGCAGGTGTTGGAATTGATCTGGAAGAAGAGGGCCAACAAAGGGGAGTGGTTGTGTCAGCGCAGATTGTTAAGCCGAGTCAGGTAAAGTCTCCTGGAGCATCTCAGGGTGGCGGGAACAACCAGAAAGCTTATTGGGTGCTTAAAAGTACAGGAAAAACCATCTTTGAAGCTATCCGCGCCGCCACATTAGAGAGCAGCCGTAGGTTGTATTGGGCCCATAATCAAGTGCTTATAATTGGTGAAGATGCGGCGGAACAAGGAATCATACAATTTTTGGATTTCTTCATTCGCGACCCTGAGCCTCGTCCCACAATATGGGTTTTGGTTGCCGACGGAAAGGCAGGAGTCATCTTGAAAATGCAATCAGAACTAGAGAATGTTCAGGCATTTGCGATTGCGGACTTAGTTGAGAATTATGTTAGTACTGGTGAAGTGTTTCCGATTATGCTTCAAGAGTTAATTGAACGATTATTATCAAAGACTACAGCTTCTTTGGCCCCTCGTATACGTGAAGAAGGGAAAGGCAAAGAAAAGCGGGTTGTGATAGACGGCACTGCTGTTTTTAAGAGGGATAAGCTTATCGGATTATTAAGTAAGAAGGAAACCCGTGGACTACTTTGGGTTTTATCTAAGATAAATAGCGGTATCGTTAATGTTAAGACCGATGGTGAAGCGTATACCAGTATTGAACTTATAAACGCAAATGGCAAATTTAATTCGGAGATTCGAGACGGGATAGTCTGGATGAAAGTCTATGTTGAGGCTGATGGTAATTTAGGAGAAGAGATGGGAAAAGAGGATTTTTCCAACCCGGAGAATCTTAGAGAACTTGAACAGGAGTTTACCGCTGCAATTCGAGACGAGATCATTGCGACTTGGCAACAGGCTCAAAAGATGCAGGCTGATATTTACGGTTTAGGTGAAGAAGTAAAACGTCGCTACCCTAAATTGAAGGACAACCTGGAGCCCAATTGGGAGCAGATGTTCTCTGAAGCCAGAATAGAGCTCGTAGTTAAGGCGAAGATACGGAGGTTAGGAAAGACCACAAAACCTTTGATTATTGAATAATGGCGGGAAGGTGACCTATGTCAATAGAGAAAGGAAAGATCACCGGTTTTCAAGCGACGCTTTTAATTATTGGATTTATATTCGGTTCGTCCGTACTGCTCCCACCAGGTAGAGGCGCAGGGCCGGATGCGTGGTTTGCTGTTGTTTTAGGAATGTTAGAAGCCCTGCTCTTCGCGCTGATCTACATTAATCTAGTGAGACGTTTTCCTGGAAAGACACTGGTGGAGATCTTAAAGGAGGTCTATGGAAGGTTTCTCGGGAGTGTTGTCTCGCTGATATTCATCTGGTATGTCTTTCACTTATTATCGCTTGTGCTCGTAAATTACCTGGACTTTTTGAAGACCTCAATTATCCCTCAAACGCCTAATACGGTTGTTTTGCTCTTCATAACTCTAATCTGCGCTTATGCAGCAAGGCATGGTGTAGAGGTCATAGCCCGATGTGGAGAGGTATTGGTTCCTCTAACAATTGTATTAATTATCCTCATAACATTTGTTTTGCTCCCCAATTTGAAGTGGGAAAACCTACAACCGATGTTACAGACACCTTGGGAGAAATTGATCAGGGAGGGGCATTCTTCGGCGTCATTTCCTTTTGGAGAAACTGTTGTCTTTACCATGATTCTAGCCTATCTGAACCAAAAACATCTTATATCAGGTTCTGTAGTTAAAGCAATTACTATTGGCGGTTTCTTTCTAGTCTCCATTGTAGCACGTACCGTTGCTGTCTTGGGACAGACAAAGGAGATCTATACGTATCCCGCCTTTCATGCAGGGCGCCTGATTGAACTCGGTGATGTGTTTACCCGAATGGAGATGTTTGTAGCAGTAAACTTTCTTACAATGGGTTTTATCAAAATCTCCGTTTTAATTTATGGGACATGTCTTGGTTTGGCTCAAATACTGGAGCTTCGTTCGTATCGTTTCTTGGTCTTGCCAATCAGTATCTTAGCAGTATTACTAGCGCTATCAAATTTCTCTAATGTTGTTGAGAATATATTCTTTGCGCGAGAAGTGTATCCCTTATACGCGCTGCTGTTTCAGGTTGTAATCCCCCTCGCAACATTAGGAGTTGCTTTGCTGCGCAATCTGCCGAAGGGGGGGACAAAGTGATTCTGCTATTAATCTTGGGTTTTGGTCTTGTTATCTTGCTGGAACTGCCTGGACTAATCCAAAGAAGAGACTGTAGAGAGACAGTGGTCTTTTTTGCCTTACTAATGGTAGGGTTCGTTTTAAGTGTAATGATGATTATGGGTGTATCAATGCCTGAGGTGTCGACAACTATGAATAAGATATACAAGAACCTTTTCCAACCCTAATACTTCATACGATCAAGCAGCTGCCGAATCTGGGCGGAGGAAGAAGTGCTGTCAAGGATAAATTGGGCACCTTCCTTCACTACGATTGATAAAAGTGACATCTGATTATGTTCAATAACAACAACAACAGGAGCAGGTATTTCTTGTTGTTTAATTTCCTTAAGTAAGTCTATTTCATTGTCTGTGTTGATGTGGATCAATATAAGTTTTGGTTTGTGGCGTTTTATAGCCTTACGTGCGTCATCTGCGGTCTTAACATTGATGATGATGTGCTTTTTTTCTAATGCTTCTTTAATGGCTTCGTTAATAATTGAATCGTTGTTTATAACTAACACATTAGGCGCGCCGACTTCTTGCGATTTTAACCATTGATCGATCTCTGTCCGTCGAAAACGCCATGAACCCATCACCTTACTAGCTGGTATACGACCTTGTTGCGCAAAGCGGTAAATAGTCATAGGGTTCATTCTAAGATATTCAGCCACTTCATTGACTGTCAATATATCGTTTGGATTCATACTTCGTTCACCTTCACAAGCTTGATAGAGATATATAAGAGATATATTCGAGGCTATTTATGGATTAACCTCTTTGATTGATGTACTTGTTCTTCCTAGGTAGGAGGAGTCTGTTTGTTGCTCGTCGAATCAATTATCGTTGAAGTTTGAAAACTACTTGGTCAGGTTAGGAAATAGACTCTTGATAGCACTATTCTTCTAATAAGAAATGCAAATAGCCGGAACGTAAAAGTAAACGAAGTAGGTGAAAAGGATGTCGCTGGATTTTGATGGATTTAAGGAAAGAGCGGCGGTTTTATGTGGCATTGATTTGAAGCGTTACAAGAATGTGCAGATGGATCGAAGGATACAATCTTTGATGGCTACTTGGGGGATTAAAGATTACGACGAATACTACCATGTGCTGCAGACGAATCCCGTTAAGTTTCAAGAGTTTCTAAAAAAATTGACCATCAATGTATCGGAGTTTTACCGAAACCCGGAGCGATTCGAGGAACTTCAAAAACGTATTCTCCCTGATTTACTGGCGCAAGGATCTACTGTAAACATATGGAGCGCTGGTTGTTCTAATGGCTCTGAACCATATACACTTGCTATGATCTTTCGGCAAATCGGCGCTGGACATCGGGTTCGTATCATGGCGACGGATGTGGACCGTATTATCTTGGATAAGGCTGAGGCAGCGGTCTATAACAAAGCGGAAGTGAAGAATGTCGCCCCTGAACTATTGAAGAAGTATTTTAGAGTTCATGACGACCAGTTCCACCTGTCTTCGGAGATTAAAAAAATGGTGGAATTCCGTCAACACAACTTATTGCATGATAAGTTTCCTACTGGAATCGATCTTATTCTCTGTAGGAATGTTGTGATCTATTTTACAGAGGAAGCCAAACGAGAATTGTATCAGAAATTCTATCAAACGCTAAAACCCGGAGGATACTTAATGGTGGGCGGAACTGAGCCTTTATTATATTATCGAACATTGGGCTTTGAAAACCCAATAACATTTTTTTACCGAAGAGCAATAAGCTCTTCCGAAAATAACAGCGTCATTTAATCCTTAATGTCGGTACTGATATATTATTATTGTCGTTTTGAACATCATGAAGCGGTATGGTTGCTTGCTGTGGCTTAAAGCGGTGTTGGGGGGATGAGATATGCTGTTAGTGACCGCTGAAAAGATGCGTGTTATTGAGAACCGTGCGGCGCAAGAGTATGGATTATCCGGTGAGATTCTCATGGAGAATGCAGCTCGGGCGGCTGTTGATATTTTATTGTCGCGAAGGGGTCCGGGTTTATCCCGGACTGCTGTTTTTTGCGGGAAAGGTAATAATGGGGGCGATGGCTGGGCCATGGCTCGGCTTTTGAGAGAAAAAGGGTGGGAAGTCGCTGTCTATCATCCCGGACTGGATATTGGACTATCTGAAGAGGCGGAAACCAACCGTAGGCACGCTCTTGAGATGGGGATCCCTGACGGAAATTGGGAAGATGGTCTCGCGGCTCTAGAACAGTCTGATATTATTATTGACGCATTACTCGGTACGGGAGTGCAAGGTTATCTGCGTGGCGAATTACCCAGGATCATTCAGGGAATTAATAACTCTGATCGCCCTGTGCTATCGGTGGATGTACCGTCAGGTATCTCCGGAAATACAGGCCAAGTTTGTGGTGAAGCAGTAAGAGCCACATGGACAGTGACATTTGGTTTAATGAAGTTGGGTTTGGCGGTATATCCCGGGCGAAGCTATGCAGGTGAGCTGTTTGTGGAGCCCATTGGAATACCAAAAGTATTGTTGCATGAGGATAAGACGTACGCTGTAATTGAATCGGCAAATGTGGCCAGGAGCCTACCTGCAAGACAGGTTGAAACACATAAAGGGAACAATGGCCACCTGTTAATCGTGGGCGGCGCGGAGGGGATGACCGGAGCGCCGGTCTTAAGCGCTATCGCAGGATTGCGTACAGGCGCGGGATTAGTGACCTTAGCCAGGCGACAGGGATTGGAGATCTGGGAGAAACCAATGGAGGTTATGAGCGTAACCTGGCCTGCTATTAATTGGTCGCAATATAATACGGTGGTTTTTGGGCCTGGAGTCTCTATGGCTGCAGATGGAAGAGCTATGTTGGAAAGGGTTTTGGAACAAACAGCAATTCCAAGAGTCATAGACGCTGACGGGTTAAACTTATTAGCTGCGGTTGGCACAAATCACTTAATTAGGAAGCAATTAGGATCACTTGTATTGACGCCTCATCCTGGTGAAATGGCTCGGCTTTGTGGAGTTTCCGTCCATGATGTTCAAGCTAATAGGATTAGATTTGCTTTAGAGAATGCCGTAAAGTGGGGAGTAGTAATAGTTTTAAAGGGTGCCGCGACATTGATAGCTACTCCACAACGACGATTGTGGGTTAATCCTAATGGCAATCCCGGGCTGGCAACTGCGGGAACAGGGGATGTGTTAGCCGGAATTATTGGTTCATTATTGGCACAAGGACTATCTACAGAAGCGGCGGCTGTTGTGGGAGTCTATCTTCATGGTGCGGCTGGAGATGATGCTGCGCGTGAGATTGGTGAGGTTGGGTTAATTGCTGGTGATCTATTGCCTCGTTTGCCGAAAGTGATAAGGAGCGTGAAACAGGGTGTCTCGATATAACGATACGCCGATCCGGCCGGTGTGGGCTGAGATTAATCTTCATAACATCAAGGAGAATATTCATGGGATTAAGAGGCTCGTTGGAACCGGGGTTCGGGTTATGGCGGTGGTTAAAGCGGAAGCTTATGGACATGGGGCTGTTCAAGTCGCTCGGGCCGCCCGCCAAATCGGGGTGGATTGGTTTGGGGGCTCTCTGCCTGAAGAAGGGATCGATCTACGCCGGGCTGGAATAGCCGACTCTATTTTGGTCTTTGGCCCTCTTCAGCCGGATCAGGTTAAACCTGTTGTCCGGTATGACCTAATTTCAACTATTTCTTTGATGGAATCGGCTAAATCTCTTTCAGGAGAAGCGGTTCGTACTGGCAAAACTGTGAAGGTACATATCAAGATCGACACAGGTATGGGGCGGGTTGGCGTTTTGCCTGAAGACGCTGTTGGATTTGTAGAGCAGGTTAAATCCCTTCCTGGACTGGAAGTTCAAGGAATATATTCACATTTTGCCACTGCCGATGAGGCTGACTTGACTTATGCTCGGAAGCAGTTAGATAAATTCTCAGAGGTTTTGACGGCGCTGGCAAACGCTGAAATTTCGGTTCCGATAAAACATATGGCTAATAGTGGAGCTATTATTAACCTCCCTGAATCCCATTTTGATCTTGTGCGCCCTGGCATAATTATGTATGGGCTTTACCCTTCGCCGGAGGTACCAAAAGAAAAGCTCACTCTTTTACCGGCATTCTCTCTTAAAACAAAAGTCTCCCATGCCAAGAAAGTTTCCGCAGGTACCGGAGTCAGTTATGGTCAAATCTACCATGCCACAAAAGAAACATTTATTGCCACTATACCCATTGGATATGCCGATGGGTGGAGCAGATTGCTCACGGCAAAGGCAAACGCTCTAATTCATGATAAACGTTTTCCGATTGTAGGAAGGATCTGTATGGATCAGTGTATGGTTGATACAGGGAATGAACAGGTGCGTCCAGGCGACCCTGTTACACTTATTGGTAGTCAAGGTGAGCAACAAATTACTGCCGACGAGATCGCAAAGCTGCTAGGAACAATCAACTATGAAGTAGTGTGTATGATCTCTGACCGAGTTCCACGGATATATCTGTAGGTCGTTATAATTATATGATTTCCTGCTGTAAACTAAATATCAATAGATCTAGTAACAGTAAAACAATGCATATTTCATAAGTAAGATATATTGCACAGAGGCTTGATACTAATTACATTACCCAGATAAATAGGTGAAGAAAATTTAAGAAGTCGGCTTGACAAAAACAATTAACCATGTTAAAGTTTAAACATATTAATTATATTATAAGCGAGGTGATATATACGGAACATGCCATTGAACTTAAGATTAGATTGTTTTGCCAATCCTTAACTGAGGTCGTCGTTCGCCCGATTTTAGAAGAGATTAGTGGATGTGAGAATGAACTGACTCAAGCACAATATATTTGCATGCGTTATATACACCTCCATCGGCTTCCCTCTATTGGGGAGATAGCTGTAGGTCTGGATATCAGTAACGCAGCGGCGACAAAACTCGTCAATCGCCTGGTTTTAAAGAAGTTAGTCAAGCGAAAGGACGATGCTAATGATCGCCGGGTGTTACAATTGAGTCTGACGGAAAAAGGAGAGCGAATCGTCAAAGCTATTCGGGAATGTGAAAGTGAACGGTTAAACGAGATTTATTCACGCATGAGTGCGGAAGGTAAAAAGGCATTTTGTCAAGGATTGGAGAGTTTCCTAGTAGCCGCTTTAACTGAAAAAGAATTAGTAGATCGAGTATGTCTTCGTTGCGGCACTAATCACATAAGTGATTGCGCTGGTAACCGCGTTTATCGAGGTTTAACAGGCGAAGACAAAACTCGTGTTTAAAGGTTATTATGCTTACAAAACCAGTTTTGCAAAAGAATATATAAACAGGAGGAGAGACAAGAATGAAAAATTTGAAGGGCAGTAAAACAGAGGCGAATATTATGGAGGCTTTTGCAGGGGAGTCTCAAGCAAGGAATAAGTACACCTACTTCGCAAGTGTAGCCAAGAAAGAGGGTTATGAACAGATCGCAGGTATCTTTCTGGAGACAGCGGATAATGAGAAGGAACATGCCAAGCGGTTAATCAAATTCGTTAATGTAATTGGAAACACCGCAGAGAACCTCAAAGCGGCTGCGACAGGTGAAAACTATGAGTGGACATCGATGTATAAAGAATTCGAGCAGGTTGCACGGGAAGAAGGATTTAACGAAATCGCGGATGTTTTCCGGGAGATCGGTGAGGTAGAGGAAGAACACGAAAAACGTTATATAAAACTCTTGGAGAATATTGAAAAGGGCATTGTCTTTAAGCGAGATCAGCCGGTGAAATGGCGTTGTCGGAATTGTGGCTATGTTCATGAGGGCACTGAGGCACCAAAGGTTTGTCCGGCATGTGCTCATCCACAATCCTACTATGAGTTAATGGCGGAGAATTATTGATCAACCGGTTTCAAAAGCAACATGAAAGTCGACTTAGTCGAATAGGAGGGTGGCTAGACAATGAATAAATGGCGTTGCGGGGTATGCGGTTATGTTCATGATGGTGAAACAGCACCGGAAAATTGTCCAAAATGTGGGGCACCTAAAGAAAAGTTTACGCAGATCCCTGAGGATCAAGGAAATTTGATCGAAAGATCGCGGTTTACGAACCAGCTCCATATGGAGTTAGCTTCTTTGATGGAGAGGGTTATGGAGGTCGCCCAAGAGGGGATTGCTGACGAGTTAGACCCGCCGTGTGTGTCTTTATTTAAAAAAGCGTTGCAATCGGCCACTGAAATACAACAAGCGTCAAAGGCAGAGATCGCCGGCCATATTTCTAAAGGAAAATGGGGTTAAAACTTAGGGAGACCGTATGTGGTCTCCCTTTTCTTTGTTATTATAGGACTCTTAAGTGGGTTGAACGAATAGGGCTTTGCCTTCTGGTACGGTCGGAGATTACCGGGTTAGATAGTTCCAACCGAATTTGAAAACGCTCTCCAGGAAGCATATCTGTAACGTGGTTTATATTTCTGCCTGATGAGAATTGATTTCCTTCGGGAAGCAAAATCGCAGACAATGGCTTTTGTGGCCGTTTACCGTAAAGACTCCGCCAATCTGGGGAGATCCAATAATCTCTGCTGCCGACTCGAAGAAGGAGATCGCCGCGTTGAGTATTTAATGACGGAGCTGAACTCACAAAGATCTTCAGCGGAACCGTAGCAGATTTACCGCCGGCTATTTCCCAATCGACCAATGTAATGCTGGTAGTGAAGTATAAAATTTCAAGTTCAACCGCTTGATAAATTCCGCGGGGCAATAAATGTCTGCGGAGTTCTAATTCTCTGTTTAATACCGCTTCATCTCCAAGATCAAACATCAGTGGAGAGCGCGGTGAGGTTTGAAATAGGTTAACTGCTCCGTCACCTTTAATATTCCGGCAGGCGGTCAGTCTTTTGACGGCTACTTGCCAATGATTAGGGCGGAGATAGCGTAGATTGTCAGTTGTTGAATTACTACGCGCCTGATTTTCGCCTCTACTTTTATGAAAAGGCCGGGTTACTCCAAAAAGAATCGGTGCGTGACGGTTCTTCATTTCCATAACCTCCCTCCGTGGGAATTGTTCTTTGCATTCTTACTTTGTCTATCGGCAGTTCCGTTTGTTTTTTTAAGAGAACAACTTTCATTATTTTATCCTATTTTTGGGTGGACTCATTCTTTTGGATATGGGCTTTATTAGTTGCCCATCTTTCGCTTATTCTATGCGAGTTTGTGTAAAATGGGAAATGATTTTTATAATGTAAGAACCGAGTCTGAGATTTTTCTTTAACCAGTTTGTTCCTTGACAAAACCTGGACTTATAATAGATAATTATCCTACCTTTTATGGGAGGTGTTAGTGGTGACCGAACGTAAGATGGAAGAGAAGATTCAAGCACTATTGGAGCATGTCGAGGATCAAGAACAACGGGAACACTATACTCGATTAATTACAACATTGTTGGAGAAGGGCTACTTTCCTGGCTTGGCGGAAGTGCCTGTTGTGAAGTCTGCCGTATCCCATATTGATGGTATGCATGGTAAACTCACATATCGGGGCTATCCAGTCGAAGAGCTTGCTGAGTTTTGCAGCTTTGAGGAAGTTACTTACCTGCTCCTACATGGCGATTTGCCTTTAAAAGATGAGTTGGACGAGTTACGCATGAAGTTACTGGAACAAAAGGACCTTCCGCTAGATGTTGCGGAGCTGGTGGCAAAGTTTAGCCCGAAGTTGCATCCCATGAATATGTTGAGTTCGGCAGTTCTCATGCTCGAAGGTGCTGACAAGGGATCGGCTATGATTAAGAACAATAAAGAAAACTTGGAACGCGCTATATGCCTAATCGCCAAGTTTCCAACGATAGTTGGTACATTTTTATCGAAGGATCCTAGTTTTAACAAGGGGAAGAAGTTCTCTTCCTTTTCGGAGTATGCTCTGTTTTGTTTAAGCCCGGAACAATCGCGTTTGCCCGAGCGTGTCAGGCAGTTTGAACAGTCATTAATTCTTCATATGGATCACACTATGAATAACAGTACATTTTCGGCTCGAGCCGTGGGTTCGTCGGAAGCTGGCATCTACTCATTGATCTCATCGGCGATCAATTCTTTGTCAGGACCGTTACATGGTGGAGCTAACGAACGTGTGGTTAAGACTCTTGAGAAGATAGGCGGTCCGGAGAATGTGGTTGCCGAGGTTGATGATTCGCTAGAACATCACCAAAAGATCATGGGTATTGGTCATCGTATTTACAAGACGTACGATCCTAGGGCCAAGTTCTTTAAAGATCATATTCTTCCTAACATCTTTGTGGATGAACTAAAAGATGAAGAACCGGATCTGTGGCGGCTTTATGCAACTGCTGTACAGCTTGAGAAGTATGTTGCTGAAAAGCTTGGGAAGAAGAAACTCTATCCTAATGTAGATTTCTGGTCTGGCCTGTTTTACCGGGCGTTAGCGGTTGAACCTGAGTTCTTCACGACTATCTTTGCTATGGCGCGGGTGGCGGGATGGTGTGCTCACTGGCTTGAACAGCGGGAGGGTGATGGTAAAATTTACCGCCCATTTCAGCTTTATGCGGGATTTGACATTCGGCATATAGTAAGGTAATCTTCTGCGTTGGTATTAAAATTTACTTCTGGGAAAAGCCATATCAACTGAGAGGCTTCATGTAAGCCGCTGAATTTACTTAGATCGACCCTAAAGATAGAGCAATTGGCAGATAAAGAGAACGTGCCGCATAAACAACATGAGGAGTGTGGCTGAAAGATGAGTCTGATCTTTGGGGTGGATTATTATCCTGAGCATTGGGAGCAAAGTCGTTGGAGACAAGATTTTAAGCGCATGAAATCAATGGGATTTACTGCAGTACGGCTCATGGAGTTTGCCTGGGTGTTGTTGGAACCAGAAGAGGGAGTCTTTGACTTTTCATTGTTTGATGAAGCCATTTCCATAGCGGAAAACGAAGGGCTTAAGATGGTTTTAGGAACACCAACGGCTACATTCCCCATTTGGTTATTTGAAAAGAATCCGGGAATTGTACAACTACATCCGTCTGGTATTCTTAAGGATTTTGGAAATCGTCGTCAGGCATGTCTAAATGCGCCAGTCTATCTGGAAGCAGTGGAACGGATTGTTTCTGCCATTGCGGAGCATTTTGGAGAAAACCCTAACATTATTGGGTGGCAGATTGATAATGAGGTGGGGCATGAGGGATCGGATCGCTGTATCTGTGAAAACTGCCGCAGGGAGTGGCATAGATGGCTAGAGCAAAAATATCTGCGAATTGACGATCTAAACCGAGCGTGGGGAACTGTCTTTTGGAGCACAACTTATGCGAGATTTGACCAGGTTCCTGTTCCTGGAGTACAGGCGGGAACAGCCCAAAAACCCGGTTTGCAGCTTGATTATGACCGTTTTTGCTCTGATTCCGCTGCCAAATTTGTAAGGATGCAATCGGATCTCTTGCGCGAAAGGATCCGTCCGGAACAATGGCTGACCACCAATCTTTACCCAACTCCGCACAATCCAATCATTGATATGGAAGAATTATTAGCCCCATTGGATCTGGCCAGTTATGACAATTATCCGGTTTGGGGAGACCAGGATGAACCAATGCCATACTTTGCTGTTTCCTATATATTAAGTTATATACGTGGACTAAAACCCGAACGCAGATTCTCTATTATGGAACAATTCACCGGAATTCAAGGCCATGCGTGTCTTGGTTATCTTCCACCTCCACAACAAGTTCAACTTTGGACCAACCAGGCAATCGCCCATGGGGCTGACAACATTTTTTATTTTCGTTGGCGTACTGCTCGTTTCGGTCAGGAACAACTCTGCTATGGCCTACATACGCCCGATGACCAACCGATTGCAGCCACACAATCATTGGTAGAGAATATACAAAAGAATGGTTCTTCTTTCGCGAGGTTTGTTCAGGAACCCGTTCCTGCCGAGGCATGTCTCCTTTATGACAAAGATAATGCGCGTTTACTTAAGGAACAATATCTGTCGCAGGGAATGGTCTTAAAACCATCGCCTTATATGCAGATCGGATATGATGTGGAGATGATACGCGCATATTCTCCTTTTTCTGTTTTTAATGTTAATGCGGATGTTCGGAGTGTATCTGGTGTGGAATTAGATAAGTATCGCTTGATAAGCCTGCCTTTATACCAAATGGTTGACCCTGGTTTTGTCCGTGAACTTGAACGTTGGGTTGAAAAAGGAGGCCACCTTATTCTTGGATGGCGTAGTGGTGTACGAGATCTCAATAATTATGCTGTAGAAGAGCCCTTGCCTGGTCTCTTTACAGAATTGGCTGGGATTAGGGTAACTGGTTTTGAATCACTTAATACGAACGAAATTCCTATTCGTCTTGGCTTAATACCTGCTAAGGGTGGGGTTTGGGCTGATTTGATTGCACTTAAATCTGCGAAATCCTTAGGGTGTTATTCGGATAAAAATAAGCATTACTATGGCGTACCGTGCGTAACTATGAATCATTACGGACACGGAGTTGTTTATTATCTTGGCACTTCTCTTAATCCGGCTGGTATTTTCCTACTTTATCGCAGCATTTTAAGACGGGCTGGTTTAAATCCAAAGTACCACGGGATGGGAGTCGAAGTGATACGCAGAAGAACTGAAGATGGGAAAGAACTAAATGTTATTTTAAACTATACAGCCAGAAATAAGCGGGTGCGAGGTGTGAAGGTTTCGCCTTATGGCATGTCTATACAATGGCTTTAACGAAGTCTTGACCGTAAGGGTCTTATAAAGTTATAATAATATATAATATAATATACACAAGCTGTGATGGGGAGAGTAACGATACTTTTAAGGGGTAGAGATGGATCGGCGTTGGCTGAAAGCGGTCCTCCCGGAGGGGAACGCCAAATGCACCCCGGAGTTGCCGAAGGGAAGTTAGTATCTTCGGTCGGAGGCGTCCGTTAACACGTGACCTGTAATAACTATATACAGGATGAGGGGGGTCGGATCATCCGACTCAACCAGAGTGGAACCACGAAGTCGAAGCCTTCGTCTCTGAATGAGACGAGGGTTTTTGTTTTTTGTGGCACTATTCTTAGGTAGGTGAGAATTATGCTTAAACATATTCGCCGGGAAGTGAAGGCGGTTTTTGAACGCGATCCCGCCGCTAAAAATCTAATGGAAGTATTGTTGTGCTACCCGGGGCTTCATGCTATTTTATCGTATCGGATCGCTCACTGGTTTTATCGGAACCGATGGTTCGTTGTCGCGCGGTTAATCTCTCAAACTGCCCGTTTTTTTACGGGAATTGAGATTCATCCAGGGGCTATGATTGGAGAAGGACTTTTCATTGATCATGGAGCTGGTGTTGTTATCGGTGAGACAACCGAAGTTGGTGACAATGTGACAATTTTTCAAGGGGTCACATTGGGAGGTACTGGTAAAGAAAAGGGTAAACGTCACCCAACGATCGGCAATAATGTGACTATCTCAACGGGCGCAAAAATTCTGGGTTCCTTTAAGGTTGGAGACAATGCAAAGATTGGCGCGGGCGCCGTAGTGCTTCATCCGGTACCATCCAACAGTACTGTTGTGGGTGTTCCTGGAAGAGTAGTAATCCGTGATGGCGTGCGAGTTGGGCATGAGCTTGATCATGCCGATATCCCGGATCCCGTGGCTAAAATGTTCAATTGTCTGCAGCATAAAGTCGTGGAATTGGAAAAACGTTTAGAAGAGATAGAAGGTAAGGGGAAAACGACAGGAGGAGATGGAATTGGCTCTACGTGTTTATAATACACTGACACGTCGGAAAGAAGAGTTTACTCCAAAAGAACCTGGAAAGATCTCTATTTATGTATGTGGAGTTACTCCGTATAATTTTGCCCATATCGGAAATGCCCGTCCACCAGTGGTCTGGGATTGTATCAGACGTTTCTTAGAGTTTACTGGATATACAGTTACTATGGTTCAGAATTTTACGGATGTGGACGATAAGATCATCAATCGCGCTAGAGAACTGGGGCGTGAGCCATTAGAGCTGTCTAAGGAGTATTCTCGTATTTACTTGGAGGACTTAGAAGCGCTTGGTGTAAGACAGGCCAACAAATATCCAAAAGTCTCTGAGCATATTGCCGAAATTATACAGATGGTTGAGACATTAGTAGAAAAAGGCCATGCTTACAGTGTTGATGGCGATGTTTATTTCTCAATTGATGCTTTCCCTGAGTATGGTAAGTTGTCAGGCCGCACTCTGGAAGAGATGCAAGCTGGTGCGCGTGTGGAGATTGATGAACGGAAAAGACACCCAATGGATTTTGCTCTTTGGAAAGCAGTAAAACCTGGTGAACCATCGTGGGATTCTCCATGGGGTCCGGGACGGCCAGGGTGGCATATTGAATGCTCCGCTATGTCCTTGAAGTATCTCGGAGATTGTTTTGATTTTCATGGGGGAGGGACGGATCTAGTCTTTCCCCATCATGAAAATGAGATCGCTCAGTCGGAAGCTTTTACTGGATGTGCTCCTTTCGTGCGTTATTGGTTGCATTCTGCGTTCATTACTATGGGTGGAGATAAAATGTCCAAATCCTTGGGGAATGTGGCGACAATCCGTGAGGTTATAGAGCGCTTTCCCGCCAAAGTTGTACGATTCTGGCTTATTGGCACACAATATCGCAATCCTCTAAGTTTTGGGGAGGATGAATTAAATAGTGCGGCCAAAGGATTGGAGCGATTAGAGACAGCCCGAACGAATCTAACCCATATCTTAGCGCTTACTCCTATGGATGGCGATGACCCACAGGCCAGAGAGATCGCTAAGATGGCTGTGGATGCGAAAACTAAATTTATTGAGGCAATGGAGGATGATTTTAACACCGCTTTAGCGCTTGGGACATTATATGAACTCGTAAGGGAGTCTAACCGATGGGCGATGGATCATTATTTTCGGCCCACAGTTCCTGGTTTGCGTGCTGTTGAAGCGGTGATTTATACTCTGAATGAGCTTGGGGATATATTAGGGATTTGGTTTTCTGACAACAATATTCATAGCTGTGAGATTACGGATGAAGAAGTTGAAGAGCTTGTAGCCAAGCGACAGGAGGCAAGAAAGAACAAGGACTGGAAACATGCGGATGTTATCCGGGACCAACTTAAGGCAGCAGGTATCGTACTGGAAGATACACCACAAGGGATTCGGTGGCGTAGAGGATAAAAGGAGACTTCACGTTACGCAGCTTAAAAATTTCTAAGAAAATCTACCCCCACGAATTGGGGGTTTTTTATGTTTGTTACTATCTTTCATCATCTGGATTCGAGTCTTCGAGACTGTTTAGTATCTGTCTAAGTTCTTCTTCCCAAAGAAACTGGTGTTGAGAAAGGTCATCACGCATTACAAGGGAACTAGTGTGGCATTGGGAACATTCCACACCAACACGGTCACCTCTGCGAGCAAGTACAAAGTGAGGGGTGTCCAGTCCACAACGGGGACAGGTGTAGACTTGGGTTAATTCTATCTCCATTAGTATCACTGCCTTTCTATAACTGGAGAAGACCCGCGTTTTGCAGAGCGTCAAGATTCAATGGCACTGAATAATGCTGCGAGTGCGAAAGAGAAAAGCTTTAAAAGACAATCAAATCAAAAGCTACGAACTACAAACTAAGAACTACGAACTACGAATTTAGTATCTGTCAGGGGAAAACGTCTCATGCAGGGAAAGCGGTGGAAAGTTATCCACCGACTTGTTAAAAGTATATTTTATGAATTATAATAAAAATAAAACTAAAAGAGTAATGGAGGGCGATGTATGCTTGAAGATGAAAAAGCATATTGGGTTGCGTTAAACCATGTTAAAGGACTTGGTCCCAAACGCTTTCGTCGAATAATAGAGACTTGGGGAACGCCACGAGAAGCTTGGAATCAAAGTGAAAATGAGTTAGAAAGACTCCTTGGGGCACGGGTGGCTTCAGAGTTTATCTGTTTGAAGAAGAAAATAAATCCTTATAAGATGCTGGAAGAGATCTATAGGGAGGGCATTGAAGTTGTCTTGGAGTCCGAGGAGGAATACCCAGATTCTTTGCGGAGTATTCTTAATCCGCCGCCTCTTCTTTATTATCGAGGAGAGATAAGTCCCAGGGATTCAGTAGCTGTGGCGATTGTTGGTTCGCGAACTCCAACTGTCAATGGTCTATATACGGCGGAAGAGATTGGAATGGCCTTAGCACAACATGATATTTTAGTGGTAAGCGGTCTGGCTAGAGGGGTCGATTCGGCTGCTCACCGAGGGGCGATTAAAGGTGGCGGTCGTACTATTGCTGTTTTAGGTTCTGGTTTAAAAAAGATATATCCGCCGGAAAATCGGGAGTTGGCAGAGGAAATTGCTTGTAATGGTCTAATTATGTCAGAGTATCCATTGGAAATGGGACCAATGCAAGGGAATTTTCCGGCAAGAAATCGTATTATAAGTGGACTCTCATTAGCGGTGCTTGTTGTGGAAGCTGCACGGGACAGTGGTTCACTAATTACAGCAGGCTTTGCCCTTGAGCAAGGACGAGAGGTATTTGCCGTACCAGGGCCAATACAAAATGAGGCGTGTCATGGTTCGAATCGATTGATTCAACAAGGTGCGTATCTTTTCCAAGATGTGGGAGATATCATTGAGACGCTTCGGCTTAATCGGATCAGTCGGGACCAGATTGCAGCAATCAAAGAGCCTGAACTAACAGAAAGTGAGGAAATAGTATTGGCTCTTTTGAAGAATGGGCCTTTACATATCGATCTAATTATTCGAGACAGTGGTTTGCCAGCATCGGAAGTATCAAGTCTTCTTGTGCTACTTGAACTAAAAGGATGCGTTCGAGAGGAAGCGGGAAAGCTATATCGTCGCATAATTTAATTAAAAGTATCTGCTCGAAGTCTACTCCAAATTTGTTAGGCGTGTTTTCGCAAGTATTTACTTTTTTAGATGAATTGATATAATGAATGAAGCGGGCAATTGCGCCGAAAAGCTATTTGCGTTATCAACATTATGATTTATAGACTAAATATCCATAGTCTATCTGCTTGCAGAACACTAAGCTCAGTTTTGTCATTTCGACGTAATATGCACTGTTTAGCATTGTGAGACTATCCGTATATTCCGATGAAATCTTATTTGAGGTTGATAAAAATGCATATTAGTTAAGATGTATATGTTTAAGAAACAACGCAAAAAGCATAGGTGCCTATTTCATACATAATAAGAATCTCAGCCTCTCCGAACTCACAACTTAAATCGCTATACAAGTTTTATCAAAGAATCTTAAAAGTCCAGGAGGAATAGCATGAGTCCCAATTTTGAACGCGAACTTTATCAAGGAGAACGGGTATTTAGTCCAATAGAAGTAGAACGGCTTTCACCAAGGTTCCGGGAGGAACTGATGCGTCTTCTATATGCAGGAAGCATAAGTCAGATGGAAACGGAACGGATCATAGTTGAGGCTATTAAGCTAAATCGCCCCAATGTCGATTATGAAGAGTTTTTGACCCTTCTCGCTTTAGTAATTGATGATCCGGAGCGTGTATCTTTGATGATTCCCCCAAATAAACGAGGATGTCCGGAAGAACTTAATTAAAATATGACGACGAGGGGCTGTGCTAAATGACCCCTTTTTTTTGAGCTAATAGTTTAAAAATCCCATTATTGATAGATCACAAAGATTGTGGGATATATTATACTTGTAGCCCGATACTCGTCTATCGTAAATTATGGTGAAGTTAGAAGAGTTATTTATATTTTTATATTTATAGGGGGTGTTCGTGGGTGGCACGATCACTGGTAATTGTTGAATCGCCTGCCAAAGCGAAGACTATAAGTAAGTTCTTGGGTAAGAGTTATATTGTAAAAGCTTCTATGGGGCATGTGGTTGATCTCCCCCGAAGTCAATTTGGTGTGGATGTCGAACAGGGTTTTCGCCCGAAGTATATTACAATTAGAGGAAAAGGTAAAATTCTTCAAGAGTTAAGAGCCGCTGCAAAGAAAGTTGACCGTGTCTTTCTAGCAACGGACCCTGATCGAGAGGGAGAAGCCATATCTTGGCATTTGGCTCAGTCATTGGGTCTGCCGGAGGAGCCGAATCGGATTGAGTTTCATGAAATAACCCAACGAGCAATTCAAAACGCTTTACGTAATCCGCGCAAGCTGGATTTGACAAAGATCAACGCACAACAAGCCCGGCGTATCTTAGATCGATTGGTGGGTTATGAGTTGAGTCCTCTTTTATGGGCGAAAGTCCGGAGGGGACTATCCGCTGGTCGTGTTCAGTCCGCAGCGGTTCGTTTAATATGTGACCGTGAGGCTGAGATAGAAGCTTTTCGAGCGGAAGAGTATTGGACCATCACGGGGAGTTTTGCTAAAAAAGGTGGTCTGATTTTACTTGCTAAATTGGCTCAGATTGCTGGTAAAAAGGCGGAGATCTCTGATGAAAAAACTGCTTTGGATGCAGTGGAGGCAATGGGCAAGCTGAAATTTAAAGTGCAAGAGGTTAAGGCCAAAGAAAGGCAGCGTAATCCGGCGCCTCCTTTTACTACTAGTACACTACAGCAAGAAGCGGCAAGAAAACTTGGCTTTTCGTCTCGTAAGACAATGTCTTTGGCTCAACAGCTTTATGAGGGCCTTGAGTTGGGGAAAGAGGGAAGTGTTGGACTAATTTCGTACATTCGTACGGATTCGGTTCGTGTAGCCCAAGAGGCGAGTCTGGAAGCGGTTGAAACTATTAAGGACCGTTTCGGGAAAGAATACCTTCCGGCCAAACCCCCTGTCTATAAAACTAAATCAGCAGGAGCTCAAGAGGCTCATGAAGCAATTCGCCCTACATCTCCTAAAAGGGCACCGCAAGATGTTAAGTCTTTCCTAACCCGTGATCAATATCGGTTATATCAATTAATTTGGAATCGTTTCCTCGCATCTCAAATGCAACCAGCAGTTATGGATACAATATCTATTGATATTAGTGGAGGAGATTTTCTCTTCCGCGCCACTGGATCTAGTATTAAGTTTCCGGGATTTTTAGTATTGTATCAGGAGAGTCTCGACGAGGAAGTCGAGGAAGAAGGTGTACTCCCAGAGGTTAAGACCGGAGAGTCATTGGGTCTAGAAAAGATCGAACCAAAGCAACATTTTACCCAACCACCGGCGAGATACTCTGAAGCCATGCTTATTCGGGCGTTGGAAGAGATGGGAATTGGACGCCCAAGCACTTATGCACCAATTATTGAAACAATACTAAAACGTAACTATGTTAATCGGGAAGAAAAGCGGTTTCGCCCAACCGAACTAGGCCAAGTTGTAGTGGAATTGCTTAAAGAATATTTTCCTGAGATTGTCGATCTGACGTTTACTGCAGAGATGGAAGAGAAACTCGATCAGGTAGAAGATGGCGATATTGAATGGGAAAAAATATTAAGGGATTTTTACCAACAATTCAGCCAAGAGGTGGAGCAGGCAAAGAAAGAGATCGAGCATATTCAGATTGCTGATGAGGTAAGTGAAGAAGTCTGCGAACAATGCGGACGACAGATGGTTTACAAATATGGTCGGTACGGCAAGTTTCTCGCTTGCCCTGGTTATCCCGAATGTAAAAACACCAAACCTATTCGGAAAGAGACAAAAGTCGCTTGTCCTTTATGTGGAGGAAAGGTAATAGAACGTAAATCTAAGCGTGGGAGGCGGTTCTTTGGGTGCTCCAACTATCCTGAGTGTACGTTTACTAGATGGGACGCTCCCGCTGAAGAGCCTTGCCCGACCTGTGGTTCGTTCTGTAGTATAACGAAGAATAAACAAGGTCAGGAGATAAAATGTCTAAAAGAAGGTTGTGGATTCGAGATAACGCAACCGAAGGAGCAAAAGGCATGAGTCAAGAGGTCTGGGTCATCGGCGCTGGGCTTGCCGGTAGTGAAGCGGCTTGGCAGGGCGCAAAACGGGGACAACGAGTCAGATTATTTGAGATGCGTCCAGGAAAGATGACTTCTGCTCACCATACAAACCTCTTTGCTGAATTGGTCTGTAGTAATTCTTTACGTGGCGCTGCTTTGGAAAATGCCGTCGGACTCTTGAAGGAAGAACTGCGGCGACTTGGTTCCTTAATCATGTTTGCCGCAGATCGTCACCGGGTAGAAGCTGGAGGCGCTTTAGCCGTTGATCGTAATAATTTTGCCCGTGAAATTACTGAGCAAATATCTTCGCATCCTCTAATAGACGTTGTTCATCAGGAAATTGTGGAAATTCCCGAAGGTCAACCGGCCATCTTAGCTACTGGGCCATTAACCTCAGAGAACATGGCTCGATGGCTAGGTCGAAAGATGAACCGGGAGTATCTTTACTTTTATGATGCGGCAGCACCTATTGTAACTCGTGAGTCTATTGATGAAAGTATTGTCTTTGCAGCCTCCCGTTATGGAAAAGGCGAGGCGGCTTATTTAAACTGTCCTTTCACTGAAGAACAATACGATCCCTTTTGGGAGGCTCTAAAGAACGCAGAGTGTTTTGAAGGACATCTTCCTGAGGAAAAGGCGGTATTTTTTGAAGGATGTATGCCAATTGAAGTCTTGGCGTGTAGGGGACGAGATACTTTGCGCTACGGCCCAATGAAACCGGTTGGACTTTCGGATAAGGAGGGCAATCGACCTTATGCCGTGGTTCAATTGCGAGCAGAGAATCGAGAAGGTACATTATATAATCTTGTCGGTTTCCAAACACATTTAAAGCGCGGCGAACAAGAACGCGTTTTACGAATGATTCCCGGTTTGGAAAAAGCCGAATTTGCCCGTTATGGAA
>OBJA01000627.1_pt1 | contig 29102 bp, 29 predicted proteins | sample 1519751 | NCBI WGS metagenome assembly OBJA01 (sample SAMEA3881238, study PRJEB22517) | soil metagenome | biome: lake sediment; feature: soda lake sediment; material: sediment, water from around vicinity | place: India | collected 2013-12-23 | depth 3 m
CGCCACCTCGGAGGCGGGCAGGGATGCCCGCCGAGAATGAGCCGCTGCCGGCTTTAGCGCCACCCGCAACCCTTGGCCCCAACCAATGACCTGGACGTTGCTCTGGACAGGCGCGGCCGCCGCCTTGACTGATGGCGCGGTAAAGGGTAGCTTTGCCTGATGGATACCAGAATCTTCACCGATCATTACCTGCGCAAGACCAACCCCTATTTCTTTGCCGTCCTCCGTGAAGCCCAGGATTTGGAAGAGGCTCGCAATCGGCTGCTGCAGTTGGCCGACCGGGCCGAGCTTGGGGCCGCCGAGGCCGGGGCCGAACGCGATGCCGGGGTCCATACCCGTATCCGTGATTGCGCGGCGGTGTTGCGCTCGCTGCTCAAAAGAAGCTCGGAGGAGGCCGCCGGCTTCAGCGTTAGCCAGGCCCTTTGGGACATTGCCCGCCATCTGCCGCGCCCGGATCTGGGTGCCGGCTTTTACGCCGAAATTTTCTATCTCTGCAAAGGTCTGCAGGGCCAGGGCCCCCGTCGGGCTCTCGATTCCATCCACCTGGCGGCCATTGAGGAGAGCGGCCGGGCGGCGGCCCGGGAGCGGAGCCGCCAGCTTGACGATCTCTGGAGCGAGGTGGATCGCTACATGGAGTCCTACCCCAGCGGCCTCCACGAGGCGGCGGTGGCCCGGCGCCAAAGGCGGCGCGACCATATCCTCAAGGTGCTGGGCGCCGATCTCGACGACTGGTACGACTGGCGCTGGCAGGTCAAGCACATCGTCAAGGAGCTGGACCCCCTGGAAAAACTGGTCCGGCTCACCGGCAACGAAAAGAAGGCGATCCGGATCGCCCGGGAAAACCGTCTGCCCTTCGGGATCACCCCTTACTACCTTTCGCTGATGGACGACGAGGTCAACGGCCAGGGCGGCGGCCGCGATGCCGCCATCCGGGCCCAAGTGCTGCCGCCGCTGAGCTACGTCAAAGGGGTGATCGGCATCGAAGACCCCTCCTGTCTGGACTTCATGGGCGAGGAGGACACCTCCCCCACCGACCTGATTACCCGCCGCTACCCGGCCATCTGCATCCTCAAGCCCTACAACACCTGTCCCCAGATCTGCGTTTACTGTCAGCGCAACTGGGAGATCGACGACGCCATGGCCAAGGGGGCCTTTGCCGGTCTGGAGCGGGTGGAGGCGGCCATTGGCTGGATTCACGACCATCCGTCGATCCACGAGGTGCTGATCACCGGCGGCGACCCCCTGGCCATGGGCAACGACACCCTGGCCACCATTATCGAGCAGGTGGCGGCCATCCCCACCGTGGAGCGGATTCGGATCGGCACCCGCACCCTGGTCACCATGCCCATGCGGTTCACCGAAGGGTTGGTCTCTCTGATCGCCCGCCATCGCCGGCCCGGCCGCCGGGAGATCGCGGTGATGACCCATGTCCAGCACCCCTACGAGGTCACCCCGGAGATGGTGGAGGCGGTCAACCGGCTGCGCCTCAAGGGCATCCCGGTCTATAATCAGTTGGTTTACACTTTCTACGTCTCCCGCCGTTTCGAGGCCGCCGCTCTGCGCCGGCTGCTGCGCCTGATCGGCATCGATCCCTACTACACCTTCAACACCAAGGGCAAGGACGAGACCATCGGCTACCGGGTGCCCATCGCCCGGCTGATCCAGGAGCAGCAGGAGGAAGCCCGCCTGCTGCCGGGCCTCAGTCGCACCGACGAGGCGGTCTTCAACGTCCCCCGCCAGGGCAAGTGCTACCTCCGGGCCCGGGAATACCGCAACCTGCTGGCCATCATGCCCGATGGCGCCCGGATGTACGAGTTCCTCTCCTGGGAAAAAAAGGTCTCCCAGCACACCACCACCTACCTCACCGAAGACGTGCCCATCCTCGACTACCTGGAACGGCTGCGCCAGATCGGCGAATCCCGCTCCGATTACGAGTCGATCTGGTATTATTACTAGGGAAAGACGGCGTAACCGCATTAACCCGCTGATTTAACGGGACGTAACCGTTCAGCAGTGCCGCAGATTGTCGGCTGTTCGCCGACGATTGACACGGGCCGCAGCCAGGCGCCTCGTACCCCGTGTACTTAAGCCTGGCTGATCGCCCGAAGGGTCCCGTGTCGGGGTGCTGCTGAGCGGTTACCAGACGGCTGCCAGTTGCTCGCCGATGGCGGCGAAGCGGTGGCGGGCCTCCCGGCGGTCCCGGCAGCGGGGCAGGCGGCCCAGCACGGGTACCCGGCCCATTTCGGCGATGGTGCGCAGGTTGTCGTTGACGATGATTTCCGGCAACCCGGCGGCCTCGTCGCTGCAAATCACCCCCACGGGTTCCAGGCCGCGGCGCCGCAGGGCCTCCAGGCTGAGCAGGGTGTGGTTGATGGTCCCCAGGCCGCTGCGGGCCACCAGCAGCACGGGGATTTGCAGTTCGGCCACCAGATCCAGCAGCAGCAGCCGGCGGTTCAAGGGGACCAGCAGCCCTCCCACTCCTTCCACCACCAGGCGCTCATGGCGGGCCAGGGCCTGGCGATAGGCATCCTTTAGCCGTTGGGGATCGACAACCGCGCCCTCGGCCTCGGCCGCCAGGTGAGGTGAGGCGGCCAGACGGAAGTGGTAGGGTACGGCCAGCTCAGGATTCTGTTGCCACGAATCGGGGGCCTGGTCCGCTGGTAAGCGGTCACGGGGTACCGTTTCTTGCGGCGCCCCGTGATCGGTTGCATCCGCCAACCCCAGCATTGCCGTTACTTCCCGCCAGTCGGCGGGGGGGCCGCCATCGCTGCCGGTGGCCGCCCACTTGAGATAGCCCGTCTCCAGCCCTTGCCGCTGCCAGTAGTCCACCAACAGGGCGCTGATCAGGGTTTTGCCCACCTCGGTATCGGTGGCGCCGACAAAAAGCGCCCGGCCTGGTTTATTCATGTTTTCTTCGCTCCGTGTAAAGCTAATCGTGATTACGTCCCGTTAAATCGGTCATTTGGCACCCCCGGTGAACGGTTACCCGGGCGGCGAGGAGGCGGGGCGGCGGCGTAAACCAGAAAAACCTCGAATTCGGCCACCGGACCGCCGGCGGGCTGCCCCTGGAACCAGGCTTCCAGCTCACGAAAATGGCGGCGACCGAAGCCCCCGGCCGCCCCTCCGCCCCCGGTGCCCCCGGTGCCAGTGAACCGAAAGTGGCGCAACAGATCAGCCAGATCGCTAAAGGGCAGGGTAAAGCGGTGGGTCGTTAATTCCACCCTGGCAAAATGGGCCGCCAGCATGGCCCGGAGCTGCTCGCCATCGGGAAAATTGCGGGAGGCCACCCGCAGCCGGCCGCCGCTGACCAGGGCCAGGCCCTGGTCGAGATCGGCCAGGCTCTCCCGGCCAAAGATCGTGGTCAGCAAAATGCCGCCGGGAGCCAGGGCCGCCCCGATCCGCCGCAGGGCTGCGGCCGGATCGGCAAACCACTGGAGGGTGGCATTGGCGGTAACCAGGGCAAAACGCTCCCGCCCGGCGGCCAGAAAATCTTCAGCATCGCAGCAGAGAAAGTCCACCCGCCCGGCCGCGGCCGGGCCGCCGCCGGCGATCCGGCTCCGGGCCCGCTCCAGCATGGCCGGGGCAAAATCCAGGCTCAGCAGGCGTGAGTGGGGAAAGAGCCGCAGCAGTTGCTCGGTGCAGGCGCCGGTGCCGCAGCCCAGTTCAAGAATTCGGCCCGCTGCCGTCGGCAACTCGATTGCCAAGGGCGCCAGGGGCGCCAGGCGCTTAACCAGCAGATCCAGGGTGCGGCGCTGGATCTCGGCATGGCGATCATAGGTGGGGGCGGCCCGGTTGAAGCGCCGGGCAATTTCCCGCTTGGCAGCCGCCGGGCTTGCATCAGTTACCATTTTTGCAACCGTTCACCAGAGACAGGCAGTCTTCGAGGAAAAGGGCGTGGCCGGCATGGGCCAGCAACAACGATTCGCCGCCGGTCAGTTGCAATCTTTGAGCGGCGGGCGCGATCAGATCCCGGCGGCCGTGCAGGCAGCAACAGGGAAACGGATTTTTGTTGGCGGCCCGGCTTTGCTCGCTGCGGGCCGTAATTTCCCCGGTTTGGGCCAGGTAGTCCAGGCCCCGCCGCAGCAAGTCGCGATCGGTGCCGCTGCGGGCCACAAGATCGGCCTCCAGCTCCCGCTGAAAGCGGTCATACCCCTCCCGGTAGCCGGCAAAAACCTTGCGGTAAAAGGAACTCATAAAGGCGGCGGGATCGCGTTCCAGTTCCTCGCTGATGGCCCCCAACTCAGCCCCCGGCCAGTGGGCCCGTACCCCCAGCAGGGTCAGGGCCGCCACCCGCTCAGGATAGCGACCGGCGAAATCCAGGGCCGCCAGCCCCCCCAGCGACCAGCCCACCAGCCGGCAGCGCTGGAGCCCCTGCCGGGCCAAACAGGCGACCAACCCATCAACCAGGGTGAAGGGATCGTAAAACTCCGCCGGGGCCAGAACCGGCTCCGGGTTGGCGGCCAGGCCCCAGACCCGGCCGTCAAACCCCCAACCGGGCAGAAAAACCAGGGGTTCAGAGGACCGAGCTCCCTCTTGCGGCAGCAACCAGCGCATGGCGGGCAACCATTATTCCGGGAACAGCACCAGATGGCGGACATCGGCGTGAATGCCGATCAGCTCGCCGCTGGCGTGGCTGCAATGGCTGGGCACCAGGGCCTGGATCGGATGGCCGCTGCCAAGCCGCAGAGTGTAAAGAATATTGGCCCCCCGAAAATCGCGGCGCAGCACTTCGGCCTTGAGGGGGCTGGTGTCATCATGCACTACGTCCTCGGGCCGAACCAGGACGCTGACCCGGTTGCCGGCCGTCAGCGCGGCCCGCCCCGAGCCGTCACTCACTCCTTTAAGCAGTCCCAGCCCGGTCTCCACGGTCCCGTCGGCCTGTACCACCCCCGGCAGCAGTACCCCTTCGCCGATAAAGTCGGCCACGAATTTGCTCCGGGGCCGGTGGTAGAGGTTGTAGGCGGTATCCCACTGCTCCAGGCGGCCGTCGTGCATCACCCCGATCTCGTCGGCCATGGCGAAGGCCTCGAACTGATCGTGGGTGACCAGCAGGGCGGTCATTTCCTCCTGCTTGAGGATTCTCCCCACCTCCCGGGCCAGCTTTTCCCGAATCTCCATATCCAGGCTGGAGAAGGGTTCATCCAGCAGCAGCAGCTCCGGCCGGGGCGCCATGGCCCGCGCCAGCGCCACCCGCTGCTGCTGGCCGCCGGAAAGCTGATGGGGATAGAGCGGGCCGCTCTGCTCCAGACCGATCAGCACCAGCAGCTCGGCCACCCGCTGCTTGCGCTCCCGCTCCTCCTGGCGGCGCAGGCCGAAGGCAATGTTGTCGGCCACCGAAAGATGGGGAAAGAGGGCCAGATCCTGGAAGACCATCCCCACCCGCCGCCGCTCCGGCGGCACAAAGGTGCAACTGCTGCTGACCCGGCGGCCGCCCAGCCGGATTTCGCCGGATCTTAGCGGCTCAAAGCCGGCAATGGCCCGCAGCAGGGTGGTCTTGCCGCAGCCGCTGGGCCCCAGCAGGCAGCCGATGGCCCCGCCGCCCAAGCTCAGATTGACCCCCTTGACGATATCAGGCCCGCCGTAGGAGATAAAAACATCTTTCAATTCCAGTTGCATTTTACCTTCCCTTACTTTGCTTTGCGGCTGCGGGTTATGGTCAGGCTCAGCAGGATTACCGGCAAAATTCCCACCGCCACGATGGCCAGAGCCGCCAGGCTCGATTCGGCCAGAAACTCGTCGGAGGCCAGTTCGAAGGCCCGCACCGCCAGGGTATTGAAATTGAAGGGGCGCAGCACCAGGGTGGCCGGCAACTCTTTTAAGACATCCACGAAAACCAGCAGCAGGGCGGTGAGCAGGCTGCCGCGCATGATGGGCAGGTGGATTCGGCCCAGCACCCCCAGCGGTCGCAGGCCCAGCATTCGGCCGGCGTCATCCATCGACTGCCGCACCTGGCCCAGGCCGGCCTCCACGGTATGCAGGGCCACCGCCATGAAGCGGGCCACATAAGCAAAGAGCAGGGCCGCCAGGGTGCCGCTGAGCAGCAGCCCGGTGGAGATATTGAAGGTGCCGCGCATCCAGGAGTCGATGGTGTTGTCCAGCCAGGCGAAGGGGATAATGATGCCGATGGCGATCACCAGCCCCGGTACCGCATAGCCCATCCCCGCCACCCGCACCGCCCCGCTGATCAGCGCTGTGGGCCGCAGCCGTTTGCTGTAGGCCAAAAGCAGGGCCAGCACCAGGGTTAGCAGGGCGGCGGTGGCGGCCAGCAGCAGGCTGTTGCGGGTCAGCAGCAGGAAGTCGGCATCAAAGCTTTGCTCCCAGGTGGTCACCGCCCAACTGCCGAGTTGGGCCGCCGGCAGCAGAAAACCGAAGAACAGCGGCAGGAAGCAGACCGCGAAAGCCGCCAGGGCCCGGCCCCCCTTGAGGGGATAGCCCGGCAGCACCTGGTGGCGCTGGCCGGTATGATGGTAGCGGGCCCGCTGCCGGGACCAGCGTTCCAGCACGATCAGCATCAGCACAAAAAACATCATCAGGGCCGCCAGTTGGGTGGCGGCGTGGAGATCGCCCAGGCCGAACCAGGTGCGGAAGATGCCGGTGGTGAAGGTATCGACCCCGAAATACTGAACGGTGCCGAAATCAGCCAGGGTTTCCATCAGGGCCAGGGTCAGGCCGGCAATCACCGCCGGCCGGGCCAGGGGCAGGGCCACGGAGAAGAAGGCGCGCCAGACGCTGCAGCCCAAAGTGCGGCTCACCTCCAGCACACAGACCGACTGTTCGAGGAAGGCGGCCCGCGCCAGCAGGTAGACGTAGGGATAGAGCACCAGGGACAGCATGGCCACCGCTCCGCCCAGGGAGCGGATCCGGGGAAACCAGTAGTCGCCGTAACCCCAGTCGAACCAGGCCCGCAAGGCGCTTTGCACCGGCCCGGCGAAGTCCAGCATCCCGGTATAGGTGTAGGCGATGATATAGGCGGGCATCGCCATGGGCAGCAGCAGGGCCCACTGAAAGATTTTGCGGCCGGGAAAGCGGCACATGGTGCAGAGCCAGGCGGTGGAAACCCCCAGCAGCAGGGTGCCGCAGCCGACCCCCAGCATCAGCAGCAGGGTATTGGTGACGTAATCCCGCAACACGGTGGCGGCCAGGTGGCGCCACACCTCGCCGGTGGGCTGGAAGATCGAGGCCACCACCACCAGCACCGGCACCGCCAGCACCAGGGCCAGCAAAGGCACCCCGACCCCCCAAAAATCAACCGGGCGGGAGCCCCTGCCCCCGCCCGTATAAAACCGCGCGATTCGCTTCATTCACTTTATTCCTAAAAACGTTCCGCAGTGCCGCAGATTTGGGCAAGCGGGAAGGCGCCGCGTACCCCGGGTACGCAAGCCTTCCCGATCGCCCAAAGATGCGGTGCTGCTGAATGTTTTTTTAGCGCCAGCCGGCGCGGTCCATAAGCCGCACCCCGGCCGGGTTGTGCCGTCCCAGCAAGGCCAGGTTCAGGTCATCGGCTTTGAACTCGCCCCAGGAGGCGAGGGTTTCCCCGATGTCCACCCCCTGTCGCACCGGAAACTCGTAGTTGGCGTTGGCGTACCAGGATTGCGCCTCTTCGCCGACCAGAAACTCCAACAGGCGGACGGCGTTATCAACGTTGCGGGCATAACGGGTCACCCCGGCGCCGCTGACGTTGATATGGGTACCGTTACCATCCTGGTCGGGCCAGATCAGACCAACCCGCGCCGCCGCCGCCCTCTCGGCCTCGGAGCCGTTAAGCATTCCGCCGAGGTAGTAGGTATTTACCACGGCCAAATCACATTGTCCAGCCGCCACCGCGCTAATCTGGTCGCGGTCTCCGCCCTGGGGCGGCCGAGCCAGGTTGGCCATCAGCCCCCGCACCCAGGCCTCGGTGGCTTCCTCGCCCCGGCGGGCGATCATCGAGGCCACCAGCGACTGGTTGTAAACATTGCTGGAGGAACGAATGCAAATTTTACGCCCCAAAGCCGGATCCGCCAGGTCATTATAGGTTTTGATCCCGGCCGGATCAAAACGATCCTTGGCGTACATGATCACCCTGGCCCGCATCGACAGCCCGAACCAGTGGCCCTCGGGGTCGCGGAGATGGGCCGGCACCGCCGCCCTCAGCGCTTCCGAGTTCACCGACTGAAAGATCCCGGCCTCCATGGCCCGGTTCAGATTGCCGGCATCCACCGTCAGCAGCAGATCAGCCGGGGTGTTGCGGCCTTCGCTCTGCAGCCGTTGCAACAGGGCCTCGGGCCGACCGGCCACCAGATTCACCTTGATCCCGGTCAGTTCGCTGAAGCGATCCAGCAGCGGCTTGATCAGCGCCTCCTGGCGGGACGAGTAGATGTTGACCTCACCGGCGGCGGCAGGCCCCGGAGACCAGAGCAACAAGCCGACGGCCAACACGGACAGCAGAAATGAACCCTTAAACATTTAGCACCTCCACAATAGTTAGAGAAACCGAAATCTGTTTGCGACCGACCACCGCCGGTCGCACCGAATGGGTGCTTGTTTACCACGCTGTCTTGGTAATGTCTAATATTTTCTTGGCAGACAACATTTTTAAGAATACTGAAATAATGTGTCCACACTGTCACGGGGTATGGTGCTTGTAACTTGTCGCCAGTCCGCTGCGTTAACGCTTATGCCAGAGTTGGGATCAGGTGGGGGAGGGCGTCCGACGGAAAACCGCCAACCGGCGTTCAACCCCGGAAAGCGGCAGGCGGCAGGGGAGCACTCGTTCCAAGGAGTAATGCCCGGTGAAAGCGTTTTGGCGTTGCCATGCCGCCAACTCCTCCTCCAGCCGACGGCCCTTCATGCAGATGACCAGTCCGCCGGGGGAGCTGAAAGGAGCGCAGAGAGTCAGGAACTCGGAAATGGCGGCAACGGCCCGGCTGGTAATCAGGGGCCAGGCTGCGGCCGACAGACTGCCTGGTTCCAGGCGACGATCCACCACGTCAATCCCCTCTTTAAGGCCGGTGACCCGGATTACCTGGCGGAGAAAGGCCACCCGTTTCTGGCGGGGTTCCAGCAGGGTCACCGTCAACTCGGCGGGCCGGCAGCACTTGAGGACCAGGCCCGGGAAGCCGGCCCCGCTGCCAACGTCCAGCAAAGAAGTTTGAGTGGGTGGCTGCCCGGCGGGAAAAAGTAGCGGCAGCAGGGTGATGGAATCAAGAAAATGGGTTTCCAGCAGTTCGGCTGCCGGGGCGGCGGCCACCAGGTTAACCTTTCGGCGCCACTTTTCCAGTTCAGCGAAGTAAAGCAGCAGCCGCTCCAGGGCTGCAGGATCCGGCTCCGCCCCCAACTCCTGACTGCCCCGCCGCAGGATGGTCAGCACTTCCTCTTCGCAGAACGAAAACCCCAATTTTTCCCCTTAAAATGTGGGCTTAAATTTTGGGCGCACCGGCACCGGGCAGATAAAGCTTCTGGAAACGCACGAAATAATCCACCCCGGACCAGACGGTGAGCACCATGGCCAGCAGCAGCACCGCCGAGCCCAGATCGTGGAGCCAGGGCAAAGGCAGCAGGCCGACGGGGAAGATCAGGATGGAAAGGGCGATATACTGAAAAACGCTTTTGACCTTGCCCAGGCGGCCGGCGGGAATCACGATCCCGGCATCGGCCGCCACCCCGCGAAAGCCGGTGATCACCAGTTCCCGGGCCAGAATCACGAAGGCCACCCAGGCCGCCACCTGGCCCAGGGGGATCAGCATGATCAGGGCCACCGCGATCAGCACCTTGTCGGCCAGGGGGTCCATCAGCTTGCCCAGTATCGTCTCGCTTTGCATCACCCGGGCCAGGTAGCCGTCGGCCAGGTCGGTCAGCGCCCCGCTGACAAAGAGGACAAAGGCCACCAACCCCGCCAGCTGCCCGGCGCCGGGCAACAGGCAGACCATTATCAGGGGCACCACCGCGAAACGATAGGCGGTGAGCAGGTTGGGCAGGGTAAATACCTTACGCTGGGGCATCTTGCTCCTGTTGCCGCCGGGCGGGGCCGGCGGACCTGATCATATCAGCGCCGCCTTTTTTCTTCCCTGTCGCCGCGGGCGCAGGTCCGGCGGCGGCACCGCGGCTCCTTTTACCGCAGTGCTGCTGAACGCTTACCTCTTACTTCCGGGGGCGCTTGGCCCAATCGGACAAAAATTTCTCCATGCCGCTGTCGGTGAGGGGGTGGGCGGCCAACTGGGCGATCACCTTGAAGGGGATGGTGGCGATATGGGCGCCCAGCAGAGCCGAGTCCACCACGTGGATGGGATGGCGGACGCTGGCCACGATCACCTCGGTGGCGTAGCCGTAGTTATCGTAAATATCCAGAACATCCCGGACCAGATCGAGGCCGTTTTGGGAAATATCGTCCAGGCGGCCGACAAAGGGCGAAACGAAATCGGCCCCGGCCTTGGCGGCCATCAGGGCCTGGCTGGCCGAAAAGACCAGGGTGACGTTGGTCTTGACCCCGTGGCCGTGGAGCTGCTTGACCGCCTTGAGGCCGGCCACGGTCATGGGAATCTTCACCACGATATTGGGATGGAGAGCGGCCAGCTTGCGGCCCTCTTCCACCATGCCGCCGGTATCCGAGCTGATCACCTCGGCGCTGATGGGGCCGTCCACCAGCTTGGTGATCTCCTTGAGCAGGGCCTCAAAGGGCTTGTTTTCCTTGGCCACCAGCGAGGGATTGGTGGTAACCCCGTCCACCATGCCCATGTCCACGGCCTGGGCGATCTCTTCCAGGTTGGCGGTATCGATAAAAAATTTCATTGTTTCCTCCGGTTTCAAACAGGTTATTGATCTTCCGAACCGCCGGACTTTCTCTCCCGGCCCATCCGGCCCTCCTGGAAATCGTGGCGGCATTTCTCGCTGCAAAAATGGTACTCCCGACCGGCCCGGCTCAGGCGCAGGGCCCGACCGCTGGGAACATAGGCCCCGCACACCGGATCCTGAACCAGCACATCGTCGATGGCGGCCCGGCGGCGGCGCTCGGCCTCCTGCTCGGCCAGCCGCCGTTTTTTACGACCCGATAGATAAAGCCGGTATAGCAGATAAAAGAGGACCAGCAGAATAATTATTTTCAGGGGATGCATAAAAAAGTCCTCTTACCAGTTCAAGGCTTCCAACCGCTGGCCGCCGGCCGCCGCCGCCGCGTCGGCCAGCTCCGCAATGGTGCGGTGCAGGCGGGGGTGGCGCAGCTCCGGGGCCAACTCCCGCAGGGGCTCCAGCACAAAGCGGCGATTGGCCAACTCGGGGTGCGGCACCCGGCAATGGGGCAAATTAATCACCTCGGCCCCGTAAAGCAGCAGATCCAGGTCAATGGGCCGGTCCCGGCCCTGGCGGGTCCGATCCCGGCCCAGCTCACCCTCGATGGCCAGCAGCAGCGCCAGCAAATCCGCCGCCGCCGGAGCCCCCGACCAACCAAGCTCCAATGATCGCCGGCGGACATCGGGCGGGCGGGCGGTTACAAAAATCTCCCCCACCGCGTTGGTAAACCAGTGGGGACTTGCCATCCCCACCGGCTCACTGCGCCAGGGCCGGGAAAGGCGGCCGCAGACAATCCCCGGCTCCCGGCCCAACCGGGCCCAGGCGGCCAGCAAATTGTCCCGCCCCACCCCCAGGTTGGCCCCCAAGCCGACAAAAACCCGAACCTTCCCCCCCGGCAATTAAAAATCTTCCAGGCCCAGGACATCGAACATGGTGTAAAGCCCCTTGGGCTTGTCCACCACCCAGGCGGCGGCCAGGGCGGCGCCACGGGCGAAGTTGTCGCGGTTGTGGGCCCGGTGGGTCAGCTCCAGGCGCTCGCCGGCCCCGGCGAAGTAGACGGTATGCTCGCCGACGATATCACCGGCCCGGATGGTCTGGATGCCGATCTCCTGATCGGTGCGCTCGCCGATAATCCCGTGGCGGGCGTAAACTCCCACCTGTTCCAGGTTGCGCCCCACCCCCTCGGCCACCATTTCCCCCAGCTTGAGGGCGGTGCCGCTGGGGGCATCCTTCTTCATCCGATGATGGGCCTCGACAATCTCAATATCGTAGGCGTCGCCCAGCACTGCGGCCATCTTGCGGGCCACCTTGAACAGCACATTGACCCCCACCGCCATATTGGGCGCCTGCACACAGGGAAAGCCGGCGGCCGCCAGGTTGTGCAGCTCGCTGAGGTTGTCGGCGCTCAGGCCGGTGGTGCCGATCACCATGGCCTTACCCTGCTGGGCTGCCAGCCGGGCCAGGCTCATGGTGGCCTCATGGAAGGTGAAGTCGATGATCACCTCGCCCTGGGCCAGCGCCGCTTCCGGGCCGCCGGCAATGGCGATTCCCAGATGGCCGAGCCCGGCCACCTCCCCCAGATCACGGCCCACTTCCGGGCTGTCCGGCCGCTCAAAACCGGCCGCCAGCTCCAAGCCGGGTTGCTGCTGCACCATGGCGCAAATCCGCCGTCCCATCCGACCGGCAGCGCCGGCCACAATTACCTTGGTCATCTGCTTTACTCCTCAACCAAATGGTCGTCATAATATCAACAAAATCACCACACCAAACACCAGAGGTAATCATTCAGCAGTGCCGCAGATTTGGGCAAGCAGCCCGGTGCCGCGTACCCCGCGTACGCAAGCCGGGCTGATCGCCCAAAGATGCGGTGCTGCTGGACGATTACCCCAGAAGGCCGAAATCGCGGGCCACCTGCTCCACCCGGGCGGCGGTGGCCTCGTTCATGGCGCAGAGGGGCAGGCGGACGCCGGCATCTTTGATCTTGCCCATCCGGCCCAAGGTGGTCTTGGCCGGCACCGGGTTGGTGTCGAAGAACATGGCCTGCATCAGGGGCAGCAAGCGGTAGTGCAGCTCGTTGGCCTTGGCCAGATCACCGTTGAGCGCCGCCTCCATCATCGCCGCCATCTCCTTGGGGGCCACGTTGGAGGTAACCGAAATCACCCCGCTGCCGCCCACCAGCACCGAGGCCATGGAAGTGAAATCATCGCCGCTGAGCAGGGCGAAGTCGGCCGGGCAAAGCCGGATCACCTCGCTGACCTGCTGCAGGCTGCCGGTGGCCTCCTTGATCCCGGCGATATTGGGCAGTCGGGCGCAACGGGCCACGGTTTCCGGCAGCATGTTGACGGCGGTCCGGCTGGGCACGTTGTACATGATCATGGGAATCTCCACCGCCTCGGCGATGGCTTTGAAATGCCGATAAAGTCCTTCCTGGGAAGGCTTGTTGTAGTAGGGGGTGATCAGCAGCGCCCCGTCGGCCCCGGCCTCCTTGGCATGGCGGGTCAACTCGATGGACTCGCTGGTGCTGTTGGAGCCGGTCCCGGCCAGCACCGGTACCCGGCCGGCCACGGTCTTGATGGTCAGCTCCACCACCCGATGATGCTCGTCATGGCTCATGGTGGCCGACTCGCCGGTGGTGCCGCAGGGCACAATGCCGTGGGTGCCGGCGGCAAGCTGAAATTCGATCAAGTCCTGCAACCCCTGCTCATCAATGCTGCCATCGGGATTGAACGGAGTAACAATGGCCACAAAAGCGCCACGAAATTTGTCCTTCATCACTGCCTCCTTTCCTTATCTGTCATTTACATCCTCGTTTACATCCGTCGTAAAGCTTCTTTATGCAGTTGCCCCTCGTAGATAAAGTCGGCCGGGCCCTCCAGCCGGACCGCCTGGAAGCTTTCGCCGCTTGCGCCCGCGGCCTGGTAATGGATCACCAGTTCCTCCCGGCCGGAGGTGATGATCCGGGTGGGGGCGGCCACCCGGCCCAGGCGGGCGGCCACCAGGGCGGCGGCCACCGCCCCGGTGCCGCAGGCCATGGTTTCATCCTCCACCCCCCGCTCGTAGGTCCGGACCCGCAGCAAATCAGCGCCCGCCGACCCGACGAAGTTGACGTTGGTGCCGGCCGGGGCGAAGCGGGAATGAAAACGAAAATGGCGGCCCCATTCCTTAACCGGGACCGCCTCGATTTCCGGGACGAAAATAACCGCGTGGGGCACCCCGGTGTTGACCCAGTGGACCACCACCGGCTCACCGCCGGGACCGTCCAGCTCCTGGTTCAGAAAAAAATCACCGGGCTCCGTCATGGTAAGGCAAACGGTGGAGCCGGTAACCTCGGCCTCGATGATCCCGGCCAGGGTGGCAAAGCGCAGCCGGGCCGGGGCCAGGCCCAGGGCATGGGCGAAGCGGGCGGCGCAGCGGGCGCCGTTGCCGCACATCTCGGCCACCGAGCCGTCGGCGTTGAAAAACTGCCAGCGGAAATCGGCGGCGGGATCGTCCTCGATCAGAATCAGGCCGTCGGCCCCCACTGAAAATTTACGTTCGCAGACCGCCCTGGCAAAGCGCTGGGCGGCGGCGGTTTCGCTGAACAGCGGCCGGCGATGGTCGATGAGAATGAAGTCGTTGCCGGCCCCACTCATCTTGGTGAAATTAATTGGAAAATTCATGAATTACGCCGAAAGTTGGGGGATGGTTTCGCCCCGCACCAGATCCTCGTAGGTTTCCCGGCGGCGGATCAGATGATATTGCGCGCCGTCCACCAGCACCTCCGCCACCCGAGGCCGGGAATTGTAATTGGACGACATGGTAAAGCCGTAGGCACCGGCGCTGTGGACCGCCAGCAATTCGCCGGGCCGGGCGGCCGGCACCTCCTGGCCCCGGGCCAGAAAGTCGCCGGTTTCACAGATGGGCCCCACCACGTCGGCCAGCTCCCGCGGCCCGCCGGCGCCCACCACCGGCTCGATGGCGTGGTAGGCGTCGTAAAGGCTGGGCCGGGCCAGGTCGTTCATCCCGGCATCCACCACGATGAATTTCTTTTGACCGCTCTTGGTGTACAGCACCCGGGTCACCAGAATACCGGCGTTGCCCACTATAACCCGGCCCGGCTCCAGGATCAAGGTACAGGGCAGCTCGCCCAGGGCCTGGCGGATGGCGGCCCCGTAGGCGGCGGGCTCCGGCGGATTTTCCTGTTTATAACGAATGCCCAGACCGCCGCCGATGTCGAGATAGCGAACCTTGATATCGGCGGCCGCCAGCTTGGCCAGAAAATCCTTCAGCTTGGCCACGGTATCGATAAAAGGCGAAACCTCGGTGAGCTGGGAGCCGATATGGCAACTGACCCCGACAATCTCGACCCCCTTCAAGGCCGCCGCCCGCTGATAAACCGCCGGGGCGTCCTCAATGGGAATACCGAACTTGTTTTTGGCCAGGCCGGTGGAGATATAGGCGTGGGTCTTGGGGTCCACATCGGGGTTGACCCGGAAAGAGATCCGGGCGGTGCGGCCAAGTTCGGCGGCGCAGGCGGCCACCGCCTCCAGCTCCTGTTCCGACTCCAGGTTGAACATCAGAATCCCCGCCGCCAGGGCCTGGTTGATCTCCTCCTTGCTCTTGCCCACCCCGGAATAAACGATTTTAGCGGGGTCAATCCCGGCCTTCAGCGCCCGGAAAAGCTCGCCGCCGGAGACGATATCGGCCCCGCCGCCCAGCCCGGCAAAGAGGTTGAGGATGGCGAGATTGGAGCAGGCCTTGACCGCGAAACAGGTGAGATGATCAAGCCCGGCGAAGGCCTGGTCGAAGGCGGTGAAGTGGCGGCGCAGGGTGGCGGCGCTGTAAAGGTAGAAGGGGGTACCCACCGCTTCGGCGATGGCCGGCACCGCCACCTCCTCGGCGTGGAGAATGTCGTTCCTGTACTGAAAGTGATTCATTTTGCTCCTGCTTAACGGTTGTTTTGCGGTTTTATTTTTACGGGGTTATCATTTATTCCCGGGAGAAACGCAGTTCGTTGCCGGCCGGGCTGCGGTTGCCGCGCTGATCCACCGCGATCAGGTGATAATACCAGACGGCGGCCTGTTCCGGCGGCGCTTGATCGGTAAAGGAGAGGGCACCGGGGGCCGCCCGGCCCAGCAGCCGGGCTTCACTTTCCCCGGCCAGCCGGCGCATCACCAGCAATTCGGCCAGATCCCGCCGGGGATGGGCCTCCCAGAGCAGCCGAACTCCGGCCGCCGCCGGCACCAGGGCCACCAGCACCGGAGCCTCCGGCGGGGTCAGATCCAGGGGCACGGCGCTGACCATGGGGGTGGGCAAACCGCTGCTGAGGCTGTCCCCTTCACCCCGCACGGCCCGCACCTGATAGTAGTAACGGCGGCCGGCCTCAACCTCCCGGTCGCGATAGCCGGTCTCCGGGCGGGGGGCGGCCAGGGGCCGGAAGCGCTCGCCGTCCGGCGAACGGTAAACCTGATAACGCAACTCCCGGCCGACGGCAGGCTCAAGCTCCCGGGGCGGCTGCCAGCGCAGCTCCACCAGCCCGTCGCCGGGGGCGGCCACCAGGGCGGTGGGCGGCGGCGGCGGGGTCTGCCAGATAAAGCTGATCCGGTTGGAAGGCCGACTGCTCAGCAGCCAACCGGCCCGGCTCTGAACCTGATAAACATAGCGCTGGCCCGGCCGCAGGGCCGCTTCCTGAAAAACCATCCGTCCCCGCCGGGGGGCGGTGTTGTCCAGCCGCCGGGGCGGGCCGAAATCCAGGGGGCATTCCGGGCAATAATCCTCGGGGTCCAGCACCGCCCGGAAGACTTCAAACTCGGCAATCCGGTAATCCAGACGGCTGCCGTCCACCCCGCTCCGGGGCACCGACCAGGACAACTCCACACCCTGTTCGGTCAAACGATAAGCCAAATCGGTGATGGCCGCAGGCCGGGCCTCCTGCGGCGGCCGGGGGTCGGTCTTCTTGCCGCAACCGGCCGCCAACAACAGACCCGGCAAGATCAGCAGCAGCACAACCAGCTTGCCGGCCATTGAGGGATGACCCCCATTTGTTGTCCGCCCGTTTTTTTTCATCCCCTTAGCTCGGCCTCCGCGGCCGCCAGGGCCTCGGCCACTCGGCTGGCGGCGGTGCCTCCCGGCGACTGCCGGCTGTTCACCGAGCCCGCCACCGAAAGCACCGCGAAAACATCGTCTTCTATGCACTCGGCAAAGCGGCGCAGCTCGCTTAAGGTCAGTTCGCTCACATCCCGGCCCTGGCCCAGGGCGTAGGCCACGGTTCGGCCGACAATGGCGTGGGCCTGGCGGAAGGGAATCTGTTTTTTAACCAGATAATCGGCCAGATCGGTGGCAGTCATGCAGCCCCGGTTGAGCACCGCCGCCAGCCGCTCCTCGTTGAACTTGAGGCCGGCGAGCAACTCGGCCATCAGGGCCAAAGAGGCGGAAACCGTGTCCACGGTATCGAAAACCGGCTCCTTGTCCTCCTGGAGATCACGGTTGTAGGTCATGGGCAGGCCCTTGAGCAGGGTGAGCAGGGCCATCAGGTTGCCCACCACCCGGCCGGATTTGCCCCGGATCAACTCGGGCACGTCTGGATTTTTCTTCTGGGGCATGATGGAGCTGCCGGTGCAGAAGGCATCGGGCAGGGTGACGAAGGCGAACTCTTCGCTGGTCCAGAGCACCAGCTCCTCGGCCAGCCGGCTTAAATGGACCTGGATCAGGGCGCAGGCGGCCAGGAACTCCACCGCGAAATCCCGGTCGGCCACGCTGTCCATGCTGTTGGCGGAAATCCGGCTAAAGCCCAGCTCTTGGGCCACGAACTCCCGGTCGATGGGCAGGCCGGTGCCGGCCAGGGCCGCCGAGCCCAGGGGCATCACATCGATCCGCTTACGGCAGTCGGCCAGGCGCTGGCGATCCCGGCCGAACATTTCAAAGTAGGCCAGGAAATGATGGGCCGCCAGCACCGGCTGGGCTCGCTGGAGGTGGGTATAGCCCGGCATCATGGTCTGCTGATGGCGGCGGCCCAGGTCCACGCAGGCGGCCCGCAACTGCTGGAGCAAATCGGCCAGCCGTTCGCACTCGTCCCGCAGATAGAGGCGCAGATCCAGGGCCACCTGATCGTTACGGCTGCGGGCGGTGTGCAGCTTTTCCCCGGCCGGCCCCACCCTTTCGGCCAGGCTTTTTTCGATATTCATGTGAATATCTTCCAGCTCGGGCCGGAAAACAAACTCGCCCCGGGCGATCTCACCCTCAATTTCCTCAAGCCCGGCCAGGATTTGCCGGCACTCGTCGTCGCTGATCAAGCCCTGACGGGCCAGCATCCGGGCATGGGCCCGGCTGCCGGCGATATCCTGGCGGTAGAGGCGGGAGTCGAAATGGTAGGAGGCGGTGAAGGCCTCCACCGAAGCCGCGGTGGCCGCGGCAAAACGCCCGCCCCACATTTTCATCGCGCCGCCGGGGGCGGCGTCGGCATTGCCGGTTTGTTGCTTCACCACAAATTTATCCTTTCAGGTCAGAACTGGTAGCAAAATAGTCAGGGTGGCAGCAGGCGGCGCAACGGTTCCCAGGCCCCAAGCCCCGGGCCCCGGGCACCGGGCCGCCGCCCGGCGTCGTTCAGCGCCGGCTGAGGGCCTGCATCCGCAAACGCAGGCCGTTGAGCCGGATAAAGCCTTCGGCATCGGCCTGGCGGTAAACCTCATCCTCCTCGAAGGTGGCGAAGCTCTCCTGGTAGAGGGAGTCGGCCGACTTGCGGCCCACCGGGATGCAGTTGCCCTTGTAGAGCTTGAGCCGCACCGTGCCGTTGACCGTGCTCTGGGCAAAGTCCATGGTGTTCTGCAGCATCTTCATCTCCGGGGAGAACCAGAAGCCGTTGTAGATCAGCTCGGCGTAGCGGGGAATCAGGGAATCACGGATCTTCATGACCTCGCGGTCCAGGGTGATGGTTTCCAGGTCGCGGTGGGCGGCCCGGAGAATGGTGCCGCCGGGGGTTTCATAGACCCCCCGCGACTTCATGCCGACAAAGCGGTTTTCCACCATGTCCAGCCGCCCCACCCCGTTGGCCCCGCCCAGTTGATTGAGCTTCGCCAGCATGGCGGCGGGGGCCAGCCGTTGGCCGTCGATGGCCACCGGGTTGCCCTGCGCAAACTCCAGCTCGATATAGGTGGGCTGGTCCGGGGCCTGCTCCGGGGCCACCGAAAGCTTGAACATCCCGGCCTCCGGCTCGTTCCAGGGATCTTCCAGAATCCCGCCCTCGAAGCTGATATGGAGCAGGTTTTCATCGGAGCTGTAGGGCTTGGCCTTGGTCACCGGCACCGGAATCCCGTGCTGCTCGGCGTAGGCCATCAGCCTGGTCCGGGAGTTGAGATCCCAGAGCCTCCAGGGGGCGATGATGGTCAGGCGCGGGTTCAGGGCCATATAGGTCAACTCGAAGCGCACCTGGTCGTTGCCCTTGCCGGTGGCCCCGTGGCTGACCGCGTCCGCCCCCTCCGCCTCGGCGATCCGCACCTGCTCCTTGGCGATCACCGGCCGGGCCAGGGAGGTGCCCAGCAGGTAGGAACCTTCATAGATGGCGTTGGCCCGGAAGGCGGGGAAGACATAGTCGCGGACGAACTCTTCCTTGAGATCGGAGATAATCACCTGATCGGCCCCGGTGGCCAGCCCCTTGGCCCGCACCTGGTCCCAATCCTCCTCCTGGCCGATATCGGCGGCGTAGGCGATCACCGGGCACTGGCAGGTTTCCTTGAGCCAGCGCAGAATAACCGAAGTATCCAGGCCGCCGGAATAGGCGAGCACGATCTTGTTGACCTTGGGAATCATTTGCTGTCCTTAAGCTTATTTGAGAAATGCGGCCAGAATGGCCTTGTGGATATGCATCTTGTTTTCGGCCTGGTCCCAGACCACCGAGCGGGGGCCTTCCAGCACCGCCTCGCTGATCTCCTCGTCGCGGTGGGCCGGCAGGCAGTGGAGCACGATGGCGTCGGGGGCGGCCCCGGCCAGCAGGGCATTGTTGACCTGATAGGGCCGGAAAATCTGGAGCCGGTGCAGTTGTTCGTCCTCCTGGCCCATGCTGGCCCAGACATCGGTGTTGATCACATCGGCATCCACCACCGCCTCGGCGGGATCGCGGACCAGGGTGATGGGCCGCTCGGCCTCGCTGCGGGCGGCGGCCAGGATGTCCGGGTCGGGGTCGTAGCCTTCCGGGCAGGCCAGGGTCAGGGCAAAGCCCAGGCGGGCGGCGGCCTGAATCCAGGAGTTGGCCATGTTGTTGCCGTCCCCCACCCAGGCGATCTTCAGCTTGGCCAGCTCGCCTTTATGCTCGATCACCGTCATCAGGTCGCTTAAAATCTGGCAGGGATGGTGAAGGTCGGTGAGGGCGTTGATCACCGGAATATCCGAGTAGCGGGCCAGCTCCTCGACAATCTCCTGGCCGAAGGTCCGCACCACCAGGCCGTCCACGTAGCGGGCCATCACCCGGGCCATGTCCTTGAGCGGCTCGTTGCGGGCCAGTTGGGTGTCGCGGGAGGAAAGATAGATCACCTGGCCGCCCAGGCCGTACATCGCCGCCTCAAAGGACACCCGGGTCCGGGTGGAGGGTTTTTCGAAGATCAGGGCGACGGTGCGGCCGGCCAGTTCCCGGTGGCGGACTCCGGCGGCGCTCTCTTTTTTCAGTTCGATGGCCCGGTCAATCAGGGCGCCCAACTCGGCGCCGCTGAAATCGGCCAGAGCCAGCAGATGCTTTGCCATGCCTTAATTCCATTCAAAAGTATTCAGGGTTAAAAAAGGGACAAGCCACAACCCTTACAAAATATCAACCCCCTTTGTAAAGGGCTTTTTCAAGCGTTGGCCTGAGCCAGCACCGCCGCCACCAGCTCCAGCGCCCGGTCGATTTCGGCCTGGCTGACCACCAGCGGCGGCAGGAAGCGCAGCGCTGTGTTGCCGGCGAAGTTGAGCAGCAGGCCGCGTTCCAGCAGTTGCTGGACCAGGGCCGGGCCCTGCTCGCGGGCGGCCTCGCTGAGGACCAGGCCCTGGATCAGGCCCATGCCCCGCACCTCCTGGACCAGGGCCGGATATTTTTGCGCCAGCCTGGCCAGGCCGGCGGCCAGATACTGGCCCTTGGCCCGCACCTCATCGAGAAAGCCGGGGGCCAGCAGCTCCGCCAGCACTGCCTTGGCCGCCGCGCAGACCAGGGGATTGCCGCCGAAGGTGGCGGCGTGGCTGCCGGGGGTGAAGGCCGCCGCCACCTGCTCGGTGGCCAAAAGCGCCCCGATGGGCAGGCCGTTGCCCAGCCCCTTGGCCAGGGTGGCCAGATCCGGCCGCACCCCCAACTGCTCGTGGGCCAGTAAGGTACCGGTGCGGCCCATCCCCACCTGGACCTCATCGAAGATCAGCAGCAGCCCGCGCTCATCGCAGAGCCGGCGCAAACCCTGGAGATAGGCCGGCGCCAGCGGCCGGACCCCGCCCTCCCCCTGCAAGGGTTCGCAGAGCACGGCGCAGGTGGCCGGGCCGATCATCTTGGCCAGCGCCTCCAGGTCGCCGAAGGGGGCGTGGAGAAAACCGGCCGGCAGCGGCTCGAAGCCCTGGTGAAACTTGGGCTGGCCGGTGGCCGCCACCGTGGCCAGGGTCCGGCCGTGGAAGGAGCCGGTAAGGGAAATAATTTCGTATTTGCCCTCGCCGCCGGCCTTGCGGGCCAGCTTGATGGCCGCCTCGTTGGCCTCGGCCCCCGAGTTGCAGAAAAAGACCCGGTCGGCAAAGCTGTTGGCGGTCAGAATTTCGGCCAGCTCGATCTGGGGCGGGATCTGGTAGAGGTTGGAAACATGGACCAGCCGCTGAACCTGCTCCCGCACCGCCGCCGTCACCGCCGGGTGACAGTGGCCCAGGTTGCAGACCGCGATCCCGGCCAGGAAATCCAGGTACTCCCGGCCGTCGGCATCAAAGAGCCGGCAGCCCTCCCCCCGGACCATGGCCACCGGCAGCCGCCCGTAAGTCTGCATCAAAACCGCCTCGCCCCGGGCCACCCATTCGCTGTTGCTCATCTTGCTTGATTCCTTATCAGGTTATTTCGGTACCCACTCCGCTCTGGGTAAACATTTCCAGTAAAATCGCGTGTTCCCGGCGGCCGTCGATGATATGGGCCTTGCCGACCCCGCCGGCCACCGCCTCCCGGCAGCAGCGGACCTTGGGGATCATCCCCCCCTTGACCACCCCGCTCTTGATCTTATCCTCGATCTCCGCCGAAGCCAGCGAGGAGATCAGCTTGCCTTCGCCGTCCAGCACCCCTTCCACGTCGGTGAGCAGAATCAGCTTGGCCGCCCGCAACCGGGCCGCCACCGCCCCGGCCACCAGGTCGGCGTTGATATTGTAAGCCTGGCCGTCCTCACCCACCCCCACCGGGGCGATCACCGGGATAAAGCCGCGGGCGTCCAGGGTTTCCAGCACCCCGGGGTTGATTTCAGTGACCCGGCCCACCCGGCCCAGGTCGATGAGCTCCGGCGGGGCGTTTTCCACCATTTCCTTGTAAACCTGCATCTTCTCGGCCCGCACCAGATCGCCGTCCCGGCCCGACAGCCCCACCGCCCGGCCGCCGTGGTAGTTGATCAGGCTGACGATCTCCTTGTTGACCTTGCCCACCAGCACCATCTCCACCACGTCCATGGTCTCGCCGTCGGTGACCCGCATCCCCTGGACATAGCTGGGCTTGACCTGCATCTTTTCGAGAAAGCGGTTGATCTGGGGCCCGCCGCCATGGACCACCACCGGGTTGATCCCGATATACTTCATTAAAATAATGTCGAGGGCGAAATTCTTTTTCAGCTCCTCGGCCACCATGGCATGGCCGCCGTATTTGATCACCACCGTCTTGTTGTAGAAGGTGCGGATGTAGGGCAGGGCCTCGATCAGGGTTTTGGCTTTGTCGATACTGTTTTTCATAACCTTTCTGTGGTATGGTATTTGCTTATCACCGATCGGCCCAATGAGAAAATCATCTCTTTCCGGCCGGGGCACAATGTTTTAGAATGCAAGATTTACCACCCCCAACGCAAAACGCAAGGGTTCCGAGGATATTGCAACCATGCTGAAAAGTTTTTTATTTTTTTTCACATTCCTGATTCTTACCCCGCTGCTCGGCGGCCCTACCCTGGCGGGCCAGGGCGAACCAATCCAGATTGAGTCGGACCGGATGGAGTCGGTGGAAGGAGAAAGCGCCATCCTATTCAGCGGCCGGGTGGTGGCCCGTCAGGGCGAACTGGTGGTTCACTCCGACGAGATGACGGTTTATTACCTCAGCGAGGAGGAAAAGGCCGCCCTGCCGCCGGGGGATCAGCGCCGGCTGAAAAAGCTTTTTGCCACCGGCAACGTGAAGATTGAAACCGAAGGCTGGATCGGCACCGGCCGGCGGATGGATTATTTTGAGCTGGAACGCAAGGTTTACCTCACCGGCGACGCCAAGGTCTGGCAGGACGACAATCTGGTCACCGGCGAGGCGGTAACCATGTACCTGGATGAAGGCAAAAGCATTGTCGAGCGCGGCGGTGAAAACGGCCGGCGGGTGCGGGCGTACTTTTACTCCGGCGACAACGATGCGGCCGCCGCCGACAATAACCGGCAACCGGATCTCGCTCCCATGCCCCGGGAGCAGCAGCCCAACCCGAGAGTCGAACAGCCGGCAACGGTGACGCCGTGAACTCACCCCCGAGCGCCCCCGCTTCCGCCCCGGCCCGACAGACCGCCCCCCGAGCCGTCGGCTCCAGCCGCCTGGCCACCGACAATATCGTCAAGCAGTACCGCCAGCGGCGGGTGGTGGACGGCATCAGCCTGATGGTGGAAACCGGGGCGGTGGTGGGCCTGCTGGGGCCCAACGGGGCCGGCAAGACCACCACCTTCTATTCCATCGCCGGCTTTATCCGCCCGGACTCGGGCCGGATTCTGCTGGATGAGGAAGACATCACCCGGCTGCCCATCCACCGCCGGGCCCACAAGGGGCTGGCCTATCTGCCCCAGGAATCTTCGGTCTTCCGCAAGCTCAGCGTCGAGGAAAATATCCGCATCGTCCTGGAACCGCTGGGGCTCAGCCGGGCCACCATCCAGCAGCGCATCGAAACCCTGCTGGAAGAGCTGAAGCTGGCCCACCTGGCCGCCAACCCCGCCCATTCGCTGTCCGGCGGCGAGCGGCGGCGGGTGGAGATCATGCGGGCCCTGGCCATGGAGCCCCGCTTTATCCTGCTGGACGAGCCCTTTGCCGGCATCGACCCCCTGGCGGTGGCCGACCTCCAGCAGATCATCCGCCAGCTCAAGGAGCGGGGCCTGGGGGTGCTGATTTCCGATCATAACGTCCGCGAAACCCTCAAGGTTTGTGATCGGGCTTACATCGTCAATCACGGACAGGTCTTGACCAGCGGCAGCGCCGACGATATTGTCGCCTGTCAGGCCGCCCGCTCGCTTTACCTGGGCGAGAATTTTACCCTCTAGGCGTACCGCTAACGAATATGGCCCTGGAACTCCGACAAAACCTCAAGCTCAGCCAGCAACTGGTGATGACCCCCCAGTTGCAGCAGGCCATCCGTCTGCTGCAACTTTCGCGGCTGGAGCTGGTGGAGACCATCCAGCAGGAGCTTGAAATCAACCCGGTGCTGGAAGAGGGCCCGGGGCTGGACGACGGCCCGGCCGGCGAGCTTGGCGAGGCGCTGCCCGGCCTGGAAGAACCGGGGGCCGGCGGCGAAAGTACCGCTCCCGAGCCGGAACGCACCGGCGAGTTGGAGATGGAGTCTCCAAGCGCCCTGGGGGAAATCGACTGGGGCAATTATCTCAACGAATACGCCGGCGAGCAGGGCGACGGCGGTTACGGCAACCAGCGCGATCCCAACGACGACGACCTCCCCTCCCGTCTGGATATCCTCAGCACCCGCCCCAGCCTCCAATCCCACCTGAAATGGCAGCTCAACCTGGCCCGGATCAGCGAAGAGGAACGGGAGGTGGGCGAGTTCATCATCGGCAACCTGGATGAAAACGGTTTTCTGACCATCGCCCCCGAGGAAATCGCCGACCAGACCGACTGTCCCCCCGCCGTCGCCGCCCGGATGCTGGAGCTGGTGCAGGAGATGGACCCGGCCGGGGTGGGTGCCGGCAGCCTGGGGCAATGCCTGCAGTTGCAACTGGCCCGCCTGGGGCTGGCCGACTCCCTGGCCGCCCGGATTGTCCGCGACCATCTCAGCCTGCTGGAAACCCGCAATTACAAAGGCATCGCCAAGGCCACCGGCCGCTTGCCCGAAGAGGTGGCGGCGGCGGTGGAGGTGATCACCGGCCTTAACCCACGCCCCGGCCGAATCTACGGCGAAGAAGACCCGGTTTACATCGTGCCCGATGTTTACCTCTACAAGCTGGGCGAGGAGTACGTGATCGTCCTCAACGACGAGGGCCTGCCCCGCCTGCGGATCAGCGGCTACTACCGGGACATTCTCGACAAGGACTCCACCGCCCCCGGCGACACCAAGAATTACGTCCAGGACAAGCTGCGCTCGGCCATGTGGCTGATCCGTTCCATCCAGCAGCGCCAGCGCACCATCTACCGGGTGGTGGAGAGCCTGCTCAAATTTCAGCGCGACTTTTTCGAGCACGGGGTGGAGCGGCTCAAGCCCCTGGTGCTGCGGGACGTGGCCGAGGATATCGGGATGCACGAGTCCACCATCAGCCGGGTGACCACCAATAAATACCTTCACAGCCCCCAGGGGATTTTCGAGCTGAAATATTTTTTCAACTCCACCATCTCCACCCACGGCGGCGAGGGCCTGGCCTCGGAAAGCATCAAGCAGAAGCTCAAGGGCATCGTCGCCCGCGAAGATCCCAAAAAACCCTTGAGCGACAGCGCCATCGCCGCTATCTTCAACCGCGAAGATATCCAACTGGCCCGCCGGACGGTGGCCAAGTACCGCGAACAACTGGGGATTCTCCCCTCCAAACTGCGCCGCCGCCTGTAAGCGTTCAGCAGCACCGCACCTTCGGGCGATCAGCCAGGCTTAAGTACACGGGGTACGACGCGTAAATTGGGGTCAGACACCAATTTCCCGCAGCAACAGCGCAGTGCAATTTGCCGGCTAATGGGGAAAAATGATACCTGGAGGCTTTTCGTGAAGAAATTGGTGTCTGACCCCAATTTACATGACCCCAATTTACAGGCCGGGGACGTTCTGATTATTCCCGCTCTTGCCGCCATCAATAAACGGGAGGTGCTGCGGGAGCTGGCGGCGGCGGTCTGCGCGCGGCAGCCGGAGCTGGCCCCGGAAAAGGTCCGGGCCGCCCTGGAAAGCCGGGAAGAGCTGGGCTCCACCGGCATCGGCGACGGGGTGGCCATCCCCCACGCCAAGCTGGCGGCGCTGACCGAGGAGGTGCTGGTCTGCGGCCGCAGCGACCAGGGCATCGCCTTCGGCTCGCCGGACGGCCGGCCGGTGCATCTCTTCTTCCTGCTGCTGGCCCCAACCCGGTCCGGCTCCGCTTACCTGGCCCGCCTGGCCGAACTGGCCCGTTTTCTCCGCGACCACCAAACGGTCTCCCGCCTGCTCCAGGCCGAAAGCCGGGAGGAGATCGCGGCCATCATCCAGCCGGAGTAAATTGGGGTCAGACACCAATTTCCCGCAGCAACAGCACAGTACAATTTGCCGGCTAATGGGGAAAAATGATACCTGGAGGCTTTTCGTGAAGAAATTGGTGTCTGACCCCAATTTACCCCCGGCTTTTTTAACGGAGTTGGTGGCTCGGCTTGGTGAATCACAAGTTGATACCGCCCCCGAGGCCCAAGCGGCCTACGCCTATGACGGCTCGGGCCGGGAATACCCCCCGGCGGCGGTGGTTTTCCCCCGCAATAGTGAGGAAATCGCCGCCGTCCTGCGGCTGGCCTCCCGGTACCGGGTGCCGGTGGTGCCCCGCGGGGCCGGGACCGGAATGACCGGCGGCGCCCTGGCCGTCCGGGGCGGCGTGGTCCTGGCCCTGGCTCGGCTCAATAAAATTATTGAAATCGACACCGCCAATCAGGTGGCGGTGGTGCAGCCGGGGGTGATCACCGGCGAATTGCAGGCAGCGGCGGCCCGCCACGGCCTCTACTACCCGCCGGACCCGGCCAGCAAGGCGTTTTGCACCATCGGCGGCAACGTGGCCTGCTGCGCCGGGGGGCCGGCCGCCGTCAAATACGGGGTTACCCGCGACTATGTGCTGGGGCTGGAGGCGGTGCTGGCCGACGGCCAAATCATCCGCACCGGGGTCCGCACCGCCAAAGGGGTGGTGGGTTACGACCTTACCCGCCTACTGGTGGGCTCGGAGGGCACCCTGGCGGTGATCAGCGAGATCACCCTGCGCCTGATCCCTCTGCCCCAATCCCGGCGCACCTTCCAGCTCCGCTGCGCCGATCTCCACCGGGCCGCCGCCCTGGTCGGCGTAATCCTGGCCCGGTTCACCCCCTGCGCCCTGGAATACCTGGACCATACGGCCCTGGATTTGGTCCGCGACGTAATCGTCCAGTTAGATCGGCAGGTTGGCGCCCCTGCCTACCCGGAGGCCAAGGAGGCCCTGCTGCTGGTGGAACTGGACGGCGACCAGGTCACGGTGGCCGCCCGGGCCGAACAACTCCGGGCCTTATTGGCCGCCGAAAGCGGGGTGGCCCTTCAGGAAGCCGCCACCCCGGCCGAGGCCGAGCAATTATGGGCGGCCCGTAAGGCCCTCTCCCCGGCCGCCTTCAAGCTCCGGCCCCACAAGATCAGCGACGACGTGGTGGTGCCCCGCAGTCTGATTCCCCAACTGGTGGCCCATATCGAAGAACTGGCCGCCGCCCATAAACTGCCGGTCTTCACCTTCGGCCACGCCGGCGACGGCAATATCCACGTCAACATCATGCTGGACCGGGCCAACCCCCGGGAAGCCGAGGCCGCCGCCGAAGTCCGGGCCGCCATCCAGCGGCGGGTGCTGGAGCTTAACGGCACCCTCTCCGGCGAACACGGGGTGGGCCTCAGCAAAGCAGCAGCCATCGCCGCCGAACTGGACCCGGCCGGCCTTGAACTGATGCGCCGGATCAAAAAATTATTCGACCCCGCCGACATCCTCAACCCCGGCAAGATCTTCCCCCCCGCTTAACCCCCGCCCTCTGCGCCACTCCTTGCCAGCGCGGTCAGGTCAGCTTACTATCGGACTAAGCTGATCGGCGCTGCGCTACGTCGGCCAAAACCAAGCTGAAGAGGTGCGAAGATGCGGGTTGAAGTTCATGAGGCCAAGACCAGACTTTCTCAATGAGCCGGGCCATATTCTACCACCAGGATTTCGAGGGTGATCTTGAATATGTCGGCCCTGCCGCTGCTCGGCGCATAATGCGGGCCATCGACACCAAGCTGACCCAAGCCCCGCTGCAATTCCAATTTCTCGTACTATTTTTTACTGGACAAGCTCATCGATAAAATAGGCAAATTGGGGTCTGACCCCAATTCCGACCCAGTTGGCTTCCGAAGATGGTCCATAGCCGGACTATTTTATTATGGTTAGCTGTTTAATTTTGAGATATCTTAAAAAAACTTGCAGGTCCGGCCATAAACCGGGAGTGGCTCTGAAGATTGCTCAGCGGCTACTGGATTACGAGTGGGGAATTGGTGTCTGACCCCAATTTCCACCCGGAGTGCTTGAAGTTGCGGAGGAGGTGTGTCATGCAAGCGATACGTCGCATAGAAAAGGTCAGTGGCAACTCGATCGTCATAGCCCTGCCCGATGAATTTCGCCATCGTCGGGTGGAGGTGATTGTTTTACCGGCCGACAACGAGAGATATGATGATATTCCGTCCCGGATCCGCCGCGAACCACCCGCACACTTACTGGGCAAAGGCAAAATCGCAGGAGATATTATCGGACCGATAATCCCTATCTCCGATTGGGAAGGCCTGAAATGATCGTAATTGACACCCATATCTGGGTGAAGTGGATCATGGAGGGTGGTCCGGCTTTACCGGCCTCAATAACCCACCTGATTGAGAGCGATGAGCAAGTTTGTGTTTCCGCAATTTCATGTCTTGAAATATCCTGGCTGGCTGAAAATGGCAGACTCGAGTTGCCTGTGCCTCTGGCCCAATGGTTGCGAGACTCATTGCATCCGGCCGGTATAGAGCCATTGCCTGTTACCTGTGAAATCACACGCCACTCCGCAGAGCTTCCGTGGCATCACAAGGATCCGGCCGACCGTATTATCATGGCAACCGCCATCGTCCATCAGGCCCGCTTGGCCAGCCTGGACACACAATTTCCACTCTATCGGGAAGTTGCAGATTTGCTGGTTTAGCGGCGGGCGGTAAAATTTTTTGTACTCCGGGTTATATTTTTTATACTTTTTGTTGTTTTTTGCTTGACAG
>OBJA01000628.1_pt1 | contig 29084 bp, 28 predicted proteins | sample 1519751 | NCBI WGS metagenome assembly OBJA01 (sample SAMEA3881238, study PRJEB22517) | soil metagenome | biome: lake sediment; feature: soda lake sediment; material: sediment, water from around vicinity | place: India | collected 2013-12-23 | depth 3 m
CTTCGTGCTCTTCGTGGTTAAATAATCAAAGCCTTTATAGAAATTAAGATAAACTTGCATTTAGACTTGGATTCTTCATGCCCTTCATGCTCTTCATGGTTATAAAAAACAGGGGCAAGAAGATTCAATTGTCCATCTCAAATCCAAAGGACGCCGCAAGGCGTTTTTCTTATTATAGTGAGTTTTTGGAGAAACTATGGGCAAAGGAGGAGGAATATGTGGCGTTGTATTGCGGATTATCACACCCATACACGTTACTCCCATGGAACAGGAAGTGTTATGGATAATGTTGAAGCAGCGCACCAGTGCGGGCTGAAAATCGTAGGAATTGCCGATCACGGACCGGCCAATTGGTGGAATGTAGGCATTCGAGACCTATCGGAGTTTGATCGGATCATTGAGGATGTGGAGCGCGCAAGAGACCGATACCCCGAGATGACGATCTTGGCGGGGACGGAAGCAAATATTATTAGCTATGATGGGGAGTTGGACGTGCCGGAAGATATTCAAAATCGTTTGGACCAAATCTTGGTGGGGTTTCATACGATGATCATACCAAAATCTTGGGATGATGGTTTGCGGTTTGTTAGGCTATCCGTGGCTGCTCGGTTTGGGCAGGAACGTTTTAATCGGGCAATGATGGAGCACACCAAGGCGTTGGTTAATGCGGTTCGTCGATACCATGTGGATATTGTTACTCACCCCGGACTAAAAGTGGCGGTGGATAGCAGGGAGTTGGGAGCCATCTGTGCAGAAAGAGGTACAATGCTTGAGATCAATGCACGGCATGGCATTGCATCGATAGGATTTATAGAGCGGGCTGCTGCAACCGATGTAAAATTCGTACTTTCTAGTGATGCCCATAGACCTGCGGATGTGGGTCGATTGGCGCCAGCTGTTGAAGCGGGGGTCCGTGTCGGGTTATCCCCAGAACGAATTGCCAACATCATTGTGGAAACACTGGAGAATTAAAGGGTGTTTTCCACTGCATTCCGGAAGGAATACTTAACTATTCAGCGAATTCTCACATGAAATAAAGTAAGGGCGGTGCGGGTGGCATGCGGGGAATTCGCTTCGTCATCATTACGGGATTATCAGGCGCCGGAAAATCAGAGACGATGAAATGCTTTGAAGATCTGGGCTATTTTTGCGTTGATAATCTGCCGCCGGTTCTTATTCCGAAATTTGCGGAGCTTTGTACGCAATCCGACGGCCGTATCAATAAGATTGCCTTGGTTGTTGACATCCGAGGCGGGGGGTTCTTCGATGATGTTGTGGAATCATTGGAATCCTTGGAAGAAGCGGGAGTAGGTTATGAAATATTATTTTTGGAAGCCCGGGAAGATGTCTTGGTTCGGCGTTTTAAAGAATCCCGCCGACGACATCCTCTTTCGGCATCTGGAAGTATTTTAGAAGGAATTCGTGAAGAAAAAGAGCGTTTGGAGGAATTAAGGGGTAAATCCACACTGATCATCGATTCGTCGGAACTCACGGCGCGTCAATTAAGAGAGACAATTACCCAGAATTTTAGCCATCAACCTGAACAGGAACGACTTTTAATTACAGTTGTGTCGTTCGGTTTCCGTAACGGAATTCCTTTGGATGCGGATCTCATCTTTGACGTACGTTTTTTGCCTAATCCTCATTATGTGGATTCGCTGCGAGCCCTCGACGGGAATCGGCCGGAAGTATCAAATTATGTACTGAAATGGCCAGTAACCAGTAAATTTTTGACGAAACTCTTTGATATGCTTGAATTTCTTGGCCCGCATTACATTAAAGAGGGTAAGACCAATCTTATTGTGGGAATCGGTTGTACTGGAGGTAAACATCGTTCGGTAACCGTCGCAAACAGACTTGGGGAATTTATGCGAACCAAGGGTTATCGAGTCGTCGTAAATCATAGGGATATCGTTCCAACCAAAGCCGTTCAATCGTAGGTAGTCGACCGCGTTAACAACAGTTGACGCACGGGGACGGCAAGATGGCTGTGAGGAGTCGTGCCGACTCTGGGATGAAAATGTGGCCAAACCCTCATCCCTTGCCTTTCTCCCAACACGGATGGCCTGTACTTCGATATCGATGACGTGTTAATCTATAAAGCAAGGAGGGACGTCCATGCCGGAAACGGGTGGGCTTCGCCGAATTGAAGCGAATTGGCTTGCGGGGTTAACCTTTGGTGTCTTAATCACCGTATGTGGTTTATTGCTAATGGCAGGTTTCTGGAGGTTTTCATGGATTCCAGCACCTGCTGTTTTTCAGGGTCTTGTCTTCTTGGCTATTGGTGTTGGTTGGATCGTTGCGACCACCCGGAAGTTTTTTTGGGGGGTTATTACCTGGTCTCCGAGAGAAGAGAAGGATCCGGAGATTGTCCGTTCCCTAATGCGCGGGCCAAAGATTGTTGTATTGGGAGGCGGAACGGGGCTTGGAACCATCCTTCGTGGGCTGAAGCAGGTTACTGCAAACCTTACCGCCATTGTCACCGTTGCCGACGATGGGGGGAGTTCAGGACGTCTGCGGGAAGAGTTCGGTATGCTTCCGCCAGGAGATATACGGAGTTGCATCATTGCATTAGCCGATCTCGAACCGTTGATGGAACAGTTGATGCAGTATCGATTCAATGGAGGAACGGGTCTGGCAGGCCATAGTTTTGGAAATTTGTTTTTAGTAGCGCTGACAGAGATTACAGGCGATTTTGAACGGGCGATTCGGGCATCGTCCCATGTCTTGGCCGTTCGCGGCAGAGTTCTCCCTTCGACGTTAGAGAATGCTGTACTTTATGCAGAGTTGGAAGATGGAAGACATGTGGCTGGCGAATCGTCGATTGGCCAAAGTTCAAGTCCAATAAGGCGCTTGACCATGGAGCCAGAGGACGCGAGTCCCATCCCAGAAGCTTTAGAGGCCATTTGCGAAGCGGATATGCTTATTCTTGGTCCGGGAAGCCTTTATACCAGTGTAATTCCGAACCTTTTGGTTCAAGAGACGGTTGAGGCCATTCGCTCGTCTTCAGCGATTAAAGTCTATATCTGCAATGCCATGACTCAGGCGGGAGAAACCATCGGGTACACGGCAGCCGATCATGTGCAGGCGATTCTGGATCATGCGGGACCGGGGTTGATCGATTACGTATTAGTCAATACAGAAGAGATTCCTGAGCCGCTTCTTGAACGATATCGTTTGGAAGGAAGCGCTCCGGTGGAGGCGGATTTAGACCGGATCCGAAGTTTGGGACCCATTCCGCTAGGAGCTCCGATTATTCTAACAACGGACTATGTTCGGCATGATGCGGATCGGTTGGCCCAATTCATGCTTGGGTTGATTCGAGCCGAAAATCGTCGCGGGTTAGGTGTTCGAGTCGCTAAAAGGCTTCTGCGCTTGGTTCGAGGGTTTTCAAGCTTCGTTGGAATTGCAAAGGTATAAACCGCCGTTCTTATCGAAAGAGGCGGTTTTTTTATGTTAAATAATTTAATCGATTACGCCGATGAATATTACAAGCGAGTCGTGCTGACGTTGGATTGATAACTCGTCCAAGGATGGATGATGCAATTGAAAGAAATGAATCGGAATAACATTGGGATTGCAATGATGTTTTTTCCCATGGCTATCATTGCGCTTACTAATTATCGATTATTTCATGTTCTCATGGAATGTCTATTTATAATGGCTGCTTCAGTCATCTATGCCTTTGCGACATGGACATTTCCTTACCATCGCAGTTCATTTCTGAAGATTGTCGGGTTGGGGTTTTTAAGTTCGGCATTATTGACTTTTCTTCATCTATTGGGAGAAGCTGGATTTCAAGTGGCGCCGGGCGGTGGAAGCCCCGTTGTTTATGAGTGGTCCGCAGGTTTGATTCAAGCATTCTCCATGGTTTTGGCGCTAGCATTTTGGGAAATGAAAAAAGGGGTTTTCGTGGCCGGATGGGTTATAGCGTTTATTCAAGGAACATTGCTCCTGTTGATCATCGGGAACCGTTTTCACCAAGACGTTATATGGGGAGGGGTGGCCGGTTACCAGCAGCATGTTGGTCTGTGCATAGCTCTTTTTGCTTTGCAAATGGGCTGTATTGTTGGATTATTTATACGAAGAAAGGTGATGCCGCCTTCGGTTTATCGATGTACTTTGGCGGCAACCGTTGGGTTTATATTGGCATCTTGGGGTCTCCCATATCAAAGCATTGCTGGGATACTGGCACATGGGGCAAAGATTGGCGGAGCATTCATCTTTGTCTGTGGGATTGTCTACCTAGGAATCAAATCTCCACTGCGCCATCTCTTTTCAGAGTTAAAATCCGATGCAATATCCGATGCTTTAACAGGGTTATATAACCGCCAGGGATTTCAAGAACTCGCAAGTCAGGCCATGCGATCGGCTGATCGCAAAGGTGACGCCATCGGGCTACTCGTTATGGATCTGGACAATTTCAAAGGGGTCAATGATCGATTTGGCCATTTGGTCGGTGATGAAATTCTAAAGCATTTTGGGCGACTGCTTCAAAATGCTGTTGGATTGAGAGGAATCCCGTTTCGTTTAGGCGGAGACGAATTTCTAGTGCTTGTACGGGATGCAAAGGCGGGGAATTTAAGAGCTACTGAGGAGATCATCCGCAGGTCGTTTGCACGGTGGATCAGCACGCATGCGGTTGCGGGGGTATTGGGCCTAAGTATTGGGGCAGCGATTCGCGAGCCAGGGGGAGAAAGCAATCTGGAACGGCTTATTCAGGAGGCCGACGCAAATATGTACCGGGAGAAGAGGTCAAATAGTCGGCGAGTCTTGCTCAGAAAAAACCCCATGTCGTCAACGGCTACGTAAAATTACATGGCGTCGCTTGGGTCAACAGATACTGAAGTGGGTGACTGCCTCAAAAATAGTTCCAAGTGACGGATAGCGAGTGGTGAGGGAGGCCGACTGCTTAGAGTATGGGAGTAACATCTCTTTACAAAGAGGAAAAGGTGGAGTAAAATTTAAATGTTACTAAGTGAATATATAACCTTCAGGGCAGGGTGAGGCGTTGGCCGATTCCCGACCGGTGGTGAAGTGAGGGAAAGCCTCATAAGTCCACGAGCCGACAGGCTGATCTGGTGTAAATCCAGAACCGACGGTACAGTCCGGTATGAAGAAGGTAGGTTTGTATTGATGCCCTGGAATAAATCCGGGCTTTTTATTTTGCTAGTAATTCCGAAGGGGTTATCAGATGCGTACGGTGGATGAGCGTCCAAACAAAGGTTGTTTAGCCAACTTAACCCCCCATGTGGAGGTTGGGCATGTCTCCTTTTCCTATACCGGCATTGAACAGGAATTGGAGAATGTGGATATTCGAATTTTCCCGGGGGAGACAGTTTCGTTGGTTGGGCCCAGTGGCTGTGGCAAATCGACCCTATTGCGGTTGATTGCAGGCGTGCTGAAGCCTACTTCCGGAAGGGTTTTTATTAGGGGTAGCGAAGTCGCCGCTCCGGTTAATTCCATTGGTTTTGTACCCCAAGACGCGCTGCTCTTCCCGTGGCGGACTGTTCTTGGGAATGTCACACTGCCCTTAGAGCTGGCGGGAATGGGGAAAAAGCCAGCGGTATCAGCAGCGCGCAAGGCTCTTGAGATGGCTAATTTAGAGGGGATTGAAGCTAAGTATCCCCATCAACTATCAGGTGGGATGAAGCAACGGGTAGCTATTGCCCGCGCGTTGGTTCGCCAAACCGAACTTCTCCTGTTGGACGAACCCTTTTCCTCGGTCGATGCGGTGACACGAGCAGATCTCCACAGCGAACTCCGGCGAATTAAAGAATTAACCCATGCAACCGTTGTGTTGGTCACCCATAACCTCATCGAGGCTGTGTTGTTGTCTGATCGTATCTTTGTTTTGGGGGAGCGCCCCGGTCGGCTCTTGGATGTCGTCAATGTCGATCTTCCCTATCCACGGGATCCTCAAATGGCCTCATTCCAAGTCAATGTCTCAGCGGTAATGAAAACGTTGGTCAAGGGAGGGATTACCGGTGGGATCTAAGGGTCTCCAGCAGATAAAGGTTATTTTGCGGGACTCGTACGAGTATCTTACAATTCCTTTTGGTGTTGGAGCAATCATTATCATCTGGACAAATCTGGCCGGTGGCTATCCCGCGTATATTCTCCCATCGCCAGCTGAGGTATGGGAGCGAAGCCGGGAGCTGATGGCCGATGGCGTAGTGGGTCTACACTTTTGGGTGACTTTGACAGAGGCATGGGTAGGTTTTGCTGCAGCGGCGGTTCTTGCGTTGCCTTTGAGTTATCTCATGAGCCGATATTCTGTGGCTGAACGATTGGTCACGCCTTATGTGGTGGGGATTCAAGCTGTTCCAATTATGGCTTTGGCTCCGTTGCTGGTGATATGGTTTGGATTTGGTATATTCTCCAAAATACTTGTGGCGGGTTTGGTCAGCTTTTTTCCTTTAGTTACCAATGGATTGGTGGGATTTCGGCAAACCGATCCAAGGCGCAGAGAATTGATGAATATTATGGGAGCATCACCATCGCAGATCTTCTGGAAGTTAGAAGTTCCGTCGGCGCTACCGGTTCTCTTTGGAGGGGCAAAGATGGGTCTGACACTCTCGGTGATTGGGGCAATTGTAGGAGAGTTTGCCGGGTCTGGGCGCGGGTTGGGATTTCTAATCAACACGGCTCGAGGAAGCTTTGATACGCCGTTAATCTTTGTTGGATTAATACTCTTAGCAGCGCTTGGCATTGGGTTCTATCTCATTGTCGAATCGGTTGAGTTCTTGGCGCTGCCGTATCGACGAAGGCATTGATTCTGGGGGGTTAATCATGAGAACATATCGTTGGATTATGTGGATGCTATGGATTGCACTGCTGGTTTTTGGATCGGTTTCGGTATCTGCTTTGGAGAAACCGTATCGAGTTAAACTGGCAATGACGTTTGTCCCCAATGTCCAGTTCGCGCCATGGTACGTAGCGCAAGAAAAGGGTTATTTTCGTCAGGAGGGGTTAGAGGTCGAGATGGACTATAGGATGGACATTGACGCCCTTCAGCTCGTGGGTCAAGGCGCATTGGACTTTGCCATCGCCGGAGGCGATCAGGTCATCGTGGGAAGAGGACGGGGCATTCCCGTGAGGTACTTAGCGGGTTTATACGCGAAGTTTCCTGTGGCGGTTGTATCTTTGCGAGAGAAAAATCTAAGCCGTCCTCAAGATCTTAAGGGGAAGACCATTGGACTGCCCCTATATGGCACAAGCCTTTTGGGGATGCGCGCAATTATGGCGTCGGCAGGCTTAAAAGATACGGATCTTCGTTTGGTTGATATCGGATACACACAAGTTCCTTCGCTAACGGAGAAGAAAGTCGACGCTGTTGTGGTTTTTGCCAACAATGAGCCGGTGCAACTAAAAGCCAAAGGGTATTCAATAAATACCATCAACAGCTGGGACTATTTTAATCTGGTTGGCCATGGGTTGATTACCAGCGACGTGCAGATCCAACGCCAACCCCAACGGGTACGTGCTATGGTACGCGCTACAATCCGGGGGATGCGTTATACAATCGACCATCCAGATGAGGCTTTTAATATTAGCCGTCGTTATATTCCGGCCCTCTCCAATGAGCAGGTTCCGGTTCAAAAGGAAGTTCTCAAAGCATCGATCGCCTTATGGGAGAATAAATATACGCAGAAATACGGTCTTGGCGCATCGGATCCCTATGCTTGGGAAAGTGCCCAGGAGTTCATGGTAGGTGAAAGATTAGCGCCACGGATCTTGCCTGTCGAACAATTGATGACCAATAATTTCCTATAGTTCAGCTGGGAACATTAATTGCCCTATCGCGTTATGAACGATGAGAGCTTTTCATTCAGACCTCCTTTTCGTAAGGGTATGCCCAACGGTATACCCTCTTTTATTTTGGAGGAGCGGAGAGCCAGAGTTTCTTTTTTGGAAGATTTATTGCCTGTAGGGCAATCGATCTGATTTATGTGATTATGCAGTTGAATCAGTAAGATAGGAGTCAGAAGACAGTAGTCAGTAGTCAGAGTGCTCGGATAGTTCATAAGCAACTCTATAATATGAATCGTGGTTCGAACCATACACGCACTTTACTTAGAAGATACCCCTTGTCGTCCACGTCAACATAAAATTTCCATTGCTTCGCTTGCGTCAACGGTTGTTGACGTGGCCGACTACTTAGAAAACACCCCTTGAGTTCCCTCGCCATATCCCTCTCCCGAACCATCGGGCGAGGGGAACAGCTAGATCTGAAAGTCACTTATCAATTTGACCTTTCCCCTTCTCCCAAGGTGTTGGGAGAAGGGCAAGGGATGAGAGTTTGGCCCCATTTTCATCATTGCGTTGCTCCAGCCCTACTGGGATGGCCGACTACTTTGGTTATGCTCATTTGGAGTTGATGTGGCGGCAAGCTCTTGGAGTGAACAGACAAATCTGTTTCAAACGAGCAATGATTTGTCCTGGATCTGCTTTTTACAATGAAATAATAAGCAAGCCTTTGGGTCTCCAAAGGCTTGCTTATTCTTGGTGGTTCTGGTTTTTCTAGAAAAGACTAAAGTCCGGTATGGAGAGGGTACGATAAATACCGGAGGTGATGAAATGAATGTGGGCCCTTTAGATCGTATCGTAAGGATTCTCGTCGGTGTGCTCATTATTGCGTACCGTTATATCGGACAGTTCAGGGGTGCGATATGGGACCTATTAGTCTTTTTGGGCGCTCTATGGATCTGGGAAGGAGTATTGGGATATTGCTTTCTCTATGGAGTTTTGGGATGGAGTAGCCGTAATAGACCCCGCTTACGACGGAGATCTTAATCTTTATCCCTAAGGAAGTCTGCGATCGACAGGGTATAAGGGGCTCGCAAGATTCCACGTTCGGTGATGATCCCCGTGATCAAGTGAGCCGGGGTCACGTCAAAGGCAGGATTATAAACATTAACACCGCGAGGGGCCATGAGTTCGCCCCGCCAAGTGATGACTTCGTCGCTCTCCCGCTCTTCGATGGGTATGGTATCGCCGTCGGGAACCGCGGGATCAAAGGTGGAATAAGGTGCGGCAATATAGAACGGAACGTTATGGGCGTGGGCTGCGACAGCCAACCCGTAAGTGCCGATTTTATTGGCCGTGTCGCCATTGGCGGCTATTCGATCCGCTCCCACGATAATGATATCGATCTTTCCTTGTTTCATTAAAAAGGGGGCCATACTATCACAGATGACTGTCGTCTCAACGCCGCTGGCCATCAGTTCCCACGTAGTCAGGCGCATGCCTTGCAGGAGGGGACGGGTCTCATCGGCATAGACATGGATTCGAAATCCATTCTCCGATGCAACATAAACCGGGGCAAGCGCTGTGCCATACCCGCTGGTAGCAATGCCTCCCGCGTTGCAATGGGTTAAAACGGTGTTGCCATCCTGTAGCAATGGGAGGCCCGCTTGTCCAATGCGTCGACACATTTCCATATCTTCGGCCAGCATCTCATCGGCCTCTGTGCGAAGGATTTCCTTTAATCGAAGAAGCCCATCAGTTTTGTTTGAGAGCTGTTCTCGAGCGGCTTGAGCAATGCGTGCTTGCCGATCCACAGCCCATCGTAGGTTCACGGCGGTAGGACGGGCGTTTCCCAAGCGCTCTGCTGCATCCTGAAGCCTGGCAAAGGCGTCCTCTAAGGAATCGGTATCACGGACGGCGATATACATGCCATATGCTCCTGCGATGCCTATAGCTGGAGCACCCCGTACCGTTAGATTTTTGATGTAACCCACCATTTCGTCTACAGTAGCGACTTTGTGAAATACAACTTCGCTGGGGAGACGACGTTGATCCAGGATAATGACATCGTTTCCGTCGCGCCGAACGGGGATAATTCTTTCGATGGTATCCAACCCCTCTCTTGTAGACTATTCGGATGCATCTTATCACAGGGACATTGTTTTGTCACGCTCTCCCGTTAGATTTGTCAAAACCGGACTCATAATCTCTAATCTGCTCCAAAACCCGGGATTTAAATTCGTCGATCAATCCGCCGATCCAATCCTGCGGAGATGGATACGGAGGATTGACCAATGGAGTAAGATCCATGGCAAGCGTCATGGCCGCCAATCGGTCCACGGCATGGGATTGATCAAAAACAGCGTTGGCAATGCGCCGTCCCAAAGTCCCTTTATCATACCGTTTGCCACCGTGGATCTGGGAATCAAAGACACGAAGAAGCGCTTTGGCGATATGGGGATGATCCCCCGCATTCAATCGAATCTTGACTTCTTCAGGTAACCATTCTAAGCTGCCCCAGACTTCGCAACCTAAGATGCGTTGAGGGCGAAGAGACTCCGGAAGTTCCTTTAATGCATGGATGCAATGCATAAAGGCAGCGACGTGCGTCTTGTGTTGGTCGGCAGGCTGATGAAGATAGAGTGTATTAGGACGGGTGATAGTCAATATCGATCGAAGATCCATGGAGAGCAATGGATTTACAGGTTGCTTTACATCGGAGCTGGAATAATCCAGTAACGCGAGTCCACCGTATTCGCCGATAGAAGCAGCCTTTTTCTGCTCGTTCCGGCGGATTTGTCGTATCTCCGCGTTGGTTAGATGGCTGTATGTATCTACTCGCGGGCTTCCGGCGCCATCGGTTATAACTACGCCAAAGAACCACCGGTCATTCTGGCAGAAGCATTCGGAAATGCCATGATAGGCCATGATCTCCAAGTCATCGGCATGAGCAGCGATTCCTAAATGTGTCGTTCGGTCAAGCGCCTCCTCGATGGAGATGCCATCCGGTACATAGATCGCTGACCCATGATTTGCAAACATTATTGGACAACTCCTCCCACAGGATAATCTATGGAACAATACGACGCGCTGATATGAACTCCTCCTCTTCTTTCAAAAGGAAGATAAGAGAATATAAGAGAACATAAATCTTGACAATCTACAAAGGCCGGAATATAATGGAGAAAAATCACAAAGAAAGCTGTGGATCGCATGGAGAAAGAGATCCTCAATCTTGATGAAGCCAGCGCATTGTTCCAAGTTAGCACGAAAACCTTACTGAAGATGCTTCGGGAAGAGGCGATTCCCGCACGAAAGATCGGGCGGGAATGGCGGTTTTCTCGAACGGCGCTACTTCATTGGATGGCCAATGGCAACTCCATGGATTATACCTCTGCAGAAGAGGAGAACAAAGCCTACTTCGCTCAAGTCGCTCCGGTCTATGATGAAATGAGAAAAGGTTGCTATGGCAATGCGTTAAGGGATTTGATTATCCAACGATATCCCCCGATGCCGGGCAGCAATGTCGCTGATATCGGAACCGGTACAGGATATCTTGCCCGAGGACTTGCGCCTAGGGTTGGTCATGTCGTTGCTATTGATTCTTCAACAGCCATGTTGGAGGTGGCTGGTATGGATCTGGCCCAAGGTGGTGTCGATAATGTGCATCTCGTTGAAGGAGATGCCCATGAGCTGCCTTTAGATGATAACTCGCAGGATATGATCTATGCCAATCTACTTCTCCATCATTTAACAGATCCTTTAACAGCTATCCGGGAGATGAACCGGGTCTTGAAACCTGGAGGGCGGGTTGTGCTATCCGATGTCAAACAACATCGACATCGGTGGGTCAAAGAGGAGAAATTCGATCTTTGGATGGGTTTTGAAGCGCAGGAGATCCAGGAATGGCTGGACGAAGCGGGATTTGACGCTGTTGAAGTCAATGATGTGGGTTGCCATTGCCGAACGTCGAACAAAGCGGGAATGACCGTGGAGATTCCAATGTTTTTGGCATCGGCGCAAAAGCAATAATTTCTGAGTGGAAGTGACATGTCATGGCCGAAGAGTATCATCGGCGGTCAAAAGATTATTTAGTCTATGTTTTAATTCAAAGGGGGAATCAACGTGGGAATGACAATAACAGAAAAGATCCTTGCAGCTCATGCCGGTAAAGAGCATGTGGAGCCCGGCGAACTGATCTCGGCCCGTGTGGACATGGTACTAGGGAATGATATTACGTCACCGGTGGCCATCAGGGAGTTTCGGAAGATTGGAGTCGATAAAGTCTTTGACAAAGAGCGCATTGCGCTGGTTCCGGATCATTTTACACCGAATAAGGACATAAAATCCGCAGAGCAAGTCAAAGAAGTCCGGGAATTTGCAAAAGAATACGGTATTGTTTATTACTTTGAGGTCGGAGAGATGGGTGTGGAACACTGCTTATTGCCGGAGAAGGGTCTTGTGGGCCCTGGCGATGTGGTGATCGGCGCCGACTCCCATACTTGCACTTATGGGGCTTTGGGAGCATTCTCCACCGGTATCGGCAGTACGGATATGGCTGCTGGGATGGCCACGGGAAAAGTATGGCTTAAGGTGCCTGAGAGCATCCGTTTCCGCTATAATGGCAAGTTGTCTAAGTGGGTGGGGGGCAAGGATCTGATCCTCTATACCATCGGTCAGATCGGAGTGGATGGAGCGCTCTACTCCGCCATGGAGTTTGTTGGTGAAGCCATCAATCAACTTTCAATGGACGGGCGGTTCACCATGGCGAACATGGCCATTGAAGCGGGTGGTAAGAATGGTATCTTTGCTGTAGATGAAAGAACATTGGAGTACGTCAAAGGGCGTGCGATTCGCCCATATACCGTCTACACCAGTGATGCCGACGCCAAATATTGCAAAGAATATGAGTGGGATATCAGCAAGTTGGAGCCTCAGGTGGCATTTCCCCACCTACCGGAGAAGACCAAAGGTATTTCTGAAGCCGCTGGAGTTACCATCGATCAAGTCATTATCGGGTCATGCACCAATGGCCGGATCGAAGATCTTCGAGAATCCGCCGCTATTTTAAAGGGAAATCGAGTCAGTAAAAATGTTCGGTTAATCGTCATCCCGGGAACTCAAGAGATCTACCGGCAGGCCATGCACGAAGGACTCTTCGACATCTTCCTGGATGCGGGTGCGGCTATCTCGACACCGACCTGCGGTCCCTGCTTAGGTGGGCATATGGGCATTCTAGCCAAAGGCGAACGGGCGGTAGCCACCACCAATCGTAACTTCGTGGGCCGTATGGGCCATCCCGAGAGTGAGGTTTATCTGGCCGGACCTGCTGTTGCTGCGGCATCGGCCGTTAAGGGCGCAATCGCCCATCCTGAGGAGGTGTGCAAGTAATGAATTTAAAGGGTCATGTTTGGCGTTTTGGAGATGATATCGATACAGACCTCATTATTCCTGCGCGGTATCTTAATACTTCAGACCCTAAGGAATTGGCTGCGCATTGTATGGAGGACGCGGATCCCACGTTTGTTGGCAAAGTTAAGATCGGCGATATCATCGTCGGCGGTAAAAACTTTGGTTGCGGAAGCTCCCGAGAGCATGCGCCCATTGCAATTAAAGAAGCTGGGGTCGCGTGTGTTATTGGGGCCACCTTTGCACGGATCTTTTATCGCAATGCTTTAAATATCGGCCTACCCATCCTGGAGTCTCCTGAAGCCAGCGCGGAGATACACGAAGGAGACGAAGTGGAGGTTGATCTGGATTCCGGACGGATCGTCAACATCACGACGGGTAAAGTCTATGCAGCCAAGCCGTTCCCCCCCTTCATGCAAGAACTTATCTCCGCTGGAGGCCTAATTCCATACGTTCGACGACAAGTCGGCAAGGAGTAGATGTATAAGTGTTGTATTTTCTGGGGTGGTTCTTCTCAGGTTTGTGGATACGCATATTCCATGGTTACCGAGTGCAAGGAGCTGAGAACTTTCCAAAGAATGGCGGAGTCGTTTTGGTCTCGAATCACGTCAGTAATTGGGATCCATTTGCGTTGGGCAACGTGACAAGGCGTAAAGTCTATTTCATGGCCAAAAAGGAGCTTTTTCGGTTTAAACCTTTGGCGATTTTGCTCAGAGCCTGGGGAGCTTTTCCTGTGGATCGGGGCGGCGCTGATCGGGAGGCATTGGAAAAAGCTTTACATCTTTTGTCTGAGGGAAAGATCGTCGGAATATTTGTCGAAGGTGGACGTAACCGAACTGGAGGCACAGGAATGATGACGCCGCAGCCGGGTGCTGCCATGCTAGCCTTAAAGGCAGGAGTGCCGATTGTTCCAGTGGCTTTAGTAGGGACCTCTGGAAAAAACGAAGGACGTTTCCGCTCGATGCGGGCGGTGGTAGGATCCCCGGTCCATGCACCGGAGAATGAGGAACAACCTCGACGGAATAAAACCCTATATCAAGAGATCGGTATGGAGATCGTGCGGGAGATTTCAAGGCTCAAGGGCATTGAGGGAAAAAAGGAGTAATTAGTCCAAAAGGAGATGATACCAGTGTTTAGAGTTGCTGTATTGCCCGGCGACGGCATTGGCCGGGAGATCGTTCCCCAGGCGGTTACTGCGCTGAAACTCTTGGATAAGCGTTATAACTTGGGCTTGGAATTTGAGGATGGGCTAATCAGTGAAGATGCGTATGATAAATACGGCCATCCATTGCCCCAAGAAACCATTGATCTATGCAATCGAAGTCAGGCGGTTCTCCTGGGTGCTGTCGGCAGCCCGAAGATGGATCAATTGTCTCCGGAACTCCGTCCCGAACGGGCAGCTCTGCTACCCTTACGAAAGATATTGGGACTCTATGCCAATCTGCGTGTTATCCGTACATATGACGCGCTGCTGCACGCCTCTACGCTCAAACCCGAAGTTATACAAGGCATCGATATCTTAGCGGTTCGAGAACTCACGGGTGGTTTATACTTTGGCGAGAAGCGTCGAGAGGGAACCGGCTCGGAGGAACGGGCTATTGATACGTTGGTTTATACGCGTGCAGAGATTGAACGTATCGTACGCTTTGCTTTTGAAGCGGCGCGAAAACGATCAAAGCGGGTAACATCGGTGGATAAAGCGAATGTACTCACTTCTTCGCAACTCTGGCGCGAGGTAGCCACTGAAGTGGGCCAAGCTTATCCCGATGTTGAATTGAATCACATGTATGTTGATAACTGCGCGATGCAACTGGTTAAGAACCCAAAACAATTTGATGTGATTGTAACAGAGAATATGTTTGGGGATATTCTAACCGATCAAGCTTCGATGCTCGGGGGTTCGTTAGGAATGCTTGCATCTGCTTCTCTTGGAGGAAATGTTGCCCTTTACGAGCCGGCTCACGGTTCAGCGCCGGATATCGCAGGACAGGATAAAGCCAATCCTTTGGCCACGATATTATCCGGTGCCATGTTGCTTCGTTACTCAATGAATCGGGAGGATGCTGCAACTCAACTGGAGAACGCTGTGGAAAAGGTCTTAGCTGACGGTTACCGGACGCCGGATATTGCGGAATCGGGTTGTACAACGGTCGGTACAAAAGCCATGGGAGAAGAGGTTTTGAAACGGCTTTAATTAATCCTGAGGTTGAAGATTGGATTTGGTGCAAAGAGGAAAAAGTTCGTACTGATGTTCAATGGGAGAAGACACCCTTTTAACCACGCCTACATACTATAGGATCAAGTGTAGGGGTGGTGACATGATTAACGGAACGCAGACGCCTATCCAGTTGTTAATTGAAAAAGAATGGGCTGTTGACTCCATTGTTACATTGGGAAGCGGCTATTTATTTCATCTTATGTATACTGAGGAACAAGTTCAACCCGAATTACTGGCCGATCTTCGTTCGAATCGGGTAAGCGTGGGGTATCCTTTGGAGATTCTTCACAATAAGGCCGATCGATATTTCCGGGTTGCATTGGCAGAGTTGTCGGGGTTTTACGATTATCATCACTTTATCCGTGTTGATTTCCGAATTCTTCAGGTTCCGCCCTACCTGAGGGATGGAAACCCCAAAAACGGCTGGAATTATTTCTGCCGTTATCGTCCTTAAATAAACCACTGATTAAGACGCCATTTGGCGTCTTTTGCTTTGTTAAGCAGCAAATTAAATCCATTACTGAAAGTCCCTCCCTGAACTGTAGAATATTCGAGGGAGGAGTTTAAAATGATGCGTCGAATTAAGCCTGATATATAGTGGAAAGTAAGAAGTTGTCCATATTTTGGCCATGGGCAGCATATAGATTACGGAGAGGTGAAAGGTTTGATACAGGTCCAAAATCTGTCCAAACTTTACGGCAATGGTGTTGTTGCCCTCTCCGATGTTAATCTTCAGATCGAAAAGGGTGAATTCGTATTTTTAGTAGGGCCGAGTGGAGCTGGCAAATCGACGTTTATGAAGCTGATCGTCCGTCGGGAGCTTCCGACGAACGGGATTGTATATGTAGCGCGAAAGAATGTTGCAAAGCTCAAGCCCTCAGAAGTTCCTCATTTTCGACGTAACATCGGAGTTATCTTTCAGGACTATAAACTATTACCCAATAAAACGGTTTACGAAAACGTTTCGTTTGCTTTGGAAGTTATTGAAGCAAGCAAAAGGGAATTAACCCGCCAAGTGCCGGCGGTTTTGGAACTTGTGGGGCTGAAGGATAAGGCGAAGGTCTTCCCGTCCGAACTCTCCGGCGGGGAGCAGCAACGGGTTTCATTGGCACGGGCGATCGTTAATCGTCCTTTGTTGCTCTTGGCTGATGAACCCACAGGAAATCTTGATCCGGACACCTCTTGGGGCATCATGGATCTTCTTCTTGAGATCAACAAACGCGGAACCACTATTGTGATGGCAACACACAATAAGGAGATTGTTAATCGCATGCGCCGTCGCGTTATTGCCTTAGAGGGCGGCAGGATTGCAAGGGATGAAGTCAAAGGAGTGTACGCCGTTGAAGGCTAGGACGTTCTGGTATTTTACAAAAGAAGCCGGTAATAGTTTGGCGCGCAACGGCCTTATGGCATTGGCTGCTCTCGGCACGATCACGGTGGCCCTTATTGTTCTGGGTAGTTTCTATATCTTGGTAACCAATTTCAATCATTTTGGAAATCAAGCGAAGGATGTCATCGAAGTTAAGGTGTTTCTCGAAAAAAATGTTGAAGATTATCCGACGCTTTACGAGAAGCTTTCTGCTGTTTCCGGAGTTACGAAGGTGCGATTTGTGTCAAAGGCCGAAGGAGCTAGATCGTTGGAGAAGGTTTTGGGCAATCGCAAGGATCTCTTTTATAATGCGGATGAGAATCCATTGCCCGATAGTTTTGTTGTTAAAGTGGACAAAAACGCCGATATTGATCAGGTGGTTACGGCTATCCAACGGTTACCAGGGGTTCATGAGGTTTTCTATGGTAAGTCTTTTGTTGAAGCGATGATTGTGTTGGTCAATGTCATTTGGGTGGTGGGAATCGCTCTCATTGTATTGATGGTCCTTGCCGTTCTCTATATCGTCATTAATACGATTCAATTGACTGTCTACGCGCGTCGCAAAGAGATTGAGATTATGAAGCTGGTGGGCGCTACGGATTGGTTTATTCGCTGGCCGTTTTTATTGGAGGGCGCCATGCTTGGGTTGGCCGGCGCTGTTGTTTCCATTTTGATTCTTTCAAAGACATATCATTTTCTTTTTCGAGAAATGCGGCGTGTAGCAGCTTTTGTTCCATTGGTTGCAGAGGGTAATGTCAATAATGGATTGATGGTGTTGATGGTCGTGGTGGGAATCCTTTTTGGTGCGGCGGGTAGTTTGCTCTCAGTCAAACGTTACTTGCGCGTCTGATACGCTAAGAATAACCGTAACGAAGGAACGGACGGGGGATCTTATGGATGAGATGCCGGAGGTGGTTATGTGGGTTATCATGATCGATTCGTGATGAAAAAATTATTGATGATTCTATTGGGACTGTTCATGTTTTTGTCTTCATTTGCTGTCTTTGCTGCTGAAAAAAGTGAAGTCGAAAAGATGATTAATCAGACTAAAAAGCAGCTTGATAGAGTTATTCGAAAGGAAAAGTCAACCCTTAATTCTTTGGTGTCCTCCCAGAAAGAACTAAATAAAGTAGAAACTCGTCTTGGTCGTATCGAAAATGAATTAAGCCTTACCCATAATAAAATGCAAAAACTGGAAGATGCAATTGCGGATACTCAAGATCGCCTAAGTGCTCTGGAGAAATCCAGAGATACATATCGCGCCCAACTGAACAATCGCTTAGTTGCTTTATATAAGTATGGCCTCTCCAGTCATTGGGAGGTATTGACCCAGGCTGAGAATTTTTCCGACTTTGTAAACCGTTTTGAGATGGTTAGTTTCTTTGTTCGCCATGATATTCGCATCATTGAGAGTCTGGATAAAAAATATAAAGCCATTGCCGAAGAGCAAGCATTTCTAGCCAGCCGTTTTGAAGACATGCAACGAGAGAAGTCTCGTATTGGGCGTTTGAAGAATGAGCAAGTTGTCTTCAAGAGGAGACTTGCATCCCGAGTTGAACTGAGTGAGCGGGAACTAAACCGCATTCAATCCGATCGAAAAGAATTGGAGAAAGCGTTGGATGAGTTGGAGCGGACTTCTCGTGAATTGGAAGAGAAGATTCGTGCTCATCAGAGTCGTGGAGCTCCGGCCCTGGGATCAGGTCGTATGATCTGGCCGCTGCGTGGACGAATTTCTTCGCCCTTTGGTTGGCGGCATCACCCAGTTCTTCGGAAGCGTAAGTTTCACTCTGGAATTGATATCGCGGTTGGACACAACACTCCAATTGCCGCAGTTGATCATGGCGTTGTTATTTATAGTGGCTGGAACGGCGGATACGGAAAGATGATCAGTATTGATCATGGCAATCAAATTTCCACATTATATGCTCATTGCAACCATTTACATGTTAATGTTGGAGAGCGGGTATCTCAAGGCCAAATCATTGCTTTATCGGGTAGTACAGGTTTGAGCACAGGTCCTCATCTGCACTTTGAAGTTCGCGTAAACGGAACTCCGGCAAATCCAAGGAGCTATTTGCCTTAGTTTTGGAGGGTTAAATCGGAGAAACCAAGCATGAAAAAGAAGTGTAGCGTATAAAATCTAAGGAAACCGTGGAAGCCGAAGAAAAGCTGTGATCTCTGAATTCGGCTAAAGGAGCGACCGTTTTGAAGAAACGCATAGTTCTGGCAGTGTTTGCCACTGTTTTGGTTGGTAGTATCGCATGGGGTTCCTTCAAGCTATATCAAGGCATATCAAAGGATAAATATAAGGATTTTCCAGTGGCGCTTCAGGTGATTACATTGGTTCATCAACGATTTATCGAGCCCGTCGGTTTTGCCCGCCTCGCAAAAACGTATTATCGAACGGGAGACATTAATAAAACCCTGGTAGATTTAGGCGACCCCTATACGCGTTATCTTACCCCCGCTGAATACCGGGAGTTTCGCAGTCAAACAGAAGGGCGTTTTGGAGGAATTGGTGTTTATCTGGATTACTCCAATGGATATCTTAAAGTGATGCGCCCGATGAAAGGATCCCCTGCCTCCAATGCGGGTATTCTTCAAGGGGATCGGATCGTGGCAGTCGATGGTAGAGCTACAGCCGATCGCACACTCGAACAGGTTGTAAGCTGGATAAAAGGAAAAGTTGGAACAGCGGTAACGATTACCATTGAACGGGGAGACGAAGAGCATTTAACTCGGAGAGATGTCGAGATGGTTAGGGCGATTATTAAGGTCCCAACGGTTGAGATGGAGTTGCTTCAGGACGATCTGATCGGAACGATTGCCATGATCAATGTGGCTCAGTTTGCAGAGACGACCGCCGACGACCTGGAAAATGCGATGGCTCAAGCCGAACGCGCGGGCATCGGAGGGATCGTCCTCGACCTGCGTTATAATCCCGGTGGATTATTAACCTCAGCTATTGAAGTGGCGAGTAAGTTTTTGCCGGATAATGTGCGTGTCGTCCGGGTGGAACAAAGAGGATATGCAGGTGAGGATTACCCCGCTCTTCCCAATGCCCACCCCAGGATTCCCTTGGTGGTGTTGGTCAATGAATGGTCTGCCAGTGCGTCCGAGATTGTGGCTGGAGCTATCCAGGACTATAACGTGGGAATTTTAGTCGGTAACACCACTTTTGGCAAAGGGGTCGTTCAGGATGTTATCCCATTGGTTAATGGCGGAGCGATGACCTTAACAGTGGCTCGTTATCTCACTGCCGGTGGTCGATCCATTCATAAAAAAGGCATTCAGCCTCAGGTTTTGATCCCGACTCCCGAGGAAGTGGATAAGGCTATGAAAAAGGGCGATTTAACCCCGCTAAGAGACTTTGACAAATCGATGCAGGATAAGGCAGTTGAAGTGCTTCGTCAAAGTTTATTAGGGATTCAGCAGAAAAAGGCTTCATAATCCAATGCGCTCCTAAAAGGTCGCCGCCCGTCGCCGACGGGCTTTTTTCTTAGATCCTGGAGAAGAGGAGGAGGGAGTTTGACGGGAAAGGATGATATCTTCAACGGTTTTCCACCGCTCAAACCAGAGATTCGCTTGCTCATCGCCTACTATCTGATCTTCCTCTTCATGATATTGGGATTTGGTGTTGGAGATTCAAGACGCTCAATCAGTGTAATGGCTTTGGAAGATTTGAAGCCTTATTATCAGGAGTCCGAGAAACATTATGACTTACGTGGACTCGTGCAGCGTGCAGACGATGAGTTAGAGAAAGTCTTGGTTGTTCAGGGGATTACAGTAAAAGAAAAAATCTGGAGATTCCGTGAAAAAACAGGAGTCGGCGCTGTTGTTTGGACCGAAACCGAGATAATCGGCAGGGGAGAAGACGATCCAGAACTTAAAAAGGACTTACTTAAAAATAAGTTAGATACTGCATTCGCCCCTTATCATATCGTATATCTGTCTTCGAAGGGGATTCAGCTGGGAGCGGATCTTCATTATCAGTTTACTTACGGCATGGAATTGGGAGGCGTTCAATTCGTAACTCATCGGGTGTCCGTTGTGTTGACTGCGAGTAAAATACCGACGTCTCCACCCACCAACGTAATTCCGATACTCCGAAAGCCGGATTCTCAATCACAAGATTCCAGCGCTCCAAGACCCGTTGTGAAGCCTCAGGGAAAGCCAGAGGTTTCAAAGGATAAGTCCCAACCCTCTCAAAAGAGGTCATTAACCCCCATCATTGAGCCTCCGCTTATTCGAGATGAGCGCCCGCGGAAAAAGGCGAGGGTTGCTATTATCATCGATGATTTTGGGTTTGTAAAGGATGGAGCGGAAGCTTATTTTACAATTCGTGAACCATTAACCATTGCCGTCTTGCCAGGAGGCAAGTATTCTCGGGAGCATGCAATCAAAGGGGCTCAGGCAGGGTTCGAAGTCATTCTTCATCAACCGCTCGAGCCTCTCGATTCTCGAAACGATCCGGGTCCTGGGCTTATCGGTTCGTTCCATTCGGATGAAGAAATGATTCGGCAGTTTCGTGCTAACTTAGAGGATGTCCCGGGAGCAGTGGGATTCAACAATCATATGGGATCAAAAGGAACACAGGATCTGCGTGTCATGAAGATGCTACTCTCCGAAGCCAAGCAAATGGGAATCTTCTTCATCGATTCCCGCAGCATTTCTAGATCAATCGGTGAAAAGGCGGCTCGTGAGGTGGGTGTACCCCACGCGGGACGCGATATCTTTTTGGACCATTATGGGGTGAATCGGGTTAAAGAACAATTGGATCAGTTGGCGAAGGTCGCCTTGAGAAGAGGGGAAGCCATTGGAATCGCCCATGCAAGGCCTGGAGTTGCAGAGATAATTGCAGCGTATCTCCCGACATTTAAAGAAGCAGGTATTGAATTGGTTCATGCTTCAAAGCTTTTGAAGGCCGGAGAATGACAGGATAAAAAAGGCCGTCTCAATGAGGCGGCCTCTTTTTTATCTTGCAACAATGGACATGTTTTGGTTCTAGCCAACGGTGATTGCGCCGATGCCTTGAAGGTAATCCAGTGAAGCGAGTTGCTCTTCCATAGGACCTTCCAGGATAAAGGGTCCACTAAACCGCATGGACTTTAAGAATTCGATCTCTTCCTGCCAGCTTATGGTCGAGAGTCCTTGACGGCCCATGGCAGCATGAACATCGATGATCTGATCGTTGTCATGGACGTGAACACTACCCAGACGATCCGCCAATTGACGAAGGATCTCTATGCCGTATTCATCGAGATTGCCATGGCCGTAATCGTAGCAAAACTTTAAGGTAGGATCATCAATCAATCCGAAGACATGATTGAAGTCGCTGAGCCGATCGCCGATATAACAAAAGTCGGAATGGCGCGGGAGCGGATAAAGATTTTCCAAATGAATTTCTAGCCCTAAGGGTTTGGCTGTCGCGATAAGATCTTGGACAATGGGGATTAAACTTTCACGATATTTCTGCCGGCGGATCCAAGAGTTTGCATCGATAGCATACCCCGCGTGAAAGGTTACAAAGATTCCACCGGCTTCGTTAGTGAAAACTATAAGCTCCTTGGCCAAATCCAACCAAGCACGCCGAACGCGTGGAGTTTCTTCGACTAAGTTCATTCCAGGATAGGCGTGACAACTCATGGTCAAACCAGGGCATAGTTCCCTTGCCGAGGATAGATCGGTCTTCAATTCATCCAGGTTTGACCCCACTTCAAGAATGCCAGTAATTTGTAGATGGCGAATGTGGGCAATATCCTCGCCGAATATTGACGGGAAGTCCTTTAAGCTCTGAGCGTCAATGCTAATACCGACACGTAGCATTCCCATCCCTCCTGGCTTATAAATGGTGCAATTTGCCATATTTACATTATCATGCTGATGACCTGGGTTTGTCAACAGTAATGAACTTCTTTAAAACAGTAATCTAACCGTTGATGATCTCCGGTAGGTCGTTGATAAGCTCCTGTATTGTTCCTTTTCTATCCGGTTCGAGTTTTCCTAACCCACGGTCAATGAGAAACTCCGTGACTAAATATGTCTTCATTCCTACGAGTGACGCGGGAAGATCCTCCTCCATATCGTTTCCTACCATAAGACAATCCGACGGCGAGATGGCTAACCGGTCAGCAATTTCTTTAAAATAAAGGGGATTTGGTTTGCAGTAATGCATATTCTCCAGAGAGGTAATCCATTTAAACGGTAAATCATCACAGTTGATCCAACGAAGGCGTTCACGTATGACAAATTCGGGAAAGATGGGATTTGTGGCAAGGATAATTTCTAACCCCAAATCCAAAGCCTTCTCCAATAGTTGGCGTGCTTTTGAGGTTTTGGATATATACTGCCGAAGTAATGGAAACTCTTCCCGATAAAAACGGTTGAAGACTGGTTCCAGTACTTCGCGCGGCTGCTCCATTCGTGTAGGGAAGTCACTCCAAAAAACATTCTCGTTGGTAAGGGTTTCGTCATTGTTTTCCACCATTTTTTGGGTGGATGCCAAAATATGTCGTATAAAGAGTGGGATCTCCGTCCATTCTTTGAAATGCGGCGATAGCGCATTGAGATAGCGCTCAAAGAAGAAGCTGAGATCGATTGGGAGTAGTGTACCGTCAAGGTCAACAAGTAAGTATCGGAGCAAATCAGATCCTCCTTTCCCTAGTCGGGGTTTATATTCATTCTAAAACCAAAGGTTCCTTCATTTAATCGGAATAATTATCGAATTTATGCAGGAACTGATTTGGGTGATTAAGAATTACTGCGAAACGGAGGTGTGAGATCCGAGTGTTTCCAGAGATGTATCAAGATCTTGGTCCCAGGCTTTTAAGCATGGGTTACGAGTTGCAGCCGTCGACGGAAGATACAGACCGTTGGTGTTGGTTACTGAAAGATGCGCCATTGCTTCGGCGTATTGTTATTCTTGCCGATGAGACGGTAACTGTTGAAGAGCTTAAAGAGATTGTAAAAGCAGCAATTATGCAGTGGCGGACATCGGAAGGTCTTTTTCGCATTGGTATCATATCAGCTAATACGGATCGGGAGTTGGCCCTCCTTTCTGAGATTACATGGATCGGGGCGATCTGGTTGTTTCAGAACTCCGGTCTGCGTCCGCTCTATTCGGAAGGGCGATGGAATGCCGAGGATTCACTGCTTCGCCGACATTATGACGGACTCAATCCCGAGGCCGATAGGGTTGAAAGGGTGAGTTTGTATGATAAACCTCGCTGGTCCTATCTATTCTTAGCTGTTAATATCTTGGTCTTTTTAATAGCTACCTTTATGGGAGGCAGCGAGGAAAGCCGTGTATTGGTTTCTTTGGGCGCGAAAGATTCAGCCCGTATTTGGCTGGGCGAGTATTGGCGTTTGATTACCCCGCTCTTTTTTCATGTTGGTTATGCCCATCTCTTCTTTAATTCAGTGGCGCTATTTCGGATTGGGCCTATTGTGGAGCGCCTCTTCGGCGGGGTGCGTTTTATCGTCATTTATCTTCTGGCGGGGATTGGTGGGGTGCTGGCAAGTATTATTGGCTTGCCATATGAAAGTTCGGCAGGGGCTTCTGGCGCTATCTTTGGTCTGCTGGGCGCTCTGATCTACTTTAGTCGTCTAAAGCCTCGCGCAGCGTCGGCTTATTTCGGTAATAATCTATGGGTTGTGTTGGGCATCAATTTGGTGTTGGGCTTTACAGTACGCGGCATTGACAACTATGGACATATCGGAGGCCTTGTGTGCGGGTTTTTGGTCGCTGCTGTGCTGGGGTTGAATCCGAGGGATCGAAGCCCACACCGAAGCCGTTGGCTGATCGGTACGTTAGCTCTATTTATTGCCATGACCTTCTTTTCACTGCGTCCACCGGCGAATGCTTGGCATGTTCCGTTCGACAAGGGAAGGACCGCATTACTAAATCGGGACTATGATACCGCCATTGAGCAGTATGTTCTCAGTCTAGAGCGTGCTCCAAAGAACAACAACGCCAGACGCCAACTCTCTTTTTCCTGTTTAATCCGGGGAGTTCAGCTGATGGACGAAGGCAACTTCATCCAAGCCGTGGAGCGGTTCAAGTTGGGGACAAGGGCTTTTGACCTTTGGCAGCATCACTATCATATGGCTATCGCTTATTATAAGCTGGAGCAGTTCAATGATGCGTTGCGTGAAATGAAGATCGCCGATAAGCTTAAGCCAAGGGACAAGGCAATACAAGATGATATAAAGAGAATTGAGCAGAAACTGCCATGAGTTTATTTCTGTAATGTGGGAGGATTTGTGGATGGATTATGTGCAACAGATTGCTGCAGAGATGGGAGTTCGGCCAAAGCAGGTGGAGGAGGCTTCTAAGCTGCTGGATGCGGGGAATACGATTCCCTTTATCGCGAGGTATCGCAAGGAAGCCACCGGTGAATTGGATGAGGAACAACTGCGAACCATCGACGCGCGGTTAACTTACCTTCGTAATCTAGATGCGAGAAAGGAAGAAGTGCTGAAGTCCCTCACGGAATTGGAGAAATTGACGCCGGAGCTACAGACTGCACTTGCCTCAGCTGTCACTCTTCAAGAGGTCGAAGATATTTATCGGCCGTATAAACCCAAGAGAAAGACCCGCGCCAGCGTGGCGAGGGAACGCGGCTTGGAACCGTTGGCCCGTAAGCTTCAGCAAGAATTGTCGGGCGATCCGTTGCAGTGGGCGATGGAGTTTGTCCAGCCGGACAACGGCGTTGAGACGCCGGAAGCGGCGTTGGAAGGCGCCATGGATATCCTTGCCGAGGAGATTACAGATGATGCCGCTGTCCGGCGGGAGGCGCGCGAGTTGGCCATGGGCATCGGTTTGATCAAGGCAGAATTGAAAGATGAGGAGACTGAGGCGGCTAAAGAGTTTGAGATGTACCGCAGCTATCAGGAGGCTGTCAAACGGATACCACCCCATCGTTTGTTGGCGATCAACCGAGGAGAGAAGTTGAATGTGCTCAAAGTTTCTTTGGAGATGGACGAGACGGCGCTTTTAAATGTGGTGGAGCGTCATGGAGTAAAACAGCCAAATGCTCCAGGGTCGCAGTATATCCGTCGAGCCGTGGAAGATGGGATGAAACGTCTTTTATTGCCCTCACTTGAGCGGGAGATCCGGGCCATACTAACAGAGCGCTCGGAGGAGCAGGCGATCAAGGTTTTCGGCATAAACTTGCGAAACCTTCTCCTGCAACCGCCGGTGAAGATCGCTAGTATAATCGGGATCGATCCGGGCTTTCGAACCGGCAGTAAAGTTGCGGTCATCGATACCACAGGGAAGTTGCTGGCAACAGTCACGATCTATCCCCATGCTCCGCAGAATCGTTGGGCGGAAGCTTTGGATCAGTTGAAAAAAATGATCATCGACCATCGAGTGGGGTTGGTGGCCATCGGCAATGGGACGGCATCACGGGAGACCGAGTTGTTGGTCGCCGAACTTCTTCATGGGTTGACGGCCAAGGTTCAATATTGCATCGTCAGTGAGGCTGGCGCATCGGTCTACTCGGCTTCGCCCTTAGCCAAGCAGGAATTTCCCGAGCTGGATGTCTCGATGCGGGGAGCGGTCTCCATTGCACGGCGATTATTAGATCCCTTAGCAGAACTAGTCAAGATTGATCCTCGCTCCATCGGTGTTGGGCAGTATCAGCACGATGTGGATGCAAAAGCGTTGGAAGGAACCCTCTCTGGAGTCGTGGAGTCCTGTGTGAACTATGTGGGTGTCGATCTGAACACCGCATCTCCCTCGCTCTTAAAGTATGTAGCCGGAATCGGCCCGTCCTTAGCGAAGAAGATTGTGGAGCATCGGGAGAAGAACGGACGATTCACCGGACGTAAGCATCTCTTGAAAGTCAGTGGATTAGGGGAAAAAGCCTTTACCCAAGCGTCGGGCTTTATTCGCGTGCCTGAGAGCGAAGAACCCTTGGACAACACCGGAGTGCACCCCGAGTCGTATGGCGTCGCCAAGGGCCTCCTAAAGCTTCTGGGATATACACTGGACGATCTTCGTTCAGTCGAGTCTCTTCAAACGCTTCGAGGAAAGCTTCAAGAGGTTCGTTTGGAAGAAACCGCACAAAGCCTTGGGGTGGGTGTTCCCACACTCAAAGATATTGTGGATGCCTTGGCTCGGCCAGGAAGAGACCCTCGGGAAGAATTGCCGCCCCCCATCCTCCGTAACGACGTCATGAAGATGGAGGATTTGAGGGAAGGGATGCTTCTTCAAGGCACTGTTCGAAATGTTGTGGATTTCGGAGCATTTGTCGATATTGGGGTCAAACAGGACGGGCTGGTTCATATCTCGGAGCTATCGGATTCCTTTGTCAGACATCCCATGGATAAGGTGGCCGTCGGGGATGTGGTTAAAGTTCGCATTATTTCTGTGGATTTAAATCGGCAACGCATTGGACTATCCATGAAGAATACCCCGGCTTCATGATGGTTTCATCATGATATTTCGTTGCAAAAAATAATTTGTTACAAACAGCTTTGCGAACGTATCTTGACAACACAAATTTTATTAAGCTATAATATACTATGTTAGCTGGCGGAAAAGGCCGATAGGGGAGGAATTGTTGAATAATGCCGTTGGCGGTCGGGCAAGTCGTTGAAGGCAAGGTAACGGGGATTACCAATTTTGGCGCATTTATCGAGCTGGAGCCGGGAATTACCGGATTAGTCCATATCTCGGAAGTCGCCGATGTATATGTCAAGGATATTAAAGAATTCTTGAAAATGTACGATATGGTTAAAGTGAAGATCCTCTCCATGCAAGAAGGGAAGATCGGTCTTTCCATTCGTCAGGCTCAGGAACGTCCTCGACAGAACAAACAAAACTTCGAGGATAAACTGGCGAAGTTTTTAAAGGATTCGGATGAACGCCAATCCACGCTAAAGAAGAACACCGATTCTAAACGAGGTGGGCGTGGCGGTGGCAGAGCACCCAGTCTATAGGATTAAGGCGGCAAAAAGCCGCCTTTTTTGTTGAGACTAAGTCGAATTAGGGTCCGAACTCACCCCTCGATCTCCCCTCTCTTTGTGAAAGAGAGGGGAGATCGAGTGATTCTTTGCAAGACTTGTTGCTGGGTTTCGGAAGCCTTGTACGGGAAAAGAGCGTGGGCTGGGGAAGGTTGGTATGAACCCTTAAATTGACCGGGTACAACGAAGATATATAAGGTATATATCGATTGCACGGGTTGACGAGGAGGCCAAGAGAACCATGATAACCGTTGAAGCCTTACGGAAGACTTATATCAATGGGGATATCCAGGTCGAAGCCTTGCGCGGGATCGATCTCCATATACCCCAGCAAGCGTTTGTCACCATCATGGGTCCATCGGGTTCGGGTAAATCCACTTTGATGAACATTTTGGGATGTCTGGACCGGCCTTCGTCTGGATCCTACTGCTTGGAGGGAAAGGAAGTCAGCGGTCTATCCGATGACGAGCTGGCCGAGACCCGCAACAAAAAGATCGGCTTTGTCTTTCAGACCTTTAATCTGCTCCCCCGGAATACGGCGCTGCAAAACGTGGAACTGCCCATGGTCTATGCAGGGGTCGATCCCAAGGAACGAAGAGAACGGGCATTATCCTCTCTAGCGAGGGTCGGTTTGGCTCAACGGTGCGATCACCGCCCCAACGAACTCTCCGGCGGCCAGCGGCAACGGGTGGCCATTGCCAGGGCGTTGGTCAATCAGCCGTCGCTGCTCTTTGCCGATGAACCCACGGGAAATCTGGACTCCAAGTCGGGGCAGGAAGTTATGGAACTCCTACAGGAACTCCATGACCGGGGTTTGACCATCGTACTGGTTACCCATGATCCGGAGATCGCCCAGTTTAGCCAGCGCGTCATACGCTTTCGGGATGGAGAGATCGTAGCGGATGAGGCGGTTTTGGATCGCAAGCGGGTGTAGGGGAGATAAATCCAGGGATGGATTAAAAAATCCTATTGATTCATGAGCAGGGTTGTATTATAATAAACAATGCGTTCGAAAAATGGCGGTGTAGCTCAGTTGGTCAGAGCATACGGTTCATACCCGTAGTGCCACTGGTTCAAATCCAGTCACCGCCACCACCAATTTATTTCGATTTCACATAACAATTAACCCGATTGAGAAATCGAAATCATATTGTTTCTTTAAAATAGACCCTATACACTTTAAAGACGCTCGATTTTTAAATGCGCTTTGGGTGAAGTAGAGATCGCGTTTAAAATATCGTCAGGAGCTCTTTGAGAATCGAGCTCATTATTAAAACAAAAGCATACCATGCGCCATTAGCTCAGTTGGTAGAGCAGCTGACTCTTAATCAGCGGGCCTGGGGTTCGAGTCCCTAATGGCGCACCAAT
>OBJA01000629.1_pt1 | contig 29069 bp, 27 predicted proteins | sample 1519751 | NCBI WGS metagenome assembly OBJA01 (sample SAMEA3881238, study PRJEB22517) | soil metagenome | biome: lake sediment; feature: soda lake sediment; material: sediment, water from around vicinity | place: India | collected 2013-12-23 | depth 3 m
TAAGTGAGTATTTGCAGCTAAATGACGAACAGAATCACTATTGGTTTTCTTAGCTTTTTCAATGGCAGTAACTTCCTGTTCGTATCTTAATCCCGACTTTGCATTGTTAGCAATCTTGTTTAAACTTGGAAAAAAGGATTCAATCGTTCCGATCCAATCTTCATGAAAATTCTTGATTTCTGAAATTGACTTTTGATAAATCTCATTTTCTCCAGATAAAAAGGCTTGATAGAAGTCATTAGGGAATTCTTCTTGCATCTCTATATCATAGAATACTTCATTCATTGTTCGTAATAATTGGGCTAGATCACTTGTTTTTTTCATCTAAACCCTCCACTAAAATTGTCGTTTGATGTTATTTAAGTATGCTTGACATTCAGCAAACTGATTTTTTCCAAATAAACGATCAATTAATACAGATAATTCATTGATCTCGTTTTGTAAAAATGGCAAGTTCAAACTTTCAAACTTTCTAAATATTTTTCTTGCTACCATGTAATCAAGTGCTTCATATTCTGTTCCTCCACATGCGACATACACAGGAACAAACGCACGAATTTGTTTCATAATACGATTACCAAAGGTAACTTTAAAATTAGTAGTAATAAAATGGTCAAGTTTTTCTAGGTTATCTAAAGCTTTAATTGACATCGCATGATCTTTACCTGCTACTCTAAATAGTTCTTGTAAATAATCATGACTAAAGGTAATACCTTCAGTTTGAGGTGCATCAATATAATTCGCTTTCGTGTTAATTTCTATTGGTGTTGCACGATCGTAAACTTTATCTGTAATGGTAAAGGTTGAATCATCTTTATTTGCAGTACCAATAAACCATACATTTTGAGGAAGTAAAATTTTTCCATTTTTGAAATGTTTGGGGTCTCCTGGTTGATTATCAGGAACAACATCAACCCACCATTGATCAGGATCAGGCATTTCCATGAGTGATAAGAACTCTGCAAAATAATACTCAACACGCGCTAAGTTCATTTCATCTAAAACAATGATACAAATATCATCACGATATGTTGTTTCATAGATAGCTTTTAAGAAATCTGTTTCATTAAACTTCTTCGTAAACTCATTTAAATAACCTACCATTTCAGCTCGATCTCTCCATGATGGTTGAACTGCAATGATATCAGCATTTCTTCCGAAAAATTTACCCATCGCATATGGAAGTGATGTTTTACCAGTACCCGAGATACCCTCTAAGATCATGGTTTTTGAAGTTGCCATCCCTGCAAAGAAAGCAGAAATGATTTTACGATCATAAAACAAACCCAGTTTAGATGCAGAAAAATTAATAAACCGTTTAACAAGTTCATTTAAAGTAATCATGTCTTCATCACGCATATGAATGTTTGTAATCGTGTTTTCATAGTCTTTATCTACGTGAATTAACTTAACAAAACGAGAGGGTCCAGTATACCTTTCTTTTAATTCTTTTTCTTCTTGCTCTTTTTCGTCCTGACTAGCACCTAAACCAACTCCTCCGCCAATTTCTCCCACTTTTAATGCAAGAATTTTATTCTTTTCATCAATTAGTTCAATGGTCTTTTGGTTTAGAAATGTAATTTCTTCAAGAAGTTCGTCTTTTTCAATTTCTTTTTTAGTAAATTTAATGAATCTTCGACCAACTTGATAGGCTTTTAACGACAAAAATGCAACAAAAGCAATGTTGATTAGTAAGACAATGAATGCCATAACCCAGTCAAGTAAATTGAATGAACTGCTGGCTGATATGAAGTTTCTGAAATAGTATCCAACATCATTAAATATTAAATCGGTAAATGCTTCAAACAATCTTTTGAAAAATTCACCGATATTCGCAAATAAGTCTCTAATGAAGTTGATATAGTATCGAGCGAACTCAACCATATGTCACCTTAAAATGTTAAGTTTATTTTTGTTCCTTCTTTAGTTCTTCAAGTATTTGTTGTCTCATTTTTTCTTTTTCAGCTTCTAGATCAGCTATTGCTTGTTGTTGTTCGGACTCATACTTAGTTTTCAATTTATCTTTGTTTATTGACATAATGTTTGATATAAGAACTGAACCTTGAACAATAAGCAATATAAAAACAGGTAAGACAACTGTAATAGCAAATCCCGTCGATGTTTGCATGTATTTGATGATTGATCCAACATTCTTTAATTGGCCAGTGTATATCGCGATTACATTATCATAGTAAATATAATCTAAATAGTCTCTAGCAAAATCGTCATATTCATCTGATTCAATATCAGGCACAGCTGGAGATGCATCACCAAGTGTAACATATACTATATTACCTTCTAAATCTTGAGTGACTTGATATATTCTATGAGTTATTAATCCAGGTCGATTTAAACCAGATATTTTATCAACCGAATATGTAATAATGTCCCCTACTTTTAGATTCTTTTTGGCATCATCTGATAACAATTTTACAAAAAGTAAATCCTCTGTTGAAAAAGAGTCTTTTTCATTACCATCCATCGAGCCTGTTAATACAGTCAACAAACCTCTTCCTCCAACATTCGCTATATCCTGTGTTGTTTTGACTTTAGTGTTAGCAATTGAAAAAAGAATCAATGTAATAATGACAAGGTAAAACATGACATTAAAACTAATTTTTGTTATGCGCCATGATAATTTTTGTGTTTTTGTTTCCATGAGATACCTCTTTTTCATCTTCAAAAATCCTAGATGGGTGATCAGTATGTCCAAGTAATTTGAACACACTGATCAGACTAGAATATTTAAATAATTTGTGATTCTTACTTAAACGTTTTTTTTATGATTATAGTTTTTCAAATTGGAATCTCATAGTAATAACTCTTGATAAAAGCGCATTGTAAGCTTCTGCGTCCCATCCTTCAAACCATACGCGAATCATTATTCTACCATAGAAGTTTTGTTCATATGTACCAGATTGACCACCAGTTAAGTCAAGTACGTGTTGACCAGTACCTAAAGTTGTAATAGTAGGAACTGTTGTAACCGACTCTGCACCACCAGGATAAGAAGCAGTTGATTGGAAGTAGTAATCAATTGCACCATCTTCTCCTTCAAGATTTGCTCCAGATAATCCACCTAAAACAGTGTTTGATCCTTCTGCTGGATTTTCATATGCAAGTGTAGTAGGTACAGTTGCAATATTACCAGTTACTGAAACTCTAATAGCATCTGCAGCATTTGTAAGAAATGTTGAATTAGCTGTTCTAGTTACTCCAAGTGAATCAATAAATGTAATCGGAGTTCTCCAACTCGCACTACCACTTGATACTAAAACTTGAGTCCACTGTATTTTATCAACATCCTCAGATCTAAAGTGAATAGGTAATTCTAGATATCCAGAACTCACAGATCCACCAGGTGCACCAATTCCTAATCCAGTGAAATTTACACCATCAGTTGAGCTAACATGGTTTAATGTGAATGCACCATATTGCGCAACAATGTAAGCTTCAACTTCAGCTTTTGTTAATGTTTCTTTCCATTCTAATTCATTAGGATCTGTTCCAAATGTAGCAAGTGCCATTTGAATACCGCTATCACCAATAATGTCTACATTAAAGTTTTGAATTACTGATGTATTTGTTAATGTAAACCATGCAAATGTTGTTGTTCCAAGTGTAACTACTGTTACAACAACAGATAGTACTGCGAGTACTAATTTACGAGTCATTTTTGTCATTTTTTTCTAGTCTCCCTTAATTATTTTTTTATTTTTTATGTTAATTAACCTTCGTTAACTAATACCTAATTTTTAAATATGTGTGCTGCTTTAAATTGCAATTGAATTTTTACAGTATCTCTATCAATAGCATCAAATGCGTCTGGATCCCAACCTTCAACCCAAATATTAATCCTAATTTTACTTTGAAAGTATAACCTTCCTGTTTCATCTACATAATCAGTTGGCTGTAAGGTAGCTACTAATGAGTTATTGTCCTTTGCTTGATACGGATTGTTTTCTTCCATTTGTGACAGTCGATATGTTGTATTTGGAAACTGATTTGGCAAATAAAGAAATATAAGTGTACGATTGAAAAAATAACTATAAGCACCAAATGGTTGTCCAAAACCTCTTTCTATGTTTTCTGAAGGATCATATATTAAGTTTTGCAATTCATCATCATTTCTTAAGTCAAGTGGATTCAAATCATCAATGAGTTCTTTAATTCCTATTCGGATAGCATCATGAGCGAAATATTGATCAATTGATCCTTTTTGAACTATATCTCCTGGCATAACTCCATTTTGGAAGCTTTCATTAGCCATCCAGTAAACTCCGCGTGATACAGCATATGTTCCAGGTACAGAAGTTTTATAAAAACTCATTTTGTCATTTACATTATTGAATAAGTAAACGCCTCTTTCACGTCGAGTTGTACGAATCCATAAATCAAATGATAAATAATGTTCATTTGCTATCGCTGGATTTGTTCCATATAGACCACCGGTTGTAAAATTTATGTTATCACTTGTTGTTACTGCATTTAGTTTGATATCCTCAAATATCTCGGTTAGTTCACTAGTGGGCAACTGGTTATAAAAGTTTATACCATCAACTGAAAGTTCTAAATCATCTCCAGCTGATGCTGTTAATCCTAGGCCATCAATATTAGTAATTGTAGCGAGTGATACCCATGCATATGCGACAACGCCTAATGTAATGATCATCATGAATGATATGAATATGGTGAGAAGAATTCTTCTTACGATTTTCATAACATCACCTAATCAAACGTATTAACTGTGAAGTTCATGGTTAATCTTATACGTCCACCAATGATTTCATCTGTTGTGTCAGGATCATATCCTTCTAACCACATCAAAACACTAAACTTTTTGATTTGACCTGGTTTGAAATTCGTAAATGTTCTTCTCATAACCATTTGTTGTGTCAAAAACGGTACGCTATCTGGCATGATATCAGGATAAACTGGAAGATTTCCAAACTCATCGGTTCGATCAGGCATTTGATACATGGTTTGTACACCATCCTCAATCACTAAGATACGAACTGCATGATCTAATCGCTGATGAACTTCTGTGATACGAATATAATATGTAACATCAACTGTTTCATTACCACTGTTTTGAACATAAAACGTATAAGCTAAATAATCGTGGTCTGGATCTGTGTAGTTTCCATTGGTTGTTTCTACTTCTTCAATCTTTAACCAAGAATATGTCATATCTCTTGCTTCTTCAACTGGATTTGTCAATAATCTTGATAATTGATTATCGAATGAGGGTTCTTCTGATATAAGTATTCCTCTTATTCGTGCTGCTTCATCCACTGAGATAACAAAGTTTCCTGCGTTTTGTCCATAAAATGTAATAATTGCGAATGCAACAGATAACATACCTGAAATAATAATACCGAGTGTAACGATCCGATTTCTAATTCTTCTTTTTCTAAATCCTAACACGGTAGATAATCTCATGTCTTATCCTCCTTTGCACTCATATTTTAAGAAACAAAAAGCCAGCGTCATCTTTAAATGACAACTGGCTACCATTTCAGGCCCTATAGTTTTGCGTCCTTAAGTTTCCCTAAGTTTGCCTTTTACATTTTATTATGTTTCTTTAAAAATTAACTACTATTACGGCTGAACTTAAAAAATATAAAAAGCCAGCGTCATCTTTAAATGACAACTGGCTACCATTTCAGGCCCTATAGTTTTGCGTCCTTAAGTTTCCCTAAGTTTGCCTTTTACATTCGGTATCAAGATACTAATACACCATGATTATATTGCAACCCCTTGAATTTGTCAACAATTTTTATTATTTTTTTTAAACATTTTTCCAACCTTCAGTACCAATATAGCCTTTTAGTGATTCTGCAGATAGTGGTTTACTAAAGTAAAACCCTTGCATAAGATCAATATTATATTTTTTAGCTTCTTCAACCATTTCTTTTGTTTCTATCACTTCACAAATGACTTGATATTGATTTCTTTTTGCAAACTCGACTAAAAGTGATGCAAATTTAGCTTTCATATATGACTCTTCTTCTTTTAAAAACTCGTTGTCTAGCTTAATGATATCAATATCAAGTTCTTCAACTCTTGATAATGTCGCATAATCAAGTCCAAATCCATCTATGGCGATTTTAAACCCAAGTTCTTTTAACTTCTTAAGATTTTTAAAAATATTAATTTGCTTATCAAACACAGCAAACTCAATGATTTCAAGAATAATGTTGTCTGCACTCATCCGATATTTTTTAAGTATTTTTTGGAAATCAACAGGTAATGAATCATTCATCAGCTGTTTTGGGGATAAATTCATTGAAAACATAATGTCTCTTTTAGGGAATTCTTGCTTTAACTCTTGATAGGTCTTAATGAGTGTCTCAATCCCCCATAACCCAATCCAATTAATATCTCCAGATTGTTCCATAATACCTAAAAATTTAAAAGGTGATAATAAACCATGTTCTGGATGATTCCATCTTATTAATGCTTCAACACCATAGAGATTGTTTGTTTTCGTATTAATCATGGGATGATAGAAAAGTTGGAACTCTTTATGTTGGATTGCATGTTTGATTTGATAATAGTATTCAACATGTTCTCCGCCTTGATCACTCATTTCATCATTGTATACTCTAACAGCATTACCACCATTTTTCTTAATGATGTAGGTCGCAATTTTTAATGAATCAAGTAAATCTTTAAGTGTTGAACCATGTACTGGATAAAAAGCAATCGCAATTGATCCAGTCGCATTAATTTGTGTGTCACCAAATAGCTTAATCGATCGTCCAATTGCAGTTTTTAGTTTGTTACCTAAATCAACTACTTCTGTTCGGTCATAATCCATTGTTAAGAAAATTAAGAACTCATCATTTTGAAGTCTTGCTATTTTAACTCCTTTAGGCAAAACGTATTCAATGTTTTTAATAATTTTTTCAAGTATTTTTTCAGATTCTGTTTGTCCAAAAGCATTAATGAAATCTGAAAACTTATCTAAATCGATATAAATGAGTGAAAATTGTCCATCTTTTCCAAGTCGCGCCATATATGAAGTAATCATTGATGTAATTTCTGTTCTGGATAATACACCTTCAATTGATAATGCTTTTTCTTCTTGAATCCGCTTATGTTCATTAAAAAACGATTTACCCATCAGATAAACAAGGGCAAGCATAAGTAAAAGAACAACAATGGTTAAGCTTAATGTTAGTTCATCGCTCATGTTGGAGAAAATGGTTATCATTTTTTTGACCCCTTATCTTTTTTTGTTTTTTGTAAATCAACTTTTTTCGTTCTATTTATATTATAATCGTTTATCAGTTTAATCGCATCATTTTTGAAAACAGGTGGTGAAATTAAATAACCTTGAATGACATTACAGCCATTTTTTAACGCAATTTGATTTTGTCTATCATTTTCAATACCTTCTGCAACGACATTAAGTCCAATGTTTTTAGCAAGGCTTGCAATCATAGCAACAATTGCTCTAGAATGTGATTCTGTTTCTAAACCCATGACGAATGCTCGATCGATTTTAATAGTATTGATGGGTAAGTCTTTTAAATATTGAAGGGATGAATAACCCGTTCCAAAGTCATCAAGGTGAATACCAAATCCATATTTTTGTAAAATTTTCAATTTGGTAATTACTAATTCAAATGATCCAATTAAAAATGTTTCAGTAATCTCAAGTGATATGGATCCTTTTTTCAATTCGTATTGCTCAAAGATACTAATTATATCATTAACAAATCCAGCCTGTAACATTTGAACAGGAGAAATGTTAACAGATATATGCACATCATAAGGTTCTAGCTCCTTAGCAAGTTGGAATGTTTCATGAAGTGCAATGCGTCCTATATCGATAATCATATTGTTTCTTTCAGCCATTTGAATAAATTTAAGTGGTGATTCTGATGCATACTTAGGATTATTCCAACGAATCAAGGCTTCAAATCCAATTATCTTTTCTTGTTCATTATCATATTGTGGCTGAAGTGCCATTTTAAATTCTTGTGTTTTAATCGCATTAGCTAAATCAAGTTCCATTCTTTGCTCTCTTGATGCAATTAACGAAAGTGATACATCATATATAAAATCTTTTCTTTGTGATGATTCTTTTGCATGGTTTAATGCCAGCATCATATTATCATAACAGACATCAGGATTTAAAATTTCATATCTTTCCGGTTCAATATGGAAGATTCCTATTTTGATTTCAACATTTATAAAGTTTCGATCAATGGTAATTGGCTTATCAAATATTTGTCCTATCTTTTCAACCCATCTTGTTACCCAATTTCGATTTTCTAAATCTTTAAAATAAACAACAAAACTATCTGCATTGATATTATATAGTGTAGCTGGATAACCTTCCAAGCTCTGTTTAGCAAGTTCAGAAATGATAACTAAGAAGCGGTCCCCACTCTTTTCACCAAGTAATAAATTGATTTTTGAAAACGATACAATATCAAAAGCAACTAAAGAATTTAATCGTCCTAATTGTTCTTTATCTTGGAAAAGCTCTTCAAGATCTTGTTTCATACTATTGATGTTAGGTAAGTGTGTTACTTTATTAAATAATGCTAAACTACGGTATTCATCAAATCGGCCTTCAATATTTGAAATATCATCACCAATTAGTAAATATCCACCAGTTGTTTTTATCGTAATGAAGTGTATATATATTTCTTTAGATAATCCAACTTCAAAGATTGCGGTAAATGAGAGTTGTTTCTTAATAACATCTTCAATGATTTCAAAATCATATTCTTGTTTAATTTTAAAATCTGTAATGTAGTCATAAATGTCATAATCACCTAAAAGCTTTTTGAAACTGCGGTTGTAAGATTTAATTTTTCCTTTTATGTTAACTCTAATGATATAAGGTTTTGCATAATAATGAGTAACTTTAGCATTCTCTATATCATTTGCCTTTTGTTCTAAAAGTTTAAATAATAAAACCATAGCACCAGCAAACAAAATAAAGATGACTACGAAAAACGCCCATAAAACATTAGTCAAATAGGTCATTGAAGACATGACATCATCATATGTATAAATATTGATAAAATAAATGTTTAAAGATGACATGTCAGTAACAAATGGATTAAAAACATAAATTGATTTTGTATTTTCAAATGAAGCAGTCAATCCTGTCTTTTCACGAAGATCCATTTGATTTAAAATGTTTTGAATTTCAGATTGCGAAACATTAGCCGATCTTAAATAATTAAAAAACTGTCTTTGCGTTGATGTTTGATCTTGATAATAAACAGTACCTTCATGTCCAACAATCGCTGGATATGATGGTAAAGTTAGATATGTGAAAATAGGTTCTAAATACAAGCTTGCTTCTAGATAGCCAACATAACCTTCAACTTGAAAATAAATATAGGTCGTTCTTTCATCATTTTGGAAAGCATCATGAAAACTGTATATTGATACTTTTTGAAGATAGTCCTCATCAGCATAATCGATGTGATATGTGAGTGTCCGATCAGGTAAAACTAGCTGACGATTATTTATACGACCAAAACCAGCAAATGATACATTAGACATGTTAAGTGTATCGATTTGATTATAGAGTGAGTTGACAATGTCTGGATCATCATTTTCGATTAAATCTAATACAATAGCTTCAAATAAATCATAGTCAAAAGAAAGTTGAGATTCTATTCTTGCAGATACAGCATCTCCAGCTTGGTGTAGATTATGCATAGCCTGTTTAAGAATAAAATTGGTTGATATTTGAGTATATGCAAAAACAACGACCACCATCATGATCACATAAGATATGACAAATGCAATTGCAAGTTTAATTGTATATCGCTTCAAATATTTTCCTCTTTTCTTCCTGAACTACTTTCATTTTAAGTTATTATATACTGAAATTCAACAATTCTAGATGATATCTTTTAAACTTTATACCCTTTGCTAAAGCAAAAGATTTTTTCTTAATTTTTATACGTTTTTTCAGTATTTTTCAGTGAAGTAGAGCAAATCAAACACTTCATGATATAATAAAAGCAGTCAAATACTCCATACAAAAAGAAGGTAATATCATGATAAAAGAGGTAAAAGAAGGCATTAGAAATATTGATGAAGTCAGACAGTTTATCCAATCAAAATATCATAAAATTGATACTTCAAATATTAATGATATCAAAGACTTTTTGACAATTATTAATACATGTTTATGTAAAAATTCTGAATATCATACTATACATTTTTTCGGCTTCAATCAAAAACACATATTACACGTAAAATCTTTAGTCAAATCAATTCTTTTTGAGGACTCTATTCATGAAGATATGTCACTTATTGACAGTGAATTGAAACGTTTCAATCAAGAAGATTTCATATCAATTAAGTCTTTAAATAAAGAAACAATGATTAATAATCAATTAAATGTTTTTTTTGATGAAACAAACGATAATCAAGCACTTGATTTCCCATTATTTAGGTCAAATCAACTTGTTGGTTATATTAGATTTGAGACTCTATCTAAGCCGTTTTCAGTTGATTTTGAAATGTTAGCTATGATAACTTTCGAATATTTAAGGAAAAAGGAAATGTTAAAATACATTCAACTTTCAAACGACAAAAACATGATGAAATCAATGTATTTATCATCGATAATTGAGCACAATCAAATCGCATTATTCCACTATAACATTGAAACGCAACATATCACATGGGAAAAAGGATCTGAAATTCTTTTTCAAGCAAATGATACAAGTGAGCTAACACGTGACTTTTTTAATGGTTCTGTCGATCATGATGACATTCTTCAAATGAGTATGCTTTTTTCACAAGTAGCAACCGATAAAAGCAATCATTCAATGGTTTTAAAATTTCATGTTGAACAAGAAACCAAATGGCTGCTCATTAATCTCAAATATTCAACAATTAAACAAACACCTTTTATTGTTGGAATCATTGATGATATTACCAATCCTGTATCAAAGGTAAGTGAATTTGATAAATACCAAAAGCACTTAGATACTATATCAAAAGAAAAAATAAAAGAACTTGAAAAAGCAAAAGAGCATGCTGAACAACTAAACAAATCAAAATCAACTTTTATATCGAACATGAGTCATGAAATTCGCACACCAATGAATTCCATTATTGGCTATACACATTTACTTCAATCACTTGATTTATCTGATGAGCAAAAAGAATATGTTAGTCGAATTTCTGATGCATCAAATCATCTACTCTCAATCGTAAATGATATTCTTGATTTATCTAAGCTTGATGCTGGCAAAATCGTTATAGAAAAAGTATCTTTTCGCTTAGATCAATTGCTGCAAAGTATTAAATCGATTTTTGAAGAATCAATTCATCAAAAAAGATTATATTTTGATATAGAAACACTACATTGCCCAAACTTTTTAGTTGGAGATGAAGTTAGAATTAAACAAATTTTAATTAACTTGATCAGTAATGCGATTAAGTTTACCGAATCAGGTGGTATAAGTCTTGTAGTTTCGTCAAATGAGAATTTCAATGAGCAAAAGACATACTTACAATTTGTAGTCAAAGATACTGGTATTGGTATGTCTCCACAACAAGTCAAGCGGTTATTTAAAGATTTTGAGCAAGCTGATGTATCAACGACTAGACTATATGGCGGCACAGGTTTAGGACTATCTATAAGTAAAAGACTTGCTCATTTGATGCAAGGTGATCTTCTTGTTCATTCAAGACTAAATGATGGTTCTGAGTTTATTTTAAATGTTCCATTAATGATCGAAAGTGAAAATCTTGAAGAGCAATCAAAAGAGCAAGTTTATCAAACACCTAAAAAAGGTAGTAAGATTATTTTAGCTGAAGATAATATACTTAATCAAAAATTGGGTGAAAGAATCTTAAAAAATATGGGTATGGATGTGATGCTAGCTGGTAATGGTAGTATTGCCTTAGATATGATTAAAAAACAGACTTATGATTTGATTATACTTGATGTTCAAATGCCTATCATGGATGGACTTGAAACTGCTAAAAATATTCGATTATTTGATCAAAGGACACCTATCATAGCCATGACAGCTAACACTTCAACAGAAGATCGACAAGCATGTTTTGATGCAGGCATGAATGATTATGTCATTAAACCTATTGATCCTAAATCCTTTTATAAGGCCCTAGTGCGGTGGATACCTGATACTGATAACTAGCAAAAAAGCTCAGAGTTGAGCTTTTTTTTATGGCTTATCAAATGTTTTTAATATATGTTTATAGAGTTCTACACCTTTGATTAAAACATCTTCTTTAAAATTAAAATAGCAACTATGAAGTGGGTGTATATATCCTAGATTTTCATTTTTAGTTCCTAGCATAACAAACATGCCAGGAACCTTTTTTTGATAAAATGCGAAGTCTTCAGCAAACATCATTGGTTCGATTAAACGATAACTCTTGTTAGACAAACTGTTTTTCAATCGGTCAAACAAAATTGAATCGTTATCAACAACAGGATAATAATCACGTATATCACTTTTTATCTTCACGCCATATGATGCCTTTATACCTTGATGTATGTTGTTCATTTGATTTTTTATATTTTGATGAGTTTCATCATGAAAACTACGTATCGTTCCGCTAATCTTCACATGGTTTGCAATAATATTTCTCGCTTCTCCACCATTGATGGTTCCAACAGTCAATACACCAGATTTCAGTGGATTTACATGTCTACTAATAATCGTATGATATTGAGAAAGTAATTGACTAGTTGCAAGAATCGCATCGATACCCGCATGTGGTTGTGCAGCATGTGCTGATTGTCCGATGATTTCGATATCAAACTCACTATTTTGAGCCATCATGGGTCCATTAACTAATCCATAAAGCCCTTCATCTAGATGAGGATATAAGTGAATCCCAAAGATTTTTTTGATATGATACTTTTCAAAAATCCCTTCTTCAATAATAACTTTAGCACCACCAGGTCCTTCTTCTGCTGGCTGAAAAATTAGAACAACAGAATGATTAAGTGCACTAATTTTTGATAAATACATAGCAAAACCAAGAAGCATAGTCATATGCCCATCATGCCCACATGCATGCATTTTCCCTTTATGTTTTGATGAGAATGCTTCACCAGTCATTTCTTCTACGGGTAGCGCGTCCATATCACTACGAAATGCAATCGCATCTTTGCTTAATCCTTCTCGATAAGCGATAATACCTGTTTTTGCAGTGACTTCTAACTCAAAGTTAAGTTTTTTCAATATATCGATGATATATTCATGTGTTTTATATAAATCAAATGCTAATTCAGGTATTTGATGTAGATCTCTTCTCATTTTTGTTAGTTGATCAATCATGAATCACACCTCGCTCATGCGCCAATAATTTTTCTTTTAAATAGATATACGCTTTGCCAGAGTAACCGGTCATACTTCCATCACTACCAATAATTCGGTGACAAGGCACTATAATTCCTATAGGGTTTTTTTTACATGCTTGTCCAATTGCCCGAAGAGCTTTTGGTCTTTGAATTTGCTCTGCAATATCTTTATATGATTTAGTCATACCAAAAGGTACAGTAAATAATGCAGACCATACTTCTTTTTGAAAATCAGTTCCCTTTGTAAATGAAATAGGTATAGAAAATCTTTTCAACGTTCCGTTGAAATATGCATTCAACTCTTGATTAACTTTGACATGATGCTTAGTAATACCTTCATCTTCTTGTGAGATATACATTGATGTCAAATAATCATCTTTCATTTCATAGTAGATATATCCCATTGGACTTTTAAAAACATATTTCATTTTCTTTCCTTCTTATTACCTATGATTTTTATAGATTTCTTGCTGAATGGCGCTATTTGCTGTTTTTAGTCTTAACTCAAGTTTATTAAGTTCTTTAATGAGCTCGCTTGGAATTTTAGGACCAATTGTTCGATAATATGCACGTATGGATTCAACTTCATCTAGCCATTCTTTTGTATCAACTTGCGTAAGTTCATCAAAATCCTTTTTACTAATACTTAGATTTGATACATCAAGTGCTTCATATGTGGGCATATAGCCAATAGGTGTTAATTTAGCATCTGCAACACCATCACAACGATCAAAAATCCATTTTAAAACACGTGAGTTTTCTCCAAAGCCTGGCCATAAAAAATCACCATCTTTATTTTTTCTAAACCAGTTAACATAAAATATTTTAGGTAACTTATCTTCTGAAATCATATCTTTCATATCAATCCAATGATTGAGATAATCACCTACATGATAACCAATAAATGGTAGCATTGCAAACGGATCACGTCTAACTTGACCAATATGGTCAGAAATGGATGCTGCTGTAATTTCTGATCCCATCATCGAACCCATAAAAACACCATGATTCCATGAAAGTGATTCGTGAACTAAAGGAATGGTTTGTGGTCTTCTTCCGCCTACTAAAATAGCAGAAATCATAACACCTTCAGGCGAATCCCATTCATCAGCAATGACAGGACATTGCTTTGTCGATACTGTAAATCGTGAATTTGGATGTGCTGCAGGTGTTCTTTCACTGGGTGTCCAATCTTTTTTACGCCAATCAGTTAAATGATTGGGAACATCTCCATCGATACCTTCCCACCATACATCTAAATCATCTGTTAATGCAACATTAGTAAAAATAGTGTTTTGCTGTATTGCCTTCATCGCACTTGGATTTGATCGATAAGAAGTTCCTTTTGCAACACCAAAGAATCCAGCCTCAGGATTAATAGCATATAATCTGCCATCTTCTTTCATCCATATCCAGGCAATATCATCACCTATGGTTTCTACTTTCCATCCAGGAATGGTTGGTACTAGCATCGATAGATTAGTTTTTCCACAAGCACTTGGAAATGCTCCAAGAATATATTTAACTTTTCCAAATGGATTCGTTAATTTTAAAATAAGCATATGTTCAGCCATCCATTTTTCTTCTCTTGCGATGACTGATGCAATTCTTAAAGCAAAGCATTTTTTTCCGAGTAATGCGTTTCCTCCATAGCCAGAACCATAAGACCATATGAGTTTTTCTTCTGGAAAATGTGCGATGTATTTTTGCTCAATAGGAGCTGACGGCCATTCAACATCATCTTGGCCTTCCATTAGGGGATAGCCTACTGAGTGTAGACAAGGAACAAATTCTTTTAATTTCTTTAATGTATCTAGTGCACATTGACCCATGCGTGTCATGATGCGCATATTAACGACGACATAAAGCGAATCAGTTAGTTGAATGCCTACTTTTGAAAGTGGTGATCCACAAGGTCCCATGATAAAAGGAATGACATACATGGTTCTCCCATTCATTGATCCTTGATAAAGCAGTTTCATGGTGTCTTTTAGTTCTTTAGGATCTCGCCAATGATTTGTAGGACCCGCATCACTTTCATGATGTGAAGCAATAAATGTCCTGTTTTCTACACGTGCGACATCAGAAGGATCACTAAAAAACGCATACGAACCTGGTTTTTTAAGTGGATTAAGCTTGATTGCCTTTTTTTGAGCCACTAGTTCTTGCATGAAGCGTTCGTTTTCTTCATCTGAACCATCACACCAAACAATACGTTCTGGTTGACACATTTCTGCCATCTGGTCAACCCATTTGTCTAAATCTTGAAACGAAATCATTACTTTCTCCCTTTGATGATTTTATTTTTTTATCACGCGATCGTTCTCAAGTATTTCATCGTATTCAATGTCTTGGTTTCGATTGTATCGAATCCATGACCCATGTTTTTGTCCATGTTTAAAGTGACCAATCTGCCATAATTGACCATTTTCACGGTAGAAAGTCCACTTTCCATCCATTTGACCATCACGAAATGGACCTTCAGCTTTAACGGTTCCATTTTTATAAAAAAATCTTAAAAGTTCTTTATCGAATTCATAGACAACTTGACCATTAGTATAATGCTTTTTTTCAAACATGATTATCCTCCAATTTAAAAGGTTCTTGACAACTAAAAGTAAATGCTTTATGTGTTCTCGGATGTATAAATTCGACTTTTTTAAAGTGTAACATAAGTCGTTTACCTTGATTTACACCATATAGCTTATCACCTAATATCGGATGTCCAATACTAGCAAGATGGACACGTATTTGGTGTTTTCTTCCTCCAATAATCTCAACTTCTACCAAGGATAATTCTGTCATTTCTTTAATAACTTTGTATCGTGTTTCACAAACTTTTCCTGTAGAAGATATGATTTGCTTTTGACTATGACGATCTTTTCCTATTTTCGTTTTTATACTTCCACTTTTTCGATCAAAAGGATGTCGTGCTATACATACATAATATTTCTTAATCTCTTGTTTTTCAAAAAGATGAGAGAAATAAGATTGTGCCAAAAAATGTTTAGCAAAAATAACCATGCCACTCGTTTCATAATCAATTCGATGAACCGGAAAAACATCAAAAATTATTGATTTTTCTTTGTAGTAAGCATGCAATCGGTTAGTTAATGTATCATGGGTTTGTCCATCTGTATGAACTAATAAATAAGCTGGTTTATTAACAATGATGATATCATCATCCTCATAAAGCACTTCAATGTGGCCTTTAAAAGGTATGGTGTCGTCTTTAGGTTGATAGATAATCTCTATCTGTTGACCTTCACTTAATCGGTCATCATTTTTGAGAACTCTATCTTTACATCTGATGTGTTGATTGAGTTCAAGTTTGTAAATGTTTGACTTTGATAAATGAAAAGAGTTAAGAAATAATCTTAACGGTTTTTGGTGGTATGATTTTGGAATGGTAAATGTTATGAGATTCATTTGATCATCCTAGCTATTCTATGTATAGAATAACATAGATTAAAGTGGAAATGTTGAAGTATTCATCGATTTTTTAAAAAATTTGATTATTTTTCATTTTTAGTTTGAATCAATCGACAATATTATCTTTTCAAAAATTCTCAAAAATTGTTTTAAAGATGCATAAGATATGTTAAGTGGTGGTAATAGACGAATAACTGTTTGATTTGTCAAATTTAAAAGTAGTTTTTGCTCCAACGCTTTTTTTTGAATCATATGTGCATAACTGCCTACCTCAATACCAATCATCAAGCCTTTTCCACGTATATCTTTTATCGTTGAACTGTTTTCTTTCATTTTATTTAATTCATTAAGTAAAAATTGAGATTTTTGTTCTACACTTATTTGGAAATCTTGTTTTGATAGCACATGAAACATTTCAAGACCTGCTGAACATGCAAGAGGGTTACCTCCAAATGTTGTTCCATGATCGCCAGGAGCTAAAACTTCTTTAAGGTTTTCACTGACTAATAATGCACCAAGAGGTAACCCACCTCCTAATGATTTAGCAAGTGTTAACATATCTGGTTTTAGCTTTGTATGTTCATAAGCAAATAGTTTACCTGTTCTCAGTAAACCTGTTTGAATCTCATCAATCACAATTAAAGCGTTATATGCTTTTGCTAAGTGATTGACCTCTTCAATAAATGCATCACTAAGCAATTGAATACCACCTTCACCTTGAATGACTTCTAAATAGATTGCACAAGTCTTATTTGATACGCTTTTTCTTAGTCCTTCAATATCATTACGATCTACATGAAATACTTTTTCAATTAGTGGTCCAAAATTATGTTGGTATTTGGATTGTCCAGTCAGACTTAAGGCTCCGAGTGTTCGACCATGAAACGATTGATTGAGTGCGACACATTCAATCTTTTCAGGATTCATTTGCTGTCCATATTTTCGTGCAATTTTAAGAGATGCTTCAATGGCTTCTGTTCCAGAATTCGTAAAAAATACTTTTGATGCAAAACTATGTTGAACTAACTTTTCTGCTAAATCAATAGTTGATTTTGATAAAAAATAGTTAGACAAATGCATATGTTTTTTTAATTGTGTTTTTATTGCTCGGTTAATTTTTGGATGTTGATGTCCCAAACTATTAACAGCAATTCCAGCATACATGTCTAAATATCGATTACCTTTAATATCAATAAGATAACTTCCTTTAGCTTTTTTTATATCAAGGTTAATTTTGTTATAAGTATTTAAAATATAGCGTTGATCACGTTCATAATCGTTCAAAATATCACTTACTTTCTTAAATCATCGAGTATTTTGGTTTTTTCGATGGTTCTTTCATCCTTCATTTTAATTACCTTAGCTGGAGAACCAGCAACAACTGCTTGTTCAGGTACATCTTGAGTAACAACAGATAGCGCTGCAACTACAGCACCTTTACCTACTTTAACCCCTTCTAGTACAACAGCGTTTGCTCCAATTAAGACATCATCTTCAATGATCACTGGTGTTTTTGAAGGTGGTTCAATAACACCAGCAATCACTGCACCAGCGCCTATATGGCAGTTTTTTCCAATTTTTGCTCTGCCACCTATGACTGTATTCATATCAATCATCGTTCTCTCGCCTATTACCGCACCAATATTGATAGTTGAATTCATCATAATAACTGCATCTTTTCCGATAGTTACATGCTCCCTAATGATTGCTCCTGGTTCAACTCTTGCTTGAATGTTTGTTAAATCTAATAGTGGTATAGCCGAATTTCTCCGGTCATTTTCTATAACATAATCGATGATGAGATCTTTATGATTTGTCAATATAGTGCTTATTTCATGGCTTTCACCAAAAACAATTTTATAACTATGATCTCCAAATGTTTTGCATGATAGAAAATCAATGTTTTCTAAATGACCTTTTAAATACATTTTAATTGGTGTTTGTTTTTTAGCATGTTTTATATATGATGCAATTTCATATGCATCTAGTAAGAATTCACTCATCGTTTTGCTCCTTTAATAAATCCTCCATCGTATATAGACCTGGGTTTTGCTTGATGATATAATGCATCGCTTTAATTGCTCCAAGTGCAAAAATTTTCTTTGATTGTGCACGATGTGTAATCTCGATAGTTTCATCTTTTCCAGAAAACAAAATGGTATGTTCACCAACGATGGATCCTGCTCTAACTGAATGAATACCTAAATCACCTGATTCTCTTAATGGATTGTGTCCATGAACTATTTTCTTTGGATGAGACATTGAATCATTAATGGTTTGTGCAAGTTGTAAGGATGTACCTGATGGGGCATCTTTTTTTTCAGCATGATGTTTTTCAATAATCTCAATATCAAAATCATTTGACAAATCATCGGAAATTTGTTTTAGTATTTTATTGATAATCGCTACACCATATGCATAGTTTGCACTCATAAAAACAGGTACTTCTTGTGCATGCTTTAATATGTCTTTAGTTTGCTCTTCATGAAAACCTGTAGTTGCAATCACAAGAGGAACATGTTTATTTTTTGAAAAAGTTAATATATCAGAAAGTAATTTCGGATGTGAAAAATCGATGATCACATCAACATGCGGAATATCTTCAAACTGATTAAATGTAAGAGACGAATCATCCTTGACTTGATCATAACCAAAAACTTGATCATCCTTATTATCTTCTAATATAGCTTTGGTTAACGAACCCATTTTTCCTTTTGATCCTATAATTAAAATGTTCATCATCGTACCTCCAAAAGATCAAATTGACTTAAAACTTCTTTTAAGCTATTTACGTTTTTTTCTTCCATTTCAACTAATGGCATACGGACTTTACCAACATCAAATCCCATCAATCGAAGTGCTGTTTTCACTGGTGTTGGATTGCTTTCTATAAACATAACTTGATGTAATTTGCGGTATTTCAATGCTTCTTTGACTGCTTTTTTGTTACCATTTAAAAAATCAATTACTAAATCATGCATGACTTTAGGTATAATATTTGCTGTTACAGATATGACACCTTTTCCTCCAAGTGCTAAAATCGGTATCGTTTGATCATCGTTTCCAGAATAAATAACAAAGTTATCATCGCATAATTCTCTAACTCGAGCAATCTGTGATATATCACCACTAGCTTCTTTGATCGCATCGATATGATTGATCATAGAAAGCATAGAAACAGTTTCTGGTAATAAATTAACACCTGTTCTTGAAGGAACGTTATATAAAATAATAGGAATGTTAACATGATTAGCGATTAATTTAAAGTGTTCATAAAGACCTCTTTGTGTCGGTTTATTATAATATGGTGTAATGAGTAATAAACCATCAACACCTACTGATTCTGCATAAATTGATAAATCGATTGATGTTTTTGTATCGTTGGTTCCTGTTCCAGCAATGATTTGAATTCTTTTTTGAGCAACTTTTACAGAGAATCGATAGATCTCTTTTTTTTCATCGATAGAGAGGGTTGCTGATTCACCTGTCGTTCCACAAACAATAATCGCATCAGTTTTATTTAAAATATGCCATTGAATCAAGTGTTCTAAACATTCAAAATTGACTTGATTTTCTTTAAAAGGTGTCACAATTGCTACTCCTGATCCTGTAAATAATTTCATACCATTTCCTCCTTAATGAGATATTCTGCAATTTGAATTGCATTTGTTGCAGCTCCTTTTCGAACATTATCTGCAACAACCCAAAGATTTAATCCATTTTCAATACTATCATCTCTTCTTAAACGACCAATATGGATACGATCATCTCCAATGACGTCTTGTGGTGTAGGATATGAATGGTCTTCATAGATAACGAGCTCTTGACGTTTTTTCATTTCAGAGACTAATAAAGATAGATCGATTGGCTTTTTGCACGAAAGATTCATCGATACACTATGTCCAATCATCACAGGCACTCTTACACAGGTTGCTGTTACCTTTAAACTCGGACGATTTAGTATTTTTCTTGTTTCATCTATCATCTTTTGTTCTTCTTTCGTATAACCCGATGCCAAAAAGTCATCAATCTGTGGCAAGCAATTTTGATAAATAGCTTTCGGATAAAACGTTGGGTTCTCTCCTTTTTCTCCTTTGATTAAATCATCAACACCTTGATAACCAGAACCAGAAACAGCTTGATATGTGCTATAGATGACTCGCTCTAGTTGAAAAAGTTTATCAATGATTGCTAATGGTACGACTGCTTGTATCGTTGAGCAATTAGGATTAGCAATCATTGAATCAATAGAAGTTAGTACATACGCATTAACTTCAGGAACAACTAAGTTAATCTCATCATGCATACGAAAAGCACTAGAATTATCGATGACTCTTACATGATGACGTTGTGCAATAGGTGCATATGTTAAGCTAATGTCGCCACCTGCTGAAAAAAATGCAAAATCAAAACCTTCATCAAATGAATGTTCATTAAGTTTTTTAACCTCATAGTGTTGACCTTTGAAAGCAATCGATTTACCATTCGATTTTTCTGATGCAAAAAATACAATTTTAGAAATTGGAAAAGAACGTTCTTCTAAGACTTTAACGAATGTCTGACCTACCATGCCTGTAGCTCCAACAATCGCAATACGATATTTTTTCATGTTTAAACCTCCATATATCCTGATGCAATTTTAACTGCAGGACCAATTAATTTTATGGAATCACTTATATCTACACGTAGTTTTCCACCCAATACATCTGATTGCACGGACGTATCTACTTTACTTAAAAAATGAGAAACAACAGCACTTGCTGCTGTGCCAGTTCCACACGATAAAGTCCACCCTGCTCCACGTTCATATGTTTGAACACTTTGATAGTAATATGAGTTTACACGCACAAAATTGACATTGGTCTTTTGTGGGAAAAAGGGATGATCTGAGACTTTAGGTCCTATATGTAATATATCCATGTTGCCATCATCATAAATAACTGTATGAAGGGTTCCTAAAAATAGGTTATAGGTTAAAATTCTTATATTTTCTATCTCAATACTGATAGGATTTAAAAAATCAATATCGTTTAAAACATGAGGTGTCGATATTTTAAAAATTGGTTTTCCTAAATCAACGGTAACCATTTGGGTTTTCTCATCATATATAACTGAAATTAAACCTGCTAATGTTTCAACAACAAACACTTTTTTTTCAATCAATTTTTCATCAATTAAAAACTTGACAAAACAACGCATACCATTTCCACACATAGGCGCAACCGAACCATCTGAATTATAATAATTAAATTTAATATCCGCTTGATCTGATAATTCAGGATAGATAAGACCATCTGCACCTATTCCAAAGTGACGATCACAAAGTTTTATTGCTGTTTCACTTGGATTTTGTGGTACATCTTTAATCATAATAAAATCATTACCTGTTCCTTGATATTTAAAAAACTCCATGATCTACCTCCTATAAATCAAAATGCTTTGCTATGACTTGAACCGCTTTATCTTTAAACTGTTTATCTATTGTATATGAAATACTAATTTCTGATGTCGTAACTAGTTTAAAATCAATATTGTTTTCAGCAAGTAATTTAAAGAGTTCAGCAGCAACTCCACTTTGAGTACGCATACCTGATCCTACTACCGACAGCTTGACAACGTCCATATTTTTAATAATGTCGATGTGTGAATATTTAAGTGCTATATTTTCTAACACTTCATTTACGGCTTCTAAGTCATCAGCTGATACAGTAAATGCTAAATTGATATATCCATCTTGTGTAGGTGCTTGACTAATCATATCGACATTCACCTCGTTTTCTGCTAATGCAATAAAAAGATTTGCAATATCTATGCTTTGATAAGGAAATGATATGATAGATATCATCATGACTTTTTCACTTATTGAAACACCTGTAATACTTTTTTCTTCCAATTTTGTATACTCCTTTATATAAGTCCCTTTCACATCGTTTGTAGATGATGCTACATAAATAGGAACATGATAACGTTGCCCAATTTCAATTGATCGTGGCTCCATTACTTTTGCGCCTAGAAAAGCCATTTCCTTCATTTCATCATAATGAATAACATCTAGTTTTTTAGCACTAGGATAAAGTCTAGGATCTACTCCATAAATGCCATCAACATCTGTATAAATTTCTACTGGACAGTTTAATTTTGCAGCAATTGCAACTGCTGTTGTATCTGAACCACCTCGTCCTAATGTCGTAATATCTCCGTTTTCATTTTGTCCTTGAAACCCAGCAACAACAACAATTTTATTTTCTGATAAGTGTTTTTTTATGGTTGTTGTATCAATATCACTAATTTTATTTTTTGTATGAAGTCCATTGGTTTTTATACCTGCTTGAAAGCCTGTTAGTGCAATCGCATCGATATGTTTTTCGTTTAAGATCATCGATAATAATGAAATTGAGACTTGTTCTCCTGTTGAAATGAGCATATCAATTTCACGCTTTGAAGGATATTTAGCAGCTTGTTTTGCTAATTCAAGCAATTGATTTGTTGTTTTTCCCATCGCTGAAACAACGACAACGAGTCCTTCATGATTTTGCTTTTTTTTAATAATCCGATCAGCAATGCATTGCATTTTTTCAATTGATTCAACTGATGAACCACCAAATTTTAAAACGAGATTTTGTTCCATCTTTATATGTTTTCCTCACTTCATAAGTCATTTCTAATTAAATCTTCATATGTTTCACGTTTAACAACTAAACGTGATGTTTTTTCACTTACAAAAACAACTGCAGGTTTTAATAGTCTATTATAGTTGGAACTCATTGAGTAATGATAAGCTCCTGTAGAAAAAACAACTAAAATATCATCTTTATTTGGCTTTGGTAGATTGATCTCTCTAATAATCACATCTCCTGATTCGCAAGCCTTACCTGCAACTGTATATGTCTTTTTAGATGTCTCTTGATGTTTATTTGCAATCACTGCATGATATGTAGCTTGATATAAAGCTGTTCTCATATGATCAGCCATCGACCCGTCAACAAATATGTAGTTTTTCTTACCATAGGTTTCCTTAACACCACTGATCGTATAAAGTGTATATCCTGCTTCTGCAACAATGGCACGACCTGGTTCAATCATCACTTTAGGCGTCTTCACATTTAATTTTCTTGATTCATTTACTATCATGTCTAAAAATCTTGGAAAAAATGTTTCATATGAAAAAGGTTGGTCGCTATCCGTATACTTAACACCAAATCCACCACCTAAGTTCATCTCTTCAACACGAACATGGGTTGCTATCTTGACTTTTTTAGCAAATGCTAGTACGACCTTAGCATGTTCAAAGAAAGCATCTTCTTTTAAAATTTGTGAACCAATGTGACTGTGAAATCCTTTAAAATGAATCGATGGATGCTTATCAATTTTCTTAATTAAATTAATCGTATCTTCATCATAAATACTTACACCAAACTTCGAATCATTTTTTGTAGTCTTAATGTATTCATGTGTATGTGCTTCAATCCCTGGATTAATTCTTAATAAAACATTTATTTGTTCATCTTCACTTATCAATTCAGTTAACAGATCAAACTCATTTTGATTATCAATAATCAGTCTACCAATTTGATGCTTAAGTGCCATATGAAGCTCTTCCTTTGATTTATTGTTGCCATGAAAATAGATTTTTTCTACAGGAAAATTTGCTTTAATTGCTGTATATAACTCACCACTAGAAACAACATCTAAAGATAGACCCTCTTCTTTGATTAATTGACACATTGCAAGTGTTAAAAATGCCTTAGACGCGTAAATGACTTCTGTTTGAATATTTGGATAACAAAATGACTTATGAAACATTTGACACTGATTTCTAATCTTGTTTTCATCCATAACATATAGAGGTGTTTGGTATTTTTTTGCTAATTCACTTGCAAAAATTCCACCTATCATAAATTCATTTATCTGTCTGTTTTCCATCTTATTTCTCCTTTATTGATATAAAAATAAAAACCACACGGCAAAAGCCAGTGGTTCATCGAACAATGCTTAAGCCCTTCCACGATAAAGCGCAATCCTTTCAAGTTGGGCAACTTGATGGAACAGTCATGTATTTATTCAATACATGCCCAGCATATTTCAATGCTTCGGCGTTACTCCCTTTCCTTTGCAGTACTCTTGAGTTAACGCAGCCTCTATTAACGTAGTGATTCAATTACTCTATGAATATAACATACTTAAATGTAAATGTAAATGAAATTGTTTCATTTTTTTTCATATTTTTTTAAATATAACTATATTATACAGATTCATATAAAAATATGTTAACTTTATGAACTAGATTTGAATAATCCTTTTCATCAAATGTGGTAGTATCAATGCCTATAACATGACCAATTGCATCGTCGATGCTATACTCATGCATAGATGCTTCAAATAGATCATAAGAGATGGTACCAGTTGATAGATGTGCCAAATGGCGTTCACTTTGGCGATTAAGATACCTTTTATAAGCAATTTCTGGTTCGCTATGTAAGAAAAGTGTTAATATATCCTTTTTAATATCTTTAAACGTGTGTGCTAGTTCAATCATTTCATGCGGCTTAAAATTACTTTCAATGATCACATCATGTCCTAAAGCAATCATTTTAGATGAAATATATCTTATATTTTCAAAGGTTGCCTCTGATAATTTCAAGTTTTCACTTCGATTGTTAAAACCTATTTTTTCACTTAATATTTCTTTTAAAAAGTCCTTATTTAGACATAAAATTTGAAAGTCTTTACCTAATCTAGTTGATATCGTCGTTTTGAGTGTAGCTAAAAATCCTGTAACAATGATTAATTTTCCCATAATAGCCTCTTTATAGATTTCGTTATATATTACTTTCTAGGTAACAAAAAGACAGATCCTTCTTTCTTGTATCCCTGTTTCTCATAATATGGATCAATATCAGACATGACATAAATATCATGATTTGGATAAATGGACTTTATATGTTCCATCATTTTATTACCATAACCATGCCCACGATGATCTTTATCTACAAGCAGATCACAAATATAAATATAAAACCCAAAATCTTCTAAGGCGCGAATATAACCAATAATTTCTTTATCTTTGTAAAGCAAATAGGAGATTGATTTTTCTAGGTTTAGTGCATAACGATCTCTATTTTTAGGAGCATAATAACAAGACCATTCTTCTCCTTCTTTTTCTAAAAATTGAAAAAATTGACTTTCTTTATATTTTGAATATCGTCTGATTTCTATCATAATCTACCATCCTTAAATATCTTTGAACATAATCAGTTCATCTGCTTGGTCCGGATACTTAAATGATCCTGCATCATTATATCCTAGTTTTCGAAAAAAGTGTTGTCCAGTCTCATCTTTTTGTGTCGTTATCATCAACTTATGATGACCTTTTTTTCTCATGTCTTCTTCAAAAAATGCGTGTAATTTAGTACCTAAACCCTTGTTTCTATAAGAAGTTAAGAAATAAAACATATTAATGATGGGTATAGTATCCCAAAAGAAACCAAAACGAAGGATATCAATGATTTCATCTTTATGGGTCATGATGATTACGCGCTTCTCCATAATAGCACGCAACAAAAGATCCTTGCGAATATGAAGATCGAGTTCATGAATTTGATCTAAATTCTCTTGATTTGCATAGCATACTTTAAGATCGTATGGAGTTAATGGCATCACAATATACTTCCTCATTAATAGTTTTCATAGATTTTTGAATTTTACAGTCTTTATTAAATTATATCATTAAACGTCACTTCATATTTAATAGTTCATTGGAGTACTTTATTCTGCCTTTTTACCAAACGTAACAGGAGGTTTAACATATTCAAATACAAGAAGATAAGGTTCATTAAGAGGTTCTTGCTGCTTCATATCATCGATTGCTTGATTGATCTCATCCATTTGATTATCTTTTATGGATGGTAATTCAATCAGAGGATAACCGCAACATGCACATTCATGAAAAACCAACAGTTTTACATGTTTTTTACTTGCTTCACCAATAGCTTTTCTTATATAGACATGTTTTCTTTTACCACTATCCCACTAAGAAACTGATATATCCCTATATACACGTGAATTCCTCCACTTAATCCTGGATATCAGAATCTAAAATAGAATAAATTAACATATTAACCCATTCATTCTTTAATTTTCTAATTTCTCTAAGTGTACCCTCTTTTTGCATACCCAGTTTAATCATAACTTTTTCTGATGATCTGTTTTTCTCGTTACATAATGCTTGAATACGGTGCGCCTTTAAGGTTTTAAATGCGAAATTAATCAGTGCAAATGCCGCTTCAGTTGCATAACCTTTATTCGTGTCATGATGATAAATATACCATCCCATTTCCCATTCTTGTATGGTTTCATCGGTTTGCCATATGACAACTCTACCTATGGGTTCATCCTTCTCTTTATTGATAACAATAAAAGAGTATTTATGTCTCACATCGCTTTTTGCTAAGGTTAATATATCATGGAAATGTTTCTTTATTTCATCTTCTGAAGGTCTATGATCTTTTTCATAGAAAAATGTCAGTGGGTCTGTTTCTAGTTTTGAGAAAAATTCATAGTCACTTTCTTGAAAGTCTTTGAGCCAAAGCCGTTTGGTTTGAATGATCATACATTATCTCCCATGTGTGAAATCTTATTTCTATTGACTATCCTTGCTTTCATTTACATTTTATGTTTTGATATATGCTTTATTACATTAAGGAGCATAAATCTTAACCCTTTAACTTCATAAGAAAAGTCATTGAAGTTCCCAATGATATAGAAATCTTTTTCTGGATGGTAAAACATAAATGCACCTGTCGCACCTGCTACACCCCATGAGTTAAATTGCTTCGGCATTACTACAGGTACTGTTTTAATTTTCCAGATACTATACCCATAATCAATACCTAATCCAAACTTAACACAATTGTTTTGCATGTCTTCAAATGTGCTTTTTTTAAGTATTTGATGTTTTACTAACGCCTTCATAAATTTAAGTAAGTCTGCAAAAGGTGCTATGACTCCTCCACCAGTATAATCAATAGCTGCATATCCTTTGTTATCATTGAGTTTCATGTCTTTATAGAAAAATTCAGCAGTTGGTATTGGTAATTTTTCAATGGGCTCAGAATAACCATTCATATATGAATGTTTCATTTCAAGAGGTTCAAAAATGTATTTTTTAAGTACGACATGAAAAGGCTCACCTGTTATGTTTTCTATAATAAGCCCTAATAAATGGTAATTTGTGTCAGTATATTTAAATTTAGCATTTGGAGGAAAGTGAGGATTTTTATTGTTTTTTACCCATAATATTGCTTCTTTAGGTGTGATATTAACATTTTTACCATCCAAAAGTTCATCTAAAAGTGTTCTAAAATTATCTTTTAAACCAGATGTGTGATTCAGTAGATGTCTAATTTCAATCTCTGATGAATAGTCTTTTTCTTTATACACATGAAGATTCTTCATTAAATCATGATCCAAATATTTCCCTATTTTATCATTGAAAGATAGTTTGCCCATATCAACGAGAATACCTATTAAGGTTGCAGTAAAAAGTTTACCAACGCTAGCCATATAATTTGGTTGATGAATGGATGCAGGAAATTGTCCAGTTGAACCTTCAGCTACTTCGATGTGGACGCCTGCTTTCTCAGAGTGTACTAATAAATATGCATTTTTTATACGATTATCTTTATTAACTTGCTTTCTAAACGTATTTTCTATAACTTTTGTTAAATCATTTGTGTTCATTGTAATTATAATCCTTCCTTATATACTCTATTATTTTTATGTATTTTTATGATTCACTTGATGTGCTATCATCATGTCTTTTCCTACTTCAATCAAAAGTTCTTCAAGCTCTTCATCACTTAGCCATGATGGTACATGTCCATTGGCTACCATTGCTGATAAGCCCATTTGAAAAACTCTCATTTTCAGCAATAATCTTCTACGTTTAGAAATAGGCCAATTCTTTAAAACTTCATCTTCTCCTAAAGCTTCAAGCATTGTCTTTTCGATCACTTCATATGAAGTCATATATGGGTTAGGTGCTATTGACAATTCTCGAAACAATATGGGATACTCACGAGCAAAATTCAAGCTAGCTCTACCAATATTTTCAAACATGCTTTGACTTTTTTGCTCCTCTAGCATCTTTCTTGAAATCGAAAAAACTCTCTCTACGACAGCATGGATTAAATCATCGATTGTAGCAAAATTCACATAGATTGGAGCTACAGATGACTTAAGTTTTGTAGCGACACTTCGCGCAGTAATCCCTGAAAGACCGTTAATTTTTGCTAGTTCAAAT
>OBJA01000630.1_pt1 | contig 29037 bp, 28 predicted proteins | sample 1519751 | NCBI WGS metagenome assembly OBJA01 (sample SAMEA3881238, study PRJEB22517) | soil metagenome | biome: lake sediment; feature: soda lake sediment; material: sediment, water from around vicinity | place: India | collected 2013-12-23 | depth 3 m
TTTTTCCACAAGCCTCTGTTAACAAGGCTTTCCGGAGATGTGTATAAAGAGTAGCTCCTTGAGGAGAAGGGGTCGGGGGATGAGGTGAAGCTACGGAGAAGGGGTCGGGGGATGAGGTGAGGCGACGAAGAAAAAGCCGGTGCTATCGTTGTAGAGGCTGGGATATAGGGGAGTTTTTTTGGAGAAGGGTCCCGCCAGAAGGGGCCGGGGGATGAGGTGAGGCGACGAAGAAGGGGCCGTGGGCGATACTGATACCTGCAGTTACACGCTCCAAATCGCAATATGATAAATATTTTTACACTTCTAACTGTCACAAAAACAATTCTGTAAAATAATTTTGAAAAAAATCTAAATTTTAGAGGTAACCTTTGCACCCTTTCTGGTATTAATATACAGGTTGCTTATTGAGGTACGACCTGTTCACAAAATTGACTCTGTTGGTTTTTGGTTTCATGGGGTCTGTTGGGATTAACACACTTCTGTTTTTAAGCCTGCCAGGTTTGCATATCTTTGCAAACCTGTGCTGCTTTTTATCTTAACACCTGTTTATTATGATGATCAACGCTCCTCTATTGCTGCTTGACCAACAGGTTTGCAAAAGAAATATCGTCAGGATGGCTGACAAGGCCGCGTCGCATGGTCTGCTTTTCCGTCCGCACTTCAAGACGCACCAGTCGGCTGATGTGAGTGAATGGTTCCGGGATGCCGGTGTGAGGGCTATCACCGTCTCGTCGTTGCAGATGGCTGCTTACTTCGCCCGGCATCGTTGGGATGACATCACCATCGCCTCACTCTTCAACCCTGCCTGGACAGTAGAGATCAACAGTTTCGCAGAGTTCACCACGTTGAACCTTCTTGTCGACAGGCAGGATACCTTCTCAGCTATCGCCGACGTACTTGAACATACGCACCACTTCTTCATTAAGGTCGACAACGGCTACGGCAGGGCAGGTATCAGCTCCGGCGACTCCGCTTCCGTTCTAGGTCTGGCGCAGCTCATCGACAGTCACCCCAGGCACCGGTTCGCCGGCATCCTCATACACCAGGGCGACAACTACAAGATCACGGATACCGCTGCTCTCGCTGAGGCTCATAGAAGGAACCTCGTCCGGCTCAAGCCCCTCGTGGCTGAGATGAAGGCGCACTTCCCGGAGGCTATCTGCTCCTGGGGCGACACTCCCTCCTGCGTGGTGGCGGACGATTTCAGCATCGTTGATGAGATCAGGCCCGGCAATTTTGTCTTCTTCGACGTGATGCAGCTTTCAGCAGGAATATGTAACCCCGGCGAGATTGCCCTTACCCTCCTTGCCCCGGTTGTTGGTGTCTATCCTGCTGAGGGACGCATGATCCTTAACGCCGGCGCTGTGCATCTCTCGAAAGAGCGGATTACGGGAAGGGGCATCTATGATGGATATGGTCTCGTAGCAACAATCCATGGTGCTGCCCGTGGCGAGATACTTTTCGACCTGGCGGTCTCCGACCTGTGGCAGGAGCACGCCAGGGTCACAGGTCCGCCGGAGCTGATTGCAACGTTCAGGCCCGGCGACGTGGTGGGCATCATCCCGGTGCACTCATGCCTCACCGCCGACCTCATGAAAGGATACCTGCTCCCTACCGGGGAGCACCTGCCCATGATGTCTTCTTCACCCTTAAAACGCTGTTAGTACCGTGGCAGGCATCTACATACATATCCCTTTTTGCAGGAGCAAGTGCGGCTATTGCGACTTCTTCTCGGTGGCATCCCTCAAGCAGAAGCAGCCGGTTGTAGATGCCATCATCCGTGAGGTGTCGCAGACCAGTGATTACCTTCGTGGAGAGAGCATCAGGACGCTCTATTTCGGCGGAGGGACACCTTCGCTGCTGGATTTACAGGAGCTGTCGGGCATCCTTGAGGAGATCTCCCGGAATCATCACATTGACAGCGATTGTGAGATTACCATAGAGGCAAACCCGGATGATTTTAGCCGGCAGAAGCTTGCTGATTATAAGGCGTTGGGTTTGGGGCGCATCAGTTTGGGCATACAGTCGTTCCATGCCTCCGACCTGCAGTACCTCGACCGGCGGCACGACATGCAGCAGGCGGAGGAGGCGTTGGCGCTCGTTGCAGGGGCGGGGTTCAGCTCTTTCAATATCGACCTCATTTACAGCATTCCGGGTCAGACGCCGAAGATGCTGGATTACAACATCCGCAGGTGTGTTGAGCACGGCACTCCTCATCTCTCGTGCTACAGCCTCACCGTGGAGCCGCGCACAGCCCTCAACCTGGATATCGGCAAGGGGAGGAAGGCTGCCCCCGCGGAAGAGGCCTTCCGTGAGCATTTCATCTTCGTTGACGAGGCACTCACCGCACATGGCTACCTGCATTATGAGATCAGCAACTTTGCCATGCCCGGCCATTTTGCACGCCATAACCTCAGTTACTGGAGGAGCGGGAACTACCTTGGCCTTGGTCCCTCAGCGCACTCCTTCAACGGCACGTCGAGGCGCTGGAACCACTCATCGCTGAAGCTCTATGTTGAAGGCATCGCAGAGGGCAGTGCGCCAGCGGGAGAGGAGAAGCTTTCTGCCACCGACCGCTGCAACGAGATGATCATGACACGTCTGCGCACCATGTGGGGGCTAAGCCTTGAAGAGGTAGAGAGGGAGTTCGGCAGGGAGACGGCAGCTTCTATCCGCAGTTCGGCAGCACAACCTGTAGAGCAGGGACTGATCATTCAGGAGGGTGATGTGCTCCTATTGACAGCAGAAGGACAACTGCTGTCAGACAGTGTCATTTCTTCGCTCTTTACTGAGCCTGCCCGGCACGGTCCAGCGCAACCCTGATCTTAACGGGGTTGTGGTCGCTGGCAAAGAACCCCAGGTGTTCTGTCTTCACCTCAATGAGCCTTATGTCAGGGCTCAGCAGGAAGAAGTCCAGGATCGTGGTGCCGGTGGCACCCGGGTTGTAGGCTTCGCTCACATCCCTGTTGGTAGGGTATTCAGGATCCCACGCCCACCTCCACCCCTCCGGCAGAAAGTCGCTTGCGGTGCCGTGACGGATGGTGAAAACAGAGTCGGTGGCTATCATGCCGGGGTCGAAGCCGGGAGGGTTCATGTTCCAGTCGCCCCCTGCGATGACGGAGTTGCCCTTGCCGATCTCCTCCAGAATGATGCTCCTGATATGCTCCATCTCCTGCCGCCGCAGCTTCCCGGTCTCGTCGAAGGCAGAGTTGTGCAGGTTTATGACCACCAGGTCGCGGTCATTGCCAAGAGGGTAGTGGTTCACTATGATGCAGCGGTTGAGCATGAAGAGCCGCTTTGGCCAGCCGAAGCTGCCGGGCAGCGAGACCCTGGTGGAGGATGCCGGTGTGACCCTGCTCAGCGTCTGTATGCCCGAGACAACTCTCCCCATAGACCTGCCAAGCGGTACAGGCACATATTTCACGTTGTAGTTGATTGCAAAGTTGCTGCAGTAGCCTTCCATAAGCTGCCCTATATCACCTGCCAGGTCGGAAAACCAGCTCCTTTTGGCATCATGGTCCACCTCCTGAAGAAGGAGGAAATCATTATCCCGTTGCTGAGCAAGGTACTCCATAATCTCAGCCCGGCACTTTGCAAAATACTCTTCATCAGGACGCACGCGCCTGCCGCCATCGTAGAAGAAGTCCATCTCAGCACCCAGTCCGGCATACCCGATGTTCCAGATCATCAGGGAAAGTGTGTCAGACAGCTCACTGCCGGCAGCCTGCTTATCACACGAAAGAGCCTCCTCATACTCCGGCCGGAAGTCGTTGACAGTAGCATCAAAGAGCAGCCAGCCCACTCCCAGGAGTATCAAAAGCATAACAAAGGCAAGGAATTTCAGTAAAAAGACTCTCATAATATTTGTATTAAGAGATTGATAAACTTATATGGTATTGTATTGCTGTCAGATACACGAAAGATAAATTTGCTACTTTTGTCATCTAAATTAATAAAAATTTATTATGCCTCTATTGGGTTCAATTATTAAGAAGGCCATCGAGTTTCGGGGCATCAAGCCACTGGAGATGATCCGCAGGAAGGAGAGTTTTCAGAGGGAGCAGATTAAGGTGTTGGAGCGTTTACTCAGGAGGAGTGTGAACACTGCGTTTGGTGAGCACTACAAGTTTGAGAAGATACTCTATTCAGCGGATATTGTAAAGGCATTTCAGGAGAGTGTACCTGTCCATGATTACAATTCTATCTTCAGAAGCTGGTGGTACCGGCAGTTGAATGGAGAGCCTTTCGTCACCTGGCCGGGGCGTGTACGCTACTATGCGTTGAGTTCGGGCACCTCGGAGGCAAGTTCAAAGTATATCCCTGTTACTCCTGACATGATAAAGGCTATCAGGAGGACGAGCGTCAGGCAGCTTGTCTCACTGTCGAACTACAACTTCCCGAAGGAGTTTTACGAGAAGGGCATCCTGATGCTGGGAGGCTCCACTCATCTTCAGTTCAACGGCACCTACTATGAGGGTGACCTGTCGGGTATCAACACAGCGAAGATACCGTTCTGGTTTCAGCACTTTTACAAGCCTGGCAAGAGGATCTCACGCGAGCGCGACTGGAACACCAAGCTGGAAGAGATCATAAAGAAGGCGCCGGAGTGGGATATCGGATCTATAGTGGGAGTTCCTGCGTGGTATCAGATCTTGCTGGAGATGATCATCAAGAGGTACAACCTCAACAACATTCATGATATATGGCCAAACCTGAAGGTCTTTTGCCACGGAGGGGTTGCGTTTGGACCGTATAAAAACGGATTTGAGAAGCTGATGGGTAAACCACTCACTTACATAGAGACCTACCTGGCATCAGAAGGTTTCATTGCCTATCAGAACAGGCCGGGCACCAGTGGCATGAAGCTCGTGACCGACAACGGCCTGTTTTATGAGTTCGTACCTTTCAACTCAGAAAATTTCGATGAGGAAAATAATATCATCAAAAATCCGGTTACACTAACCATCGATCAGGTAGAGGAGAGCAAGGAGTATGCGCTTCTTCTTTCAACGGTTGCAGGGGCATGGAGATATCTGATTGGTGATACAATACGCTTCACGGATCTGAGCAGAGGGGAGTTGATAATCACGGGTCGCACGAGGCACTTTCTGAACATCTGCGGCGAGCATCTGTCGCAGGAGAACATGAACCGTGCTGTGGAGTTGCTCGAAAACCAGGAGGATATATGCATCAGAGAGTTTACCGTCACCGGCATCAGGCATGGGTCGATGTTTGCCCATAAATGGTACCTCGGCACTGATGACAGTATCGACCCGGTGGTAGCAGCAGCAAGGATAGATGAGAACCTGAAGAAACTCAATGACGACTACCGTGTTGAGAGGATTGCTGCGATCAGGGATGTGATAGTGGAGGTGTTGCCGATAAAGGCATTTTACGACTGGATGGAGAAGCATGGGAAGATCGGTGCGCAGAACAAGTTTCCAAGAGTGATGAAGAATCAGCAATATGAAGAGTGGGAGGAGCACACTAAGAAGTACAAGCAATAAACCTTTGATTGATGATTAATATTTTTGTGCAGGGTGTTATTCTGGGCCTGGTGATTTCGATAACGGTAGGGCCTGCTTTCTTTGCACTTATACAGACGGGGATATCGAGGGGGTTCAGGTCGGGGCTTTTTCTTGCCCTTGGCATTATCCTCAGCGACATCACTCTTATACTGTTGACCTTCATTGGGGCGTCAGCACTCTTCGAGAATAATGGCGACAGTTTTTACAACCTATACATTGGCATTGGGGGTGGTGCACTGCTGATTGCCTTCGGGGCAGCCACCTTCACCAGGAAACCGGATGCCTTCAAACGCAGGAACCCAAAATACACCACGCCTGTGAAGGAGCCCAAACCACTCACCTTTGTGATGAAAGGATACTTCATGAATATCGTGAACCCTTTTCTGATCTTCTTCTGGATCGCTGCCATGAGCTGGGTTCGGACAAATGCGCCCGCAGGACAGCTCCTGAACTATACAATCACATTCTTCTCAGGAACCCTCATAGTGGTTTTTCTGATGGATATGCTGAAGTGCTTCATTGGGAACAAGATCAAGAGATACCTGACGATCAGGCTTCTGTTCTGGATCAACAAGATGGTGGGGTTGGCACTGGGTGTGTTCGGAGTAGCTCTGATCTTTAAATCGGTATGGAATTTCCTGTGATGAGCAGGAGAAGAAACTTTAAACAACAGACTTTGAGCAAGAAAAAAAGAACAGAGAAAAGCTTCCTGAAAATTCCGGAATACCCTGGCGGGAAGAAGGCGTTTAATGCTTTCATAAAGGAGAACATGGTATATCCGGAGGAGGCGCTACAGAGTGGCACCGAGGGGGATGTGATCGTAACGTACGAGGTCACAGACAACGGGGAGGTGCTTAACCCTAAGGTCAAGCATGGTATAGGTTCCGGTTGTGATGAGGAGGCTGTGAGGCTCATCTCCTTAATGAAGTTTGCCGGAGCAACAAACAGGGGGGTAAGGGTGCGCAGCAGGTTCAACACCAGGATACCTTTCAGGCTGCAAGCGAAGAAGAAATCCACGCAACTTTCTTTTCACTACTCGACCACAAAGAAGAAGGAGGAGCCACAACCAAAGCCGGAAGAGAAGGGCAGCTACACCTGGCAGGTTCCTCTGAAGCGCAGTGAGTAGTAAAGGCTGAGAGCAAAGTTTTTTTAAAACCTTTTACAAATATTCCTTAAATTTGGTTTTCACTATTGAAAGGCAATATTAACTTTAAAAAATTGCTCTATTATGAAACAGAGAAACATTTTTTTGATTTTTACGCTTTTGGTATTTATTGTGGCTGCTTGCGGAGAAAGGAAAGCTGCTGAGGAGGAAGCGGCGATGGAGCAGGAGGAGATGGCAGAGGATATTCACAAGGGCATTGAGGGCGTTTCCAGGGTGATGACAGGAGGCAAGTTTGATTGCGACAAGGCTGTAAGACTTTACCAGGAGGTCTATGATGAGTATCAGAAGTACCTGGAGCCCGCTTTGAAGGGTGACGAGACAGCACAGGCACATCTTGACAAGCTTGACAATACTCTGGAGGAGCTTAATGATGAGATGGACAAGCTTGATGTGTATACCATGGACATGGAATGCGCAACCCGTATTTCTGCCATTTCAATGCAGATACAGGCATTGGTAGCACAAAGCATCATGGGTGCCGGATTTGGCCAGGGGAATTAGAGTTACAGGATAAAAGAAAATTATTTATCCAGTTCACCGAAGACCCTTCTGAGGATATCGTTCACACGGGCTGCAGGGTTTTCACGTATCTTCTTCTCCTCTTCACCGATCCTGGTGAACAGAGCGTCAATAGACCTGTCTGTGACATATTTGGGAAGGTCGGTAGTCACCGGGGAAACGCCGGGAATCCTGTTGTAGGCTGTTGAGACATCGCTCCACGCTTTGGTGACCCCAACTTTGCTATCCAGCACGTTTTTCACCTTTGGCATGAAAGCGTTGAAAAGCTGCCCACCTGTCCTGCTTCTGAAATACTGTGTCGCTGCCTGGTCATTGCCGAAAAGGATACCTCTTGCGTCTGCTATGCTCATGGAGGTGATGGCATTCACAAATATCGGGGTTGCCTCCTTCACAGCCTCCTCTGCACCACGGTTCAGCTTCTCGATGAAGTCATCAACAAGGCTGCTCATCCCCAATGACCTTAATGTGGTTTCAACCTGCCGTACTTCAGAGGGGAAGGGTATCTTAAACCTTGCATTCCGGAAGAATCCGTCACGTTTGCTCAATGTGCTTACCGCATTGTTGGTGCCTACTTTGAGAGCCTCCTTCAGCCCGGAGACAATCTGAGAATCGGTAACCCCCCCCTGGCTGCTCTGTTTGGCTGCCTGCTGAAGGCTGTACTTCAGAGCATCACAGGCCGCAAGGGTTGTTATCAGGGCAATTAAAAGTATCAATGGTGCTTTCTTCATGATTGTGAGTTTTTGTTGAACTACAAAACTACACAAAAATTGAATGAATTAGATTTTATTTCCCCTCAAACAGCTACACCGAAGGCGTGGTGCTAATTCACCAAGCATAATAAACTTTTTTCGCTGGCACTGTTCTATTTTTATAAATGTATTTGGCGGAAATAAAAAAAACTGTAGGTTTGTAGCAGGAAACCATACAAGAAATAAGAGATGAACCAGGATATCATTCTTTGTTACGAGAAAGCCATGACCGGCATGGAACAGGCTGTAGAGCACCTTGACAAGGAGTTTCACAAGATCAGGGCCGGCAAAGCGAATCCACAGATGCTGGACAGTGTAAAAGTTGACAGCTATGGCACTCTTATGCCGGTAAATCAGATTGCGGGCATCAACACACCAGACCCCAGGTCGATTATTGTACAGCCCTGGGACAAAAATCTCATCGGGCCTATCGAGAAGGCGATTTTGGCTGCCAACCTGGGTTTCAACCCACAGAACGACGGTAACGTGATCAGGATCATCGTGCCGGAGCTAACGGAAGAGCGGAGGAAGGAGCTTGTGAAGATTGCAAAGAATGAGATGGAGAATGCGAAGATCTCTATCCGCAATGCCAGGCGTGTCGCCATCGAGGAGGGGAAAAAGCTAGATAAGGATGGTGCGCCTGAAGATGAGTGTAAGAAACTCAGTGCAGACGTCCAGAAGCTGCATGACGATTATATAAAACAGGTTGATGATCACTTTGCCGCCAAAGAGAAGGAGATTATGACGGTTTAGTTGACACAAAGGAGTACCGGTTGTTTAACCGGGTTTTATTCTGATGCCTTCCGCACAGTTTGTGCAAATGTCTATCGACTGCCTGTTGGCAAAAACCTTTTTCCGGAAATTCTGATATGTCTCACCTGTCCAGATAGCGGGGAACAGGTCGTGTTCAAGTGTTCCCATCAGGTAGGATGCATCTTTGTCGTAGCAACAAGGAACCACCATTCCATCCCATGTGAGTACTGATGATATCCAGAGTCTGCGGCAGTGATTACCCCGGTAGCTCTTTATCCGGTAGCCGCCTTCAGGGCTCTTGCGGTATCTGCTGTAGTGGTCCTTCGCAGGTATCAGGTTGTTGCTGTCAGAAAGGTCACAGATCTGTGCGCTCTTGAGAGCGACCTCGTCGATGCCGGGTTTCCTGGCCCAGCTCTTAATCTCCTCTATCTGATGTTCATTGTTTCTCAGAACCAGGAACTGGAGCTCAATGTAGGGGTGCTTCACGCCCAGCTCCATTTTCATTGTGGTCAGTTGTTCGATGCCATCAAGAACAAGTTGCAGGTTGCCCTCTCGCCGGTATTGTTCATAAGTACTCTGATCCAGGCCGTCAAGCGAGATCACCAGACGATCGAGTCCCGAGCGGATTATGTTACGGCAGTTCTCTTCAGTAAGAAAATGGCCGTTGGTTGAGGTCATGGTATAGTAGCGCTTTCTCTTTGCCAGCCTTACCAGCTTGAAGAAGTCGTTGTGAAGGAATGGTTCCCCCTGGAAGTAGAGGTTGATCCATATTACTGTCTTGCTGTGCTGGTGAAGCCAGCATTTGTAATTCTCGATGTTCAGCCTTCCAGTTTCCCTGGTAAAGCTCCTGAGGCCTGAAGGGCACTCGGGGCATTGCAGGTTACAGGCAGTGGTAGGTTCGATGGATATCGCTGCCGGACCCCGGGTGGTCCTAAAAACTCTCAAATACCGGGCAGTCAAGTACGTAGCCTGTAAGACCATCAGGTTTAACAAGCGGGGTATGGTGAGACATCTCAGCAATCTCACCGAATCATGAACCTTTGATTTAAGCTTCTTCATCATACCTATGTTAGCCGCCGCGTCAGCCGCTGCACAAACTCAAACTGGGAGAGAAACTCCCTGGCAACAATACGGAGGACGGTGTACCCGGGTATCGCCAGTATCATCCCGGGAATGCCTGCAAGGCTGCCCGCAATAAGAAAAACAATGAAGATCTCCAGTGGGTGTGCCAGAACACTGTTTGCATAGATCACCGGCTGCAATACAAGATTGTCAATAAGATTCGAAATAACGAAAACCCCGATAATACCCCCTACCATCGGTAACAGTTCGGTATACAGATCTGCACCTAAATGGGTGGTTGCCACAAGAAGGGCACCAATCGTTGCCCCGATAATAGGCCCCAGGTAGGGTATTATATTCATCATCCCTCCCATAAAGCCCACCAGGAAAGCATTCTCAATACCAAGAATAAGACCGCCTATCGTGATCAGAGTTACCATAGAGATAAGTTCTACACTCAATCCTACAAAATATCGCGTCAGCAGTCTCTTACTCTTGTATAAAATGTTTACCGCTTTATCCTTGTATTTTGATGGAACGAAAAGCAGTATCCCGTTGAAGAAGAGTTTATTCTCCTTAAGAAAAAAATAGGTCATGAACAGAACGGCAAAGACCCCGATAAAGAGCAGGCCCGCAATGTTGAAGGCGCGCTGCAGAATGACCGAAACATCAATGTAACCCATCACCTTCGTAACATGTTCCGTGACCGTCTGGTCTATCGTCTCTCCCTCATTAAGTACACCGTATTTCACAAGGGTTCCTTCAAGTTTTGATAATGGTTCATCATAAGTCAGTACAACCTGGTCAACATCTATCTGTGAGATCGTCTTTGCCTGATCGGCAATTATCGGAACAACCAGGATGAACAGGCCCACAATTACTGAAATCATTACTATTAATGCTATAAGGGCATTCAGAAAGTGTGGGATCCTGAACCTCCCTATCCTGATCCTGTCTAGCCATACTACTAATGGATGGCCTATGATGGAGAGAATACCGGCAATGAAAAAGAACGCCACTATTTCAAAAAAATACCATATGCCAAAGGCAAGAATACCAAGTATTACTACTGCTGCAAGAATCTTCTTAAAGCCTGGTAATTCAATGCCGGGTGACTGATTATCTTGATTGTTCATAAATCCATTGTTTTAATTCTTCAATTGTAGAATTGAACTCAAAGGAATGATAGAGTTCAGATGCGTTCTCCTTATCAGTAAGCTGATGATAATACTGTTTGGAAACCTGTAGCTTACTCCTTTCAAAATCAAACTGTTTTAATATTTCTGCCAGTTGTTTCGATGATAAAGATACATCTTTCAGCTCACGATTCAGATATTTGATCCTGTCTTCTTCAAAACTCAAAGCCGAAACAGAGGAGATGATTTTTCTATGCTGATTCTCTGTCAGTACTGTTTTTTTCTGATCGTTATACCCTGAAATGGTGTCAAGGGTTTCTGTTTTTGCAACGGTGTCTCTGTCAGTTGTTGCCAAAGCGGCTGTGTCCGGCCTAACCGGAACATTGGGGTTTTCCCGGGTGAAGTGATAGGTATGCGATCTCCGGGTATCGGAAATTGTGTCAATGGCGACGGAGACGGAATCATTTTGTATCTCTTCATAATGAGTTTGAATAGCAGTTGTTTCAAGCAGTTTCAGGCTAAAATATGAACTCCCCCTGCCATTATCAGAAAATAACTCCCCTATTTTTCTGAAAGGGTTGAATGAAGGCGTCTCCCCAGTGGAGGAAGGTTTTTTTATCAGTCGGAAAACAGCCCTGGTATTGGGCTGAAGAGAAATGCCAGTTTCAATAGGTTTTAAAAGAGAGTCATTAAACCGGATGACGATGTTGTTATTTCCTGGATTCAGGTTTTTCACGGCAATGCGGTTTACAGGTTCACTGTTCTGTTGCAATCCTTCAACACTGAGGAAAAAGGCTGTTTGTTTCCTGCCGATGATCTCAAGCTCTGCCACTTGTGCCGTCGCGATGGTGGAACTGTGAATAAACAGCATCAGTGTGAAAGCGGCAGTGCAGATTTTTAATGGTTTTCGGTTCATCATAACTGGTAATTATATATATCTCTTGTTGATCAAGCAATGACTTCATATCTGTGCATATCCTGTTTTATGAAGATAAACAGGAGAATTGTAAAAGCCCAGAGTGAAGAGCCTCCGTAACTCATGAAGGGCAGAGGTATTCCGATAACCGGGGATAATCCGATCGTCATGCCGATATTAACCATGAAGTGGAAGAAGAGCAGTGAGGCGACAGAGTACGCGTATGTTTTGCTGAAGTGTGATCGCTGGAGCTCTGCCCTGTTGATGATCCTGAAGAGCAAAAGAAGATATAGCGACACAACAGTGATGCTGCCCAGGAATCCCCACTCTTCACCTACGGTACAGAAGATGAAATCTGTGTCCTGCTCCGGGATGAAGTTCATCTTTGTTTGTGTTCCCTTAAGGTAGCCTTTGCCTGCCAGTCCACCAGAACCTATAGCCACTTTCGACTGATAGAAGTTGTACCCTACATTCTGGATATCCTTATCGACACCTTTCAGGTTGGAGAGATACACTTCAATGCGCTCCTTCTGGTGGGTTTTGAGCCCTTTTTCATAGAAGAAGTCGAAGGCAAACACAAGTGCTATCGACACTGTTGCAATAATCAATATCATTAGTATCTCCCTGAGCTGGCTTCTCATGTAGAAAATAAGTCCGAGGGCAATGGTATAGATGATTGCGGAGAGAAGGAACTTTGATATGAGCAGGTCAAGCAAAAAGAGTGAGAGGATGAAGAGAGAGCCGTAGAGAAAATACTTCCAGAGGCCGAATCTGTGTAGCATCAGGATAAAAGCGAACAGCACGATAGCGGAGCCGAGGTCTGGTTGGATGAGTATGAGAGTCATAGGGAGGATGATGATTCCGGATAGTACCAGCAGTGATTTTCTTGAGGTGATGTCAAAGGTAAGGCTGCTCATATAGCGCGACAGTGCGAGGGCTGTAGTGAGTTTTGCGAATTCTGCGGGCTGTAAGTTAAAGCTGCCAATCTCAAACCAGCTTCTGGAACTGTTCACCTCTTTGCCTACAAGAAGAACGGCGATGAGCAGTATTATCATTCCTGCATAAAAAAAATAGGAGAGGGGTGGGATGTTTTTCGGATCAACAAGAAGTACACCAAGCGCAATCCCCAGGGAGAGGAGTATCCAGAAGAGTTGCTTTCCGTATCGCTGTGAAAGGTCGAGAAGATTGGTGAATTCCTCCTTATTTCCGGATGAGTAGATGTTCAGCCAACCTGCGATCACAAGCAGAATCCAGAGGATGATCATCCACCAGTCGATATTATTGAAGAACCCTCTGCTATGTAATGATCTCTGCATGCCGTACAACTATTTTTTCAGGAGGTTTCCGTTTTTCATTCTGTTTTCCAGTTCAGGCCTGGAAATCTCTCTGGTGAGATACTTTTCTATCATCAGGCTTGCTATCGGGGATGCCCATGTTGAGCCGTACCCGGAATTTTCGACTACGACAGCGATGGCGATTTTGGGATTCTCTTCCGGGGCGAAGGCGATGAAAAGGGAGTGGTTTGCGCCATGAGGATTCTGCGCCGTACCGGTTTTGCCGCAAACGGCGATGTTGTCGATATGTGCGTTCCGGGCGGTGCCTGCAATCACAACATCTCTCATCCCTTTCACTATTGCATCATAATGCGATGGGTCAACGGTTGTTTCGTGGCGTTTCATCATCGGCTTGTTGAGGTTGTCAATAGCTCCTACCGCTTTAACGATATGCGGTGTGATGTAATAGCCTCTGTTGGCCACGATGGCTGCAATGTTTGCCAGTTGTACCGGCGTGGTAACTATTTCTCCCTGGCCTATGCTGAGCGAAATTATTGACAAAGCTTTCCATCGGTCTGTGCCGTGCAGCCTGTCGTAATGAGCGGAGGTGGGGATATTGCCGGCATAGCTGTAAGGCAGGTCATTGTCAAACTTTATTCCGAGGCCAAAGCTCATCGCATGGTTGCGCCATATCTCAAATCCTGCTTTTGTTGACGGGAAGTTATTCTTGTCGATCATATCCCTGAATGCGTAGCAATAGTAGGTGTTACAGGAGTGCTGTATCGATTGTGACAGATTGAGTGGTGATGGATGGCCGTGACAGCGCACGGTCAGCCTTCCCATATGGAATGCACCACCGCAGCTATACCTTGTCTCCGGCTTCAGGATGCCCATCTCAGCTCCGATAAGGGCATTTACAATCTTGAAGGTCGATCCAGGCGGATATTGTGCCTGCAACGCCCGGTTGAGCAAAGGCCTGTACTTGTCCTCCAGCAACTCCTTGTATTTTTCCGCCCTCTGCCTGCCTGTAAGCAGGTTGGGATTGTAACCGGGGCTCGTCACCAACGCCAGAATCTCACCGCTCGAAGGCTCCAGGGCAACAATACTTCCCACCTTGTTCTGCATCAATAACTCACCATAAGCCTGCAGCTCCGCATCCAAAGAGACATAAAGATCCTCGCCAGAAACCGCTGCTATATCTTCACTGCCCCCCAGATAAGCCCCTTGCCTCCGGTTGAACTTGTCCCGTAAAATCTTCTTTACTCCCTTGCTGCCCCGCAAAACCTCTTCATACGACCTCTCGATACCGCTCACCCCGATATAATCTCCCGAACTGTAGTAAGTGTCATCCTTTGTCTTCTGCAGATTTACCTCGCCGATATATCCTAAGGTGTGTGCAGCAATCGGCATAGGATACCTGCGCATCGTCCGCTCCTGTATCGAAAAACCGGGAAACCGGAATTGTATCTCCTGAAACATGCCTATCCGATCAGGTGTAATATGTCGCTCAACAATGAAAGGGTTGACACGCTTGTATGGATCACTCAGGTTTTCCAGTATCTTCTCCTTCAGAATTTCAGGGTCAAGATCCAGAATGTTGCACAGCAATAGAGTGTCGAACTCAGTGAACTCGCTTACAACAGCCATCAGGTCAAATACCGGCTCATTATAAACAAGCAGGATGCCGTTGCGATCGTAAATTGACCCCCTGGCAGGGATAATAACTCTTTCGTATATAGAAATGTTTGCAGATGACCTCTTGTAAGTGTCATTCAGAACCTGGATGGAAAACAGCCTCACAGCAAAAGCTACCCATACAATAATGAATAACACCTTGAAAAGATTACGCCTGCCGATATACTGATCCTTTTTCACTCAAAAATATTTGTGGCAAAAATAACTACTATAACATCATTGTCAACTCCCGAAATTCTATAATGGATTTACAATAACCGAATATCAGGAGTCTGAACAACATTGCTTTTGTTTAGCGCCCTGTCAATGATGTGTGTCCTTATCATGATAGTGTCTGTAGGGATGAAAGGCTTCATGATAAGGAGATCAAATGTGTATTCCAGGTCGCCCTTTATTGCCTTGCTGTTTCCTGACAGGATGATTCTGGGAATACGGCTGTTGAAGGTAAAGGTTGTGTCAGGAAAAATCACGGGAACGTAATCTCCCCCCTCCTTTTTGAACAGATCAATGATGAAGTTGTAATAGTATTCGCCCCCATAATGGAAAGGCGGAATGGTATCTTTCTGCTCCAGTCCGATATCCCCGTCTCCATCAGTGAATTCAAGCACAAGTATCCCGGCGGAGATTACCCCGGGAGGGTCTTCAATATATCTGAACTCCTTGAAACTTAATACAGGTTCCAATGGGTAATCATAATCCTTCCCGCATCCTGAAACCAGAAAAAAGAGAACCAGCAACCCTGGAACGAGTGAGGATATGTTAGCACTACTCTTTGTCATGTCTGCAATAGTTTGTTGTGACTAACGATAATTGTATTAAGTTTGTTTTGTTTACCCGGCTAAGGTACGAAAAATAACCCTGACAGGCTTATAGTGAATGTTTGCAGAATGAACCCTGACTTTGACATACTGATTGAGAGCGTTTTCAACATTGATTGTCCGGCAACTTTCAACGCTGTTGCGTTGCAGGTGTTCCGATATCAGTATGAGAACAACCCTGTTTACAGGCTTTTTGCTGATATGAACAGACGAACACCTGAATCGGTGAGAACTATCTCTGACATTCCGTTTTTACCGGTTGAACTGTTTAAGAGCCATGAAATTGTTACCGGTGAGCCAGGTGCGAAAGGTGCTGTTACCTTCTTATCAAGTGGCACCTCTGGCTCTGTACCTTCAAGGCATACTATTTCAGACCCCGGGATCTACAGGAGAAGCTTCTTTGTTGGCTTTGAACTTTTTTTTGGTGATATTGAGGAGTATGACATTTTTGCCCTTTTGCCATCATACCAGGAGCGTGAGGGCTCTTCGCTGATCTATATGGTTGAGAATCTCATTGCAGCAACCGGTTCTGATGCCGGCGGGTTTTACCCCGGCGGTGCAGACGGCCTGGAGGAGGAGCTCCTGTTGTCACCAGGCAGAGGCAGAAGGGCCATGCTGATTGGTGTTAGCTATGCCTTGCTGGACTTTGCCGCTTCGTTAAGCCGTAAGATGCCGGGTTTGATGGTAGTGGAGACCGGAGGTATGAAGGGCAGGCGAAGGGAGATGGTAAGGCAGGAGTTGCATGATCGTCTGATGCGTAGTTTCGGGGTTGAGCGGATATGTTCTGAATATGGGATGACAGAGCTTTGCTCACAGGCCTGGGCGCTACATAGTGGCAGCTTTCGCACACCACCTTGGATGAAGGTACTTATCAGGGATATCAACGACCCCTTCAGTTATCAGAGGGACGGGAAGGCGGGCGGCATAAATATCATTGACCTTGCCAACATCAACAGTTGTTCATTCATTGCCACACAGGATATCGGAAGGGCATTGCAGGATGGTAGCTTTGAGATGACCGGCAGGATGGATGGCAGTGAAGCCAGGGGTTGTAACCTTATGGTTGACTGATGAGATCAAAAGTTTTACGGGCGAGACGTGATGCCCCGAAGCGCAGCAGCTCTTTTGTCAACCAGTCTTCCCCGAGAACAGAATTCGTCAGCAGATAGTACCCAAGAGCAGTTTCAGGCTCAGCTAACCCTCCCGCTGCCTTTATCCCCCGCTTGAAACCTGTCTCCTCATAAAACCGCATGATCTCTTCAAGCATAATGTAAAAGGCTTCATAAGTGGCACCCGGAGTTATCTTTCCTGTTGAGGTCTTGATGAAATCTGCACCCTCCTCAAGGGCTATTCGGCTTGCACGCCTTATCAGGTTCTCTTCCCTGAGCTCGCCCGTCTCCAGGATCACCTTCAGCACTGCCCTCCCCTTGCACATTGCGCAGAAAGCACGAATCTCCTCCCTTACAAACCTCTCTTCACCGGCAAGCATCCTGCCACGGCTGATGACCATGTCAATCTCCTCCGCACCCTCATCAAGACAATACTCTAGCTCTGAAAGTCTTAAATGCAACGGAAGCTGACCTGACGGAAAACCGCCGGCAACACACGTTGTACGGATGCCGGTACCGGTCAGTAGCCCGGAAACAATTCCGGCATAAAGTGGGTAAACACATACAGAGGCAACACAGCAAAGGCCTGGCGAACCATCACTGCCTGTCGCACTCATGTCAACAGCTTCACTGCACAATCGCTCAATCTCTGAAGAAGAATCAGTGCCATTGAGACTCGTCAAGTCAATCATTGTAAATATCTTCCGGTATGCGTCCATTGGATCGCATCCCTCCATGCCGGAGTCTATAATCACCCTTGTAACATCGGTAAGAGATTTCATAAGCAACTCTTTTTCGAATAACTATCTCTGCTGTAAAAGTATGGTTTATTTTACTACTTTTGTCCCTCAATTAATAAAACCTATAGAGCAACTATAGAAAAGCACGCAATACTCTTCAAAAATGCTGAAGATAAAGAGGCATGATAGCATTTTCACTGATTTCAATGACTTCATCAGGCGAAGCAGGCGGCGGTTTCTGGTAAAGCAGAATCCTAAGGTGATCTGGATGACGGGTTTGTCGGGTGCGGGCAAGACTACACTGAGCATCACAATTCAGAATGAGTTGCGCAAGAGGGGTTATTTCACAAAGATTTTCGACGGGGATATAGTACGGACAGGTTTATGCAAGGACCTGGGCTATTCGCTGGAAGACAGGCTCGAGAACATCCGCCGCATTGCTGAAGTTGCAAAGATATTTAAGGACAGCGGCATAATTGTGATTTGCAGCTTTATAAGTCCTACCCATGAGATACGCACTTTGGCAAAGGAGATTATCGGGGAGGAGCATTTTGTGGAGGTTTATGTGAACGCACCGCTGGAGGTGTGTGAGCAAAGGGATGTGAAGGGCTTGTATGCGAAGGCAAGACAGGGGCTGATAAAAGATTTTACCGGTATTGACAGTGTTTTTGAGCCACCGGTAAAACCTGATATTGAGGTACGCACGGACTTCTGGTCAATAGAGAAAACAACGAAATATATGATAAGGCGGATAATTCCGAAGATAAAGTTCCGCAAGATTACTATTTACATTTAGCATTTTTATTAGTTATGATGATGATGGCGAAGTATATACTGAATCATTTAAACATTCTGGAGGATGAGTCTATCTATGTGATCCGGGAGGTTGCAGCGCAGTTTGAGCGGCCGGTGTTGCTGTTCAGCGGTGGTAAGGATTCTATTGTGATGGCGCATCTGGCAAAGAAGGCATTCTGGCCTGCCAGGATTCCCTTCCCGTTCCTTCATATTGATACCGGTCATAACTTTGAGGAGACGATTCGTTTTCGTGATAATCTGGTCAGTGAGCTTGGGGTTAAGCTTATTGTAGGGTCTGTACAGGAGTCTATCAATAATGGCAGGGTTGTCGAGGAGAGGGGTGCAGGAGCGAGCAGGAATGTGTTGCAGACAACGACACTGCTTGACACTATTGAGGCGCACAAGTTTGATGTTGCGTTGGGTGGTGCCAGGCGTGATGAGGAGAAGGCACGGGCGAAGGAGCGTTTCTTTTCGCACAGGGATGAGTTTGGGCAATGGGACCCGAAGAACCAGAGGCCGGAGCTCTGGAATCTTTTCAACGGAAGAAAGAATATAGGGGAGCATTTCAGGGTGTTTCCTCTCAGTAACTGGACGGAGATGGATATCTGGCAATACATTTACAGAGATAGCATTCCAATTCCGGAGATCTACTACACACATGAGCGTGAGGTGTTCTGTCGCGACGGCGTGTGGTTGGCTGTAGCTCCGTTCATGCAGTTGAAAGATGGAGAGAAAGCAGAAAAGAGGCTTGTCAGATGCCGCACCATCGGGGATATAAGCTGTACAGGACTTACTTTATCAACAGCGCAGAATCTCGAAGATATTATCGCCGAGATCGCAGCCACCAGGGTCACCGAGAGAGGCGGTAGGGCTGATGACAAGAGGTCGGAAGCTGCTATGGAAGACAGGAAGAAAGAGGGTTATTTTTAGAGAATGTGCAGGATTCAGAATGGAAAAATTTAAGGTATGACAGTAGAAAAATCTAAAGGATATCTGGATATGGAGCTGCTGCGGTTCACCACTGCAGGCAGCGTCGATGATGGCAAGAGTACTCTGATAGGCAGGTTGCTTTATGACAGCAAATCTATCTTTGAGGATCAACTGGAAGCAATTAAGCTGGCCAGCGAAAGACTTGGTGAGGATTTTATCAACCTTGCTCTCCTCACCGACGGGTTGAGGGCTGAAAGAGAACAAGGGATAACCATTGATGTTGCTTACAGGTACTTTGCCACACCTCGAAGAAAATTTATCATAGCAGATACCCCGGGTCATATTCAGTACACAAGAAATATGGTAACAGGTGCTTCATCTGCAAATCTTGCTATAATACTTATTGATGCCAGAAAAGGTGTCATCGAGCAGACCAAGAGGCACAGCTTCATAGCCACGTTGCTTAAGATACCGCATATTGCGCTATGCATAAACAAGATGGACCTGGTGGATTACAACCAGGATGTCTTTGAAGGGATCGTCCGTGAATTCAGGAATTTTGCTTCCAGGCTGGATGTGCATGATGTCAGATTTATCCCTATATCTGCCCTGAATGGCGACAATGTGGTTGACAGATCGGAAAGGATGCCATGGTATCACGGGCCTACACTGCTGTACTATCTCGAGAATGTTCACATCAGCAGTGATGAAAACCTTGTTGACTGCAGATTTCCGGTTCAGTACGTAGTGAGGCCTCAGAGAGAGGGCTTCCATGATTATCGTGCTTACGCCGGGCGTGTTGCAGGTGGGGTCTTCAAGCCCGGCGACCAGGTGATGGTGCTTCCATCAGGGTTTGTCAGTAAGATCAAAGCCATAGATACTTTCAACGGGCCTGTTGACTATGCGTTCCCGCCCATGTCTGTTGCAATACGCCTTGAAGATGAAATAGACATATCAAGGGGTGACATGATTGTAAGGGAAAACAACCAGCCGGTTACCGGACAAGACCTGGACATCATGATCTGCTGGATGAATGAACGACCTTTGCAACAGAATGGCAAGTATGTCATAAGGCATACCACCAGGGAGGCGCGATGCCTGGTGAAAGAGGTGCTCTACAAAGTTGACATCAACAACCTCCACAGAATTGAAGATGACATGACCTTAGGGTTAAATGATATAGGACGTATCAAACTCAGGACAACGGTACCATTCTTTTACGACAGCTACAAGGAGAACAGAAACACCGGTAGTGTCATCATCATCGAAGAGGGCACCAACAACACTGTTGGTGCCGGGATGATAATCTGAGGTTCATTATGGTTTTAATGTACAAGTCTGAACTCTATCGGCAGGATGAATGTTGACCTGACGAAGGTGTTGCGCTGCTTTGCCGGTACCCATGCGGGCATTCTCTTTACTGCATCTACTGCCGCCTCCTCACAACCGAAACCGAGGCCTCCTCTTTCAACAACAACACTGGTTATAGAGCCATCGAGCTCAACAATGAATTTTACAAACACTACACCCTGGATATTATACCTCACTGCTTCTTCAGGGTATCTCACATTATTGCTCAGCCAGTGGTAGAGAGCTTCATCACCGCCTTTGAATTTTGCAACGAACTGGACATTAATCGGAGGGAAACTGTCAACCTCATCAGCTTCGGCTGAGCGCTTTGGTTTGTAATGCCCAATGATGATGTTTCCGGTAGGGGCAGGCCAGTCGATATCACCGATTTCAAAATCCGGATCACCGTGATCTGTGATATCGATGGTGGTGATAATCTGTCTGGTTTCTGGAGCTTTTTGCTGTTCCTCTTTTCGTTGGGTTAAAGGCACCTTTTCTTCAAGAACCGTTGTCGGGTTACCAGTAGGAGGCAGCAACAAAGGTTTATCAAACTGTTTCAGCTCGAAGGCGAACAACATTAACGAAAGGGAGGCGATAAGGCCGATCTGGATGAAGAGTGGCCGCTTTTTCTGCAGGTCGATCCTGGGATTCTTTTTACATTCCATGGCATTATGATTTAAGGGTTAAACTTGGGAGCCTATGAATGGAAAAAGCAGCAACTCATTAATATTAAACAAAAATTGAGCCAACAAAAAAAGAGGGCGCTCTTTTGAACCGCCCTCTTTCCGGAAAATTTTTTCAGTAGCCTTAAAAACTATTTACGGACCAGTTTACCGCTTGCAGAATCGTTGCCTGCTTTTACGATGTAAACATAAACTCCGCTTCTGAGATTCTGTACGTCAAGGGTTAGCTTATGCTCTCCGGCACTTTGGTAACCAAAGTCAGATGACAAAACTTTCTGACCGGTCACGGAGAATACATCTACGCTGAGGTTTGCAGCCTGGCCAAGGTTAACTCTGATATCAGTAATGTCTGAAGCAGGATTCGGGAAGTTGCCGATAAGGCTCAGCGGATTACTCTTGCTGACCTCTCTGATGCCGATGGTAGGGCCGAAGCCTATCGTTGCAAGGTAGTAATGGGTAACCGGATTCAGAGGAGTAGCTCCAAGACCTGTGATTGTTGTGGGAAGGATGATATCGTTACCATCCTCCAGAGCGATATCGGAGAAATAGTGATAATAGCACATACCATCAATCAGCGTTCCTGTGGTAAAATCAGTAACAGGGTAGTAGTTGCTGGTGATCAGGTTTTTGCCCCATACATTGAGGTTTGGTGCAATTACATTTTGATATTGCGTTGTGTCTGAGTCAGTCCAGGAAGCGAAGATTTTGGTTCCGTCGGCAGTGCGGGACATCTGCACTCTGTGATCCCAGCCAAGTGCATCGGCGCCGCTACCGTAACCTGATGCATCAGCATCAACGGTAATGGTGTTTATTGTACTGATATGATCAGCTTCCCAGCCTGTTGCAGTTGTGTAAACGTGATAAAGATGCTTTGGCTCCCATTTGAAATAAAAACCTAAAGAGTCGGGGTGAATAGAATAAGCTCCTGTGATAACACCAACCAGATGCAGGTTTCCATCGTTATCAACAACACCGTCAAATTCTGACTGGAAGAATGGCCTCTTTGTGAGTTCGTCAGAGAGAGTAGCCCAGATGTTGTTGTAGATAACAGCGTTGTCGGCGAAGTTGTAGAAGGGCAGTTTTGTCCAGGTAGCACCATGGTCAACGCTCTTGAAAACCACCGGCTGATAAGATGTGTTGGGGTTTGCACTGTCGACTCCCAGAGCCCAGACATAACCTACGGTTCCGTCAGGTGACCAGGCAGAGTTTTGGGAACCGACATAAATGGCTGTTCCCGGGCCGTTAGGCTGATGAAAAGCATTGTATATCTTTACCCTGTCCCAGTCGAAACTGTTGGTTGCAGCATTGAACGTGCCGTTGTTCATCATCAGGTATTCCCAGGTGGTGATGCCAACACCGGAGGTGAATACGTACCTGTCGCCAAGGACATGGACTTTACCGGAGCCGGGAGCAGCCATGCCGTAACGCGGGAAATCCTGTGCTGCTACCATGTAATCTTCATAAATAAGACTATGGTTGGTGCTGTCGAGTTTTGCACTTGCCCAAAAATTCTCAACCCAGGCTGCCCCATCTGTGGTAGGACCACAGACAACAGCATAGGCATTCATCGGATCAGTGTTGCCAGTTGGGTTGTAGATTACCCCTGACGGATAACGGTTGAATTTGCCATCATCTGCAACGCCTATGGTTTTCCATGAGTATCCTTTGTCGCTTGATATTGCAGAAAAGATACTTCCGGAGTTAACTCCAAAACCGGATGCCGGATTTGCCCTTGCCGTGAACATCATCGTCATGAGATCCTGGTTGGCTGTTAAGCATGTACTTGATTCCACAATCAATGTGTATGCATTGCCTGAGCTTCCGATCCCTATCATATCCGGGGATTTGGATGACATCATAACAAAGGGTTTTACAGGTGTGCCGGATGAGGGCTCCAGTGTTTGTTGTGTGGCAATCTTATTTGTTGCCTTTTCAGGAGTACGGTCAACGGACTTCTGCGCAAAAAGATTCAGACTGCAAATCAGTAATACAATCAGCGTTAATGTTTTCATTTTTATAACATATTGGTTAGACATAAAAGAATTCATAAAGATAGTAAAAAATCATTGTAATGCAAATAAAAGAAATATTCTCTTAAAAAAAACAAGTCAGAATAAAAAAAAGGCATTCTGGATCAACAAAATGCCTTTTCCCCTCCAGGGGAGCATATAGGAGTTGTTCGCTTACTTAGCCAGTTGAAAATGAACAGGAAGGATAAAGATTGACCTAACCGGTCGGTTCCGTTGTTTACCCGGGTTCCATCTGGGCATTTTTTTTACGGCTTCCATGGCAGCCTCTTCAGTTCCTCCGCCTAGGTTACTCTGCCTGATTTCAACGTTTGTAATAGAGCCATCACGTTCAACGACAAACTGTACATAGACAATGCCTTCAATACCTGCATCCCTTGCGGTAGGAGGATATGTAAGGTTCTGGCCCAGCCACTGGAAAAGAGCTTCCTGACCACCTTTGAAACTTGCCTGCTCTTCAACGACCTGGTAGATGATCTCTTCTTCTCTCTCCTGTTCACGTGCAACAGGTGGTGCGTAATCCTGAAGGATGGTTTCGCGGGTTGCTTCTATGTTGATCTCTATCTCATCTAGGATATCAACATTGTCATCCACAATCTCAAGCAGGGTTGTTATCTGTTGTGGTGGAGGGGGTGGCAGCTCCTGCAGACGCTCTGTCTGTATAACCATCTCTTCAAGATCTGTTGAAGCCATGCTGGCGCTAAGAACCAAATCCGACTTTTCAAATTGTTTCAGCTCAAAGGCAAACAGCACTACTGAGAGTGATACCAAAAGCCCGATCTGCATAAAAAGAGTACGCTTCTTCTCAAGATCAATCCGAGGGTGTTTCTTTGTTTCCATTTCTTATGTCTGTTATTGTTGGCTGTTTAGAGATTTCTGCTCCTTTAATCCAATTATCGGAGCAAAATTATAAAAAATAATAATAATCAGTTTTAATTATTGCTGTTACCGGTTAATATCTTATTTTTTGACATTTAATGCTAAAACTAAAAGACTTCCTGAAATAACACCTGCAAAATCAGCTAAAAGGTCATCAAAAGATGCATCACGGTTAACCGGCAGCAGCAGTTGCAGAAGTTCTGTAATTCCAGCAAATATTATACCGGAAACCAGAACGTACAACAATATCAGATTTTTTTCCCTGATATTGTACCGGTATATCAGGGTTCCTGTGCCAAGAATACCAAACAGCAGGAAGAGAACAAAGTGGGCGAGCAGATCAGCACCCGGATAGAGATTGAAATCAGAGATGTGAGACAGGTGATTAGCAGGGAAAAGTGTTGCAACAAGAATTACCACACACCAGACAAGCAGTGCCGGCAGCCAGCAATTCCGGAACATCAGGCTCCAATCAGGTCTCCATACTGTTCCGGCGAGAGGAGTTCTGCCAGCTCATCGGCATTTTCAATCTGCAGTTTGATGATCCAGCCTGCTCCGTAAGGGTCACTGTTTATAAGTTCGGGATTTGCCTCGAGTTCTTCGTTGAATTCAAGAACCTCCCCGGTAACAGGCATAAACATATCCGAAACTGTTTTGACAGCTTCAATAGTTCCGAAAGATTCTTTTATTGCCAGTGACTCTCCGACAGTCTCAACCTCTACAAAAACGATATCACCCAATTCAGCCTGGGCATATTCTGTGATTCCAACAATGGCTACATCACCTTCAACCTTTATCCATTCATGGTCTTTGGTGTACTTTAGATTTTCAGGTATATTCATAATTTGTTGCTTTTAATGATCGGCCAAAGGTAAAATAAATTGAGTTGTTTTCAAAAATAACTTTTTTGTAACCCGGAAATGATCCGGATCAATAAATTACGAGTTTGAATCCCACGCCATGCACATTCACAACGTTGACGCCGGGGTCGGCTTTCAGGTACTTTCGGATTTTTGTAATATAAACATCCATGCTCCTTGCGTTGAAATAGCTGTCATCCTGCCATATTTTCTGAAGGGCCTCTGTTCTTTCCAGAACGGCATTTGGTTTTTCGCACAACATTTTGAGCAGCGCAGCCTCCTTGGAGGTAAGTTTTATTTCTCCTTCAGGAGTTTCAAGGACTTGCCTGGGAAAGTCGAACTTCAGCTTTCCGATTTCAAAAACATCATTGATACGAGACACGCCCGTGCTTGAGATTTCTATCCTCCTCAGAATGGCCTGGATTCTGGCCAGCAGTTCATCCATACTGAAAGGCTTGGTAAGATAATCGTCAGCTCCGGCATTGAAACCCCTCAGAATATCCTGTTGCATCGACTTGGCAGTCAGAAAAAGAACCGGGATTTCACGGTTGACCCTCCGGATGTCTTCTGTAAGAGAAAAGCCATCCTTAAGGGGCATCATGACATCAATGATGCAAAAGTCAAACTCCTGATGCCGGAATGCTTCCCATGCCTCTTTCCCATTGATGCACAATACTGTCGGAAAACCTTTAGCCTCAAGGTATGATTTGAGTATCGTCCCCAGATTCTGATCATCCTCTGCCAGCAGTATTCTGGTTTTGTTCTTCATCATAGATATTGATTTAAGTTTTATTTTTTTTGCCGTATGAATGTCTTATAAGATTTTGTCGAATCATTTCGAAGATACGGATATTTTGTGTTAGGTCTGAAAATAATGTGAATGTTTATCTCATTTCGCTTTTGTTCAATGGATTTCTTGAGAGGGTTATGATAAACCGGCTTCCCTTATTAAGCTCGCTTTCAACCCTGACATTTCCACTGTGCCTCTCAACGACGTACTTGACGTAACTCAATCCCAGACCGAAGCCTTTTACATTATGGATGTTCCCTGTAGGGACACGGTAAAGCTTTTGGAAGATCTTCTTCTGATTGGCTTTGGAAATGCCAACGCCCCTGTCCTGTATCGAGAAGGTAACAGAGTTGTCGTCGCTTCTGGTTATCATTTCTATATCAGGCATTTTGTCTGAATATTTTATAGCATTATCCACCAGGTTTGAGATCATATTATAAAGGTGTGTTTTATCTCCCAGGATCTCAGCATCAGCAGCAAGAAGTTTAGTGGCGATTTTTCCTGAATGCTGGTCAATTGCCGGTTGATAGTTTTCGACAATCATTCGGATAAGATCATGAAAGTTCACAGTCTCGAAGTACAGATAGAGATGCCCCTTGTCAATAACTGCCGTTTGCAGGATCTGCTCTGCAAGCTGCCCCAGCCTTTTATTCTCCTGTTCAATGATTTTCAGATAGTCGTCCACAACATCCGTTGATTTTTCAACGTCTTTGTCGTGCAATGCTTCACATGCCAGGGAGATCGTTGAAACAGGTGTTTTGAACTCATGTGTCATATTATTGATAAAGTCGTTCTTCATTTCATCCAGTTTTTTCTGGCGATAGATATTCCTGGTGATAAAATAGAAAGACCATATAAGAAGCATTGTCAGAAAGAGTGACATAAGCAGCATCCATCCCAACCGTGAATAGAGGTAGTTTTTATGTCCGGGGAAGTGCATCATAAGATATACAGGTTTGGAGAGCTGGAAATTGGGGAACAGGTTGTAAACGAAATCCGAATGGAGGAGGTTGTTTTTCTGTTTTGTGGTATCGCAGAAAACAATTTTACCGGTAAACGGGAAATAGATACCAAAGAAAAAATTCAGCCTGACACCCTCTTTTTCCAACTCTTCAGAGATAAAAGTGTGTATGATTGAAGAATCGAGGAGTTCACTTGGCTGATACTCCTTCCTTTGCTCCGACAGGTTATCCAGAGCTTGTTCCAGATAGTTCTGCACATGTGAATAGTCATCTGTCAGGTTTGAACTTTTCTGAACGAAAAATCTAAGGGAGTCTATCAGACGGAGTGAGTTCAGCAACTCTTCCTGCTCCTCATCGAGCCAGTGATTTTGTTCACTTGAAACATATAGGGGTGAATCCGGATAAGTATCAGAGCCATCAGCGGAGTCACGGAACCCCGGAATTCGGGCAGAGGGTTGTTTGTCATGGGGCATATATGTTTTATCTTCTATGGATGCCAAAGGCCCCGGGCTTGTAATCTTTGTTCTGTAGGCCGAATCCAGAACAGAAAAGTATTTCCGCTTTTGTTGCAATCTTTCCTGCCTCAAATCCTCTTCCATTGCCAATGCCTGGTTTTCCAGCCTCCATACGGCATTGGTTATGGCCTGGTTGACAGTCTGCCTGAAATGGCTCTCCTTGATGTCAATGGCATCCCTGATCCAGTAAGCCTGAATAAATATCAAACCGATTATACTAAACATACTGAAAACTATCAATATTTTCAGCTTCCACTCTTTCATCCGGATACAGAATTAATCATTACATGCATGACAAACAGAATTTGTATTTGTTGCAACAGAAGACTGTCAGGAAGATCTGTGTTGCCAAACTTTCAGATTGCAAAGGTAGAAATCCGTTAACAGGTTTTTTATCAGATGTTAACAAATTTTAACGTTTATTAATGGCTTTTAACACCCTGAAAATTGTCTCTATAGTAACTTTGTTGCCGGAAACAAGAATCCGAAGAAGCTATGAAGGTAGTATTGACAAGTATAGTAATCTCTTTAATGATGGTGCCAATATCATCATTGGCACAGGCTGACACAGCCATGCATAAGGGCACCATGCATTTCAAAAGCATACGGATTATTGGTAATGACACACTGATCAACGAGCAGCATATTGACCTGAATGAAAAAAACCGAGGAACAAATCTTTTTTTTCGTTTTGGTGATGATTTTGACACTTTGATAAGCGGATATCAGGGATTTGGTTTCGACAGTGACATCGATTCTTTGCTGAACAGGTTCCTGGGGAGGCCATTTTACCATGGGGAGCCGCTGTTTCCGGGTGACAGCACCATGAAAGATTTCAGGTTCCGTATGCCTCAGTTCGGGATGCCCGGCACAGAACCCTTCAGGTACGAATTCCGCGAGATTGTGCCGGATGGATACAGGATGCCCGAAGGTATAGGAAGGGGTGGCTTTTTCGGGGGGAGAGTGCCAGGTTATTCTGTTGAAGACGTCGCAATTTATCCTGAGAAAAACAGTGTAAGAAATTTTGAGATCAGGCCCCTACCGGGATCAAACATGCTGATAATAGAGGCTGACCTTGACAATAAACGGAGTGTTTATAGCGTTTATGATAATCGTGGCAAAACTATACAGCACGAGAAGTTAAGGCGGGTTGACGGAGAATTCAGAAGAGTATTGGACCTTGGAGAGATGAAAAGTGGCACGTATTTTGTGGAAATAAAGAACGGACGAAGCACAAAGAAAAAACGACTTACCATTCGGTAATTTTTATATATCAGACTTGTAAAATCGTTTCTTAAGTGAATTTTGGTTATGGTTTTTATGCGGGAGAGGCCGGGAGGTCTCTCTTTTTTTTGTGCTGTTCAGAGGGTGGCAAATTGAGATATGAAGCGTAGGTCATTTTCAAAGAAGAGTCTGATATCCCTGATCTGGTATTTGAGCATGGCAATTCTTTCAATACCCATTCCGAAAGCAAAGCCGGAATATTTTTCATGGTCGATATTGCAATTTATGAGCACGTTCGGGTCTACCATTCCACAGCCCATAATTTCGAGCCACCCGGTATATTTGCAGATGTTGCAACCTTTACCGCCACAGATGTTGCATGAGACATCCATTTCTGCGGAGGGTTCAGTGAAGGGGAAGAAGGATGGTCGCAGGCGGATTTTGGTATCGGGGCCGAACATTTCGCGGGCGAAGAAATAGAGGTCATGCTTGAGGTGGGCGAACGACACATCAGTATCAATATAGAGGCCTTCAACCTGGTGAAAGATGCAGTGTGCC
>OBJA01000632.1_pt1 | contig 28859 bp, 25 predicted proteins | sample 1519751 | NCBI WGS metagenome assembly OBJA01 (sample SAMEA3881238, study PRJEB22517) | soil metagenome | biome: lake sediment; feature: soda lake sediment; material: sediment, water from around vicinity | place: India | collected 2013-12-23 | depth 3 m
CAAGAGAGTTTCTTAAGGTATCTACGTTATGATGCAATGGGACTAATCCGCGAGGATCTGGTATTATCTGCTGCAGAAAGACTGAATGAAGGGGTTGAACGGGTCGAATCTTGGGGCCTTCCGATCCCTAAAGATAAAGATGGTAAATATCTTAAGCGGGGAAGATGGAATATTCCTATCTTTGGTGAATCCCTCAAACCCATTCTTGCTCGAGCTGCAGCGCAGTCCGGAGCTGAGATCATTAATCGTTTATACATTACCGGCCTTTTATTCAATGAAGGCAGAATTGTCGGGGCTGTTGGGATCGGCGCTCGTGATCCTGTGGTCTATCGCTTTATCGCCGGAGCAGTTATTGTTGCAACAGGTGGAGCTTCAGGGATTTATCGACCCAATAATACTGGGGAGGCACAGCATACAACCTGGTACCCACCGTTTAACACCGGAGCTGGTTATGCCATGGGGCTTCGAGCCGGTGCCGAACTGACTGGACTTGAGATGCGCTTTATCGCATTACGAACTAAAGATGTAATTGCTCCAACTGGAACACTTGCATTGGGATTTGGCGCGCCACAAGTTAACGCGTTGGGCGAACGCTTTATGGCTATACGCTTTAATCATCTGGGAGGAGAAGGAGCTCCTACATGCCTACGAGTTCATGGACCAGTACAAGAGCTAAAGTCTGGTCGTGGCCCCTGTTATATGGATACACGTCACTTAACACAGAAAGAAGTGCATCGGCTTAAAGAGTCATACCTTGATATGGTTCCTGGACTGGTATTGTACTGGACTGCCAACGGAATCGATCCAAGCCAAGAGCCAATTGAACTAGCCCCCACTGAACCCTATATTATGGGCGGTCATTGTCAAGCTGGATATTGGGTTGATGAATGTCGCCGCACAACTTTAGCGGGATTATTCGCCTGTGGCGATGTGGCCGGGGGCTATTCGTATAAATTTGTTAGCGGTTGTTGGGCGGAGGGTCTGATAGCAGGGGAGAACGCGGCTAAAGAAACTGAGAATAACGTGGAGATTGATCCTGAGCAAACAGGTGAAGAGATCAACAGGGCAATTATGTCATACAGACGAAGAATTAAGGGTGGTGACCGAATTTACCCGTGGCAACTTGAGGAACGTATTCAACGAATTATGGACGAATATGCAGGTGGATTGGGTTCATTTCTTGAGATGAACGAGGAGCGGTTACTAAGGGCTCGACAGGAGTTGAAAAGAGCTGAGAGTCAACTAGAGTTCATGGTAACTAATGATCCTCACCAGCTGATGGCGGCTAATGAGGCGTCAGATCGTTTGTTGCTTGCTCAAGCTGTGGTTGAACACCTTATTACCAGAAAAGAAACTCGTTGGCCAGGTTTTCAAACACGTCTGGATTACCCAGAGCGTGATGACCATCATTGGTTGAAATTTATCACATCTAGGTTAAAAGATGGTGATATATTAATGGGAGAACGCCCCTATAAACAGCTTGTTCCAGGTGATCGTTACTTACAGCAGTGACTCTATCACTTGATTTATAAGGGGGAGATGGGGTTTGGGCGCTTGGATCGATAAAGATAAATGTATAGGATGTGGAGAGTGTGTCCAAGTATGTCCAGGGGACTTAATTTACGTAAATGATAGTGGCAAAGCTGAGAATAGATATTCAGAGGAATGTTGGCATTGTATGGCTTGTGTAAAAGTCTGTGTTCAAAAGGCCATTTGGCTAAACCTTCCTTTCTCAATTGCTAATCGCGGAGCCAGGCTTCTTTGCGAATCTGGTAGTGATGAGATTCGTTGGACTTGTGTTGATCTGGATGGAAAAGTAACAGAATTCGTTTTGCCTAAAAAGTCCGGAGCTTAGTTGATAAAACACTTGGTGGGAACGTTTCATTGCAAACGTTCCCACTTTTTTTCCACTAGTTAATGTGATAGAATTTGTGATAGCTAATGGGTTTATGTGGAGGATGAAAATGATGTATTTGAGAAGATTACTCCTGGTTGGAATTCTGATAATAAGCTTAGTAGGAACTATCATCGGATACTATACATGGTACCAACTATATCGCCCGGTAAAAGAGACTAGATTTTATATGGGTACTTTCTTTACCATCACAACTTATGGGGAACGGTCAAAAATAGCTTTAGAGTACGCTTTTAAAGAAATTGCAAGAATAGAGGCCATGACCGATCTTACGGGGAGTCCGGTGGCTGAGATAAATAGGCGTAATAGAGGGAATGAAGTTAGAGTTCCCTTAGAACTGTTTCAGCTTATTCGCCGTATTATGTTGGTTCAACAACGCGTTGATGGGTATTTTGATCCAACTATTGGCTCCTTAGTAGATTTATGGGGATTTGGATATGGGGGAGAAGGTCACGTGCCGGGTATCAGTATGATTAAAGAAGCCTTATCTCAACTCAGCAATAATTCCATTGAACTCGATCATACAAAACGGACAGTACGAATCGCCCATGGTGTAACACTGGATCTGGGGGGAGTGGCAAAAGGATATGCAGTCGATCGCGCTGTGGGAGTACTGCAAAAAAATGGAATTAAAAATGCTCTAATAAATGGCGGAGAAAGCAGCATTCGTGCCTTAGGCACTCGATTAAATGGAAAACCATGGCGCATCGGACTAGCTCACCCGCGCAGGGAACAACTGGCTGGAGTCTTGCACCTTCCCGCGGGCATGGCCTTGGGGACATCCGCTGACACGCAGCGATATTTTGTGACTGATGATAGGCGTTATTCTCATTTAATTAATCCTAAAACAGGTTTCCCACCAGATGATGTATACTCTGTAACCGTAATGGCTCCGACAGCCATGGATGCTGATATATACTCTACCGCTTTGTTTGTTGCTGAAGGAAATGACAGGATAATATTAGCCCAAAAATGGGAGATCGAAGCGATGGCTATCGTTCCAAATCAAAACATGCGTTTTACTGAACACTTTAAGGTTGAGCTCAATTAATCAGTATGGAAAGCAGCCTCTTAGGTGTATGAATTAGATGAACTTCTGTTGCAGCTATTCTTTATTATCACAGTTTAAATGCAAAAAATCTGCAAAGACTTTTCATAAAGGGAGGTCTTTTTTTGATCTTCGGGGACTACCTATGGCTTTGAATCGGGAATAATGATGAGGTGAAAATAATGTAAGGAGGAATCTAATATTGAACGACCAAAAGTTGGAGAATGAAATAAACTATTGGCTGGACCATGATAATCGTTTAGCGCCTTATGGTTTAAAAGCAAAAGTGGATAAAGGCCATGTCACATTGCAGGGAGTAGTTGACGTGCTAGCAGAGAAGGAATATGCCGGAGAAAGGTTATTAGTGATTCCCGGCATTCGGTCGGTGGATAATGCTTTAGTCATCTGTACAGATGGAGGGATTGATGACGAGGATGTGGCATTTGAAGTCGCTGAGGAACTTCATACTGATCCTCGTGTTCCCGAGGGTATAGGTGCAGAAGTTCATCGTGGTCATGTAATATTGGTGGGTAAGGTTGAATCGCTGGCCCAGAAAGAAGCGGCGTTGAATATCGCAAAACAAGCGCGCGGCGTTATTGGAGTTACTAGTGAGATTCATATGGAAGATATATCAGGTGATGATCTGAATTTAGCTAACAGAGTAAAAACAGCACTGCTTCATGACCCGCAAATTCCTGGACGGAGTATAGGGCTCATTTGTAGGAAAGGAGCTATATATTTAGCTGGACGGGTAGAAAATGAAGAGGTGATGAGAAAAGTATGTAGTGTTATAAGCCACGTGCCGGGTGTTCGTTCAGTTCATTTAGATACGGAAGTCGCGACTGAAACTTCAGGGGAGTTGGTTGAAGAATTATTAGGACGTATTGCAGGGAATCCCTATTTGAATCAGGAAGGGATTGAATATACTTGGGAGCAGGATCAGCTAGTGATTGATGGAGTAGTGGGTTCGAATGACGCTAAAAAAGCTTTGGAAAGTGAGATTCAACACCTAATAGATTCACATCCCAAAAAATTATACGTTGAGAATCGAATTAGGGTCGATACACAACCCCATTAGTTCCCAGCAGGACAAGACTTTGGAATTCACGAATCTGCTCTCAATAATAGAAGCTGTTTAACCGCTGTTATTTATGGTGGAACGGCAAGAAAAAGGGAGGAGATTTTGTGGCTAAACGGAGGCACCTAGTAGTAATTCTTGTCGGTCTGGGTTTGTTGATGTCGGCTCTTCCTGCAACGGCTGTTTTTGGAGGTTCGGAACTCATTACAATACCAACTGGAGACGTACTTAGAAATGACAATTGGGAAATAGGACTCCACGGATATATGGATGGCCCATGGATAGTTGATTTTCGTTGGGGGTTTGCTCCCGGGTGGGAATTGGGAATTGATGCGATTGAAGACCATGATATTGGATTAGGTCTTAAATATCAGATTTTGGAAGAGACTAAGGAAGGACCTTCGCTGGCGCTTGGCGTCAATGATTTAGGTAGAGAAGATATTTCTCCATTTATCTCTTTGAGTCAACGATTTCATAAAAGTTTTATCCGTTGGCATCTTGGTCTCGGGGGCGGGAGGTATGATGGCATATTTCTTGGCCTTAGCACGAAACTAAATACCGTTCATTCGAGCCAACAAGGGAATCCGATTTCTTTGATGGCGGAGATTGTTGATAACGAGTTAAATCTCGGAGTATCAATAGATTTTGCGCCTGGATGGCGGTTAAACATCGGAGGAAACAATGATGATATTTTAGCTGGTTTGACTTATAAAGGAAGCTTCTAATTTTTAAGGCCGAAAGGCCTTTTTTAGTGTTCTTTGCATGAAATTTAAATTAAATTCAGATACTATATTTATTCTGAACGGGTTTCATAATTATATTCAGTAGTTTGTGAGTAGTTTTTGATACAATACTATAGGGTTTCACCTGTGTATACTAACCTAAATATTGTGTCAAAGAGATATTCTGATGAATTATGAAACCGCAAATTTATATGCACAGCTCGCTTACGACCTAAAATAGCAGCAGCTGTACAGATTAATTGAGGAGGTTTGACAAAAATTGGCTGAAGTAACAGTATATACAACACCAACCTGTCCATGGTGTACAAAGTTGAAGAACTATCTCGATGAAAAAGGTGTCCCTTATCAAGAAGTAAATGTGGCATTGGATAACGAGGCGGCAAAGAATCTCATCGATCTCTCAGGACAGCGCAGTGTCCCAGTGACAACAGTTGGGGATCAAGTAATTGTAGGTTTTGATCCGGAAAGCCTTGATAGCTTATTATGATTTGTTGAGCCTGTCTGGTAAGGCAATTGTGTTTTTGGGGTGATTTATTCTGAAACCAGATGTGTTTGATGTCATCATTATTGGAGCAGGCCCTGCTGGAATGACAGCAGCGGTATTTACAGCTCGCAAAGGTTTAAAGACGTTAGTACTGAGTAAGGATATTGGAGGTCAAGTTAACTGGACAACAGTAATTGAAAATTATATGGGGTTTAAGGAGATCAGCGGAGTAGATTTGATGAACCGCTTCAAAGAACAGATGAAAGGCGATCACCTAATCTACAAAGAGGATGAAGTGGCCAGTGTAGGAAGACTCCAGGATAGCATATTTCAAGTAACAGGAGAAAAATCAGGAAACCATCAAGGGCGATATATTATTGTTGCTACTGGTAAACGTCCTCGGATGCTAAATGTCCCAGGAGAGATCGAATTTCGCGGTAAGGGTGTGGGTTATTGTTCCACTTGTGATGCACCGCTTTATCGGGATGCCTCAACGGTGGTGGTTGGTGGTGGTAACTCTGGACTCCAAGCAACACTTGACTTATTGGGAGTAGGAGCAAAAACCGTTTTTCTTGTGACAGATGAGGAGCTAAATGGAGATCAGGTATTAATCGATAAAGTAAAAGCAGATGAGAGGGTTCAACTGTACACATTCCACAAGGTCTTGGAGATACAAGGTGCACAGCTGGTTCAAGGTGTTCGTATACAGAGTAAGGAAGGTAAAGAAACAAATGTGCCGGCTGAAGGTGTTTTTATCGAGATTGGGCTTGTTCCCAATGCTGATTTTCTTGATCAAGTCAAAAAGAATGAACGGCAAGAAATTAATGTGGATTGTCAATGCCGCACAAGTGTTCAGGGAATGTATGCGGCGGGAGATGTGACTGACGTGCCGGAAAAACAAATAATTATCGCAGCCGGTGAAGGTGCAAAAGCTGCCATAAGGGTTTGGGAGACACATATTAAAGTAAGAACGGAGAGCCAGAGTTTCTTAATATGAGTGAAATAGACGCCAAGGTTCATTGTTAATAATGGAGTAAATTTTGATTTTAGCTTAAAGATTACAGCAAGAAAGATGATTTTCAAAAAGAAATAGTTGCCCAAAGGCAACTATTCTTTATAATGAGCGACCAGTAGTATGTTAGTAGTATATTATCGACAGATATTACAGGTGGTAGAAAAACGGTTTGATGGATGAACAATAACTAGGCCCTGAGGACAGGGTAGCCGTCGGTTTTGGACTTTCAGTGCGGCTATTTGCAATATCTGCAGGACGGCTAATAGTGTATCAACCGTACCCAAAGGACCGTTGGCTAGAAGAAACTGAGCTTCTGAAAGACGCCTTAGAATATCATTCTTTGGCCCAGATGCTAATGGAAGATTTCGGACAGCTCCACGGATTAGTTCGATCTCTCGGGAGATATTGGCGGCTTGGTTGCTATTAAACGCTCCAGGATTGCCCAGAAAGTCTGCCGCTAATTGTGATACACGTTCTATACTTCTTAATACTGAGCATGCACTCATGCTCTCACCTCCCAGTCCATTTTATGCGAAGTCTTTTGTGCACGAAAGATCAAAAGGAAGAAACGGGCTATTTACCCTAGTTTTTATTATAAAAGAATAGGAGGCGGGCGAAGGTTTCGAAGGCACAATGTATGTGTATAAGTTAGGAGATTTTAAAACTACTGTTAAGTATAGAAGTAGCTAATAATTTCTTGATGTACAATAACTTGTGTATATCGTATATTCTCTCATTCCAGTGCTTAGAATAATAGGGAATAACAAGAAGGCTATGACAAGACGGAGTAATTATTTGAGGATGTAAGAATGCATAGAAAGGGAATGAGGGAGTTGGAAAGATACTATGTCCAAAGTGAGCATGGAGAATTAGGCCCCTTCTATATCAATGAGATTGAAGAGCTTACACAGGGTGGAGGCTTAAAACCAATCGATAAGGTCCGTTCGGAAAATGATACACAGTGGGTGCCGATCCACCGGATTATCTCAATGAGTCCGGGTTTTTGCTGGTACCTTCGGTAACAGATTGTAGTAAAAGTTGACATCCATTGGTAGACCATATATAATGTGATTGAATTTAATTACGTCGGATGATGGTAAAGGGAGAGTGGCTTAAAGCCCACCGAAGGAGGAAAACTCTCAGGTCTAAAGAACCTTTGCCGGACGAGCCTCTGGAGAGATCCGAAAGGGCGCCGAAGGAGAATAAACTCTCAGGCTAAAGGACAGGGGAATAATTGGGTTAATAGCCCTTATCCAACATTGTCTAGCAAGTGCCCAGGGATTATTCCCCGGGTTTTATTTTGTAAGAACGGAGAGCAGAGTTTCTTGAAAGGAATGAAATAGAAGCCGAGGGTGCTATTCATTATTATGTAAGGTTGAACAGAGAGCCTGAGGTCTCTAATATTGATGTTTGTATTAATACTAAAACTCAACATCATATCAGACATTTTGACACGGATAAAAAAGAGGAGGAGAAATAATGATGTACTTTGACCCTCAAGTTGATCCTGAGTTGCAAGGACTAATACGGGAAGAGATAGAAAGACAGCAAACTACTCTATCAATGATCCCCTCTGAAAACTGCTTAAGTGAAGCTGTGACTCATTTGTTGGGAAATGTATTTAACAATAAATATGCAGAAGGTTATCCCGACGCTAGATACTACCAGGGTTGTGGTGTTGCTGATAAAGTGGAAATGTTGGCCATTGAAAGAGCTAAAGCGGCATTTGGAGCCCAACATGCCAATGTTCAACCGCACTCTGGTTCTGGTGCGAATATGGCTGTTTACTTCGCCCTTCTTAATGATGGTGATACAATTATGGCTATGGATTTGAAGCAGGGCGGCCATCTGACGCATGGTAGCAAGGTGAACTTTTCAGGCAAAGTCTATAATATTGTACACTATTCGGTTGATCCCGAGACAGAGCAGATTGACTATGATCAGATGATGAAATTAGCTAAAGAGACTCAACCCAAGATGATTGTTACTGGTGCTACCGCCTACCCACGTACGATCCATTTTGACCGTTGGCAAGAGATCGCCAAAGCAGTCGGCGCTTATCATCTGGCGGATATCTCACATATTGCTGGTTTGGTGGCGGCAGGAGTCCATCCATCACCAGTCGAGCATGCGGATGTTGTTACATTCACAACCCACAAGACTTTGGCCGGCCCGCGCGGCGCAGTTGTTTTATGTAAATCTGAATATGCACAGGCAATAGATAAAGCGGTTTTTCCAGGTCTTCAAGGAGGACCATTGATGCATGTAATCGCAGCAAAGGCTGCGGTTTTTGGGCAGATTACCACTAAGTCTTTCAAGGATTACCAAAAAGCGATCGTGGAAAATGCCAGAACACTTAGCCAAGAACTGATTCGCCACGGTTATCGCTTAATATCAGGTGGCACGGATAATCACTTAATCCTCTTGGATTTGCGCCCGTTTGAGGTCACAGGTAAAGTGATTGCAGCTGCATTGGAAGAGGCGGGGATTGTACTGAACATGAATACAATTCCATTTGACCCGAAAGGCCCCAGAACGACTAGTGGAATTCGTTTTGGTACTCCTATATTAACTAACCGAGGAATGGGTGCGCCCGAAATGCTCAAAGTAGCGGAGCTTATGGATCGAGTCATTCGGAACTATGAAGATGCTTCGGTTAAAGATCAGGTTCGTGAGGAAGTTCGTCAACTTTGCGAAGCATTTCCGATATATAGTAACATGTAAGGTAATATTATACGCTTCTGGCGCTATATATTCTTATGCCGCCTTGTGGCGGCTTTTATTTACTTATAATGAATCTTTGCCTACTGGGATTGACCTAACTTTTTCGGACCTTATAATGACGAGGTGGGATTGGTATGAAATTTAGTATGTTATTCGCAGATGTTCATGGAGATATAAAGATATGCTCTGAGTTGACGGCATTGGGACGAAGTGGGAATACACTTTGGCAACCGAAAATTGAAGAGATGCTACCCTTGCCAGCTGGGGCAGACCTAATGCTTCTTCCTGGGTGTCACCCGGTTGGTATGAACGAGATTACAAAGGAAGTAGAATCCCTAACTGAAGACGAGACGGGACAGGTTTCTGCTGTTGCAGCAATTATGCCAATGGGGTACACTCGATTGTTATTACCTGCTTGGGAGCGAGAAAACCCGACTTTGCTACCTCTTTATGGTTATACGATGGTAGCCGCAGGCGAAGACGGGCGTTTATATGTTGCTGCTATGGATACTGAATTCTCTCCAAAGTGGGATCCTCACCAATATCCTCAGAGTCTGATACAGAATTTAATCCCTCTACGTGCAAAGGAGTTCCCTAATAACCGAATATTAAAGCAATTAGCATATTGCTCAACAGAATATCATTGCTTAACGGCGCAGAATATAATCTTTCGCCGTTGGGAAGCGGGAATGCCAACCTCAAGTTATTGTAATGCTGGTTGTCTCGGGTGTATCTCTGAACAGCCTTCTGATTGTTGCCCATCACCTCAACGGCGTATTGATTTTACTCCAACAGTTCGAGAGATTGTTGAGTTATCAACTGCTCATCTAGCAGAAGCGGAAGAGGCCATTATTAGTTTCGGTCAAGGTTGTGAAGGAGAACCATTAACGACAGGAAAAATATTGGTGGATGCGGTACGCCAAATACGTAGTCAAACATCAAGAGGAACAATCAATATTAATACAAACGCTGGTTTATCTAGACGAATGGCAGAATTGGTGGAAGCGGGGTTAAACTCAGCTCGAATCAGTTTGATCTCCGCCGTTCAGGAAGACTATACTTTGTATCACCGACCAGTAGGTTACGATCTCTGTAATGTCAAAGAAAGTCTTCGTGTCTGTCGGAAATCTGGTGTCTTTACATCTCTAAATTTACTGGTCTTTCCCGGCTACACAGATCTACCAGAGCAATGGCATTATCTAAGAGATATGTTGTCGGAAGGTATAGTTCAACGTATCCAACTTCGGAATCTGAACATTGACCCCGAATATTTCTTCGACCATATGAACCTATCCGATACGGAAAATGAGGCAATGGGAATAAGTGAGTGGTTAACTCAATTAAAACGGGAGTTTCCGGAGATTAGCATTGGTAGTTTTAGCCACCCTATTTAGCGCCGATATAAAATATACTTCTCTATCATGATTGCGGTAATAATGAAAAATCATTTAGAGACTCATACTCCAGGCGTCTTGCTACGTTACACCTTGCTCGTAGTAAGGATGGTTCCGATGACCTTCGCCATTGCTTTAAAACGTTGTATACAAAACTGGACCCCGTTTTGGCGAAGTCCAGTGATGCCGTTTACTTTTATTATCTGTTTTATTTATATGGAGCGGTACAGTTTAGACAACCTTTTCGAGTATATTCTTTATTTAGCTGTAATTTAAATCTTTATGCTTAACGTACGGTTAATGACATGCAAGTTAAAGCATATCGAAGAAAATGGTCATTTTTAACCATTAATCCGTTGGAACTCTCTCATGAAGTCAGCCAAAGTTTGGCAGGCTTCTTTGGGCACCGCGTTATAGGTGGATGCGCGCATCCCTCCGACTGAACGGTGACCCTTAAGACCGATAAGTCCCTGTTGTGTAGCTTCTGAGGCAAACTTTTTCTCCAGGTCTTCGCTGGGTAATCGGAAAGTGATATTCATTAAGGAACGACTATTCTTCTGTGCATGTCCTTTATAAAATCCACCGCTATTGTCGATTGTATCATAGATCAGTGCGGCTTTTTCCCGGTTATGATTATCAATAGTTGATAAACCGCCCATGCTTTTGATCCAACGTAGAACCAACATTACACTATAGATGGAGAATACAGGAGGCGTGTTATATAAGGAATTGTTCTTGGCTAATATATCGTATCTAAGCATTGAGGGGAGATCTTTTTTTGCTTTATCCAAGATATCTTGGCGAATAATTACAATGGTTACACCAGCTGGGCCAAGATTCTTCTGAGCTCCCGCATATATTATTCCATATGGTCGAACGTCAAAAGGACGCGACAATATATCACTGGACATGTCTGCGACGATAGGGAACTCGCTGAATGTGGGAAGAGTTTCCCATTGTGTACCAAAGATCGTATTATTGGAGGTAATATGCACATATTCCGGAGAAGTAGATAACTTTATCTCATCCAAAGAAGGAATATGATCATAATTGCTCTCCTTCGATGAGGCGGCTATATGAGCGGAGCCGATTCGCGAGGCTTCAGCATGAGCTTTCTCTGACCAGCTTCCAGTGAGGATATAATCCGCTGATTGGCCATTGGATAAGTAATTCATTGGCACCATTGAAAATTGGGTGCTCGCTCCGCCTTGTAAAAATAATACTCGGTACTCTTCTGGAACATTTAAAAGATCTTTTAGTAAGGTTTCAGCTTCTTGTATAACAGCTTCAAAGTCTTTGGAACGATGACTGATCTCCAGAATGGACATGCCTAAACCATTGAAATCTAAGACGTTTTCCTGGAGTTCCTCTAGTACGGGGAGGGGTAAAGCAGCTGGACCGGCATTGAAATTATACACTCGTTTAGTCATAATAAACCTCCATTTCCCATCATGTGATAACATTTATATCAGAATTATACTACGTCTGATGTTTCTTCTCAATACTTCTTCCCATCAAGCTTAGATTTATGTAAAAAACAGAGAACATGAGTCTAATGGAATGAAGTAAACGCGCCTTTGGCGATAACCATATCAATTCATATTTATAGGTCGTAAGCAGAGAAAGATTTTGTCTTAAAAGTATGTCAGAAGATTATAAAGGAACGAAAAGCAAAAGATGACGTTCTTGACTAAAGAAGGTAATTCATAGCTGCTGGATATTTTCTTGTTTTAAAAGAGGAAAATGGGTATATAGGTGGAATAAGAGTATTCGATTCGTTTTATAAAAATGGATCATATGTTCAATGAAGCATGGTTTGAAGGAAGAGTATCTGTGAAGCTTTTATATATTGAGAGAAGGATGTGTGTTTTTGTTGAGAAATAATATCATATCCAAGTGGATGGGTATATTTTTATTTGTAGTTTTAACTTCGAGCATCGTCTCTGCGTTTTCTCTTTCTGATCTCGGTGGCTCAAAGAAAAGGAAGAAGCAAGAAGGATTTGCTACCGTGGATGTAGGTAGCCTGCGGCGGCAAATGAAGATCTATAAAGAAGCTGAAGTGAGATTAAGACAGCTAGATGGTGAATACAGTGAGTATTCAAAGGTTATTTTAGCAGAACAAAATAGTCGTACTAATGAATTAATGGCCAAATATGAGCAAGCTGGGATGGGAAAGTCCGACAGTGAAAACAGAATTTTACTCGAGGTATATAAGGAGAAAGCTGCGTCATTGGCTCAAGAGGCACAAAACAAATTGGATGCTAAGCAAGAGGAACTAAATATAAAACGACAAGAGATAGAGAAGGACTCGCGAGCCAAGGTTTGGCAGGTAATACGGATTGTAGCTCGAGAAGAAGGCATCCGCTATGTGATTGATAAAGAGTCCGGATTATTTGTTGAGCGAGATGTTACTAGTCAAATTATCGCAGCGGAAAAGAAGCAAGAAGATAAGAAAAAACGCTGGTTTTAGTCTTGTCCAGAATTACTATAAACCGATACTAGTTTAAGAAGTGATTCGACCGGTTTTGACCGGTTTTTTTCTTGTCTTGTAATTTGATCTAGTAAAATTGCTTTCAAACAGAAGTTGTTATTTAAATACGGCAAGGAGTATATTCTGTTTGTGAATGGTTAACACAAGCCGCGGGATAATAACAGCAGAATAATAACTGGATAAAGGAGAAGTGATTATGAAAGTACGATTGCCAATCATCTTTATTAGTCTTTTATTATTGCTTTCGCCACTAGCCTGTCTTAATAGGGGGAATAAATCATCACGGCCCGCTCCGCAACGGAAACAGAATGAGAAGAAAAAGGAGAAACCTCCTCTGCCAAATGAATTTGCTGACATCGAAGACTCTGCCTTAAGACTATATAATTTGGAACAGTTTGATTGGGAACATGCACAAAGTCTTACTAGTAATATTAGGAGTAAATGGGGTATTCTGCAACCAAAGCTTAGAAAAAATCAGGCACCCATGGATAAAGGGAAAGTTTTTGAGCTGCACCTAGCTGGACTCGAGGCTGCAGTGACGAATAGAAATACATTCAAAACGAGGGAACACTCTAATGAGATCATTGGAGCACTACAATCGTTGACTGACCCATTTAAGAGAGAGATCCCTCCGGAAATAGTTAGGATAGAAACTTCATTGCGGGAGGTTGCGCTCCATCTAGCTGCTGGAAACTGGACGATAGCACAAGATCTCATGAAAGAAGCGCCAAAGGATTGGGGAAAACTCAAACCAAAAGCAGAGGAGGTAGGTGCTCAAGAGATCGGTAAAAATGTTGAAGCATCATTTAAGGAGTTGGAAGAGGCGGTAAAACAAAAGGACACGAAAAAAGCGGAACAAATGATCTCCATGCTTCAATCTGACATGAAGGATCTTCGCCGCGCATTCCAAGACAGCTAAATAAGAGTTGAGCAATCTATTCTACATATAAACTAAAACTCACCGAATTACAGGAAAAGAGGGTCGCTTTATTGCGACCCTCAGTATTATATTAAGAACGAAGAGTTTGAGTTTATTAACCGTGGTTACATTCAGGTGTGTGAACATGCTCATGCTCATGATCGTGGTCATGATGATGCTCATGTGGAGGAACAATACCTTGGTATTCATAAGCCCCATCTCTACGAGGCCACAAGAAACCCTTACCGTCTTGGCAGATGATCGTCTGGGAAACCGGATCAAGATCTTCGCCGGTACGAGAGATGACTTTCTTTAACACTTGTGATTCCGGGTCATAAGAATTGATATGAAGCTCTCGTTCGTAAGTTGTACTAAGTAGAAGTTTTCCTTCCGGTTCTATAACGAGCATGGGTCGCTGCACTGTTAGAACAACTGGAGTTTCTAATTTGATTCGAGTTATAGTATCCATCTCAGGTTGAATATCGACTAAATACCCAGTACTGTCAAGGAAGAATAAGCGGTTGGAGTCGGAATCCCAAGCGAATCCCAGTACTTTATTTAGATTTGTTTGGTATAGCATTTTGGATTGACCTGAATTAAGTTGAGCAACTATAACTTGAATCGGTTCATTTGGCTCCATTTTAATGTATGCTAAACTAATGCCATCCTTTGACCAAAAAGGATAATATCCACCAGTATCAATAACTACAGGTTTTTTTTGGCGATAGACCATGACTGTACCATTATCAACATATGCAATGGACTTCCCATCAGGGGACCAGCGTGGGGAGTAGATATGAGTGCCAGTAACTAAAGAGCGCAGTTTACCTCCTACTCGTGTTACCCCCAGATAACGTTGGGGATGTCTTTTTGCTATATAGTCGATCCCCGCAACAGCAACTCCTGATTTTGGATGCCAGTCGCCACCGTGGGAACGAAAGGAGATAGGCCAGACCGAAGGGCCAAGAGTTAAATAGGCAAGATAACAGACTCCAAATAGACCTAACCAAACAAACAGCATTCTTCTTATAGGACGAAACTTGATAATAGGTGGACGCCCTTTAATTAGCCACAGGACAAATACCAATGGCGTAATTAGGGAGCAGATTAAGATAATAGTTGGAAAAATTGGTGTTAGAATCTTATAGATATGCGGAGGTATATCGAACCAGAAGTATCTTGCAGTTATGAGATCAAAGACCATTCTCCATAATAAGTAGCAGATGCCGGCCATCCCTGAAAACAATAGAGCAATAAAGAGTAAACGCTCACTGCCGCGAACCAGTAGTCCAGCGAAGAAACTGGTGCTTTGCAACACCAAAAGCGATAAAAGGATCCATTCCAGGGCCATACCCTTTGGTAATGGAAATGCTGAGAAATCCATTTTCATCAGACGTGTGAAACATAATACCCAGAGCAAATAGATTCCCAGATTAACAGTGTATTTAACGACAACAAGTAGAGCAGGGGGGATGGGGCGGGTAAGCAAAAAGTCTAGGGATTTTCGGTCTGATTCTCCGGCTAAACCCATGAGACCATACACGATGGCCAATATTGCCCCAGCAACAACTATGGCAATGGTGATTTGAGGACTAAGTGACAAGTTTTTGTCCGGATTTAAGAGCAAATAAATTAGGATAGGTATTGCTAATAGAAGCGGAAATGCATAAGCATTTCGGTTCTGCATAAGTTCTTTTTTAAATAAACTAAAGGTTGCACTAAAGTTTAAAATGAGTGTCTTAGCAATAGTGTTCATTGGGATTCCTCCCTGTAACCTGGAATTTGCTCGTGTATATATGTGGTATTGAGATTATACAGAACATCTCCATTTTTATGGTTGAGAATTAAACCTGAGTAACTAAAACGGGGTATTTTATGAATAAGCTTTAGTTGGGAAGTAAGGTAATCAAAGCTATAATAGTACGCAGATATAGCCTCTCTATTACCAGATGGCGGCATAGAGAAGACAGTTAATTTATACTCGTTACGATCAGGATCAAAGGCGTATTGGGTGAGAAAGATCCTTTCATTGTTGTCGAATTCGGGCAAGGGAAGGGGTATCGTTGAATTTTCCGAGTAGATATATAGCTGGCCATATGGAGATACGATGTATATATCCTCGTTTAGGGAGTTCCATGCCCAATTAAACCCATCAGATTTAATGTCAGTGTAAGGACTTACCGTGCCGGTTGTAAGGTCTGCACGGAAAATAACAATGTTATGTATTGGGATTTTCCCGTGTGAGGTCTCAAGCTCTGTTCTAGCGCTAGATTCATGAGTGAATACCAGCTCGTCAGAGGAGACGGACCAGAAAGGAGACGAACCGGAGCCCACCCAGATCCGCTTTTTGTCTTTGAGATTTAAGATATAAATCTGACCCGCTTCGCAAAAGGCGAGGTTTTTGCTATCAGGAGACCAAGTCAGATCGGTAACTTTCTTCTCTCCTTCTTGTTTTCCTTGGTAAATTAGTTCTGGTTTTGAACCGATTCGTGCTAATCCTATTCGGTTAGCTGAGCCGGATACGGCAATACACGTTCCATCTGGACTCCAAACTCCATCAATTGGCCAGAAAGAAGGATCAAGCCCGAATAATTCAGCCCCGACAAAATATGCTCCTCGGATAGGTGTATTAATACAAAGATTCATGCCTATGCTTAATAGGGGGCAAAGGACGATTATAATCAAGACTGTAAAAAAAGGGCGATCTTCACGAAGTTGCGGCCGTTGTTGAAGTATCCAATTGGTAATTATTAAGTGGAAGCTCAGTGCAGATATAGCAAAGATTAATCCCGATAGATAGAACAGAGTTGTAACAGACCAAGGATAAGTAGAGAGAAAGTGGTTGTGCAAGATAAAAGTAACAAGTGAAGACCAAGTTACTAAGAACCAGATAAGACTACCAATGGTTACAACGAGAGCGACCAGGAGTTTTTGGGGTCCTTTGACGCAAACACCAGCCACAAAACTGGCACCGAATGTTAATGTAATAGCAATAAACAATAATCCAAAGACCCATGATGAGACAGCAAATACTTTTGGCCATTCAAACAAGGAGGGTTTTAAAGATAAGACTAATAGAATACTCCAACCCAATGTTATTAATAACCCTAAAGTAAATTTCTCACCGATAACCCGGCTTATTGTAAGCGGCTTGACTAGCAAGAAATCCCGAGTTTGGTCATCCTCTTCGACATCGAATGCTTGTAATCCATAGGCAACCGCTAGTGTGAGCGGCACAGCATAAACAAAAACCATTACAAGCCAGTCAGGTAAAGCACCTAATCCATTGGTTGCTCTTAAGAACAATAAAACAAACCAGAAAGGAAGCGGGAATAGATAGATGAGACTATTCTGTTGAAACTCCTTTTTAAGAAGCAGTGGTCGAAACTGCATTGCCTTCCCTCCCTGAACAATAGTAGAGGAAGACCTCTTGGAGCGAAGCGGGTTCTTCTTGAATTACTTCCATACCAATTCCGGTCGATGAGGCTTGCTCCCATCCTTCTATGCCATTGGGTACTAAATAAACGGCTGATTCCGGCCTCATTTCCAGACAAACTATTCCGGGTGGGCAATAAGTGTCTAATCCGTTTCGAACTTGAACTTTCTTTATGCTTTGACGAATTTCTTCTAAAGATCCGGTTATCTGGACCTTGCCATCGTAAAGTATCGCGACTTGTGAAGCGATGGCTTCGACATCTGGAAGGTTATGGGTAGAGAAGAAGATAGTTCGGCCTTCTTTAACCGCTACTTCTTGAATTATCCGTAAAAATTCATGTTGGGCTAGGGGATCCAGACCACTCATTGGTTCATCCAAAATCAACAATTCTGGTTCTGGAGCCAAAGCAAGAATGAGAGCTAATCTGACTTTTTGCCCCTTAGACATAGTGCGGATGCGAACTTCAGGTGATAAGGAAAATCGGTTTAAGTAATCGTCAACCAATTCTTGGTTCCACTTAGGATAGAGTGAACGACAAAACGCAATTAGTTGAGAGATACGCATCCAGCCGTATAGGCCCTGCTCTTCAGATACATAACCAATTCTGGCGCGAAGCGCGGCTCCGGATTGCCAAGGATCTTCGCCTAAAATATCGACTTGTCCGCCAGAACGGGGTATCAGACCCAGGATTGTCCGAATAAGGGTGGTCTTTCCTGCGCCATTGGTTCCCAAAAGTGCAAAAACCTCGCCGGAAGGAACCGACAAATCTACACCCTTTAGCACGTTTTTGCGTCCGTATCTTTTTAGTAGACCGGAGCATGTGATGACAGGCGCTAAATCATTTGTCATTCCACCAACACCTCTTATTTTTAGTTTATTGATAACAAAGATTTATTTCTACAATATATGGCAGAATCCTGTTATCTCAGGGAAAACTTGTTTAAATAATGATACTCACTCCTTGAAATAAACAGTGAACAAACTTTGCGTTAAAACGCGTCTGGGGCGCTTGTCACAAAGGAGAATTTTGCGGAGACCTAGATGGCTTGATTTTAGAAGATAGTAATTGAAACCAATCATAAGCAGAAGTTTTCTTATTTTTAACTTTACAGTGAGGCATGGGTAAGATTATAATAAAACGGAGATAGTTAACAATTTAACAATCATAGTTAAATAATTAACATAAACAAGGGGGGACTCTGATGATAAGCAATGCAACAACCAGCCCGGTTTCTGAAACACTCGATCCGATTAAGGAGACGATTGAGTCCTTGGTTGCTCAAGCACAACAAGCCCGTGGTCAATTAATGGAGTTTAATCAAGAGCAGATCGACGCCATTGTAAAAGCGATGGCATTAGCTGGAATTGAGCACCATATGGCTTTGGCGCGAATGGCTTACGAAGAGACTCAGATGGGTGTATATGAGGACAAAGTTACAAAGAATCTATTTGCTACAGAATATGTGTATCATGATATTAAGTATGAAAAGACAGTCGGTGTCATCGAAGAAGATAATGATGAGGGAAGTATGGCGGTTGCTGAACCCATTGGATTAGTTGCTGGTGTAACTCCCGTGACTAATCCAACTTCTACAACAATGTTTAAATGTTTAATTTGTATGAAAACACGAAATCCAATTATCTTTAGTTTTCATCCAAAAGCCATTAGGTCTAGTATCGCAGCGGCCAAGACTATGAGAGATGCAGCTATTGCTGCAGGAGCTCCTGAGGGGTGCGTCGGGTGGATCGAAGAGCCGTCTGTAGAGGCTACTAATCAACTTATGCGGCATCATGATATCAGCTTGATATTGGCAACCGGGGGAGCAGGTATGGTGGAAGCCGCCTATTCCAGCGGTAAACCAGCGTTAGGAGTCGGACCGGGAAATGTTCCTTGTTATATCGAAAAAACCGCAAATTTGCGGCGGGCAGTAGCGGATTTAATTTTGAGCAAGACATTTGACAATGGAATGATCTGCGCTTCAGAACAGGCTGTGATTATAGACCGAGATGTTGCAGACGATGTAAAGGCGATAATGGCTGATTACGGTTGCTATTTTCTCTCGATAGAGGAGATTGATCGCCTGTCTAAAGTCGCTATTGACGAACGCCGTGGCGCGATGAGCCCACAAGTTGTTGGACAAGCTGCGCACAAAATTGCTGCCATGGCCGGTATTACTCTACCGACGGATACGAAAATATTAGTGGCGGAGTTGGCAGGAGTCGGGCCTGGATATCCACTATCTAGAGAAAAGCTCAGTCCTATTTTGGCCTGCTATATTGTTGCTGATTATCAGGAAGGAATCCGCCGTTGTGAGGAGATGACCGAGTTTGGTGGGCTAGGTCATTCCGCTGTAATTCACTCGACAGATACAAAAGCGATTAATGAGTTCTCGCGGCGTGTACGAACAGGTCGACTGTTGGTGAATTCTCCATCATCTCATGGGGCTATTGGAGATCTCTATAATTCGAATACTCCTTCGTTGACATTGGGATGTGGTTCTATGGGTCGTAATTCCACCACAGACAATGTCTCAGTGGGCAATTTGATTAATCTAAAGCGGGTTGCCTCACGAAAGGACCGTATGAAGTGGTTTAAAGTTCCTCCAAAGATGTACTTTGAGTACGGATCACTTCAATACCTGCGAAAACTAAAAGGTGAACGCGCGTTCATTGTAACCGATCCATTCATGGTACGTTTAGGTTTTGTTGATCGGGTACTACGGCACTTAGAAAGTATAGGAATGGGCTATCGAATCTTTTCGGAAGTGGAGCCTGATCCATCGGTTGAAACGGTTAAGAATGGGTGCAAGGAGATGGAACAGTTTCAACCTGATATTATCATTGCTTTAGGTGGAGGATCTGCCATAGATGCGGCCAAAGGGATGTGGCTGTTTTTTGAGAATCCGGAGCTGGAGTTTGAGACCCTTCGCTTGAAGTTTGCAGATATCAGAAAACGTGCATTCAAATTCCCGCAACTTGGTAAGAAGGCAACGTTTGTAGCTATACCGACGACCTCAGGTACAGGATCTGAAGTTACTGCTTTTGCGGTAATTACAGACAAAAAGCGTAATATTAAGTACCCATTGGCAGACTATGAACTGACCCCTGATATTGCCATTATGGATCCAGAGTTGGTTTTGACTGTGCCGCCGTCGGTGACAGCTGACACAGGTATGGATGTGCTAACCCACGCAATTGAAGCTTATGTTTCCGTTATGTCCTCTGACTATACAGATGCGTTAGCTGAAAAGGCCATTAAACTAGTTTTTGAGTTCCTTCCCCGCGCTTACAGGGATGGACAAGATCGGGTGGCCAGAGAGAAGATGCATAATGCGTCTTGCATTGCAGGGATGGCATTCACCAATGCTTTCTTAGGCGTGAATCACAGTATGGCTCATATTCTAGGAGGAAAGTTCCATATATCACACGGACGTGCCAATGCTATCTTGTTGCCGTATGTTATCTTATACAATGCCAAAAAACCGACAAAGTTTGCAGCGTTTCCACAATATGAATATCCCAAAGCCAATGAACGTTATGCTGAGATCGCTAGGTTTTTAGGACTTCCAGCGACGACGAATCAAGAAGGCGTTGAAAACTTGGCTCGCGCAATTGAAGATCTGATGAAACAGATTAATATTCCATTAACATTGCAAGAGGCAGGAGTTAATCGTGAAATATTTGAGCAAGAGCTTCAGAATATGTCGGATGTGGCATTTAACGACCAATGTACAGGCACAAACCCCCGTCTTCCATTAGTTGCTGAGATTGAAGAGATATACCGTGAGTCTTACTTTGGTAGAATAGGAAATAAAGAAAAGAAAAACTGCAAATCAAAAAGATAATAAATCCTCAAACTACCGTTATTTACCATACAAGGCATGGCCTACTTTTGGCACGTGCCTTGTTATTTTTGCATAAATATTGATGATCCTTTTCTATCAGAAGGATTTGGAAATACAACAAGGTACAATCGTGAGTTTTCATCGCGTGAACGCACTCATGATATAGGAGGTGAAGTCTTCTAGATTAGTTTAGGCGATTTCATAATTTCTTGGCATTTAATTTGGATACAATATATTTACAACTTAATTATGGCCTAACACTATATATTGCACCAAAATATCGCTGAATGTATTTATGAATTCGCTCAGTTATTAAACAAACTATAAATGGGAGGAATGAAGGATGAAGAGAACAACTGTAGTGTTCTTAGCTTTTATACTGGTCTTCGCATTAGGTTCAGCGACTGAGGCCAGTACAATTGGGGTTAATGTTAATCCAGGATACTCAGTTTCTGTAGATAAAACCCTAGACCCTTCGGATGATGCGTGGACCATCACTGGGAATTTGGGCATAAATGATAGACTAATGCTGAAGCTGGGATATACCACGGATGTAGATATGTTTTACTTTGGCGGAAGATATGAGCTTCGTAACAATCTGGCGTTGGGATTTGGAGTTGACTTCGGCGATCACACTGATGTGTTTTCACTCGATCTCCGTGGTAAAAAGAACCTTTCGGAGAGATGGGACATAGTTGGTGTTCTTGCATATACCAACCCGGATGGAGCTGATGATCTGATAAGCATCTTAGGACAACTAGAGTATAAAATAGGCGAGATCGGAGCATTAAACCTCGGTCTGGATTATGTGACAGATGGGGACGACTCTGAAACATATTATCTGGTGGGTGCTGAGTTTTATATCTCCAAAGTCTGCTTATATCTGGACTATACAGCAAATATTGATAATTCGGATGATGATAAGTTGACAGCGGGTGTGGAGTTTAAATTCTAGTACACTTAAGCGCAATACAATTTAGACTTTTCTCGGGTGCAAAAGAGTGTATATGGAAAAACTGTTCCCAGTTATAACTTCTACACCTCAGCAATCTAGAAAGTATAAGAAGGGGCTGCCCCAAAAGGCAGCCTCTTTTCACTAATAGCTGGCAGATGATATTATTCTTTATTAGTCGAGATAGAACGAGTAAAGTTTTGGAACTTGATAATAAACTCGTCCCATTCGGTTGATTGGCTGAGTTCAAGGGTTTTGTACTGATTCTCGCTACTATAAAATCCCCACTCTTTATGCGAAGGAAATAAAATGCTTAATCCGTAAGCCGGAGTGGGCGATTCAAATAATCCCGTATTTTTATGGTTTATAATGATGTTTCGCAAGTCGGACTTTAATGCGTTGGCTTGTGAGGACAAAGAGGAATTTAACATAACAAGTTCATTGAGGAAATCCATTAGATCACGAAATTCCAGATACTCGAAAGATGTGGTGGCAGTCCATGCGTTGTATATTAGTTCCATTTCTTCTCGATTATTAGCCGCTTCATTTATAGCCTTAGCAAACGTTGTAAAAGTCTCGATGAATTGTCCAAAAGGCTCCTCGGATAGACTGATTGACGAGTATGTGGTGTTGTTGGTTGTTGTGCGATAAGCGTTATAGTAGTCTTCAACTATTAATCTAGATAATGCTTCAGGTTCGATTGCTGTGTTGGATTTTAGCCTGGCCAATAGGCTGGTATAGTTGTTTCCCGGTCCAGGAACGGTTTCTTCTGAGCCTACAATATAGTTGACTAGGTCGCGCCATTCATAGGCTACCTCAAGCATCTGCATCAAACAAGCATCCATATTGACGATGTCAACCTTCTGATTAGTAATCTTTTCTGCTTCAAAAAGGGCTGTTGCGACTTCATCGGTGGTGAGGCAGAACCATTTTGTTATCCCTGAAGTATAGTCAAAACTGATGCCTTTGTTTCGTGTTGCTAATGCCTTGGGGTAAACGCCGGCTCCGTGGTTCCAGAGGGTCAGGAGAGTATGGTCTGCGGGAAAATGTTCCTGGCAGTGAATAAGGAAATTTGTTAGCGTGTCTGGGTTGGACATATCCAGCTCTCCCCAGCAGGAGATGAGTGAAGATGTGATTGTTTTATCATCATTATCTTGTGTTACATAGTACAGGCGTGTATCAGTCCAATCCCCATTCGAGGAGTCATATCCATTAATTCGATCTACTAATACCAAGATGTTAATCTGACCATCTGAGCCAACTTGCTCCATCTCATTGATGTCTTTAATCGCATCAAACTCCAGGTCGTTATCGGCATTAAGATAGACCAGGAAATTCCAGGCTTTTTTGGGGAATGAACGGTTTTGCTCAATGAGATAAGTTGTTTGCCCTGGTTCCACTGTAACTGTTGGGATTATAAGCGTTTGTTCATTAGCAACGATCTCTATCCGATAAGTTCCAGGAGTCAGATCTAGAAAGTAAAACATTCCATCTTTATCGGTAGTGGTTGTAATAGCAGCGGATGTTTGACCAATAATGGATACAATAGCGTTTTGCGCTGCGGTTCTAGTATGGAATTCTCTTTCTGCGTGATGCCCCCGATCGACACCTAACTCATTATCACCCGACAAATAGACTCTTCCGCTTAACACTCCTAAATTTGGATCAACTTTTTCTCTCCCGCTCCCACAACCTAACAGGAAACTTACTAATAAAATCATTACAGTCAAATAAACAATCCGCTCAATCATCAATACACCCCTTTGCGGACTATAGGAACATTTATTCTAGTCTACCACGAGCAACACTAGCAAACAATAAGAATAGTTAAGTAGGCTCATAGGCTCATTATATTCTTGAGAGGATTATGATTATGGATCTAATGAGCACATAAGCCAGTTTCTTGTTGGCAATGTCATGATGTGAAATATATGTTATGTATTTATAAGTATACAGTATAAATGGTTGATAAAAAGCATGATTAGGTGTTAAGATAAATAACATAAAACTAACATGAAGGGGCGATTAAATTGAAATTATTACAGATCCTTACATTAACCGTTCTCTTCTCCCTGATGATAGGGGGAACTGCTTATGCGGCAGATGAAGTGAGTTTGATTCAAGCGGCAGACACAATTTGGGTACTGATTACGGCATTTTTAGTCTTTTTTATGCAAGCGGGATTTGCTATGGTGGAAGCTGGATTTACCCGGGCAAAGAATGCCGCTAATATCATTATGAAGAATCTAATGGACTTCTCTGTAGGATCCCTGGCATACTGGGCGTTTGGATTTGCGTTTATGTTCGGGGTCGGTGGATTTATTGGTAAGACAGGTTTCTTCTTGAATGGTGATTTCTCTCATTTGGATCTAGGGGTCTCGGTTCCTGTTTTTCTATTGTTCCAGACGGTTTTTGCGGCTACTGCTGCCACTATTGTATCCGGCGCCATGGCTGAGCGGACAAAGTTTGTTAGTTACATGATTTATAGTGCGATAATCTCTTTGATTATCTATCCCGTCGTCGGTCACTGGATCTGGGGTGGCGGTTGGTTAGCACAGATGGGTTTTGTTGATTTTGCAGGTTCGACAGTTGTTCATTCCGTCGGAGGTTGGTGCGCATTGCTTGGAGCGAAGTTCCTTGGACCGCGAATTGGCAAGTATAAAGAAGATGGGACTCCTAATGCCATTCCAGGGCATAACCTGGTCATCGCGGCACTTGGTGTTTTCATCCTGTGGTTTGGTTGGTTTGGGTTTAATCCTGGTAGCACTTTGACACCGTTTGCTCCAGAGCTAGGACTGATTGCAGTAAACACTAATCTGGCTGCTGCGGCCGGTGCTGTATTAGCAATGGCTATAACCTGGATGAAGTATGGTAAGCCAGATGTTTCCATGACAATGAATGGAGCTTTGGCTGGTCTTGTTGGGATTACAGCCGGGTGTGCATCAGTTTCGATTGGCGGTTCGATTTTAATTGGAACGGTTGCCGGGATAATCGTCGTTTTTGCGGTTGAATTCTTTGATAAAATTAGGATTGACGATCCGGTAGGTGCCATCTCTGTTCATGGGGTATGTGGAGCAGTGGGAACCGTTTTGGTAGGCTTGTTTGCGACTGACGGAGGCCTTTTCTATGGTGGAGGAGCCAAACTCTTAGGAGTACAGGCGCTGGGCGTAGGAGCTACTTTTGCATGGACAGTTGCAACAGCCGGAATTCTCTTTGCCGCATTGAAGTACACTATCGGTCTGCGTGTTACTGAAGCCGAAGAGACAGAAGGGTTAGACATCCATGAGCATATGGGCTATGCTTATCCAGATCAATTTTCAACAACTGTGAAACTGTAAAGACGTAAGACAAAAGTAATACCTGAAGGCATAATTCTTATTTGGAAGGTTGACATGATGGCTAAGCAAAGAAAGGGTGAATATTAATTATGAAGAAGGTTGAAGCGATTATTCGTCCTAGTCGATTGGATGCGGTTAAAAGCGCGTTGAATATGGTAGGAATTAAGGGGATGACCATTACAGATGTTAGGGGTTGTGGACAGCAAAAAGGGCACATTGAACACTACCGTGGTTCTGAATATGTTGTTAACCTAATTCCGAAAGTTAAGATCGAAATTGTAATCGCTGAAAAGGATCTTGAACAAGTTATAGAAGCTATTGTAGAAGCTGCTCGAACTGGTGAAATCGGAGATGGAAAGATATTTATCTCAGATATTTCCGGAGTCGTACAGGTTCGTACTGGAAAAAGAGGGGAAGAAGTTATTTAAGCGAAGAAAAGAGACTGCCACAAGATGGTAGTCTCTTTTATAATTATGGAACCGAGGCTAAAGAGTACGGATAAAATAATACCTTTGCTCTCCTTCCTTAGCCTTCATATTCTCTCCTTCAAAATGAAGTTTGAAAGCGTTTTTAACCTCCATACTGTCGGGATCGACGACAATAATTTCATAATTGGACAAAATTATTAAACGCTGTTCTTCGACGATTATACTTGTTTGCTCAACAGGCTTTTGGAAATTATGGATCGGAATTAATCTCAAGTTTTTTTGGTCAATCCGATAAATCCCTTTCTTAGTAGTAACAATTATATCTGCATTAGGCTTGTTTGTTTGATATACTTCCAATAATTGATCTTCTAGTGTTAAGTAAGTTAAGACATCAAGCTTTTGGTTCAAGACCGTTATATCATTGGAAATGCGGTTGAGTATAAAATATCTGAAACCATTTGGGTCTCGTGCAATAGTGGTCTTGGCGCGTTTTTCTCCAAAAAGTTTTAGGAACGTGGAGCGTTTCCCGGGGCGGCCGGATTTCACCTCAGCCAGGATTCTGTTCTCTTCAATGTCAAAGAAGCGGACCTTTCCATTTTTAGCTGAATAGATCATCTGAACCGTATCTTCTGGATTGAATAATAGTTGACAATACTCTCCTCCTTGATAGTTCCGGCCTATATCGTATCTTTCGTAGGTGTTATTTCTGTAATCGATCATCTCCAAGTATCGGGTGGTTAACGAGTACAATCGTTCTTGTTTTGGGAGGTACATAAAATCGATACATGGGTTCATTTGGTGATGGGTGATCTGATCGGCAGTAACCCTAAAGAAATGACTCTCATTTGTCAAATTTGATCCGAGGATTGCGTCTTGCTCATATTCAACAACTAAGACCCCGTGTTCTTCGTGCCATTTGGCATACGTCTTGTATGGTTTTAGTTCTTGGTGAGAGATGATTTCGTTAAGCGCAACATCGACAAGCTGGATAGACCCCTTAAAGCGGCTATTAGGATCTACGTCTAAGACGGCAATCCGTTCGTTTGATAAGTTAAATACCTTCTGAGGGTTGGCTCCAGTAATCAATTGCTCGCTGACCATGAAAGGCTCCTGATGGATGACTGATAAGGCTGAGGGGTTGAACATGTCGCCTTTTGTTAGAAGATAGAGTCTTTTCTCGTCTGGTGATAATGTAAGATCTGTGATGTGAACGGCTTTTATCCCTATTCTATTTCTTGTTTTTGTAATCTGATTATAATGAAGTAATTCGAAATCCTCGCCAGACTTGTTATTTCTATATGTAATAAATAACTCGTTGTGATTTTGAGTCGTAGTCCAAGAATAGGGAGGGTATCCTAAAACTACAAGATCGTCAGTCCGTCCAGTCTCAGTATTGAAGACGATGAGCTGTCCAGGGGATTCGAATGTTTTATTTTTTTGTCTCGGAAGATAGACTGCCAAAAACTCCTGGGAATTAGTGGAGAGCATCATAAGATCTGGTTTTTTCTCTACAGAAAGTTCACGGAAAAAATAGGTATCATAATTATTCATATATAGAATTTTGTTTTCTTCTATATCGTATAGAAAGTACTGATCGGCCAGTATAGACGGGGAAATAGTAAATATAGACAACAGGGCGAATAATAAAAATATGTTACGCATGAAAGGCCCTCCTAGTGGTTTGTGTCATTTGTCGCCGGTGTGTTATAAACAAGAGGAATAAAAACTATGTCTCGTTTAGCCTTTAAAACGAGACATAGCAGAAAATGGTTCCAGGAGGCCATCTTAAAGAGCAGAGATTATAGATGAATCGTTGCTTGATTAGCAACGATTCATATTTTGTAAGAACGGAGAGCCAGAGTTTCTTAATATGAATGAAATAGACGCAAGTACAAACATGCTTAAAGCTAATTATTGATTAGTCAGCATTAAAAATAATAATAAATCCCGAAATTAACTGACGTTCCCACCCGTATTGAACCATCAGAACGATAAATACTGGTGATTCCTAACTCAAGCGCAGGGTGAATAATGTGTTTTCGATATTCAAAACCAAAAAACACTTGGTAACCTGTGCGTTCCTCATCGGTTATTGTTTGAGATTCTGTAGAGTGAAACACTCGGTGGTGTCCCAGACCAGCACCAATATAAGGATATAGGTCAGAGGCGTTTGGGAAACCAAGTGTTCCCCGTAAGCCCAGCGCGTAATTGCCTTCATTTGAATTTTCGCCTTCATAAAAGCTAAGAGAGAAGAGAGGCTGTAGATAAATATTTGGTTGTACTGGAAACCTTACTGACAATCCCGAAGCTATTGGTGTATAAAGCCACCCAACAGCATATTCAGGTCTTTTTTCGTAGTAAGCGTAGGTTGGCTTCATACTACTAATTGTCAGGAAGAAGAGGAACATTAATATAGTTACTTTGCGCAAATGTTTCACCTCCTATAAAGGGCTATTCCATGTTAAGTGGCGGCTTCCTGCCATTTCCATTGGTTTACTGAATACGCCGGAATTTTCCTATTGAGTTTTACCTAGATTAAAATATTGAGGTCTATTAAAGCAGGAACTCCAAGGAAATAATGGAAAACTATCATGGTTGTTTTGGAGATAGGGAGTGGAGGGTTGCCCATGATGACGGTGCGAAGAGGTAAGATTTCGAAAGTTATTGGAGTCCGTCGTGGCTTTCAAGAAGTTGAATTAGAACTTCATAGCGGTGAAATAGGTAGGGCAGTTGTCTACCCCGAGCTTACTGGGGAGGCTAATCCGGGCGATGAGGTATTTCTTAACACGACTGCTATTGAGTTAGGTCTTGGCACTGGTGGCTTTCATTTTGTTCTGAGTGTGGCTGGGAGGGAGGAGAGAGAAGTTGCGGGTCCGGGCCATATAATGAAGCTGCGTTATACTCCATGGCAGATAAAATGCCTATCAGTTGAGGAGCAGGAATCTCCTCACCATCAAGCAGTGAAAGACTTGAGAACATTGGGTGATATGCCAGTGGTCGTTGCTACGCTCCATAGTATGCTCCCATTAGTAGTCGCGGGATTTCGATA
>OBJA01000633.1_pt1 | contig 28821 bp, 27 predicted proteins | sample 1519751 | NCBI WGS metagenome assembly OBJA01 (sample SAMEA3881238, study PRJEB22517) | soil metagenome | biome: lake sediment; feature: soda lake sediment; material: sediment, water from around vicinity | place: India | collected 2013-12-23 | depth 3 m
GTAAGGTTAATAAGAGGAATCGTAATTCCATTAGTGACTGTTTCAATCATAAAAAGTTTTAGTCAACTTAATGATAAAAATGCGTTAAAAAGCATTGGATTGAAATCAATTTTTTGGCTGTTATTGACAACTGCTTTCGGAGCTGCTTTAGGAATAACAGCAAGCTATCTAGTTAATCTTGGAAACGGATTTCCTTTACCTAGTGGTGAAAATCAAAATTCAACCTTTACTTTAGTTGATGCTTTAGTTAATTTAATTCCGTCTAACGTAATTGCACACGCTGTTAATAATGAGGTTTTACCTGTAATATTTTTTGGTCTTTTAATTTCCTTTGCAGTTATCTATGAAGGAAGTCGTCATCCTGAAAAAGTTAAACCATTTAAAGATTTTATATATTCTGCAGCAGAAATTATGAATCGTGTTACAAAAATGATTATTAGATTTACACCTTATGGAGTATTTGGATTAGTTGCAAATGCTGCTGCTAGAAATGATGCTGCTGCATTTAAAACATTAGGAACATATATAATTTTAATATATGTTGTAATGTTAATTCATTTTATAATTGTTCATGTAGGATTAATTACTATTGTTGCAAGAGTGAACCCTTTACGATTTTTTAAAACCATTTATCCTGCTCAGATTGTTGCTTTTACAAGTCAAAGTAGTTATGCAACCCTACCAGTCACAATTAAATCACTAAAAAAGGCAGGTATTTCAGACCGTATTGCCAATTTTGTAGCTCCACTTGGTGCAAATATGGGAATGAATGCATGTAGTGGTATTTTTCCGGCGATTGTTGCCATTTTTACTGCAAACGCATATGGATATGATTTAGGATTAACAGGTTATTTAACGATTATATTTGCATCAGTTATTGCCTCAATTGGGATTGCTGGGGTTCCAGGAATTGCTTCGGTTGTTGCAACAGTTGTATTAGCAAGTGTTGGTTTACCTTTAGAAGGGCTTTTACTTGTTATGGGAGTTGAAGCTTTTGTTGATATGGGGCGGACAGTATTAAATGTTACTGGAACGGCTGTTTCAGCATTATTAGTTGCGAAATCTGAAAATGAATTAAATTTGAATGAATTTAATGGCAAAACTATAGTTGATAATGAAATATTTGCATAAACTAAAGGTGAAGTTTTCACCTTTTTTATTAGGTAAATGAACATTACTTCAAAAAATAAACCAGATTATGTTTAACTTTTTTTTATATTTATGATATAATATTTATGTTTATACGGTGGTGTATGATATGAACAAGAAAAATGTATCTCCCTATGTAATAATTATCTTAGGTTTTATTGGAGTTATTCTTATTGGGACATTATTACTACTTTTACCATTTGCAACAAAATCAGGATACCGCATCTCTTTTATTGATGCCCTATTTACATCCACAAGCGCTGTATGTGTTACAGGTTTATTATCTGTCGAATCAGTCTCGGGGGTTTTTACCTTATTTGGAAAAATAGTTATCACCCTTTTGATTGAAGTTGGTGGAATTGGAATAATTACGATTACTGTCTTTTTGTTTACTTTAATTGGTATTAAGATAGGGATGCATGATCGATTTTTAATAAAAGAGTCTTTAAATCAAAACTCATTAAAAGGAATGGTTAGATTAGTCCGCAAAACAGTTGAGATTACACTTATTATTCAATTTCTTGGAGCTATTGTTAATTTTATTGCCTTTAGAAATTATTATAATTTTTGGGATGCTTTTGGGGTTAGTATTTTTCACTCGATATCTGCATTTAATAATGCTGGTTTTGATTTATTTGGAAACTCATTAATAAATTATAAAGATAATATTTTGATTAATTTAAACTCGTCTTTCCTAATTATTTTAGGTGGAATCGGATTTATTGTTATCTACGATATTTTTAAAAACAAAAAATGGAAATACTTATCAATACATACTAAAATAGTTTTAAAAACATCACTAATTTTAATCATCAGTGGAATGGTATTGTTGAAAATATCTGAAGGAAGTTCCATTACTTGGCTGCAAGCATATTTTAGTAGTGTGTCAGCAAGAACAGCTGGATTTGCCGTTGTTGATTTTAATACTTTCACAAATGCTGGGTTAATGGTTATTTTAATTCTAATGTATATTGGTGCTTCACCATCTTCAACTGCTGGTGGTATTAAGGTTACAACCTTCTATACTGTTTTTAAATTTATTATATCGTTTGCAACTGGAAAGGAAACCTTATCACATAATCGTAAAGTAGCGATAGGTAGTATTGTAAAAGCATTTGTGTTAATTGTCTTTTCCTTGGCTTATATTTCAATTGTAATTTTTTTGATAAACTTTATTGAAAAGTATAATACGAATGTTAGTTATGATCAATATAATTATTTCACAAAAATAGTCTTTGAAGTTGTTTCTGCCTTTGGTACAGTTGGATATTCAATGGGAATTACTGAAAAGTTGCATTGGTTAAGTAAATTATTACTTTGTATCACAATGATTTTTGGTCGACTAGGTCCGATCACAATCATTAGTGCTTGGAATAAACGTTGGAATTTAAATAAAACAACAGATGTTAAATACCTTGAAGAACATATGATAATAGGGTAATAAACGGAGGATATTATGAAAAAATCTTTTGCCATTTTGGGATTAGGAAATTTTGGTATAAAACTAATTGAAGAATTGAGTAATTATAACGCGGATATAATCGCCATTGATTCAAATGATAATAATGTTGCGAAAGTTGGAGACTATGTGAGTAGTGCCTTTGTGTGCGATATTACTAACGAATCAGCTTTAAGAAAACTTGGCGTCAATAATGTTGACCATGCTGTTATAGCTGTTGGTAACAATTTACAAACAACAATTCTTTGCACTATTATATTAAAGGAATTTGGAATTCCTAAAATAACTGTCAGAGTTGATGATGATTTTTATGTTCCGGTCTTAAAAAAGTTAGGCGCAACAGAAGTTTTTTCGCCTCAAAAAATTGCTGGTATTCGTTTAGCTAATAAAATTATTAGTGATTCATTTGTAGATTATTTTAAAATAAGTAATGAATTTTGCATAATTGAAATTTCAGTTGAACTTGATGTCGTACCATTAAATATTCAAGAAGTTAATCCGAGAAATCGTTTTGATGTAAACTTGCTTATTATTCAAAGAGGGAATCAAACATTTTCTCCGAAAGCAGTAGATTATATAATGCCTAATGACTTGATTTATGTTTTTGGAACTCAAGCAAAAATATCGAAATTTGAAGCATATATTAATTCCCAAAAAGAATAAGAAGACCGCTTGGTCTTCTTATTTTTACTACATATTTCCATTTGATTTTTTTGGGAAAATTGAGTATAATAGATAATGGTTAATAACCACCCTATTATTTATTATCTATGCTAAAACATGAATTCCCGACTTAAATAATAGGGTTTTTTTTGTATAATAAAAGCTTATGATTTTTTTATCATAAGCTTTATTTTAATTTCCAAGACGATCTTTTTCTAAGACTTCAGATGAATTAATTGTATAGATATATTGGTCAGACCTTATACTTGTTATACTAATATTACCTTGGCTTACATAAAAACTACCATCTAAGCTTCCGTAATTAGGAATTGTATATTTGACTGCCATTATATAACTGATATTAAAACGATTATCTTCAGCAGTTGTAATATAGAAGGTAGGTTTTTGAATTGTGTTTAATGTATTTGTTATGCAAAAAGTAATAGAATCATTGTGATTTATATATTGAATTCTACTTTTACTGATAATAACATTATTTCTGATTATGTCATAATCATAATGGTTAGATGAGCTTGTGAAAGTTAAATATGATTTTGAATTAATTCCTATTTTTACAGTTAAATCATCATTATCATTTAAAGAACCATTTAAAATGTATGTTTCGTTATTGTATAACACAAGGAAATCTAATTCGTTGTTATTGTAGATATTAAAGTAAATTAGGTAAGTTTTATCTTCGTTTAACAATGTCTTTCCATTAAACTCAATTAAATAGGTATATTGAACTAAGTCGCTGACTTTTTGGGTATATTGATAATTATCAATAAAAATTTCGAATGAATTAAGTTGACGATTTAGAAATGTATCGATCTCATCGTTTAATGTTGTATTAATAATTGGGGGATTGATATCTGAATATAAAAGATCTTGATTATTGATAAATAATGAAACCAAGCTTGCGGAAGCAAATCCGTATTTTTGGGGATTGCTTAATTCTATTAATGGGCTTTGTTCAATTATTAATGGCGGGAAAATTGGTAAAGCAGGGGGAAATTCAGGAGTGATGATTGGGAAGAAAGGGATTGGTGAATCAAAATTAGGAAAGTATGAATTGTCTCCTGCTTTTTCTGTCTTTTGAATATTTAATCCTCTAATCAAAAAACCTAGTATAAATACAATCATAAAGCTTAAGCTAAAACGTAGAAAGACCTTTACATTGAAAAAACGCTTTGCTTTAGAAGGTGTATATGAATCTATATGTGCGGTTTTTAACACAAAATTAATATCAATATCTGGAGTTTCATTTTTTATTTCATTTTTAAATAAATTAATTTTTTCTTTAAGATTCATAGTTCTCACCTCCTTATAATTTTTTTATTTTTTTGATTGCGCGGCTATAATGCCATAATACAGTGCCAAGAGGCATATTCAGTATGTTTGCAATCTCCTTACTTGTTAAATCTTCAACAGTTCTTAAGACAAAAATATTTCTTTCAATTTCTGTTAAAGTGTTAAGAATTTCATCCACAATTACATTTCTTTCGCCACAGGCTGCTGTAATTGGGAGTATTGTTTCACTATCGTTAGCATCGATCAATATTTCTCGTTGTTTAAAACGATAATGATCAATTGCTTTATTGCGAGCAATGACAAGCAACCAACTTAAAAAGTTCTTACCAATTTGATACTGATTTATTTTTTCAAGCATTGTAATATATGTATCTTGCATGATATCTTGGCTAATATCACGATCTTTTACAATCGAGACAATTATCGCATAGACTGCATGTTTAGTTTCATGATAAACATATTCAAATGCTTCTTCATCTTTTTGTTTTAATAATTCGATTAAATCGTCATATTTTGCCATAAGAAGTATCTCCTTATGACTATTATACACTTCCTGTTTTTACTTATCAATTATTTTATTATTTGATGTAAGGATTTTCCATCTCAAATATAATTGCATCTACAGTTGAAAATTCACCAGATAAATTATGAGATGTAATAACTTCACCACTGATTACATATAAGAATTGATCAATTCTAACTGCTCGTTTGATTGTGAAGTCATAATACCACCAATAAGAATACAAATCGCTATTGTTTAAGTAATAATCATTATGACTGACCGTATGTTTAATTTGAATTGGATATTCGCGGGTTTCATCAACATCAAAGAGAATATAATCATTCATGGATGTATAATTACTATTACTAAAATTATATCTCCACAATGAGAAACCTAAACAATTATTATTTTTATCAATTAATATTGCTTTATGATTATATAGAGCTTCACTATATGACCAATTTGAATTACTGCTTAAAAGTAGTGGTTTTCCAACTTCAACAGGGTTGTCAAAGTCACTGATATCATATAATGATATTTTCATTCCGGAAAATTGACCCGTTTCAAAACCAATACCAATAACTAAATTGTCTGACCATGGATGTTGATATACACTAAAACCAGGAACTTCTAATTCGCCTTTTATTGTTGGCTTCTTAGGATTGCTTAAATCAATTGTATAGAAAGGGTCTATTTGTTCGAAGGTAACTACTGTAGCACGATCCTTGTTGAATCGAACAGATTGAACTCTTTCTCGAGGTTTTCCTAAACCTTGATCAATTAAACCGATAACGTCTAATTTATAGGTATCTTTTTCAATTTTACGTTCAAATACATATAAACGATTTTTAATTGAATCGCCCCAGCCTTCAGTTGTGACAATTCGCATATAGCCATCATATTCATCCATTGCAAATTGGTTGATGACATGACCGCTAAATTCACCATGACCGCCAAACGATACAGTTCCGTCTTCATCAAATTGATAAGAAATTAATTTACCTTTTTCTTTTGAAAAGCCAAGCAATGTATATTCATACATATAAGTTGCTAAATAAATAGCATTTAAACTGACATAAACTTGACCCCAACTAGAAGCTCCTAAAAATGTATCATTTTCAAATTCTATTTCATCATTTAGTTTTACAGTTGTAATTATTGTAAATGATTGGTATTGGATGTCAGGTAGATACTTGATATCGTTATAATCGATAGCCGTTGTTTCATCGTTATGTGATACCCATGGTCTTAAGTCATAATCTTTTTCTAGTTCATAAGGATAAACATAATGATTTGTTAATAAATATAAATTATCTCCAATCAGACGTGACTGAAGCAAAGAGCCTGATACTTCATAGGTTTCAATTTTTAATAGCGTTTCAATATTATATATTGTAATAACGCTCATATTTGCTGAACGTGAGTAATAATACGGTTCAATATCTATCTTGTCATCGATATCGTATTTGATAGTACAATATTCATATTTCTGGCCGATAACAACCAAATATTTATCGGTTATATACAATTCACGATAATAAGTATTTGAATAATAAGAAGGAGTATTTTGATTAGACGCTTTAATTTGTTCATCTAATAAAATTTCCATCATCCCATTTTCGAGAATCCCAACAACATGAAGACGATCATGATTCAAGGTATAAATTCGTCGACCATCCGTTTTTACAACATCGCCTTCATCAACTCCTTCAACTTGAACATTTGTCTTTGTATAGTCACTTGATCCAGAGGATCCAGCGTTGAAGTCATCTGTGGCTTTTTCGGTACTTGGAGATAAAAAGTCTCCTCCAATCCTTGGCCCATAATTACTATTGTTTGTTGATTTTTTAAGAAGACTCTTGAGCTTATCAGCACTTCCAACAGTAAATAATCCCAAATCTTCCTTTTTTTGAATGTTTGAAGGAGTATTTAAACACCCAACTAAAAATAGTAATAAAAATATCATTACAAAAATAAAATACTTTTTAAATTTCAAAAACAACACCTACTTTCATCATTTATAATACGTCAAAACAAGACATTTTATTGGTTAAATTTAAAAAAAAGTCCTAAATACTTAGGACTAATTTTGCTTTGTAAGATGTAAATAATAATTTGTATTAGCATTTTGATAATAAGGTATAAAATACAAGAAATAAATACCTAAAGTTATAATACCTAAAATAAAATGTCCAATAAAACTCAAATTGAATAAAAAGAAATCGAATTTATATCCTTTCATCAATTCACTGCTTCGTCTTAAACCTTCAGTAATGGTCATATCTTTGTTTTCTGTTAATACTGGAATGACTTGAGAATACCTAAATGCAAAAATAATTCCCGGAATGACAAATAGCAGTAATCCTCCAAAGACGATCAAAGCATAAAGCAAAGAAGCTCCAATTAGCTTGATTGCATGATTCAAATCTTTAAAACAATCAAAAATAAGATTAAAATCAAATTTTCTTTCTTTTAATATTTTTTTACAAATTAAAAAGATACCCGCTGCTAATACTGGTGCAATAATTCCACCTATTCCAGTTGAAGTAATAGCTGATACAATGATTAATGCAAGAAGTAACATTAAACGATTTCCTTGTAATGATGTTTTTGCTTGTTCTTTAATAAGTTTAAAGTTCATATTTAACCTCTCTCTTTCTGTATTAATTATATTAATCGTATTAGATTATATTACTAAATCGTTGAATAGTCAATATAAAAATCCCGAGAAAATCGGGATTAAAAATATTCATCAGGTTCTATTGTTGGAATATGTTTTTGTACTTCCTTTTTTTGATTAGTTAAATGTAAATAATAGTTTGTTGCTGATACCTTATAATACGGTAAAAAGTATATACCATAGATACCGAGACTTAAAATAAAAAGGACAAAATGACCGATAAAACTTAAATCAAATAAGAACATCTCTATTTTATGCCCTTTCATGATGCTAGCACTTTCATCTAAGACTTCTGAGATTTTTAAATCAGGTTTATCACAAAGAAGGTATAAGGCTTGTGAATACCTAAAAAGAATGACAAAGCCTGGAACAATAAATACAATCAATCCAACAATTACAAGAATCCCTGATAATAAAAAAACTCCAAGTATTTTAATAATAAAGTTGAAATCCTTAAATGGGGTAATGATAAGATTATTATTTAATTCTTCAGCAAGAATTAACTTTTTACAAACATAAAACAATCCACATGTAAAGATTGGAATCAATAAAATTCCAATTCCAATACATAAAAGTGCTGCTTCAAAAAGGATTGTAATAAGAATTAAAAGGAATAATGGTTCGCGTTTCCCTTTTAAGGTTATCCTTGCTTCTTCCTTAATTGCTTTAATGTTCATCAATATCACCTGTATATTATTATTTACAGGATTTTTATTTTTAGTTCATTTTTTCAATTGATTTAATTGTAATTACCGGATAAGGGAAATTTTGTAAAGAATGATCAACAACGACAGTTTTGGCTTTACTAAGGGCGAGGATGACATCATTGCTTTCTTGGTTGACTGTCTTTCCGAATGCACAATAGCTGCCGTCTAAATGTGGTGTATTAGCAGAACAAATAAAGAATTGGCTACTAGCACTATTATTGTCGTTTCCCAGTCTTGCCATTGAAATAACTCCTAGTTCATGCTTAATATCATTTTTAAACCCGTTGGTTTGAAATTCTCCAAATATTGGATTAGTCTTTTCTTTTTCGTGAATATTATTTTCTGAAACATAGTACCCACCAGTTTGAATCATAAAGTTATCAATGATGCGATGAAAACAGACTCCATCATAATATTTTGCTTCAACAAGTTTTAGAAAATTGTCAACCGTTAAGGGAGCTTGATTTTTGAATAATTCAATTGTAATTTCACGATTATCTTCCAGAGTAATTTTTACTCTAGGATTAATGTTGTTTTTCATATCCATATATACCTCTAAATTTTTTAATTTTTATTTATTTTATCATAGATGTAAAATCTTGTCCAATCTTATCTTTATTTGTTTTTTCGAAAATTATGTATTATTTTTATTTTAAATTTCTTTAAAATTGTTTGTAAATCAATAACATTTAGTGGTATAATTGTTCGTGTGTGACGTTATTATAATCTCGAAAAAATATAGAATGGGAGGAATTATATGACGAATAATCATGAAGAAACTGAAACCATAACGATGATGGCAGCAGTGAAAGATAAACCTGAATGCGGGTTTAGTATTGTTCATAAAACAATATCGACTGATCTAAAAGATCATGAAGTTTTGGTTAAGGTAGCAACATCATCATTTTGTGGAACGGATTATCATATTTATACATATGATAATTGGGCAAAAAACCGATTGAAATTGCCACTAACAGTCGGACATGAATTTAGTGGTGAAATCATCAAAATCGGCTCTAAAGTAACCAAAGTAAAAATTGGGGATGTTGTTAGTGCTGAAACGCATATTATTTGTGGACAATGTGAATTCTGTAAACGTGGAGAAGGCCATATTTGTGCTGAAACAAAAATTATCGGTGTTGATATTGACGGCTGTTTCGCCGAATATATTAAAATGCCGGAAGATAATTGTTTTGTGAATAGTAAAGACATTAACCCTTTGTTTTTGTCTGTTCAAGAACCGTTAGGTAATGCTGTTCACACTATGGCACACTTCGATATCAAAGATAAAACAGTTGCAATCTTAGGATGTGGCCCAATTGGATTAATGGCTGTTGATGTCAGTAAAGCATATGGAGCAAAAAAGGTTATTGCAATTGAAGTGAAGGAATATCGTCGGAATTTAGCAAAAAAAATCGGTGCTGATATCGTAATAAATCCTTTAGAGGAAGATGTCATTAAAAGAGTATCAGAAGAAACAGATGGGTTGGGTGTTGATGTTGTCGGAGAATTTAGTGGTAATAAACGCGCCATTGAACAGGCTTTTAAATATTTAAAAGCTGGTGGAGGGATGAGCATGCTTGGTTTGCCTTCGCAAAAAATAGAGCTCGACTTTTCTACAGATGTTATTTTTAAAGGAATCAGTATTTATGGTGTTACTGGTCGCAGGATTTATGATACATGGTATCAAGTTAAAGAATTAGTTGAAAGTGGAAAATTACACTTTGAAGATATTATAACTCATAAGTTTAATCTAAAAGATATTAATTTAGCTGGAGAAATTATGGGTAGTGGGAATTGTGGAAAAATTGTTTTTATGATGGATGGTGAAAATAATGGATAAATTATTCTTTATCGATGAAAAAATCGAACAATTAAAAAAAGATGGAGTTTATCGTCAACTCCCAGTCAACTATGGACCTTGTACAAATGTAATTAACCTTAATCATAATAATGTAGTTAATCTTTCAAGTAATAATTATTTGGGATTAGCGAATCATCCACGAATAATTGCTGCAGCACATAAGGCATTAGATAAGTATGGTGTTGGAGCTGGCAGTGTTAGGACAATTGTTGGTAACCAAGATCTATTGGAAGAATTGGAAAGATCTTTAGCAGAATTTAAACATGAGGAAGCGGTAACTTGTTTTCAATCAGGCTTAAATTGTAATATGGGAACAATTCAAGCAATTGTTGAAAGTGGTGATTTAATTCTTTCAGATGCCCTAAATCATGCTTCAATAATTGATGGAAGTAGATTATCAAAAGCCGATCGAGATATTTACCGACATAATGATATGGAACATCTTGAACAAATTTTGCTTGAAAAAAGAGCAAATTATCGTAATGTATTAATTATTACTGATGGTGTTTTTTCAATGGATGGTGATTTAGCAAATCTTCCTGAGATAGTTCGAATTGCTAAAAAGTTTGACTGTTTGACATATGTTGATGATGCGCATGGCAGTGGCGTTTTAGGACGAAGTGGTCGTGGGACAGTTGACCATTTTCAATTACATGGAGAAATTGACTTTATAATCGGGACTTTAAGTAAGGCGATTGGAGTTATTGGTGGATATGTGGCTTCAAAAGCGAATGTTAAAGAATGGCTATTGCATCGGGCTCGACCGTTGCTATTCTCAACAGCTTTACCACCAGCAGCGATTGCTGCAACAATAGAAGCGGTAAAAATGTTATCTGAAAGTGAAGAATATACTAATAAATTATGGAGTAATGCTCGATATTTTAAAAAAGCTCTATTAAGTTTAGGTTTTGATATTGGCAAGAGTGAAACTCCAATTACCCCTGTTATGATTGGAAATGAAGCCAAAACAATGGAGTTTTCAAAAGCCCTTTTGGCACAGGGAGTATATGTCTCAGGAATTGTCTTTCCAACTGTTGCATTAGGAAGAGGACGTTTACGGGTAATGATAAGTGCAAGTCATACAAAAGAAGATTTAGATCATGCAGTTAATGCATTTGAAAAAGTAGGTAAGGCACTAAAGATAATTTAGTGCTTTTTTCGCAATTTTTTTGATTATTTTTAACTTATGTTAACTATAATTAAAAATAATCATTTTTGAAAACTAGAAATATATGGTATAATTAAATATAGGAGGAATATGCTATGTTCAAATTTAAAAATGGATATTATGCTGATGTTAGAATTGAATACCGATATCAGACTAATATTGAATATCGCAGTGGCCAATTACAAAATTTAGTTCAACGAAATTTTACTGGAGCTTTTATTCGTTTGTTTGACGGAAATATGTGGTTCTATTCATCAACAGATGAAATCGATCATGTTCAAGAGGAATTAAACAAACTGTATGATTTAGCAGAATATAATGAGGATATTCTTGATAACGAGGTTGTGAGAAGATTTGAAGTTAATCGTGAGGAAATAATTAAATTTAATCACAATTCAATTGAAAAAATCTCTTTGGATAATAAGCAAAAGTTATTACAAAGTTATTTTCCAGTTCTTGATGAATTTGATGAAATTAAAATGTGGATTGCGTACTATATTGATCGATACAGTATGTATGAATTTTATTCAAGCAAGGGAACCGAAATAAAGTATGATTATCAAAACTGTGGATTTAGTTTTAGATTTGCAATGAATGATGGTGCGGAAGTGTTTCAAAACAACTATCAAACAGCTGCCGATAATTTTGCTGCTTTAGACAATTGTCATTATGAATTTAAAGACTGTTTAACAGAAAGTAAATTTTTCTTAAAAAATGCTAAACCGGTTATTCCAGGAGATTATGAAATTGTTTTAGCTCCTATAGCTGCCGGAGTGTTTGCTCACGAATCATTTGGCCATAAAAGTGAATCTGATTTTATGGTAGGCGATGAAACAATGCGTGCTGAATGGAGTATCGGTAAAAAGGTGGGAGCAGATATTTTATCAATAGTTGATAGTGGCTTAGAGCCTAACACTGGTTATGTACCTTTTGATGATGAAGGTAATCGTGCTACCAAGACATATTTAATTAAAAAAGGAGTTTTAGCTGGACGCTTACATAGTGCTGCTACAGCTAAAGCTTTGGATGAAGAAGTTACAGGAAATGCCAGGGCCATAAATATTGATTTTGAACCGATTGTGCGAATGACAACAACCTATATTGAGGGTGGTGAACTAAGTTATGAAGAATTGATAAACGGCGTCGACAATGGCTTATTAATCAAAAACATCTATCATGGTTCAGGACTTAGTACATTCACAATCGCTCCTTCAGTGGCATACAAAATTGAAAAAGGGCAAATTACTGAACCGGTAAAGATTTCAGTAATAACTGGAAATGTATTTGAAACATTGGGATTAATAAATGGTTTATCTAACGAAGTTAAATTATTATCATTCGTAACCGGAGGTTGTGGAAAAATGGAACAATATCCACTTAATGTTGGCTTTGGCGGACCATATGTCCGTGTATCAAAAATGAAAGTACAATAAAGGTGATAATATGATTAAGGAAAAACTTATAATTAAAAAACAGGAAGCCGCAGTAATGATCTCTGGTGGTAATGTTGATTCGATCCGCTTTATTGATAAATTACAAACAGGCTTTAGGGTTTATAAAAACGGAAAAATTGGTATTGCTGGAACAAAAGGAAAAGCAAATGAAAAAGAAATGTGGGAAAAAGCTGAGAAAGCTTTAGAGAATAATATTGATTATGACGTTGAGATAAGTAGAAACAGGCAAGAAAATGTTTATTTATCAAAAAATATAATGACTGATAAAGATTTCTTTGAACGGGTTAAACTTTTGATTGAAAAACTAAATAATATGTTTCCAAATTTTATCTTTTCTAATAAAATTAAATATTTAAAAGAATCACATCATCTTTTGAACTCAGAAAAATTAGATTTGTATTTTGAAGACGATAATATCAGTGTTGTTTTATTAATAAAGGAAAAATCTAGTTCAAATATTTTTGATACAGGATATTTTGCTTTTGAAAGAGAATTTAATGAAGAAAACATTATTTATGATATAGGTGTTATTCTTGAACATTATCATAACATAGTTGACATTGAAGAAGGTGAATATCCGATTATTATAAATTTCGAAGGTTTATCCGGAATTTTCTCTTCTGATTTAAAAGGGGATGTTGTCGCAAGTGGTGCTAGTTTGTTTTCAGATAAAATTTGTAAAAAAGTATTTCATGAAAATTTAAATATTTATTTAGATAAAAATCCTGAAACTGCAAAAGGAATCCCATTTTTTGATGCGGAAGGGGTTGTAAATCACGATTTTAGGTATAAGATAATTGATAAAGGTGTAATTGTATCTCCTTACTCAACAAAGAAAATTGCCAAGAAATTTAATCTTCCTCAAACTGGTAGTGCTGTTAGTAGTTTTGATGGTGTTCCAACCCTCGGTGAGCAGTCAATCTACATTAAACCAGGTAATAAAACGTTAAATGAAATAGTTGAAGGAAGAAAAGCGATTTTTGTTATTCTTGCATCGGGTGGAGATTATACCTCAAGCGGTGACTTTGCATCCCCAATTCAAAGTGCCTTTCTATATGATAAAGGGAGAATTGTCGGTAGAATTAATGATATGAATATTTCCGGTAATGTTTTTTCTATGTTTAATGAAAATTTTATGGGCGTTCCCAAAGATAGTTTATTTAAATATAATACATCACACCCAGTGATTCTAAAAATGAAAGTGAGAAAATAATGAATTTTGAAAAACAATTAGTAGTTGCTCATCGTGGTGCTAAAGGATTAGTTAAATTTGAAAATACAATTGAAGCTTTTCAGAAAGCAATTGAAGTCGGCGCCGATTGTATTGAAATAGATATTCGCAAGACAAAGGATGACAAAATCGCTGTTTATCATGATGAAAGTATCCAAGGTATCCCGCTGTCATCGATAAATTATCATGATCTATTATCAATCGCAAAATCAATTGGTTATCATATTCCGACTCTTCAAGAAACATTATTGTTTGTAAAGGATAAAATTTTAATAGATATTGAATTAAAAGAAACAGGGTATGAAAAAGAAGTTGTTGATATTGCGAAAAAATATTTAAAATATGAAGAATTCTTTATGCGTTCGTTTTATGATGAAGCAATATTAGAAATAAAAAATTATGATGATAATATCCGTTGTTCACTTTTGCTTGGAAAAGATAAACCAAAAAAAGTAATAAGAACTAGACTTTCGGAGCTATTTCCGTATTTTCGACTTAAAAGATGCAAAGCTGATTATGTTTCTCCATATTATCAGTTATTAAAATTCGGGTATTTTTGGCGAATGAAATTAATCAACAAACCAATATCTGTTTGGACTGTTGATGATAAAGCTTCAATGGAATATTTATATAAAAAGAAAAAGGTTTGGTCGGTGGTTACAAATTATCCAGATCGAGCTGTATTAGTATTAAAAGGGAAATAATCCTGTAAACCGGTATCTAAAAAAAGATTCCGGTTTTTTTAAATTTAAAAACGTTATCATATAATTACCTCTTTACTACTTTAGTGTAATAAAGTATAATAGTAACAGATATACGAAAGGATCAAAATTATGAAAAAAAGTTTATTATTTTTACTGGTACTATTTACATTAGTTCTAGTGGGTTGTAAAGAAAAAGAAGACAATTCATTAGATCGAGTAATTTCAAATGGAAAATTAGTGGTTGGGTTTACAGAATTTCCACCGATGGGTTATGAAAAAGATGGTGAATATGTTGGGTTTGATATTGACGTCGCTAAAAAAGTCTGTGAGAAACTCGGAGTGGAACTTGAACTAAAATATATTGATTGGGATGCGAAAGTTTTCGAACTTGAATCAGGTCGTGTTGATGCAATATGGAATGGAATGACGATAACTTTGGACCGAGCAGAACAAATGACAATCAGCAAAAAGTATTTTGACAATCAGTTGATAATCTTAACAACTTCTAGTAGTGCAATCAACTCTTTATCGGATTTAAACGGAAAGGTAGTGGGGGTCGAATCAACTTCAAGCAGTCACATTTCTATCTTAAATAATCTGGATTTAAAAAACTCCCTATCATCATTAAAAGAATACAATACGAGCAATGCGGCATTATTGGCTTTAGAAAGCGGTCAAATTGATGCGATGATTGTTGATTATATATATGCGAAGTATTATGTATTAGAAAATACTGATAAGTTTAAAATATGTGACGCTGTTGTCGGTGTTGAAGAATACGGTATCGGTTATCTTAAGGGTAGTATCAGTTTGAAAGAAAAAATTGATGAAATAATTGATAAATTAGCTGAAGAGGGAATAATGGAAGACATTTCAATCAAATGGTTTGGAAAAAATTTATTCTCTAGATAGTATGAAATATTTTATTGAAGTTTTCTTAAAATTATTGGAAGGTGCTAAAATAACCGGAATTATCTTTATAATTACATTGATATTTTCGATTCCACTAGGATTGATTGGAGCCGGACTTAAAAGAATCAACTTTAAGCTAATAAAGGTTATATTAGATTGTTATACTTGGGTGATTCGAGGCACACCATTACTGTTACAATTATATTTTGCAGTATATGGTCTACCAATCATAATCAAGAATATAACAGGTAATGTTGTTAGATTTGATGAATTAACTGTTGCTTGCGTTACTTTCATTGTTAATTATACTGCTTATTTTATCGAGATCTTTCGTGGAGGTATGAATAGCATTGGTAAGGGTCAATTTGAAGCTTGTAAAGTTTTACGATTAAATAATTATCAAAGTTATTTTTATGTCATATTACCACAAACATTTAAACGAACCATTCCTTCAATTACAAATGAGGCTATAACGTTAGTTAAAGATACTGCATTAGTTGCATCAGTTGCTATCTTTGACATTTTGAATACAACAAAACGAATAGTTTCTTTAGATTTTCGCTTTGAAGCATATTTCATGGCAGCAATAATGTATTTGGGGATGTCCTACTTAATTGTAGGAATCTTTCGTAAAATTGAAAAAAGATATTCATTTTATAATTAGGTGGAGCAATGGGTTATGTAAAAGTAGAAAACTTGATTAAAAAATATCATAATAAATTAATTTTGGATATTAAAAACTTGGTAATTTTAAAAAATGAAGTTGTTTCAGTTATTGGACCATCAGGATGTGGAAAGACGACACTTTTAAGGTGTTTAGCAGGTTTAGAAAAAGCAGATTCTGGGGATATCACATATAATGGTTGCGCTTTAATGAAAGGCGGCAAACATATTAAAGACAGGACAATAGATTATAATTTTGGATTTATTTTTCAGGATTTCAATCTATTTGATAACTTAAGTGTAGCAGACAATATTAGATTAGCTCCTAGGCTTGTAGAAAGACTAAAAAAATCGGAATTGGATAATCTATCCTATGAGTTATTAAAACAAGTTGGTTTAGTTGATAAACTTAATTCATTTCCCTCAAATTTAAGTGGTGGACAGAAACAAAGGATTGCGATATGTCGCGCTTTAGCAATGAAACCAGAAATATTGTTAATCGATGAACCTACTTCAAGCTTAGATATTGAAGCCATTGATGAATTAGTAAAATGCCTGAAAAATTTAGTAGAACAAAAGATAACGTTAATAATTGTTACACATGATATTGAGTTTGCGAAAAGAATCAGCACAAGATTGATTTTTATTAATGATTGTAAAATTAATTATGACTTGAACATCAATGATATTGATAAAATTAACGATTCAAAATTCTTAAAATTCATTAACAAATAAAAATTTTTATGCTATAATATCCTTGCGAAAGGATATGAGGAAAATGATTCCAAAAACAAAACTTAATGATGAATTATTTGAAGCAATATTAAAGTTGAATAGTAATGAAGATTGTTATCGTTTTTTTGATGATTTATGCACATTCAAAGAGATTGAATCTATGGCTCAAAGAATTCAGGCAGCAAAATTATTAATTGAAAATAAAACATATGAACAAGTTATGGCTTTGACTTCAATATCTTCTGCAACTCTTTCTCGAGTATCAAGATGTATTAAATATGGAGAAGGCGGGTATCGAAAAATATTAGGTGATAATAACGAACAAAAAAAAACAGATTGATGATCTGGTTTTTTCTTTTTTCAGTATCTTATTTTTAAAGACAAAGAAAATAATAATGGATAGGTGTTAATATTCCTATACAATTAATTTTTTTATTTACAAATAAAGAAATAAATTATAAAATAATAGTGGAAAATTATTCCAGGAGGAACAACTGTGATTAAAAAAATTATTTTTATAATTGTCATATTGACAATGTCAATGTCTTTGCTATCATGTCAACAAGAAATATTAGATAATGAAGAGATCACTTTTTCAGGTTTAGAAGAAGCTAATATTTACATAGGAGACACTTTTGATTTTATGGAAGGTGTGGAATTTATTTCTTCTACAAGAGGAGATATTACTAGTACAGTTACAATTTTGGAAACAGTTGACCTAAATCAACTAGGTGTATCTATTATTACATATAAAACATTATATGAAAATAATGAAGAATTTACGGAAAATAGGAAAATAGTAGTCTTGAACGCTCCTGATACTGAAAACATGATAATAAATGGTGATTATACAACTGCTTCACCCGATTGGCATGTATGTGCACATGCAAGTTACCCTTCAGAAGTACTTTATATTTTGGATTCAGATTTAAAGAGAATGCAAGTTATTATTAGAAGTGCAACTGATAATGTTGATTGGCCTCATGTTAATTTTCCGCCATTAACATTATCTGCAGATCAAACTTATACATTCTCAATTCTTGTCAGTGGTACTATAGAAACTTTTTTTACAGTTGATATTGTAGAAACAACAGGTATAAATGAAGTTTATGAAATAACTGCCAATATCATTGATCCAGTTACAGTCCCTGTAGGTCTTGATAGTAATGGTATGCAATTATTCACTTTCAACTTTACTCCAAATATAAACTCAACTAATGCAAAATTAAGATTGATGTTTGGTGGACTAACTACTGAAGAAAAAATAATATATATGGATAATATTCATATGGAAGAAACTGATTAATAGTAAGGGTTAGTTTAAAGATGAAATTAAAACAATGGATAGCTCATTGAGATAATAAAAAATCAGATTAAAATCTGATTTTTTCTATTTTTAGATATTATATAATTTTGAATACTTATCAATTAAATAATCAATGTAATATTGAGGGTTAAAGTTTTCTTTCGCAACCATTTTAAACAATTCTTTAGGGTATTTTGTTTTTCCGTGTTTATGTAAATTTTCTTTTAACCAATCATTTATTTTCTTTGTATCTTTAGCTTTTAGTGAGCGTAAGACATTAAACTTTTTATTCATTCTGTTATAGATTTGAACTGCATAAGCTGAGCCCAATGCATATGTTGGAAAGTATCCGAATGAACCGACTGCCCAATGAACATCCTGTAAAACTCCATTTTTATCATCAGGAACATCAATTCCTAGATATTCTTTGATTTTCTCGTTCCACACTTTTGGTAGGTCCTTGATTTCAATTTTATCATTAAAGATTGCACGTTCGATATCATAACGAATCATGATGTGAATTGGATATGTTAATTCATCAGCCTCTGTTCTAATTAAAGATGCTTCCGATTGGTTAATATACTTATAAAAATCATCTAAAGATATTCCGCGAAGTTCGCGTTTAAAGGTCTTTTTTAATTGTGGATAATGAACTTTCCAAAACTCATAACTTCTTCCGATAATATTTTCATAAAATCTTGATTGTGATTCATGAAGAGCCATTGAGCCACCACCTCCAGAGAAGGTTTGATCAAGCTCAGGATTTATTTGTTGTTCATATAATGCATGTCCTAATTCATGAATTCCAGAAAAAATTGAGGAAATAAACATATCTTCATAGTAATGAACTGTGAACCTGACATCTGTCGTTCCAAAATTTGTAGTGAAAGGGTGCTCGCTTTCTTTGATAATTCCATAGTATTTGTTGAAGCATAAAACATCGGCTAAGTATTGTACAAATTCTTTTTGCTGTTCTTTAGGAAATATTTGTTTAGTAAAGTCTTGATTGAATTGTAACTTCTTAGTGACAATGTTTTTAACAAATGGAACAAGATCACGTTTTAGGGCATCAAAAAATTGATCATACTCTTTTGTCGTATAACCTTTTTCAAATTCATCTAATAATACATCGTAGCCTTTTAGATCATCTTTTTCAATATATTTGATGTATTTCTTTTCAAACTCAATGATCTTTTCTAAAATCGGTTGGAACATCTGGAAATCAGACTTATTCTTTGCTTGTGCCCATATGTGTTCACTTTTTGATAACAATGACATAAATTCTACATATTCATTAACAGGGACTTTTTTAAGTTTTTCGATTGCTTCTTTTGCAACAATAATTTCATGCTTTAATACTTCATCTAACTGATTACGATTTTTATATAATTCTTCAACAGCAGTAGTCATTTCATCTCCAGTTTGAAGTTTATATAATTCTTCACTCAAAACACCAATTTGAACTGAACGATTTTCGAAGCAACCCTTTGGTGCTTCAGTTGTAGAATCCCAACTTGCAAGAAAATTTGCAAATCGATAAGCTTTGATTTTTTTTCTTAATTCTTCATATTTTTTAATTGTATTTTCCATTTTATTTACTCCTTTTTATTTATTATAACATTATTATCAATTGTTTTATACATAAAATACCATTTTTTTATTAATTATGGTTTTTTCACATAGATAGTAGTATAATATTTTTGAAAATCTTATAAGGAGAAAAGTAGTTAATGATAAAAATCAATGAAACAGAAAGAAAAGATTTAAATAATATTATGACTTTATGGAATAACGGTGAAGTAATGAAATATGTCGGCTTTCCTGAGGGTCTTAATATCACTCTTGATAGATTAAACAAATGGTATGATTATATGAAATTACAAGCCAATAGTAAGCATTATTCTATCTATGATGAAGAAAAAGGGTATTGTGGCGAAGCATTTTACAGTTACGATGAATTGCATGATTTAGCAAGTCTAGACATCAAATTATTTCCGTTTGCACAAGGAGGAGGAATTGGTTATTTAGGATTAAAACATTCAATCAATGAACTGTTTGCAAATACTAATGCATCGAGGTGTTATGTTGATCCACATTCTGAAAATATCAAAGCCTGGAAGTTATATGACAAATTGGGATTTGAATGTAAAAGTCGCCCCTCACATTTAGAACCTGCTCCAACTTATTTAGAATTGTCTAAAGATAGATGGATGAAACCTCGGTTACAAAAACTAAATTCAAGTGACGGGTTTTTAGTTTATGAAATGCTTCAAGAAATTCCTGCAACTGAAAATGGGTTTTCAAATGCTGCTAATTCACTTTCATATGAATCATTCAAGGAATGGTTAAAGGAAAAAAGTGATTTTTCTGAAGGAATTAATTTGCCGCCTTATCGAGTTCCTGAAACTTATTACTGGTTATCTGTTAAGGGTGAATTTGTTGGACTAATTAAATTACGTCATTATTTGAATAAAAGTTTGGAGGAAGCAGGAGGAAATATTGGCTATGGCATCAGACCTTCAAAAAGAGGGCTGGGTTATGGTAAATTGATGCTTGGTTTAGTATTAGAAGAAGCAAAAAAGCTTGGTCTTGAAAAAGTTCTAATTACTGTTGATGATAACAACGAATCGTCAGTTAAAGTAGCACTTGCTAATAATGGAAAAATTGTAAATTTGAAGAATAATTATGTTTATATAGAAATTTATTTAAAATAATTTCATCTTAGAAGTTGCAAGTATTTTTCCCTCATAGTATAATATGGTGTAAACCTTTTCATTCAAATGTCTCAAAGGAGGATCTTATATGAGGAAATGGATTGTTATATTGTTGATTTTTGCAACAACTTTTATGTTTGTTGGATGTAAGCCTAATAATGATGATGATGATGATTTTACTTCAGTTAAAGCCCAAAAGGTTGAAATTGATGTATTAAAAAATGAAATCGAAATTAATGAAGAACTCACACTTACCGCTGTAATAACTCCGGATAATGCAAAACAAGATGTAAATTGGTCTTCAAATAATCCTGATATTGCAACAGTTTCTACAAGTGGTGTTGTAAAGGGAGTAGGGTCGGGGACTGTTGAAATTACCGCTTCAGCAAAAACTAATTCAAATATAAAAACAAAGATAGTGATCACAGTTGTTGCTCCTGTTGTTGATCCTGTATCGGTTTCAATCTCTGGGAAGAATTCTGTTACTAAGGGGAGCAATATTACTTTAACGTCGACCGTTCTGCCTGAACAAGCTTCTCAAAGTGTTTTGTGGGAATCTTCGAATCCTAACATTGCATCTGTTGTTAACGGGAAAGTTACAGGGGTTGAGTTAGGTTCAGTTGTAATTACAGCAACCGTGCCATCTCATCCAACGATAAAAGCAACGCATAATGTTGAAGTTACTGAATACACTTATGTTATACCAGGTGATGGTCCTCAATCAATCACTATATCTGGTGAACCAGAAATGATTGTTGGTAAAACCATGACTTTGAGTGCGTCAGTATTACCAACGGGAGTCTCTCAAAATGTTATTTGGAGTGCCGATAATGAATCTATTGCAACAGTTAGCCCAACCGGAGTTGTAACTGCTGTTAAAGAAGGAACTGTTTACATTACGGCTACATCAGCTGTTGATGAAGAAGTTTTTGAAACTTTGAAAATAAGAATAAAACCGAAACCATTTGTTGAAGAATATCCTAATATGGAAGGTTATCAAATCGTTATATTAGGGTCTGCTGGCCATACTGATGAACATTATCCGTTTTCTAATGGATATAGCTCTTTAGATAAAAGTGCTAAAATGCAAGCTTGGTCAGAAATGGAAAAGAATTTTAATTGTACAATGGTTGTAAATGAATATCCGCCTGAAGCACCATGGGGACCTGGACGCTATAACTGGATGATTAGTAAAGCAACATTAGGATTAGCTGAAGCTGATATCTATATTTCTACAACAGTATGGTTAAAAACATTGGTTGATGGTGGAGCCGTTTTAGATACCCTTTCTTATTACCAAAAATATGGGCAAAACATGATGCCATCTGCTCAAAGGGCATCTTCAACATATCGTGATGGCTTATACACTTTATTAAGTGGAGGAGTTGCAGGAATAAATGTTGATCAAGGAATTTTTTATAATGTTGCATTAATTGAAAGCTTAGATCTTCCATCTCCAGCAAAATTATTTAATGAAGGTAAGTGGTCATATACAGATTTTCTTAATTATGTAAAATCAGCAAAACCTTTACTTCAGGAAGGTCAATCAGTTCTTTCAGGTCAACCAAACCTATATTGGGCTGGAATGGTTAATGCAGGTGGCGTTAAGTTTTCTGATACCATTACATTACAAAATAATTTTGATCATCCATATGCTATTCAAGCAGCATCTATCTTAAGAGATATTTATTCAACAGTTGGCTGGGGTACAATAGGATACGATGCAATGGTAACATCATTCAATGAAGGAAATTCAATTTTCCAAGCTGCGGAATATTGGTTTGTTCGTTCTAATGATCGTTGGCCTAGTACCTTATGGGATGAAAATGGATTATCAAGATTCGGGTATGTACCATTCCCTTATCCTGATAATATGAATAAAGAAAATACGAGAACTGTTGGTTATGGTGGTCAATGTTATATGTTAGCTGCCGGTCGTGATTTTCCTCCTTCAGTCAATGCTAATGATATATATCGTGCCTTTACGGAAATGACACTAAGGACGAGGGAACTAATGCAAGAAGATCCAACCTTTAGTGAAGATAATGTTATGCGCCAATTTGCTCAAAGAAAATTAGATGATCCAGAATCAGTTGAAGCAGTAATTTTCTTTAAAAATGATAAAGTTGTTTTTGATCCAACATATAGTATCTATCCTTATATTACATATTTAAGTCCTGCTTTACAACAAATTGTTGTAAACGGTGCCGACTTTTTTGAACAAATTGATGCTATCAAACCTACTTACTTTAATAGAATGCTTGAGTTATACAGTTGAAAATAACCCCTAGTTTTCTAGGGGTTTTATCAGTCATTTTTTATTAGTCATCTTGAACTACTTGAAACGATTTTTAAATCTATTATAGTAGTATATTTATAAATTTAACTAATTCCAAGAGCATTATATTTATAAGAAAATATGCTATTGATGATTAGGGTATATTTAGAGGGTTTGATGTATGTTCAAAGAAATGAAAACATATAATAAAAATGTTATAATGAAAATTAAATGAGGGAAGGAATTATGTCAACAAAAAGTAATTTACCAATTTCATTAATTGGTTCAAATAATTCAAAACTATTTAGTAGATTAAGAACAACAATTGAAACAGCCTTTTACCGTAATAATGTTATTAATGTAACAACCCTTAACCAAGCATATGAACTTGCAAAAAAAAGTCCAGGAACGATTGTTACTGATCAAGAAGTTTATAATTCCGAAGAGCTAGGGCTGCCAAAAGATGCAAAAGTTTTACTATTTAATGATGGAAATATTACAGGTCGCCAAGCTAAGCTGCGTCGAATAGTTAATAATGAAAATGCCGATGAATTTGCGAACATTACTCGAGAAGTTATTTTTGAATCAAGAAAGAAACTGATGTATCATGCAATGGTCTATGTAGGGTTAGATCGTGACTTTATGGTAAAAGCTCATTTACTGATCCCAGAAGGGTATGAAAATACTTTATATTCGTGGCTTTTAAACTTTCAGATCGTTGATGATGTTCATACAAAGATGTATAATGAATCAATTTGTTTAGATGAAGGAGATATTTTCATATATTCAGATCCTGATTGTTATCCACAAAAATACCCTCAAGGATTAGCTCTCTTTGATGCTGAACATAATTGTGCATGCATTTTAGGGATGCGTTATTTTGGGGAACATAAGAAAGGTACCTTGACCTTGGCTTGGACCATTGCTGAACGCTGTGGATATACAGCATGCCATGGAGGCTTGAAGCGTTTCAATTTACCAAATAATCCCAAAGTTATCAGTGTATTTGGATTATCAGGATCAGGTAAATCAACGATTACTTTATCGAATCATAATGATCAATATGATATAACCGTTTTACATGATGATGCATTTATTATTTCAAATTCCGATGCATCTTCAATATGTTTAGAACAGTCATATTTTGATAAAACACAAGATTATCCGTTAAGTTCAGCCCAAGCAAAATTTTTTGTATCTATCCAAAACTGTGGGGCAACAATAGATAATAATGGAAAAATTGTTCCTGTGACTGAAGATGTACAATCAGGAAATGGGCGATGCATAAAATCAAAATATGCAACAGCAAACCGTGAATATCGTTTCAATAATCCTTGTGATGCAATTTTTTGGATTATGAAAGATGATACGTTACCACCAGTACTAAAGGTCAACAATCCTATTTTAGCATCTGCATTTGGTGCAACTTTAGCAACGAAACGTAGTACAGCAGAGTATGTTCCTGGAGAAGATCCTAATACTTTGGTGATAGTTCCTTATGCAAATCCGTTTAGGTTGTATCCTTTAGTAAAAGATTATCAAAAATTTAAACAATTATTTGATGAAAAGCAGGTTCAATGTTATATTATCAATACTGGGTTTTTTATGGGGAAAAAGATTACACCAAAAGTAACATTAGGATTAATTGAAGATATTATAAATGAAAAATCTCATTTTATCTATTTTGGACCTTTTAAAAATTTAGATTATATGCCAATAGAAGGATTTGTTCCAGATTTTAATAATAGTGAATATAAGCAAAAGCTTAAAGCAAGAATGCTTGACAGGCTTAATTATGTCGTGAAATCAGATGACTTTGATAAACTTCCAGAAGAGGCGATTAAAGCATTTGAAGCATTATACAATGAAATTTAAGAGATGTAATGAGGCTGCTATTAAAAAATAGTGGCCTATTAATTAAGGAGTAGAAAAATGGGTATAGGAATTGTAGAAACATCGCTTCGTGATGGACACCAATCATTATTTGCAACAAGGATGACAACACCCGAAATTTTAAGTGTATTAGAAGAATTAGATAGTGTCGGCTACCATGCTTTAGAAGTTTGGGGAGGTGCTACTTTTGATGCGTGTTTGAGGTTTCTAAACGAAGATCCATGGGACCGCTTGAAAAAAATTCGTGCCGCATGTAAAAAAACAAAATTGCAAATGTTATTAAGAGGCCAAAATTTACTTGGTTATAAACATTATGCTGATGATGTCGTTGAAAAATTCATTCAAAAATCAATAGAAAATGGAATTGATATAATTCGTGTTTTTGATGCTTTAAATGATATCCGCAATTTAGAGACTGCGGTTCGAGCTACTAAAAAATATGGAGGACACTGTCAAATTGCTTTATGCTATACAACTAGCCCTGTCCATACTGTAGACTATTTTGTTAAACTTGCAAAAGATGTTGAAAATATGGGTGCTGATAGTTTGTGTATAAAAGATATGGCGGGAGTATTGCTTCCTGATGATGCATATCAATTAATATCAAGACTAAAAGCTAATACAGATCTTTTAATTGAAGTGCATTCACATGCAACAAGTGGGATAGCTGAGTTAACATATTTACGTGCAATTGAAGCCGGAGCTGATATTATTGATACAGCTTTATCTCCTTTTTCTGGAGGAACGAGTCAACCATCAACGGAATCATTTCAATTTGCTTTAGAAAGGACTAAATATAACCCTAATCTAAATTTAGAATTATTAGAAAAAGCTGCAGAAAAATTGACCAAAGTTAAAGATAAATATCTTGCAAATGGTTTACTTAATCCGAAAGCTTTATCAATTAACCCTAGTATTCTAAAATATCAAGTTCCTGGAGGGATGCTTTCCAATCTCATGAGTCAATTGAAGTCTCAAGGGGCCATGGAAAAGTATGAAGAAGTATTGAAGGAAGTTCCTTTGGTTAGAGCTGACTTAGGATATCCACCATTAGTGACACCGTTATCGCAAATGGTGGGAACCCAAGCTGTTTTAAATGTTATGACAAAAGAAAGATATAAAATGATTCCTGAAGAAATCAAAGAATATGTTAAAGGATTATATGGGGCTAGTCCAGCTAGAATTAATCCTGAAATTGAAAAAATTATAATTGGTAATGCCGCCATTATTAACTATCGACCTGCAGATGACATTAAACCTCAATTTGAGTTATTCAGAGCAAAATATCAAGATTTAGTGACAAAAGATGAAGATGTTTTATCGTGTGCATTATTTGAGAATGTCGCAGTTGACTTTTTTAAAAAACAAAAAAATTCACAACATGAAATCATTGACATCAATTTATTTATTTAGGTAGGTAAAATATGTTTATTAATACATTACAAAATTATGAAACGATCATCATATTGTTAATTATCATTATTATTATTTTATCACTCGCAGTTTTTAGATTATCAAAACCAACCTCATTGGTTGATAATCAAGTCCAAGAAGAGATTGAATCTTTACCAAAAAGGATAATCTATAAAGAAAACTCAAGGAGAAAAATTGATGATATTCAGGATGAGGATATGTTAGTGGCCATATTAGTCGCAACAATTGACTTTACAGAAGATACAAAGACTGATGCGAAGTTAGTATCAATTAAACAAATAATTTAGGAGAAAGAAAATGAAAATATATCGAGTAAAAGTTAACGGTAAGGTTTTTGAAGTTGAATTGGAAAGTGTAACTGAAAAATCTGAAGAAATTCAGACTCCAAAAGTTCAGCCGCAAACAGAAAATGTATCAGGAACTAAGCTTAAGGCGCCCATGCAAGGAACAATCGTGAAAGTTAATGTAGGGCTTGAACAATATGTAAAAAAAGGTCAAAGTTTATTGGTTTTAGAAGCAATGAAAATGGAAAATGACATTGTTGCCCCAGTTAGCGGAGTTGTGAAACAAATCATGGTTTCTAAAGGTCAAAATGTTAATAATCAACAAGTTTTATTAATTATCGAATAAAGAGGAGAAGTCAATGATATATTCAAAACGAATCCATTTTGAAACCATCCCCTCTACAAATAGTTATCTGAAAGAAAATTATCATCATTTAATGGACGGTACGGTTGTTAGTGCTGATAATCAGACTCAAGGGCGAGGTCGATTGGATCGTAGGTGGATTAATGGCGATGATGTTTTAGTTTCAATTTTGTTGAAGGATAATCTAGATTTTAACGAATCATCAAAGATTAGTTTGGTTACTGCAGCTTCCGTTCATTATTCTTTATCGAAATATGCTGATAAACTACATATAAAGTGGCCTAATGATATTTTGCATAATGATAAGAAGATGGCTGGGATTTTAATTGAAACAATTATAAATAATAAAAATTTAGAATGTCTAATTATTGGGATTGGAATCAATCTCAACACGTTAACATTTCCTAATGAATTAGCACAAAAAGCAACATCATTAAGGCAGATTACAAATCTAACTTACAATGTAAAAAAATTCACACAAGAAGTTCTAGATGATTTTGAAAAATTCTATCTTGAATTTAAAAATAATAGTCGTGATTATATACATATTTGTCGAGAACATTCCTGCCTAATCGGTAGTGAAGTGATTATAGATCATTTTGATAAAGATAGATTAGAACAGGGAATAGTATTGGATATTTTAGAAAACGGAAATATTTTTATCAGAGTTGGATATGAAATTAGGCAGTATAATTCTGGTGAGATATCATTGTTACGAAATTATAAATAAATAAGGAGGGAAAAATGCGGAAATTTTTTAGAGATTTTTCTACATTTATTAGGCGCGGTAATATCCTCGATTTAGCAGTGGGTATTATTATTGGTGGTGCTTTTAATACAATTGTCAGAAGTTTGGTAAATGATATCATTATGCCGATTATCGGACTTATTGGAGGTAAGAATGTTGCAAATGCCAAGATTGTGCTAATTCCGGCTGTAACTGAAGCAAATGAAATAATAACACCAGCGGTAACCTTAAATTATGGATCTTTTATCCAATCTATATTAGACTTTTTTATTGTTGCTTTATCAATATTTTTTGCATTAAAAGTTATAAAATCGATTCGTACATCATTAGATAGAAAAAAAGAAAAACAAGAAGCGGCCGTGAAAAAGCCTACATCAGAGGATCTTCTAAAAGAAATAAGAGATTTATTGAAAGAAAACAATAGGAAATCATAGGTTTTTATTTAATGGAATGATGTTATCTAACTGATTTTTTTCTTGCAATTTTCGACATGTGTCTATATAATATATAAAAGGTGATTTTATGAATAAGAAGAAGAAAAAGAAAAACTATTATTTTTTATTTTTTGTCTTAATTTTTTTAATTGTTTCCATTTTTT
>OBJA01000634.1_pt1 | contig 28818 bp, 13 predicted proteins | sample 1519751 | NCBI WGS metagenome assembly OBJA01 (sample SAMEA3881238, study PRJEB22517) | soil metagenome | biome: lake sediment; feature: soda lake sediment; material: sediment, water from around vicinity | place: India | collected 2013-12-23 | depth 3 m
ACCTACCCGTCACCTACCCGTCACCTACCCGTCACCTACCCGTCACCTACCCGTCATCTACCCGTAATTTTACGGGTAGATGACGGGTAGGTGACGGGTAGGTAAAATTATTGGCACGGAATCTTTCCGGGATTGTTCAACGCGGCAGTCTGGAAAAACAACATAAAAGAAAGAGGTTGCCTCTATTTTGAGACAACCTCTTTTGAAAATATGCTTCAGGAAGCTTCCGGGCTCAGAACGAGTAGCTCACCCCACCCAGGATGTTGAGCCTCTGCGAGGGGTAGTGCAGCCAGCGTTCGAGCGATTGGTTCTGCAGGTTGTTGAAGTTTAGGAACACCCCCAGGTTTCGGTTGTAGCGGTATTCGATGCCAGCGCTAACATCCACATGAAAGCCGTGGATCTCACGCGCCACGGGCTCCGCCATCTCGTTATATACCAGGCCATAGGTAGAATCGCGGGCAAAGGCATCGGCAGTAAGGATGATCTTGTCCTGGATGTTGTATTTCAGGTTCAGAGCCAGTTCGATACCCGGAAGGTGCCATGCCCTTTCCTGAACCTCCAGGTTGTACTGGTGCAGTTCGGCCCGGATGCGGGTGCTGAAGCGTTCCCTGACCTGCGAAAAGATCTCACCCCTAAGGGTAAGGCGCCTGATATTGTCGTAAACCACGGTGAACTGGTTTTGCAGCAGTGAGCCCGGATCGGTAACAAACAAGGGGAAATTGTCGATGTTGGCATTGTTTGCCGAAAAGTTGTAGGAGATATAATCCGTTAACGAACCCCTGATCCCCCCGCTGATCTGCGAACGTACGTTCATAAAACCGTAGTCCATGGCGGTATTGATAAAGGGGTTTTGTTGTGAGAAGCTGCGCATGGAGTGCCTTTGCAGGCCACCGGCCAGCTCCCCGTAAACAACAAATACTCCCGGTACTACGCTCAGACTTGCTCCTGCCAGGGGATATGCCCTGAAGCGGGATGCCGTGTCAGCCTGAACGGATGCCGTCATCCCGATATGAACCCTAAGGTTGTGGGTGTTAGAAACAATTTGCGGGGTAAGGCTGAAAATGGCCGCCGAAGTGGTGTCGTGCGGGGAAACAGTATTGTAGAAATCAACCAATGCAGCCATGTCGAAATAGTGGCGTACTCCGGCATTCAGCAGATCGCCCGGGATGCCCCGGCCCACATTGCCCGAGAAACGGATGTTGTGTTCGGAGGCATCATAGCGGTCGGTAAGCCAGTGGTACTGCAGGCCAGTGCTGTAATTGAATTTTGAAGAATCCGGATGGTGTGAGCCAATACCCACATTGGCCGAGAGCAGGTTGTAGTGCTGGCGCACATCTTTTTTGTTCAGCCCATCGATATATTCCAGTATGTGGGCATGATCCAGGAAATCATCCCTGCGGAAGCCATAATAATGCACCACATCGCGGTTGAAATCCAGGCCAGCCCTAAGGGTGTTGTTGCCCATGAACCGCTTGCCGTAAAGCCCTATTTTGTTGTCGGAGAAGGTGCTGTAATCATAATCCTGCAGCTTGCCGGCCGATGAGAAATGCTTCAGATGAACACCCAGGGCGTATTCATTTGAGCGAAGGGTGTTGTAAAATCCCTCCAAATAGGGGGTTGCATAGGAGCCAAAGCCTGCCCTCATATGCCCGCGGTACAGCTTTGACAGGGGCTCACCACGCATGCGGGCAGCCTGTATAGGTTCGACTTCAAAGCGGGTTTCCACCTTGCGGGGGAAGATGCTGTATTTGAAATCCAGGTTTACGCTCAGGGTGTCGTCAATGCGCGGATGATCATTGATTTTGAAGGCGTCGGAAATGGTGGGCACATAGGGAGCCACAACCCGGACTTCTTCAATGGTTATTTGTTGCTGCTGGGCCCGCAAGGGGCTGATTCCTGCCAGTAGACCCACCAACATCAAAGCAATAGTAAGGCGGAGCTGAACGATATTCATGATGTTATATTTTTCCATTACAAGATGCATTAGGTGCGTTAGTTTGTTCCCTGGCGGAGGTCGATTTCCAGGGTCTGGGGTTGTTGCTGCCTTTGGTTTTCCTGCTCAATCTGGTTGATGCGGGCCAGTTTGGCTTGTGCCTGTGTTCGCAGCTCCTCTCCCTGGTAGTTGGCAATGATGCTTTCCAGGGTGTGCTTTGCCTGGAAAATATTGCCTGTTTCCATGTAGGTGTCGGCCAGCAGTATGAATATCCTGGCAAGCCAGTAATCGTAGGCGTTCATCTTGCTGATATTGTCGAAGATCATCTTCTCGGCATCCTCATAATTACCCTGGCGGAACTCAATCAGGGCCAGGTTGTACATGGCCTCGGCACTGCTGATGTTTTCAGCAAGGGCAACAACCCGCTTAAATGCATCACGTGCCTGAAGCAGGCGGTTAGCGGCCATTGAAGCATTTCCGGTAATCAGCCAGGCTTCCTGCACCACCTCCTGGGGCACCTTGTCGGTGGCAATCACCCGTTGGGCCATTTCAATGGCCAGCTCATTGCGTTCAAGCCTGTAGAGCGAACGCATCTGCCCGATGCGGGCATCCAGCACATTGCTGCGCACCTCGGCAATTTGTTCCAGCTGGCTGTAATAATTATTGGCAGCGTCAAAGTTGTTTTGTGCAAATTCAATCTGGGAGGCTCTCAGCAGGGCGTTCTCGGTAAATTTGGAGCGGGGCCTGGCAATTACCTGCCGGTAGCCAAGCAGGGCCTGGGTGAAATCGCGGTTGCGGAAGTCGCATTCAGCCCTGTAGAAATGTGCATTCAGGGTAAAGATTCCATTGGGGAAGCGCTCCAGGTAAGAGCCGAAGCTGCGCGAGGCATTTTGGCAGTCGCCCTGCATGTAACGATTCTCGGCCGCCATATAGGTAAGGGAGTCCTGCTGGGCAATGGTCACATTGGCAAATCCCAGGCCCTGCGAAAAACGAACAAATTCCTCAACCTGGTCAAGGCTGACGTAAATGTTGCGGATGCTCACCAGGGCTTCCTGCGATTCGGCAGTTCCCGGGTAGCTGTTTACAACCCGCTTGAAAACTTCCAGGGCCCTGGCATCTTCATTGTTGTTAAAATGAATCAACCCCGACTTGAGCATGGCGCTTTTCACATAGCTGCTGTTGGGGTGGTTGCTGATCACCTGGTTGAAATAGTTCAGTGCCTGCTGATTGTTGTCAAGGATCAGGTAGGTGTTGGCCATCTCATATCGGGCATCGGCGGCCAGCCCAGTGTTGGGGAAGCGGCTCAGCAGGTTGCTAAGGATATTGTTCTTCTCGGGATACTTGCCCGTTACACCCATTACCAGGGCTTTCTGGAAGATGGCATAATCCGTGTCGATAGCATTTTGAGTAATGGCCCTGTCGTAATATTCCAGAGCAAGGGGGTAATTTTTGGTGATGAAGTAGCTGTCGGCAACCCTAAGGGATGCATCGTTCTGCAGGCGGCGGTCCAGGCCGGGTTCGCCCAGGAACTTGCGGAAGGCGGTGATGGCCCTTGGGTAATTTTGTTTTTTGAAGTGGGCGTAGCCCAATGAATAGTTGGCCCTATTGTATTGTGGCAGGCTGAAGGCTCCGGGTGAGAGAAGAAAAGCCTCGTGGGTGCTGATTGCCTGGTCGTACTGTTCCAGGCGGTAATGGGCTTCGGCCTGCCAGTAAAGGCACTGGGCTGCGATTTGCCTTACCTCGGGGTAACGCCTTGACTTCTCGAAATGGGTGATGGCCCCACGGAAATCCCCGTTGTTGAACAGCTCCACACCCCTGTAGTAAGCAATGCGCTGAAAGGCGGTGCGCAGCCTGGATGTGTTGATGGGGATCTGCTCGATGGAGGCCAGGGCATCCTTATAATTGCGCGTGGTCAGGAAAAGATCTACCAGGTGGCTGTAAGCCTCCTGGATACGCGCTCCCTGGGGGTATTCAGCAATGTATTTCTGGAATGAGAGGATGGCCTCATTGTAGGGATCCAGCGAAAGCTCAAAGGACATCTTGGCATAATTGAACAAAGCATCCTGGGCTATATTCTCATCGAACTTCATCTGGTATGCCGACTGGAAGGCGTTGCGGGCAAAACGCTTCTGGTTGATCTCCAGGTAGCATGATGCCAGATGATACCAGGCGTTCTGGGCCAGTAAATCGCTGCCCCCGGTCACCCTTTCAAAATGTTGTACTGCCTTCTGGTATTCCCTGTTGCTGAAATAGGCGAAGCCTATCTGGTAGTGGTCCTCCCGGGTGATGCGGCTGCCTGACTGGGAGATGTAGGTATCAAGGTAAGGGATGGCCTGGCGGTAATTGCCTTGCTGGAAGTAGGCTTCCCCGATAAGGCGGGATATTTCGGGTCCGCGCCTGGGGTTGGCATCCTGAAGCAGGGGAATGGCATATGCCAGAAGCTGGTCATACTTTTGCTGCAGAAAGTAAATATGGGTGATATAATATGGGACAATGGGCCCGAAGTTGCGGTCGTCCACCAGGTTTTCAAAAGCCAGAAGGGCCGTCTGGTAATCTTTCTGCATATAGGCAATATGGCCATAATAGTAATTTGCAGGGCCATAATAATGGGATGAGGTGTTCCGGATCTGGTACATCAGCTGCCGGGCATTGGCCAGATCATCGGTCATCAGGTGGCTGTAGCCCTTCTTGAACAGGTATTCCTCGCGCTGCTCCTGCGTGAGGGGGTACTGATCCACCTGGGCATACCAGCCAATGGCATCCTGGTATTTGCGGTCGCGGTACTTGATGCCTCCCATGTGGAAGCGGGCAATATTCTGCCGCGGATGGGTGGTATGAAGTCCTATAAATGAAGTAAGATAGCTTTCCGCATCCGGATTGAACAGCTCCAGGGCACATACTCCCGCGTAATACAATGCACTGGCCTGGGTTTCGGTGGGAGGGTTGGTTTTGTCTTCCAGCACTTGTAGAAAAAGCCTCTGGGCTGCAGCGTATTTCTCCTTGTTGAAAAGTTCAAGGGCTTGCCGGTAGAGGGCATCCGGCTCATCATAGATGGCCGATACCTGGCTTTTGGCCCCGGAGGAAAAAAGCATCAGGCAAAGAACCAGCAGTGCAAACGATTTTTTTATCATAGGAAGTTGCTTGAGTTGATCGGTATTCCTGTATTAAATGTTTTTAAGTTTCAGCAGAAATAAAAAAGGCAGGCTGTTAAGCCGGATTCTGTTTTCCCCCCAGGGGGAACTTCTGTCATTTATCTGGGGGCATGCTCACGCAAGCCCTCTAACGGCCTACCCTCCGGGATCGGGCGAGCCACCCTCAATCCCCGGTATATTTGGCCTTTCAACGCATAAGGTTTACCCCCCCGGGCAGTCGCCTGCCCGGGTCGTGAGCTCTTACCTCACGTTTTCACCCTTACCGGTTTTGCCGGCGGTTTTTTTCTGTGGCACTTTCTCGCACCCGGCCCCGCAAAGGGCCTGGCGGCTTCCCGTTAGGAAGTATGCTGCTCTGTGTTGTCCGGACTTTCCTCATCCCGCCCGGGGCGGGAAGCGACAGAATTGCCTGCCTTTTTTATCTCAAAGAACGCTGAAATGTACTTTCTTTTTAGTGTAAGCCCTTGGGCTATTTGTTGCGTGTGAAGGAAACCTCGGTTGCTCCCAGTCCATAGCGCGCATAAGAGGCATCGTAAAACGAGACGTCTTCCTGCTTTCGCAGAAAACGCAAAATTTCATTCTTTAGCGTGCCAGCTCCCACTCCGTGAATAAAAATAATTTTGGAGAGTTTTTCCTCCCGGGCCTGATCCATGCATTTTTGCACATAGTCCATCTGCAGGCTGAGCATATCGGCATTCGACATTCCTGCAAAATGATCTACCAGTTCACTAATATGAAGGTCAACCTCGGCAATTTTGTCATCCACTTTGTGGCGTTCCAGGAAGCTTTCGGGCTTTCTTTTGGGAATTTCCTCACGCGGGGATGCCATTTTCTCTTTAATCAGCTTTACATGATCGCTGGTCAGGGCATCTTCCGGTTGCCCGCGGCTGATATTGTCCTGGAGCACACAAGCTATCATGAAAGCTTTCTTTCGCAGCAAGGTTTCAAAAACAAAGCTTGTTTGCGAGTAAAGCTTCACAGGTTTGAAAGCGAGGGTTCCCTCTGCAGCAGGCAAAGGCCTTGCTTTGCCGGGGCGGAAAAAAACCACCTGTACCAAACCATTGGCCCATTCTTCTATTTCTGTTCTTTCGATTGTTTTCAGGAAAAGTTTGCTGACCGGTTCAATAAAGCCAAATTCAAATCCGACGTATGTTCCCGAATGGTTTTGATACAAACTAAAGAGCAACTGCCAGGAGGAATTGTTCACCAAAAAAAGGTCAAGGGGGCTTTCAAGGAGTTTGTCCTGGTTCTGGGGCACCATGGCCAGGTATACCCCTGAAGCTCTTTGATGAGGATCATTGGGTACCGAGTACAGGGGGCTAAGGTTCTCATCTTCTGGTTCTTCCTGCCAGGCAACTGAGCCCCGGCGTCCTTCACCCGAATCATTCCCACCGGCCTTCAGCAGGTCCCTGACGGCATAAGGGATCTCAAACCCATCATCAATGGCTACATGTACTACATTGTCATCTATGATCCGGGTGATAATGCCTCCTCCTTTTTCATTCAGAAATATTACCCGGTCGCCTGGTTTGAAATTCATTGCTGCGGTTGTTTGTTCTGGGTTATTGGTTATCTCTGGGTGGCCCCGCAATACTAACGGCAAAGGCCGTATTATATTGAACAGGCCAGGAGAAATACAAAATTAATATAATTCACATTCTGGCATACACAAGCTATAAAGGATGTAAATTCTTTGTGGGATTGCCCGGTTATGCCAGGCCCGATGCCCATTCCTGCAGCGATAATTTTAAAAATAATTACATTGGTACTATAAAAGTTCCTAATTTTGAATGAAACGGAATGCCCTTTTTTGGCTTCCAATGTGCCCTTATTCCCTGACATCCACCCTGTATGCAGCGTAAATTTCTGAAGAACCTGGCTTTGTTGCTGGCGCTCAACCTGCTGATCAAGCCTTTCTGGATACTGGGAATCGATCGGACGGTTCAAAACACGGTGGGTGCTGGCGAATATGGTTTTTATTATGCCATTTTTAATTTTTCTTTTCTTTTCAATATTCTTCTTGATTTCGGGATTACCAATTTCAACAATAAGAACATTGCCCAAAACAGGCATCTGCTTCGCAAGCACCTGTCGAACATCCTTGTTCTGAAGCTGAGTCTTTTTATGGTATACCTGGTATTTACCTTTGGTGGTGCCCTTGTCGTGCGTTACAGTCCTGAACAGGTGCTGATTCTGGTGTTTCTGGCTATCAACCAGTTTTTGTTAAGCTTCATTTTATATTTGCGATCCAATCTAAGCGGGTTGCATCTTTTTCGTACCGACAGCCTGATCTCAGTGCTTGATCGATTGCTGATGATCGTGATCGTGGGTTCCCTGTTGTGGGGTAATATAGTGGAGCAGTTTAAAATTCAGTATTTTGTGTATGCCCAAACCCTGGGTTACCTGATTACATTTATAGTGGTTCTGTGGATTGTGATCCGCAAGGCAGGGCCGGGAGTTTTCAGGCTTTCCTGGAAGCCTCCCTTCATGCTGATGATCATCAAGCAAAGCCTGCCCTTTGCTTTACTTGTATTGCTGATGACTTTCAACACCCGTATCGACAGTGTGATGCTCGAGCGCATGCTGAGTATGGGGGAACAGTATGCTGGTATTTATGCCATGGCCTACCGTCTGCTGGATGCTGCCAACATGATCGGTTACCTGTTTTCGCTTCTGCTGCTGCCTATTTTTGCCCGTATGATAAAGGATAGACAATCTATCGAGAAGCTGCTGAAGCTTTCCTATACCCTGATCATTGTTCCAGCCATCATAGTGGCCATGGGATCCATTTTGTTTTCTTCGCCCATCATGCATCTTTTGTATACCATGCATCCGGCCGAAACAAGCCAGATGTACAGCTTCCGGATGCAGGAAGCATCACGGGTATTTGCCTTGCTGATGCCTTGTTTTGTTGCCATTTCCACCACCTATATATTCGGCACCCTGATGACTGCCAGGGGTAAGCTCAAAGATCTAAACATTGTTTACCTGGGAAGCCTGCTGGTAAATATTGCCCTGAACCTGATGCTTATTCCCCGGTTTCAGGCAAGCGGCTCGGCTTTGGCAACCCTGATAACACAGCTGGCTCTTGCGGTAGTTCAGGGTTTTCTGATACGCAAGGTATTTCTTCTGAAAATCAATTATTCGTTTCTGGTCCGGCTGCTGATATTCATGATTGCTACCCTGTTAATTGGTCTTGTCAGCGTGCAACTGCCATTTCACTGGATACTGAACCTGTTGATCATGGGGGTGGTTTCCCTGGGGTTTGCCCTGGCCAGCAGGTTGCTGAGTCCGGTTAAGATCATGGGCATACTCCTTCAGGAGGAAAAATAATCCCTCCCCCTTGAGCGAAATGCGGTGCGGGTTGCGGTAAACCCTCACTTTGCAATAACCCTAAGGGTTCTGCTTCGCAACCACCCTCAATCCTGCGAAAACCTGCAAAAAAAATGCCGGCAAGCTACTTTGGCTTGCCGGCGGGTGTTATTTTAAGGAAACTTATTTTCAAGGCTTTATAGCTTGAATTAAGAATGAAAAGCTATAAGTTTTTTCCCTTAGCCGGTATTCCTCGTGAGGGTGCCTTCCCCAACTGTCATCACCGCCAACTCCTCTTTGCAGCAGGTCGATATTCAGCACAACGTCTTCGCGTTCGTAAAGATCAACCGGACGCTGACCTTTTTTGGTGAACCCGGCATCAAAATCTTCTGTATGAAAGTGAAGGGCGCTGACACTAAGGGGCTGGATTCCTTCAATTCGCAGACCCACCCCCTGGTCGTTTGTCAGGCTGATCCAGCGAACATCTGTTTTGTTGCCATTTTCCTGTGGCCGTGCGTAGGGAACAAACAGATCGGCCACCTTGCTTGAATATCTTCCAATATGGGCACTTTGTTTACGATCGGAATAATTTTCCCAGGGACCGCGTCCATACCATGAAAAATTATTGTATTCATAAGGGAGGAACATCTCCATTCCGAATCTTGGCATTTCGGGCAACCCTTCAATGCCAGCCTGGTATTTTGCATCAACCCGAATTGTGCCATCTGGAAAAACAGTATAAGTTACATAATAGTCTGATTGAACATCTTTAAGGAAGAAATGCACATTCATGATTACCTTATTGTTGGAATGTTCGGTAGTTACCTTTCTGATATCCTTATTTCTTCCGGCCTGCCGCCAGATGTTGCTGCTTCGGTGCATATTGCTTCCAAAGTCATTATCTACAGGAGCTCTCCAGAAGAATGGCTGGGGTGCACCCTGGACCAGGTTGATGTTGTCAAGACGGTAATGACCAATGGTACCTGATCTTTTGTCCAGCAGTATGTTGAAATCATTGCCGGCAATGGTTATTGACTGATTGTCTTCCTTCACCTCAAACCTGCCGTTTGCTTCAGGAATCGGGCTGCTAAAGAAGTTGCTTCCGGGCATTTTAAATTGCTCGGTTGCAATTTGATGGCCTGCAGGGACCATTTGCCTGGCATTCCTGGTATAGGCAAAGATGTTCAGGAAGTATTCTTCTCCTGCCCGGGGTGAGATATAGTTGAAGCCAGGTCTCACAACACGGCTGTTGCCCGGGGCCAGGCTTACTGAAAAGCTTCCCTGATCGACCTTTTCACCGTTTTTAACCAATTCCCAGGCAAAATCATAATCGCTAAGGTTGGTGAAGAAAAAGCGGTTCTCTACCCTGATAGTACCTTCCTTGAGCGATTCTTCTGTAAAATGGATATTCTGATGTACTTTTTTTACTTCCATCAGCCCTGGCTGAGGAGTTCTGTCGGAAAACACCAGCCCGTTCATACAGAAATTGTTGTCGTGGTATAGGTGTCCGCTTCCCAGGTGTCCGCCATATGCAAAATACTCACGACCATTTTCATCCCGGCTGAGCAGTCCCTGGTCGACCCAGTCCCAGATAAATCCACCCTGCATGTGTGGCACCCTGTAGAAAATATCCCAGAATTTATAAAAGTTGCCTGTGCTGTTGCCCATGGCATGAGCATATTCGCAAAGGATAAAAGGGCGTTCTACATTGGTGCGGTTTGCATATTCCAAAATTCGGTTGAAGTTAGCATACATGGGTGAAACAATATCGGTATTTCTTTCTTCTCCGGCTTGTTCGAACATGATCACCCGGCTTGTATCCCTTTGTTTGATCCAGTCGTAGGCGTCGAAAAATACCTGGCCGTTACCGCATTCATTGCCCATGCTCCAGGCAAAAATACTGGTGTGGTTTTTATCTCTTTCAACCATTCTGTAAACTCTGTCCATGTGTGCAGCATGCCATTCGGGCAGATAGGCCGGGTGCCTGTCGCGGTTGAACCAGGCCTGGTGGGAAGCTCCCATTCCATGGGACTCAATGTTGGCCTCATTTACCACGTACATTCCATATTCGTCGGCCAGGCGATACATTTCGGGAGAATGTGGATAATGGCTGGCACGGATAGCATTGATGTTGTGTTTTTGCATCATCTCGATGTCCTTTCTCAAGACCTCAGGGCTTACATAATGACCATTGACCGGGCAATGCTCATGCAGGTTAACTCCCTTCATGAGTACGGGCTTGCCATTCACCAGAAGAAGGCCGTTTTTGATCTCAATGGAGCGAAAACCCAGTCGCCAGCTGGTTGACTCGATAACTTTTCCTGATGGGTCTTTAAGAGTGATCAATACCGTGTACAGGTTGGGGAATTCAGCGCTCCACAACCTGGGATTTCTTACCTGCCTGCTGATGCTCACTTCGCTGTCGCCCTGTGCTGGAACTCTTACTGTCTTGTTCTCAGAAAAAATCCTTTTACCCTCTGCATCCAGCATGCTTACTGTGATGGTCCTGCTGACAGCTGAAGATGAATAGTTTCTAAGGGTAATTTCCCCGTTGAGTAATCCATGCCGGTAATTATTATCAAGGTCAGGGCGCAGGAAAAAATCTGCTATTCTGGTATCAGCAGTGCTGTAAAGGTATACATCCCGCTCGATGCCGCTCAGACGCCACATATCCTGGTCTTCAAGGTAACTGCCGTCAGTCCAGCGGTAAACCTCCACGGCAATCATATTTCTGCCCTCACGCACATACGGGGTAATATCGAATTCAACAGGGTTTTTCGTTCCCTGGTGATAACCTACCTTTTGCCCGTTTATCCATACATACATCCCGCTTGTTCCCGCCTTGAAGTGCAGAAAGACCTTACGATCTGTCCAGCCACCGGGAAGAATAAACTCGCGGCGATAAGAACCTACCGGGTTGTTTTGGTCACCAATAAATGGAGGGTCTGTTTTATGAGGATAGCGTATGTTTGTATATATTGGGATTCCGTATCCATGCAATTCCCAGTTGGAGGGAACGGGAATTTCATCCCAATGATCCACAGAATAATCTTCTTTATAAAAATCAACGGCCCTTTGTCTTGGGTTGGGAGCCCAATAGAATTTCCATTGTCCGCTTAGCAAATAATAAAAAGGGGATTTCTGATGCTGATGTTCCAAAGCCAGTTTTTCGTCCGGGAAATTATAAAAAGAGGCCCTGGGAGGCTCGGTATTTCGGGTGAAAATGCCCGGGTCTTCCCAATCATTGTGGGTTTGGGCCTGCAAAAAGGAAACAGAGGCAAGAAGGCATGCCGTTATTCCCATAATAAATGCTTTTTTCATGTTAGTGATGGGTTTTTTAAGGGAGCTAATAATACGTTAATAATTTTTAAAGTTATCCTATAGGCTGAAAAACTGGGGTTGATCCCATCATCAATTATTACACCAAAACGGTTCATTTTTTTGGTGTTTTTCTTCTTACAATACAGGGGTTGCAGATTCATTCCCTGTTTTTTCAGGCTTGTGTGCCAGGAGTTTATATTCTGCTTTTAACCAATCAGGTATTTTCCCGGTTCATTGCCTGATCCATTGATTTGTCAAGGGAATTTTAGATGATTTGATAAAAGCCAATTTGAATAAATATGGATTGATTAGATGCCACTACATGGTTTTATTTTTTTTGGGGCTTAGCTTCAGCTTATTTTATGTCATAATGTTCAGACAATGAAAACTGATTAACGAACTAAAGATGAGAAACTTGTATTTGCTGCATGCATGGTAATCACCTTCCTGAAGAAAACGCTTCTTCGTATCAGAATGAAAAGAATCCCCCCTTTTTTTAAAAGGATTTACTCTATTAATTCCTGAAAAACGTTCTACATTGCCTTCATGTTTTTAAAGAATTTTGAGAAGGAATGATAAAAGGAAAAGTAAAAAAAAAGGAGGGCATCATTTTCAGGATAACGGGAAGGATTGTCCGGGATCATTTAAACAAGTATCGGATCTATAACACGGTTTTTTATTTATTGCTGGTAGTTTGTTTGGGGGTCCTTTTTATGATTTTCAGGAATTGAGCTTAAAAAGTCTTGGAGTAAATAGCCATTGAATGTGTTAACCAGAAATCCTTAATTTATGAGAAAAGAGCCATTAATTCCCTATTTCATTTTGTTGCTTGTACTGGTATTAGCTCCGTTTTTGTCAGCTAATGCTCAGCAATATGAGGTAACAGGAGTCGTCACGGACGAATATGGGGAGTCATTACCAGGTGTGACAATTCTTGTCAAAGGTACCACCCAGGGTACCATTACTGATATTGATGGGAAATATCACATCGCTGTAATGCCCGAACAGATCCTGGTGTTTCGGTTTGTGGGCATGCGTGAAAAAGAAGTTGCTGTATCCGGGCAAAGAATTATCAATGTGTCATTGGAGGCCAGTTTGCACGATCTGGCTGAGGTTCAGGTTGTAGCCTACGGGCAGCAATCCCGGCTGACGGTTACCGGAGCAATATCTTCTGTGACCACCGACGATTTGGTAAAATCTCCCAGTGCAAGCGTAGCTAATAGTCTTGCGGGAAAAGTAACTGGATTTTCTTCGGTTCAATTTTCGGGCCAGCCTGGTGCTGATGATCCTACCATTTATGTCCGGGGTATTGCTTCTCTTTCTGAAGAGCGATCCAGGCCGCTGATGATTGTCGATGGGGTTGAGCGCTCTTTTATGCAGTTGGATCCCAATGAAATTGAAAGCATCTCCGTTTTAAAGGATGCCTCTGCCACTGCTGTTTACGGGGTGCGGGGTGCCAATGGGGTGATCATTGTCACCACCAAACGTGGACAGGAAGGCCCTGCAAGAATCAACGCTACCTTTTCCTCGGGCATCCAGCAAGCCACCCGGCTGCTGGAATTCGCCGATAGCTACACATATGCCATGAGGCTGAATGAAGCCCTGCTCAATGACAACCCGAATTTGACTCCCGAGCAGCTGCGCTTTTCTCCCCAGGCAATTGAAGCCTTCCGAACCGGCTCTGATCCCATCATGTACCCCAATATGAACTGGATGGATTATATTTTAAAACCATCCACAATGCAGAGCCAGGGTAATGTCAACATCAGGGGAGGCTCCGGAAGGGTGAATTATTTTACCTCTCTGGGGTTCCTGAATCAGGATGGGTTGTTCAGAACCTTTGACACGGGTTACAACAATAACTTTGCTTACAACAGGTATAACTATCGCTCCAATATAGATATCCGGGTAACAGAAACCACAAAACTGGGAATTACAACCGGGGGACGTGTTGGCGTTCGCAATCAGCCAAACGCAAAGGATGGGATGGACCAGTTGTTCAGGCTTATATACTGGGCGGTTCCTTTTTCAGGCCCCGGAATTGTTGATGGCAAATATATCCGGGTGAATAATGATTATATTCCGGAACAAAAATCGGATGCATTGGATGCCTATCATGGCCGTGGGTTTACCAACATACTGAACAACAACCTGAATTTCGACCTGGATCTGAATCAGGATCTTAAAGCCCTTACAAACGGATTGACCTTCAGGAGCAAGTTTTCCTACAACAGCAGTTACACCCATACCAAGGTGCGCAACTCATCAGTAGCCTACTATGAGCCTTATTATCTGAAAGATGTGGATCCTGCAGCTTCACCCGACGACCACAGCGTTGTTTTCAGAAAGATGGGAACCGATGGGAACCTGACCTATGGCGAAAATTTCGGAAAAGGTCGTAACTGGTATTTCGATGCCGGATTTGACTATAAAAGAAGAATTGGCTTACACAATATTGGGGCTCTTGCCTTATACAACCACAGCCGGGTATACTATCCTGCACAATGGAGCGATATTCCCACCGGCCTTGTTGGTTTGGTAGGCCGGGTTACCTATGATTACAATACCAAATATCAGTTTGATTTTAATATTGGCTATAATGGTTCGGAGAATTTCATCCGTGAAAAGCGCTATGGCCTGTTTCCGGCTGCCTCTGCTGGATGGATCCTGACAGAGGAGGCATTTCTGTCCTCTGTTCCCCACCTTGATTTTCTCAAGCTTAGGGCATCCTATGGTATGGTGGGCAATGACCAGATTGGCGGAGCCCGCTTCCTGTATCTCCCTGACAGTTATATCCCCTGGCAGGGAGGGTATAGCTTTGGTACGGACAACCCCACAAACCGGCCAAGGGCCCGGGAAGGACAAATTGGAAACCCTGATGTTACCTGGGAAACAGCCATTAAACAAAATTTCGGTGTCGACCTGATCATGCTGAAAGACTTAAGGATCAATTTTGATTATTTTGTGGAGAACAGGAAAAATATCCTGGCTTACAGAGGAACCGTACCTGCATTTGTGGCTTATAGTTTACCAGCGGTAAATATTGGAGAGGTAAGAAATGAAGGCTTCGAAGTTGATTTGAAATGGGGCCAGAGAATCCAGCCTGGTGTTCGTTACTGGATCAATGCAAACCTCTCGCATGCCAAAAACAGGATCGTTTTCATGGATGAGGTACCCCAGAATGAGACCTACCTGTACAGAACTGGGCATCCCGTGGGACAACCTTTCGGCTTTGTGTTTGACCGCTTCTTTAATGAAAGTGATATTGATAATCCTGCTATTCCCAATCATCAGTATGCATTGAAGCCAGGTGATATGGTTTACAGGGATCTGAACGGGGATGGAGTAATTGATCATAATGACCAGATGGCCATTGGGTATCCTAATTACCCGGGATTTGCCTTTGGCACCAACATGGGTTTTGAGTTTAAAGGCTTTGACATATCCATGTCTTGGGCTGGAGCGACCAATACTTCAAGAATGCTGGATGAAACCTTCAGGGTGCCTTTTGGGCATACCTCAAACCGCTCCCTGCTGCAGTATATGGCCGATAATCGCTGGACTGCCGAAACCGCTGAAACGGCAACCTTCCCCAGGCTTACAATATTGGGACGCCAGAATAATTCACGTGATTCAGATTTTTTCCTAAGGGATGCTTCCTATCTGCGATTGAAGAACCTTGAACTTGGATACAATTTTACAGGAAACACCCTAAAGAGGCTTGGTACCAAAAACCTGCGGGTTTATTTGAATGGATACAACCTGCTGACCTTCGACAGGCTGAAAGTGGCTGACCCGGAATCCAGAACCGGATCCCGCCCAGTTTACCCCCTGACTAAGGTATATAACATGGGTGTGAGAGCCAATTTTTAGATGGGATAGATCAGATAAAAAAGAAACAATTAAAAAATAAAATACTATGAGAATGAGTCGAATCTTGCTGTGTGCACTTGGGATTTGCCTTTTCATGAGTTCATGTGAGAAGCTTATGTTTGGGGATGACTTTTTGCAAAAGCCTCCCGGCGTGGATGTTACTGTAGATACTATTTTCAATTCACTGGAACTGGCCGAGAGGTATCTTTGGTCGGGCTATGCTACCCTACCTTATGGATTGAATGTGGACTGGGGAGCAAAACAAACCCGCCTGGGAATGGACATACTGGAAAGTCTGACGGATTTGTGTCATTCTTTTCTGAATTGGGGAGGAGCAACCACCCAGTATTATAGCGGGCAATACACTGCTGCCGTGGAGAATGCGGCCACCAACACTAAATACAATTATATCCGGGAGGATAACTGGGAAGGAATACGTATTGGCTACAACTTCATTGAGTATTCCGACCGGATCCCGGATGCTGACCCCGCCTACATCAGGCAGCTGAAGGCTGAAGCCAGAATGGTCATTGCCGTTCATTATGTTGACATGTTCAGGCACTTTGGCGGATTGCCATGGGTTAACAAGGCTTTCCGCCCAACCGATGATACCTACCTGCCCCGGATGACCAGCAGGGCAACCCTGGATTCCATTGTATCGCTCATTGACAGGGCAATCCCTGATTTGCCCTGGCAGGTTGAAGACCTGTCAAACTGGGATGGCCGGTTTACACAGGCCGCTGCCATGGGTCTCAAATCAAGGGTGCTGTTGTTTGGTGCTAGCCCCTTGTATAATTCCGCTACTCCTTTCCGGGCAGGAACTGCCTCTGACATGCGCATGACCTGGCATGGAAGCTACGATCATTCTTTGTGGGGAAAGGCAGCTGATGCTGCCAAAGCTTTAATCAATGAAGTAGAATCCAAAGGAGGATACGGTTTGGTAAAAACAGGCAATCCCCGAAAGGATTTTCAGGACGCTTACTATAAAAGGGGCAACGGAGAGGTTCTGATAAGTACCCGTTACAGGTTCCGCTCAGGGGGCGCCTGGGATGGCACCTATTATTTCTACCAAAGTGCCTGGAATTATGGTGCGGGCCTGCCCACCAAAGAACTGGTTGATATGTATGGTATGGTAAACGGATTACCTATTACTGATCCTGCTTCTGGTTACGACCCTGAGAATCCGTGGCTGAACCGCGATCCCCGTTTGTTTGAAACGGTGGTTATCAATGGTGACTATTACCAGGGCCGAACAGCTGAAACCTGGATCGGAGGACGTGAAAGGCCAACTGCCGCCGGGAATATCAGCAAAACCGGATTTGGCCTAAGGAAATTTTTGCTGGAGCGGAACCCTGCAACATCTTTTCAGTCCATTGTTCATTGGCCCTATCTGCGCCTTAGCGAGATCTATCTGAACTATGCCGAAGCCTTGAATGAATTTCATGGGGGCCCCACAGCAGAAGCCTACGAGGCTGTGAACAAGGTTAGAAGCAGGGTGAATGTGGCAGCACTGAAACCCGGTCTTAGCCAGGAAGAATTCAGAGAGGCAATCCTGAATGAAAGGGCCACTGAATTTGCTTTCGAGGAGGTCAGATGGTTTGACCTGATCAGGTGGAGAAAAGAAGGAGTATTTCAGCAGACCTTGCATGGATTGGATATCCATCGTCAGGGACCTGGCTCTTATACCTACGAGGTGTTTGAGTTACCCCGCAGAAGCTGGATGAACAACTGGGACTCCAAGTGGTTTTTAAGCGCTTTCCCGCCAGATGAAATTAATAAGGGATACGGCCTGGTCCAGAATCCCGGCTGGGAATAGTATGGATCTTGCATGTTGCAACAGGCTTTCTTTTAGAAACTGGTGGTCATAATAAGAAAATAATAAACAAATGAGAAAAATTCAGTTGATACAATTCGTCCTGATGTTGTTTTGCCTGCTTTCTTTAGGCGAAGTGGCTGCGCAAAACACCGGGACCACTATAAAAGTATTAAACAGTTTTGGGGAGCCTCTTGCTGGCTCCCGCATTGAAGTTAATGCTGATCCAGGCAATGTCTATATGACTCTGGCCGACGGTTCTGTTTTTCTTCCCGGGGTTACCGCAGGAACAGTGCGGATCAGTTCAGGTGTGATGCAGCGGGAGGTTGTTTTGCAGGGAGAAGATATTGTTGTGCAGCTGGGACAGCATCACACAACAATAGAACTTGGCTATCGCAGCAAGCGGCAGCAATTATTGACCACTGCATCTGTGGACGTGGTACATTATGATGAGCTCTCAAAAAGCTCAGTACAAAACCCTGCTGAGAGTTTATTTGGAATGTTAAATGGTGTGAGTGTTCTGCAAAACGGGGGGCTTCCCTGGGCAAGAACTCCTTCCATGTTTGTAAGAGGCAGAGGTACCTACAACGATTCCTCGGTTCTGATTCTGGTGGATGGCTTTGAACGGGATATCCAATCTTTATCACTTGATGAAATTGAATCGGTGGCTGTTCTTAAGGATGGCCCCGCCCTGGCAATGTATGGGCAAAGAGGTGCAAACGGGGTGATACTGGTTACTACCAAAAGAGGGAGCTTCAATGACTTTCAGGTTGATCTTTCTTTTGATCAGGGTTTTAACAGGCCTTTCCGTCAACCCGAATTCCTACTGGGCTACGATTATGCAAGAGCTGTCAATGAAGCTGCTATTCTGGATGGAAACCAGAGGATTTACTCTGACTGGGAACTTGAAAGATTCAAAACCGGGGACATGCCGCATTTTTATCCTGCGGTAAACTGGTGGGCAGAGACCTTAAAAGATTATGGGAGCACTTCTAATTTCAACTCTACTTTCCGTGGAGGTGGCAGCAACAGCAGGTATTTTATCGGGCTGAACTACCAGAATGAAGATGGGCTGCTGGATCATACAACCCTGGATGCACGCTATAACAGCCGGCTTCATTATGAGAGGCTGAATTTCCGCACCAATTTGGATCTGAAACTGACCCCCACAACCCAGTTCCAGGTGAACCTGGCTGGTGTGCTGGATAATAGGGCATGGCCAGGGGCCCATCTCAATGACCGGATCATGGATGCGCTTTACAGTGTGCCTTCCGGAGCTTTCCCGGTTAGAACGATCAATAATGTCTGGGGAGGAACCCAGTACTATGATAACAATCCTGTTGCATTGGTTTCTTCTACGGGTCATCGTATTAGTCACCGCCGCGAATTAAACGCTGATGGCCGTATCCTGCAGGACCTGAGTGCATTCGTCAGGGGATTATCGGGCGAAGTGGCAGTAGCTTATGATAACCTGGCTATTTATAATGAAGGGAAAACCCGGAATTTTTTGTACGAGAATAGTTCCCTGGTGCATGATAGAGGAGCGGTGATTGACACCGTTTCTGTCAAATATGGTACTGAGACGGATCTCAGCCCTTATGACAATTTTGGGGGACAAAGACGCCATGGCACATTATGGAGCCGACTAAATTATGACACCTCCTGGGATTTTGGCGTATTGAATACTTCTTTGATGTATAATCATGACAAACGTGTTATTGATGGACAATATAATACCTTTCTGAGGCAGAATCTGGTGGCCACGGCCCACTATATCCACATGAACCGCTATGTCCTTGATGCAGCCTTGTCTTATAGTGGTAGTGGAGTTTTGCCCAAAGGAAACCGTTTTGGCTTTTTTCCTGCAGTTTCAGCAGCCTGGATAATGAGCCAGGAGGATTTTTTCACAACAGGCAAAACCATCGATTATCTGAAGCTGAGAGGCTCATGGGCATTGACCGGAAACGACCAGATGAGCCCCAACTTATACAGCCAGATGTTTGTAGCAGGTGGGGCATATTTCTTCACCAATAACAACACCCAATTTCCCGGGATCCGCGAAGGAAGACTTGCTGCAGAGCATTTAAGCTATGAGCTGGCCCGCATCATCAACTTTGGCGTTGATGCTCATTTATTTAATGCACTGGGAGTTTCTCTGGATGTTTTCCATGAGAGACGTTCCAATATCCTGACTCCCACTGATGGAATGGTCCCCTCATTAATAGGAGTGGCCAGGCCTTTTGAGAATGTTGGTGTTGTGGCTAACCGTGGATTGGAAGCTTCTGTTAACTGGCGTGCCGCTGTAAATAATTTTAAATACCATATTGGTGGGAAATTTGCATTTGCCAGGAATAAAATCATTGAAATGAGCGAGGAGTTTCAGCCCTATGATTATTTAAGGCAGACTGGTAATCCCATTGGGCAGCAGTACGGCCTGGTAGCCCTGGGCTTTTTCAGGGATCAGGAAGACATTGCAAATAGCCCGCAACAATTGTTCTATCAGGTACGCCCCGGTGATATTAAGTATAAGGATCAAAATGGGGATGGGGTGATTGATGAGCTGGATATAGTACCTATTGGGTATGCAGGTGGTTATCCTGAAATGTATTTTTCTGCCAACCTGGGGTTTGAATTCAAAGGACTGGGTGTGGATGCTCTGTTTCAGGGGATAGCCAATCAGACCCTGTATCTGAATACCAAGAGTGTATTCTGGCCACTTCGCGGGCAAAATACCATCTCTAATTTTTCCAGAGACCGCTGGACACCCGAAACTGCAGAGACTGCTACCCTGCCAAGGCTCTCCCTGCTTGAAAACGCCAATAATTACCGCAGAAATGATATATGGTATAAAAAAGGCGACTATGTGAAACTTCGCAGCCTGGATGTGTATTATCAACTGCCTCAGTCCTCTTTAAGTGCCCTGAATATTCAGTCGGCCAGAGTATTTCTTAGAGGAATGAATCTTTTCTCCTGGGATTCCATTGGCATTGTTGATCCTGAAGCAACAGGAGTGGTGTATCCGACATTAACCTCATTCCATGTTGGACTAAATTTTGGCTTCTAATATTAAAAAATATGAAAATGAACAAATACATAAAGTACGCGCTGGTAATCATATTGTTAAAAGGTCTCAGCGGTTGTGATTTTTTAGAATATGATGAATCTTCCTTTAATACCAGGAATGATGTGTTTGCTGAATTTGATCGCTCCAAGAGATTCCTGACGGGCATTTATTCCTATCTGCCGGATGATTTTGTGAGTGTTGGTGGAGCTATGCGCTCTGCTGCAACTGACGAAGCGGTGCATGTTTGGGATTTGTCATCGGTTCACCGAATGAACAATGGTAGCTGGAGTGCCATTCAACCCCTGGATGATGTCTGGGGTACGATGTACCAAGGGATAAGAGCTGCCAACTTGTTTTTGCTTGAATCGGAGGGAAGGGATTTTGAGGAGCTGAAATATAACCTGGATTATAAGGAGTTGATGGAGCAGTTTAACATGTATCCTTATGAGGCCAGGTTTCTTAGGGCTTTTTTCTACTTTGAGCTGATCAAGCGTTATAAAAATGTACCCCTTATTACGGAGGTTCTTACTACGGAGCAGGCAAAAAATGTGAAGCAGTCTACGTTTCATGAGGTTGTTGATTTTATCGTGCAGGAATGTGATTTGATTGCACCGGTTCTGCCCAAAGACCATGCGAATTTCTCATCGGCCAAGGAAACCGGAAGAGCTACCCGGGGAGCAGCATTGGCCCTGAAAGCCAGAACCCTGTTATATGCAGCAAGTCCGCTTCACAACCCTGGGAATGATCCGGAATTATGGGAGTTGGCAGCCAGGGCGGCAAAGGAGGTTATCGATTTAAACCAGTACACTCTTTTAGGTAATTATGCCCAAAATTTCAACAACAACGCGAGTGCTGAGCTGATTTTTGGAAGAAGACAGGGTGCTTCCAACGATTTTGAAAGGAGGAATTTTCCGATAGGATTTGAAGGTGGCAACACCGGAACCTGCCCCACTCAAAATCTGGTGGATGCTTTTGAAATGGCCGCTACGGGTTTGCCCATCTCCGATCCTGCTTCTGGATATAACCCTGCCAATCCATATGCTGGTCGAGATCCCAGGCTTGGGCATACGATTCTTTTTAACGATGCTACCTGGAAAGGCCGTAGGATTGAAAGCTTTTTTGGTGGTATAGATGCTCCTCCCATTGCCAATGCCACCAAAACGGGTTATTACCTGAAGAAACATCTGGTTGAAGCAGTTAACCTGGCTCCAGGCAACACCACAACCAGGGAGCACACCTGGGTATTGTTCAGATACTCAGAGATTTTGCTCAACTATGCTGAAGCCATGAATGAAGCCTTCGGCCCTGAAAATGATGGTGGACTGGGTATGAACGCGCTGAATGCGGTGAATATGGTGCGGGCAAGGGTGAATATGCCCGGTTTCCCTGCAGGATTATCCAAAGATGCTTTCCGCGAGAGACTAAGAAATGAAAGAAGGGTAGAACTGGCTTTCGAGGATCATCGTTTCTGGGATATTCGCCGCTGGATGATTGGCCAGCAAACAACCGATATCTATGCAATGATTATTGGCCCTAACCCTTTTGGTGGCTTCGCCTACGAAAGGAAATTGCTTGAAAGAAGAATTTTTCAGGACCATATGAACCTGTATCCGATACCGCAGGCAGAGATTTACAAGAATTCAAAGCTGCAACAAAATCCTGGTTGGTAATAGAAAAGATTAAGAGATGTTGAATTCAGCACAGTAATTAAGAATTAAAAACCACAGAAATGAAAAACATATTTAAGTATCTTTTGATCCTGACGATGCTTTTCTCCTCATGCCAGGACAAGGGTGAATTCCTTTTTTATGATATTCCAGAGCCGGAAAACCCTAATACCCTACCAACATTTCCTGAGATTGGAAAAAAGGGTGCTGCATTTACGACAATTGGAAGCCAGTGGTCTTTTAAAGTGTCGGCATTGAAAGCTCACTGGCACTATTCATGGGGAATTGAGCTTTCAGAATACGAACCAGACAATATTGATTTTGTGCCGATGCAATGGGGAAAATGGGGCCCGACCCCTGAACAGCTTGCAAAATTAGCTGACTTAAAGGCAGAGGGGAAGATCAGGTATCTCCTGGGATTTAATGAACCAGATGGTGCTTCCCAGGCCAATATGACTGTGCAAGAGGCAATTGACAAGTGGCCTTTGCTGGAATCGGTAGGCTTGCCACTTGGAAGTCCTGGCTGTGTAAATCCAACCGGCGACTGGATGAAAGAATTTATGCAGAAAGCCGGCGAACTGGGTTTGCGCGTTGACTTTGTGGCTGTTCATTGGTATGGTGGAACCAGCGCAAGCAGTTTCCTCAGCAAGCTTGAAGAAGTTTATAATCTCTACGGAAAACCCATCTGGATTACCGAGTTCGCCCCTGCCGACTGGAATGCCAACACTCCGCAGGAAAACAGACATTCACCTGAGGCAGTGCTTTCTTTTATGCAAACGGTACTGCCACAACTTGAAGAGTTAAGTTACGTCAAGCGATATGCCTGGTTCTCCTTCGAACAGAATAGTGCCCCCGGAACATCATCGGCTCTGTTTGACAAGGACGGAAACCTGACAACACTTGGTGAATACTATGCAAACTTTAAACCAAATATTTACATTGGCCCGGGCAAGAAACCAGCGGTAGATCCTGCAGTTGTTTTCCAGGATGATTTTGAAGAATATGCCGTAGGCGCTAATTTGGCCAATGAGGGTTATGTGGTCTGGGAAGGAACTGCTACTGTCGTTGGAGGGGGCGCTTTTGAAGGAGCCAGGTTTGGGCAAAGCGATGCCTCCAAGAATAATTTCGCCATTCGCCGCACTCTAAATCTTGAGGCAGGTAAGACATACTCCCTTGAAGTAGCAACCAAAATTCAGGGTGGTGTTGCTCATACAATACAGGTGCATCCAAGGGCTGTATACGAATATGCCTGGAAGAATGCTACAAATGCAGAGTGGGAGACACACACCACCCAGTTTACAGTGACCGAAGGCAACGAAGAGGTTGTTATTGCCCTTTACCGCTGGGCCAAACAACAACTCTCATTTGATAAGATCGTAGTAAAGGAGGTTCAGTAATTTCAAGGGGATAGATTTTAATTACTTAGCTATATTGGGGCCGATGCAAAATTGGTATCGGTTCCATATCCCCCCCGCAGTAATAATTGAATCTGTGTAATATCCTCTACCCCGGGATGAGGTAAAAACCCCTGTTTAAAACATGTCAGTTATCTGATGATGACTTGAATAGGGGTTTTTGTTTTCTTGGGCAAGTAATTTGCTGTTGAAGCGATATCAGCAGGCAGTAAAAAGTAAAAAAACAGTTATGGTGAAATTTTGCTTTCTATGTATAATGATTATTTTCCCCGAAGTATTACTGGCAAATGTTCAGGAGTACAGATGGACTGGGAATGCAAATGATAATGATTTCTTCAATGAAATGAACTGGGAGGATCCCGAAACGGGACTACCTCCTGCAGCCGGGCTTATTGACCCGCAAAAGGATATTGATTTTTTTTTAAGGGTGACAAACCATGAAGAGGGCTTGATAATCCCTTCCCTTTTGAAATTTTCCGGCGGGGGATTGATCCTGGAAAACGCTTCTTTAAAAGGAGTTGCTGTAAGTGGTGGTTCAATCCACATGAATGTGAATGGTTATCTTGAATTATCGGATCAAGCCCCTTTAAGAAATGGGGTGGAAATTAACCTTAGCTCAGGTATCGGCTGGGTAAGGTTAAATAATGTACCACCTTCATATGTGGTCAGTGAATTAACCAATAATATAAAAATTAAGCAGGATCCCGCTGTTTATCAGGAAAATCTTAGAATTGACAATTATTATGATAACGGTTCGGTTATCAGGATGCATGATACTCAGGCCAGGCCTTTGACCATTTATAACAGCAGCGGCCTGAATGGTTCTTCCGCAGATGTTACTGCATTTGAATTTCATAACGGGGAGAATATTCCGGGTAATATGAACAATAAGGTTGCTTCATTTATCCTGCGCAAAGGTTACATGGTCACCATGGCCGTTAATGCCGACGGTACCGGCCTTAGCAAAGTGTTCATTGCTTCAGAGAAGGATCTGGTAGTGGAGGACATGCCTTCACAGCTTGTGGATGCCACCTCTTTCATCAGGGTACTTCCCTGGAACTGGGTGTCGAAAAAGGGGATTGGGGGCACCAAAACAGGCCTTCAGGAGACCTGGCATTATACCTGGTCGCATACTACAAAGTCCTCTATTTTTCGCGAGGTAGCTCCTATGGCCTGGGGTTATAATGGTGCCTCTGAATCAGGCATCGCAACCATTATCGACAATTTCAAGGCTACCCATGCCATGGGGTTTAATGAACCGGATGATTGCCATGGTCAGTCAGGTCAGCACCATAACTTATGTTTGACGGATGTGGCAGTGGCCCAGTACCGGAACTTAATGAAAACCGGAATGCGCCTGGTATCCCCGGGAACCAGGGAGGAAGGAGCCCTGAGGTGGCTTAAAGAATTTCATGAAAAAGCTACAGCACAGCATATCAGAATTGATGTGATTGCTGTCCATTGGTACGATTGGGGAAGCAAACCCGCCCAATCACCTGATGCCTCCGCCCAGCAGATTTTTAACCGCTTCCGGAATTACTTGCAGAATGTATACGATCATTACCAGTTGCCCATTTGGATCACTGAATTTAATGCCAATATCCACCGGCCTACTGCAACCCAGGAGGAGTTTATGGCCCTGGCTTTGCCTTATCTTGAATCACTGGATTATGTTGAGCGTTATGCCTGGTTTGAGCCTTCCTCGGGAACCGGGAGTTATTATGATGGAAGCGGAAATCATACCCCTCTCGGTCAGTATTACCGGGATCTGAAGTCAACGCCTTCAGTTGTGCATGATGCCTGGCAGGCCCCCGCTAACCTGGATGGAAAAGCATCGGATGAACTTCCCCAAATACCTGTTGATCCTGGCCTGGAGCCCGGGTACATTTTCATGGATGATTTTGAGAAGTATCCGGATGGTCAATCTCTGGGTGGTTTCTATACCATCTGGGAAGGACAGGCCAACGCGGTGGATGCAAGGGTTACTGCCGCTCATGGCACTGCTTTTAAAGGAGATAAATTTGGGAGATCCAACAATACCCACAATGATTTCTTCCTTAGGAAAACATTCACGCTTGAACCCGGGAAAGAATACGTCTGGGAGCTGGCCACCAGGATGACCGACGGAAACAAACATGTGATGCAGGTAGTGCCTGGTACTGTTTACCCGAATAAGGAATGTTTTAATAGCGAATGGGAGCTTCATTCGGTGGAGTTTACCGTAATCGAATCAAACCCCGAAGTAACCCTTTCCCTTTACCGCTGGCCTAAGAAGTTCCTGTACTTCGACAATTTCGTTTTAAGGGAAAAGGACAATGCCACTGCAGTTTTTCCTTCAAAACCCAGGGAACGTTCCAGACTTGTAGTTTACCCAAACCCTGCCGGGAATGTGCTGCATCTGAAGGGAATAGAATTGGAGCATCATGAGGTTAAGGTATATGATCTAAGGGGTGTCAAAGTCCTGAGTAAAGTTTTTTCCGGGCAGATTGACATCTCTTTCCTTACCGCAGGTTTATATCTGATAAAAATTGGGCCTCATGTTAGCAGGTTTGTGAAGAATTGAATTTTTTCAGGAGATGAGGATGAAAATAGAAAATATACTTCGGGTGGGTTTAATGGTACTGTTTGTTTTTCAATCAGCCTTCCTGACCGGGAGCACCTATTATGTTGATTCGCAAAAAGGAAATGACAACAATTCGGGCCGCAACGCCCGATCAGCTTTTGCTTCCCTGAGCAGGATCAGGACCCTGGGCCTGGCTCCGGGGGATACTGTTGTTTTGATGCCGGGCAGTTATTTCCGTGAGTCCCTGATCCTGGAGGAGGTGAAGGGTAGCCCTGAAAAGCTTGTGGTCATTACAGGCACAAATGCTCTTTCAGGCTCTGGCGATAAGCGCGCGGTAATTGATGCTGCTGGATTTCAAAACGGTGTTGAGCTGATTAACTGTGCCCACATTAAAGTTGAGTACCTTGCCATAACCGCCAATGGTGGGGGCGTTAATACAACTGATGGAGAAATTGGGCACCAGGTAGGGGTCAAAGTTCACACCTCCAGAGCCGGAGATTTCAGGAATATCACCCTTGAAAACCTGCTGGTGTATGATATTTTTTTTAATGAACCAGGCTTTACCAGGGGCGAGGCTGAAGTAAGGTCTGCAAACGGAACCCAGAGTTATGGCTGGGGTATCTGGTTCATAAACCGCACTGATGGCGCTACCCTGGCAGATATTACTGTGCGCAATACACAGGTGCGAAATGTGGCACATACCGGCATCAAGTTCACTTCATCATCCCGGGGAGGGATCCGGAATGTTGAGGTGCTTAACAATGTGGTGTTTGAATCAGGAGGACCCGGAATCCAGATGGGCGGACTGCAGAACGGCTTATTTGCTCATAACCTGGTGAATTACTCCGGAAGCAATAATGATACCCGCAAATGGGGACGGGGTAGTGGCCTTTGGACATGGAATACCACCGATGTGATCATTGAACGCAATCAGTTTCTGAATGCAAACGGACCGGGTGATTCAGCCGGCTGTCACATTGATTATCATTGCAACAACATTATTATCCAATATAACCTAAGTGCCAATAATTACGGAGGTTTTATTGAAATCCTTGGCAATAATCACAATTGCGCCTACCGATACAATGTAAGTATCAATGATGGGCGCAGGGTGCGGGGAAAAAACGGAGCCTTCCAGGAGGGCAAAGTATTCTGGCTGAGTGGATATGTTGGAAACCGCCCGCCTGTGGGTCCATTCAATAGTTATATTTATAACAACACCATCTATGTGGATGAAAGCCTGGACGCAAACTTCGCGGTAACCCATACTGCCAGGGGAGTACTGGTTGCCAACAACATTTTTTACATAAAAGGGAATAGCAAAACTGTCCTTGGCGATCAGAACAGACCCGATGACGGGAAAGGAAGTGGTGTTGATGAACTGGTATTTAAGAATAATTTGTACCTGCGGGCCAATAATCTGCCTGCCGACCTGATCATACAGGATGCTGATGCTATCCTTGGTGATCCAAGGTTTCAAAATCCGGGAGGGCTGAATATAGAGGATTATGTTCCAACGAATACCTCCAAAATAAAAAACAAAGGAATATTTGTTGAGCCTCTGCCCAATGATTCTATAGGTTTGTTCATTGGCCTGGAAGTGAAGCACGATATCCTGGGAAATGAAATATCGGGCCCACCGCCAATGGGTGCGATTGCCCCCAGGTAAAATAAACTGGTTTTTGTTCTTTACCCGGCACATAAATTGAATGATGTATTTGGAAGTACTGCCCATTTTCCTGCTGATTTTTTCTTCTGCTATCCGAAAATACCAGAACGGGGAGTTGATGATCATGCATCATGCTGCAGCAGGTTTTTCTGCGGGATCACGATTCTTTCACTGTTGAATAAGGGCTGAACTAAATAAATTAATAACATACAGTAATTCATTAAATCTTTCCAAATTATGAGAAGATCTTTGGGCAGTTTGCTGATCATTTTTACCTTCTTTATTATGGGATGTAAAACAGAACAGGGAATTTTTCTTCCCGGTGAAATATGGCCCGATAATAATGGGGTTCATATCAATGCACATGGTGGTGGCATGTTGTTTCACAATGGAACTTACTACTGGTTTGGTGAACACAAAACGGAAGGCCGGGGTGGTAACCGGGCCAATGTTGGGGTTAGTTGCTATTCTTCTACCGATTTGTATAACTGGAAAGATGAGGGAGTTGCCCTGGCAGTTTCCGAAGATACAACCTCCCTTTTGGTAAGGGGCTGTGTTATTGAAAGACCCAAGGTTATTTATAACAGTAAGACCGGGAAGTTTGTGATGTGGTTTCATCATGAGCTGAAGGGGATGGGTTATGAGGCTGCCCTGACAGGAGTTGCTGTGAGCGATCATGTCACCGGGCCCTATGAATATCTCTACAGCATCAGACCCAATGCCGGTATCTGGCCGATGAATTACCCTGATAGCCTGAAAAACGACCCTCTGAAGGAGACTGACCTTAGATCATGGAGCGAGGAATGGCGCATTGCCGTTGACAACGGGCTGTATCTTCGCCGGGATTTTGAGGGCGGGCAGATGGCACGCGATATGACCCTTTTTGTGGATGATGATGGCACAGCTTATCATATCCATTCTTCTGAAAACAATCTGACGCTGCATGTTGCAGAACTCACGGAGGATTACCTGGGTTTTACGGGCCGCTATACAAGGATTTTACCGGGCAAGCACAATGAGGCTCCCGCTGTTTTTAAAA